>JAEEGH010001026.1_pt1 | contig 84272 bp, 64 predicted proteins | sample 9134181 | NCBI WGS metagenome assembly JAEEGH01 (sample SAMN16246544, study PRJNA631951) | gut metagenome | biome: gut microbiome; feature: rumen; material: DP-attached | host: Bos | place: Iran: Karaj | collected 2018-10 | reverse complement strand
CGATACGGCAGGGATATTTAAACAACTCTAAATATCCGAGGTGGTCGGTGATAATGAGTTTGTCGCTAAACGCCGTAGCGTAGCGAAATTTGTTTTTTAATAGTTCCCTGATGGTGATATGGTTTAAAACGCTGTCCATAAGTCATATTTTTTGGTGCGAAGATACAATTCATAATTCATAATTCACAATTCGTAATTCATAATTACCTGCTCAAACACTTGATTGTTGCTTTTTATTACCTCCTCCTCTCCTACCCTTTTTTGGGTGGCGATGAGGCTGACGATGGGGTTTAAGGGGGATGAGGAGTTGTCGGTTTCGATGAGGATGCGGCTAAGGTGGATAATTTCTAATGATTTTTGGGCGGCGCAGTTGGGGACGAGTATCTTGTCGGAAAATGAAAAATAGATGTTTCCGCGGCGAAGAAGTTGCTCGGTGGTTTGGAGGTTTCCGTTGTAAGAATGCATTACCACGGGCAGCGAAAATCGTGTGGCGTTGAGTGCCGATATTATTTCAGAATAGGCTCTTACACAATGAATTATCACAGGTTTTGAAAATTGCTGTGCAAGGTGGAGATGCTGAATAAAAGTCTCTTTTTGCTCTGCAACGGTGGCTGATGAAAACACGTCAATACCACATTCACCAATGGCGGCACAATTAGGCAAAGATGCAAGATGTTTGACGATTTGAAACTTTTCATCAAAAGTATTATCAATAAGTTTCGGATGGATACCGGTGGAAAAGAGCGGCGCATTGTCAGCCTCTTTTTCATCGGTACCTATATCCAAAACATTTTTATCAGGATAATCAACAATATGATTATGAATGATATACACTTTATTTTAATTGACAATTGATAATTGACAATTCACAATTCACAATTCACAATTACTATTCATTGTCTATCATTACAGCGAGGAGAATCAAGGCGGCTTGCCAGTTGATTGCTATTTCGTTGGTGGTGAACGAGCCGTTTTGGTCGTAATAGTTGAGTGCGGGGAATTTGTTGGGTTTTTGACCCACCTCGTTGCCACCGCCAATAAACGGACCGCCTGCAAGGTATCCGGGAGCGGGCAAAGGAATAGAATCGGCAACCGAACGGCGGTCGTGAGGGTCAACGGGCGACTTGCTGCCAAATCCTGTTACATAGCAGTAGTCTAATGGGTTGCGTCCGAGGATATAGTGCAATGCGGCTTGTGCGGCTTCTAAGTATTTTTGATTGCCGGTGATGTGGTATGCTGTGGCAAGCACGATTCCTCGGTTGGCACATTCGCTGTTGCTACCCCACGGAAAAACGTTGAGGGGAGTTTTGTAAGCCGAATTTTGGTAAGTTTCGAGAAGGTTGTCGGCAAGTTTCATAAACTCGTTGGTGATAAAGTCGAGAATGTTTTTTTCGTGCTGTTCCATAAAAGCGCACGCCTTTTTGTTGGTGAGCAACGAAATTACGCCGAGCACCGATGTAGAATCCCAACAAGGAGCGGTAAAACGGTAGTTTTCAAGTGGTTGCTTTTCCATCGGGAGTTCGTCTTCGGTAGAGATAAAATACTCTAAACAAGCCCAAGTCCATTCGTCGCCAATGCGGTCGTCGTTGTACTGACCTGTCATAACGTCTTTGGGCTGACGATAGAGGATTCCCTGATTTTTCATAGCCCAATTGTAGGCTCGCATATAGCATCCTTGAATATGGTTGCAGAAATCCTCGTACTGCGGATAGCGGCGGAGAACACGCTCAGCCTTGCACATAGTGGCCACAAAGTCGAGAGCGGCGGCAGTGGTTTTCTGCACTACGTAACGTTCTGAATTATCGTCCTGAGGCATAATAAAACCGCAGAACCTGAGCGAAGTAAGTTTTGCGTAAACACCTCCGTCGTCGGGGTCTTGCATAGTGAGCATCCATTTTAGGTTAACGAGAATTTCGTCGAGCATATCAGGAAGGTCGTTGCCCGATTCGGGAATGTTGAGTTTGAGTTTGTCTACATATTCGGGATACATTTCTATGGCGTGAAGAAGTTCCCAAACAGTGATTGACGAGTTGATGATATACTTGTTGTAGTCGCCAGCGTCGTACCAACCTCCGGGCGAAGAGATAACGTCGCCTTGCTTGCGCTTAGGACCAGCGGCAGATTCGTGAATTTTTACCACATTGTCTAAATGTGCTGCTGGACGGGCGTATTTGCCGGCGTATTCCTCTTTGATTTCTTCACCTGCGCGGGCAAGGTAGAAGGTTTTCATTGCCGATTTTACCAAATCTTGATAAACCCCCTCTCCTACTGCAAACGGATACGAACCACTTGTGCCATTGCATTTTAGGCGGAAAATACCTTCGCGGTTAAAGTCAGAGAAGTCGGCAGTTTTTACCTTTGTACCCGAAAACTCCCACTCCTTGGTTTCGGAGCATTGCCCCTTGTAAACCTCCTCGCCAGTGGCAAAGTCAACGATGGTAAACTCCTGCGCCGACGAATCGGGCACGATGGCTATTTTTACACCTTTGGCGGGATAGCCAATTTGGTCTGCTTTGATTTTTGCACCCGACTCTTGATCATCTTTTTGGGTGGTGTTGCAGGCGCACAGAAGCATAGCGGCTGTGGCTGCGGAAAAAAGTCTTTTCATATTCGTAATATTTAGTAAGTTTAATTATTTACAGTGCTGACGGTAAGCCTTTTCGATATTCTGCTTGGTGATGGGCGAAAAATCCTTGTCCCAAATCCAGCGGATATACGCCTTGTCGGTTTGGCAAATTTCGTGCACGGGACGGTTTTTGTACTTGCCGTAAGCAAACACCACAATATTGTCGGCGTTGCGTTTGAGAAATCCGTCGGGCGAAAGAATATCCAAATCCATAGAGTCGATGAGGTCTTTGTGCTGCTCCATCTGCTTTTGAAACACCTTGATTGTGGCGTTAACGTCGGCAAAAGCGTCGTGAGCCTCGAAATCCTCGTTGTAATAACGGTGGTAAACATCCACAAGCCTCATTCCGAAGATTTTCTTTTCGATAATCATCGAGTCGTAATACTTGCAGTCGGGCAGAGTCCATTTAACGCCCACCGCGGCGAGGTTGTTTTGGAGAATAGCCACATCGAAATTGTTGCCGTTGTAAGAGAGAATGTCGCAACCGTCGAAAAAGTCGATAATCTGCTGAGCCACATCCTTAAAAGGTACACCGTTTTGGAGAATAAACTCCTTAGTGAGATGGTGCACCTCGGTAGCCTCGGGAGGAATCACGAAATCGCCTTCGGGGATAGTGTATTTTTGAAACGAGTCAACCGTTTGGAAGTTCTCGGAATCAAACTTCACCATAGCAATTTGAATAATCTTATCTTTCTGAATATCAACACCTGTGGTTTCGGTGTCGAAGCAAACAATGTTTTTCATAATGAGTGTTTTTTATAAAATCGGGTGCAAGATAAGATTATTTTTTGTTTTAGCACCGAAAATGGCGGAAAAAATGAAGGAAAACAAAAAAATCATTCCTCTTTCCACGTTGTCACAGTAACGGTTTCGCGCTGTTTTACTTTGCCGGGGAAGTCTTTGCGGTTGCCATTGCGGTCGATAATGGTGATATTGAAATCTACAACCGGCTTATCCTCGCGTTTTTCGTAGCAATGCACTTTGATGATGTAATCGCCCTTCGACGGATTGGTGAAAAACACATTTTCCTGCGGTGTCATAGTGTATTCGGGGGCGGAATCCACATTGGCATCCACATCTAATTTGCCAGTGCCGCCGTTGCAAGTGGCAGTGCGCTTTTTGTAGCGGATTTCCTGTCCGCAAGGGTCGGTAACTTTGAGGTCGAGGTCTGTTTCGCTATACCATTGAAGATTGATTCGCAAATCGCCACCTTCGCCTTGAAACTGTTTGTCGTCCTTTTGGGGTTCTTCGATTGGTTTTGGTTCTTCGATTTTTGGTTCTTGCACAACGATATTAGCCACGGTATCTTTTTGAGTGGAATCCACTTGTGGCACAACTGCAACCTCATTGTCGAAGTGGCATTTGATAACGAAAAACAACGGAATCAACAAAAACAAAAGCACCCACCACGGGAACTTTTTCCGTTTCACCGTCAAAATATGCTCCGAATTGTCGTCGGTGTTGTAGAATGTGGTATTTTCGCTTTTCATAGAATTACATTTTCTATTTAATAATCCGTCTGCGCACACGCCAAGAACGGTGCTACAACGACTAAAACTAATACAAAAATCTTCTTCATACTTTTAAATGTTTTAATTGTTAATTTACGAATAGTCATTTACACTTTCAACAAATCTTTCACCGAAAAAATCTTACTAATAGCCTCGACAAGTTTCTTTATTCCTAAATTGGTATCTTTGAATTTGCACATAAGCGGATTAAGCGTTCTTTTATTTCCACAAATATAATAAGTATTTTTGAAATTCGCAAAAACTTTTTACACCGCCACGCCCGTACGCATAAATTATTCTTCTTCCCCTTTCGGCAAGATATAATCAGTTGCCTTTGCGGGTGAAATTACAGAATGTCCGAGTTGGCTTTCCAATTGGTTTTTGGCGGCTTTGGCAACACTGCCGCCGGCTTTGGCGATGTATTTTTGTTGGTCGAAACCTTGCGGATTCTTCTCCTTTGAAAGTTCGGTGGCAGAGGCTTCCGCCAAAATGTTAAGCGCAATTTCCACATTGGTCATATTGTCGCGGAGATTTTCCTTTTTTAGACCCTTGAAATTCTTGTACTGTTTGGTTGTGAAACCGCTCCATTCTTTGGTAATGATGTCGGTGAGAGAAGCGTATTCCAACCCCTCGTGGACGCCTGTGCGTTTCCATTCGTCGGTGAGTTCCTTGCGGACTTCGATGGACTTTATGCGTTGGTTGATCCAAGCGTCGGAATATCCAAGGCGTTTGTAGTCGGCAACTGCCTGTTGGATGTCAAGTTCGGGGTCTTGCATTTGGTCGATACGCTGACTTGCAACTTGCGCCATCCATTGTTTGAAAGGCTCGGCTTTGGGCGACGGAATCGACTGAATGATGCGGAAAATGCCCTCTGTATCAGCAACATCCGTCATTCTCATTTTGCCATCAGCGGCTTGCATTTTCAAACCGTGACAAACTGTCACGGTTTGATTGCCTTCTTCTTTGAGGCGTTGTTTTAGTTTGCGCCAATATGCAGCACTATCTTTGCTGTCTGTCAACACTTCTACCACGTCAACAACAGCAAAATACCACTTTTCTTCCTTGTCGTCCCACACTGTGCGGACTTTTTTCTCCTCAAATATCTGTAATGATGATTGTTTTGTCATAGTTAAAACAGGTTTGTTGTTTTCGCAAATATAAAAAATTAATTACTAATTGCAAAACTTGCTCTATTTAAACTTTTTTTGTATCTTGTGGTGTTTTTTGTGATGTAAAATTACTTTACATAGTTGTAAAAATTTTTTACATTTTTACTTTGAAATATTATTGTTAATGTATTTATTATTAGGTATATAACTATATTGGCACAAGAAATGCAATTAATAAGGTAATTAAATATATTACAAATGAAACTTTTTAAATTTAGACATCTGTTAACCCTGCCTGCTCTGCTCAATATTGCGGGAATAGCCGTGGCGGTGGCTGCGTTTTATGTGCTAATGGCTGTGGCTGATTATGATCTTCAATTCAATCACGGCATCAAAGATCATGATAGGATTTACAATCTTACATGGTATCATACAGATAAAACACGCAACAACATCATCCCCCGTCCTATGGGCGAGGGGTTTGGACAGGCGTTTCCAAGTGTGGAGAGTTATGGATGCCTTTGGCCGTGGGTCGATTTTTCACTTTACTTAAATCGCAACGGAGAATACCGTAACGTGGATATCCGCACTGGTGCTATCAGCAAAGGATTTCTTAATACATTCAGTTTTAATATTGTTGCGGGCGACACTACTCAATTTGTATCTCTCAATCAAATAATGATAAGTCGTCAGAATGCCGAAAAATACGGTATAGAGTTGGGCGAGCATATCAAATACGACCTTAATACTGACGACGAATTAGAGGTGGTGGCTATCTACGATATGCCTTCAAACTGCGAACTTCAACCTTTCGGCGGATTCCGCTGCATTGGCAATAGATATCTTTCTAATACTGGCTGGTCGGTTACGTCATATTATTACAAGATGTCGGCTTCTCTTGACGAGGAAACGTTGAACAAGACCACACTCTCTTTTATAAGAGAGACCTACGAAGTTCCAGAAGTGGGGTCAGAAGAATATAACAAATTATCAAAAGAAGATCAAGAACAATGCACTGATTCTAGTATAATAGCAACTACTGGTATTAAGTTTATTCCTCTCGACGAGATGCATGTGATGCCCGAAATGAAGGGTTTTCACGAGCCTGGTAATCCCAAAATGTCTTATACGCTTATTATACTTGCTCTTGTGATTATTTTGATAGCCTATATCAATTACATCAACTTTTTCTTTGCCCGGGTGCCACAGCGTGTAAAAAACCTAAACACTATGAGAGTATTCGGCAGCAGTCGCAAAAATCTCGTGTTGATGCTTATGAGTGAGTCGCTCGTATTTACCATTGTGTCAATGGTTTTGGCGTTTGTGTTGGTAATCTCGGTTGCTCCTATGTTTATAGGTAATACGATAGATATGAATGTTATGGTTTATTCCAATCATAAGATGTTAATCCTGAGTATTTTGCTGCCAATATTAATCTCAATAGCAGTGAGCGTTTATCCAGCATTACACATCACCGACATTACTCCCGCTCTCGCCCTCAAAGGTAGCATCACACAACATCACGATTTTGCGCTGAGATATTTGCTCATAGGTTTTCAGATAACGGCTTCCACCGCTCTTATAATTGTATCAATGTTTATTCACAAAAACATAGAGTACATTTCGAGCAGCGACCTTGGGTTCAACACTCACAACCTGCTCGCCGTGGAGACCAGCGAGCGTATTGCTGAAAAACACGACGAAGTACGCTCCCTTTTGCTCCAAAATCCCAATATCACCGACATCACATGGACACACAGCGAACTGATAGCCCGTGTAAGGCATAATGTAGACCGCCCTATATTTGAGAAATTGAATACTTTTATACAATTCGACATGATTTTTGTCTCCGACAATTTCTTTGATTTTATGGATTTAGATATAACATCGGGACGTGGATTTTTACCTTCCGACCATTTGCAGGATCATGGAGTGTATATTTTTAATCAGCACACTCAAAATCAGTTCGGACTAAAACTTGGAGATCATTTGCCAGGATTAGAGATTATGACAGATACCTGCCAAATTGTGGGATTTTGCAAGGATATAAAATTCAAACCTTTACACTATGAAATATCCCCCGTTGCTTTTTATATACCAGGTAGGTTAACTCCCGATTATGCTACTTTAAAACAACTTTACATACGTATTACAGACAATGCCGATGTGAAAACTACCAAGCGTTTTATTAATGACGCACTCACACAAATCGACCCTAATTTCCCCTATATCCACCACCCTATCAGGTCGTTCCAAGAAGAGACGATGAATTCTAACTACAACAAGGAGACCGAACTTGCGCGGATGATTTCGCTCTTTGCTTTTATTGCTATTTTGATTTCGGTGATGGGTATTTTCGGAATTGTTTATTTCGAGACCGAACGCCGCCGCAAGGAGATTGGTATTCGCAGAGTAAATGGTGCTACAATTTGGGAAATACTTTCGCTGTTTAATGTCAAATTCTTGAAAATAAGCGCAATATCATCGATTGCTGCCATCCCGTTAGCATATTTCTTTGTACAAAAATATTTCAGTGGATTTGCCTACCATTACCCTGTAAACGTTTGGGTGTTTGTTTGGGCTGTACTTCTTACCGTTGTTGTAACGCTTTTGGTGGTAACCGCAGCAAGTTTCCGTGCCGCCAGCGAAAATCCTGTAAGGACGTTGAAAAATGACGAGTGATGTTTAAAATTCCAAACGATACTAAAAAAAACTAAAACAATGTACCAATCAAAATTACTTCCCAACACCCGTATAGATGTGGCTGACGCTCTGCGCGGTATAGCCGTTGCGGGCATTATTCTGTTCCATTCGGTGGAGCATTTCAATATTTTTACCCAAGAACCGATTGCGCATACCCTTTCGTGCGACTTGCTTGTAGAGGATATTATGGCGTGGATTCTTTCGGGCAAAATGTACGGAATTTTTGCGATGCTTTTCGGTCTTAGTTTCTTCATAATGAACGACAACCAACAACAGAAAGGTTGCAGTTTTTCATTGCGTTTTGCTTGGCGAATGATACTCCTCTTTTTGTTCGGCGTGGTGAATATGGCTTTTTACGATGGCGACATACTTATGATTTACGCTATGTTTGGATTGCTGATGATTCCCATCAGTTACCTGCCGTCGGCTGCTGTGTGGTGCATTATAGGAGTTTTGGCAGTGCAACCAATTGAAATATACCGTCTTGTCTCAGGTTGGGAATTCGACACCGATAGTCTATGGGCACTTGCCGGAGTTGTGGGCGAGGCTCATCAGCACGGCACATTTTGGGAGAATACAATCTCTAATCTTCGTTACGGTTTGGAGTTCGACCTTAAATATTTTGTGTGGAGCGGACGTCTTACGCAGATTCTCTGCCTCTTTATTCTTGGAATGCAGTTGGGCAGACAACGGCTTTTTTACAACGAAGGCAATAATCTAAAAATCTGGCACATCATCCTTGCCATCTCGTCTGTGGTGGTTATAACGCTGAGTTTCATAGATTTTGGTGTAATTGCTGTATGGCTCCAACCTATTTACAACCTCTTTATCTTGATGATGATAACTTCGGCGGTGGTTTCTTGTTGGTACGCCTTCGACCGTTTCCGCAAGGTATTGAACCACCTCTGCATTTTTGGACGTATGAGCCTGACTAACTATCTGTTGCAGTCGATAATAGGCAGTTTTATTTTCTGCGGCTACGGACTTTCGTTTTACAACAAAGTCGGCGTCACCTACGCCGCCTTAATCGGTTTGCTGATGGTGGTTTGCCAATATATTTTCTGCCGCATTTGGTTCAGAAATCATCAGCGCGGACTTTTGGAAGGACTTTGGAGAAAGGCAACGTGGATTAATATCGGCGGCTAAAATTTGGAGTGGTAAAAAAATTCTTTTATCTTTGCCAACGAAAAAACAAACAATAAAATGAATACTTTTGAAGTAAAACCCTCTACAAATACGACATTATAAAATCCCTTTTTGTTGAGTATTCGCAAATTAAGTGTGCGGAAGGCTGCTTTGTTTCTTTTTAGAAAACGAATCGCTCACCCCTGAGCAGATGCAGGAGATTGCCGCTGAGCACAAGGGTTTTGTGATGAAGATGGTGTTTTGCGAAAAATCGAAAAACGCCGATTGCAAACTCACTTATTATTCGTCGGAATGTGAGGTGGATTTTTGCTCACACGAGGGTTTTTGCGCCCAAGTTCGGCTATTTGGAAGACCCCGCCACAGGTTCGGGCAACAGCGCATTTGCCAACTACATCCTCAGCCAAAAACTTTGGGATGGACAGCCCATAGCCATTGAACAAGGCGGCAACAACCGCATTTTCAACGCCGTAAAACTCAAATACCAAAACGGCAAAGTCCTCTTTGGCGGCAAGTCTACCAAGAAAATTGAGGGAGTGTATTTGGTGTAAGATACCGTTAATACTCAATCTCTATCGACTTGGTAAACAGACGGTTGTGGTATTTATAATCGCTGCAATTGATACGTTCTATTTCACCGTTGCTGCCTTTGATGAATCCTATTGAAATTTCGGCTTTTACGTTTGCGCCGTCGTAGAAGATTTTCTTTGGTAATTTTTCGCTGCGACAACGGAAGGGCGTTTCAGTGAAAAACGTTGATTGGTTGATGTTTAAATAGCCATCACGTATAAGAGATTCAAAGTCAATAACTTGGTCGTCGAGGTAGAAATCGCTGCGATCGTACTCATAACTTACGATTAGGTTCTCGGTATTATAGTCGATTGACTCAATCAAATCGCCGTCCCAAGTGTATTTGCACCTGTCGTCAACTTCGTCGGTGATGGATTTTATGTGTCCGTTTTCAAAATTGATGGGTAATTGTCCGTCTTCGCCGTAATAAGAAATGTAGATGTTGGAGCCGTCAATGTTGTAAATGTCGCCATCAACATCTCCCTCGGTTTGTTCTGACACTCTTATAAGTTCAATCTTCTTGTCGAAATAGTTGATTTGGATAGAGGGAACGTTGTTGACTGAAACATTGGTAAGGCGGTGTTTGTCGTCGTATTGCAAGGTGTATACGGTGGTGATTTTGTCCCACGTATCATTGTCTTTGTAGTTTTCCACTGTGATCTTCTTGGGCATCAGGGCAAAAGTGGCTTTGGCAGGTTCTTCGCCGATAACGCGCACTTTGGTAACTTTGGCACCGGGTGCAAATTGCGGATTTTGAAGGTCGGAGTTATTGAGGTCGGCGCTGTTGAAGTAAAACCTCACACTCTCAAACCACGGCACGTAGTAGTAGCCATTTTCGTCTTTTTCAATCTTTTTGAAGCGTTTGTATATTTCTTCGGCTGACATACCGGGTCCCCATCCCTGCCAAAACTGATATTCGGGCGAGAAAACATCGAAATCCTTTACAAGGTTGTTTTTGAGGGTGAATTCGGCTACAAGTACTGAGTTTTTCAGGAGTTGGATTTTTCCGTCCTTGTTCGTGGTCTTGTATTCTTTGAGCGACGAGAGGTCGGGAAACTTGTCGGCGCAGAATATCGGACCGAAACTGTCGTCGTGGATGTAGTATTTGATTTGCGGGTTGCGTTTTACGAACTCTTCGCCGTTCCAATCAAGTACTACGGGACTGATGCCTCGGCAATTGTCAAACGACCTGACAACTAATGTGTTGGCACTCTTGCGGCTTATTTGGAACTCTCCTTGTGTGGCTCTGTCAGAAAACTCGTTCCATATTTTTTCGTTGCCGTCCATAAAATGCTCGTTGTTGATGAAATCGAGTTTGCCAAGTTCGTCGCAATACCAATCGATCGGATGACCGCCGACGCCGTCGTCGCTTGGGGTCAATTGGTTGTCTTTGAGTAAGTACCATTTGTTTTCTATGTAAGATCTGTCGCCCTCTGCCTCTTGGTAAATGGCTACGAAAACACTTGCAGCACCGTCTTTCCGCTTAAAACACTCGATTTCAACGGTGGAGTCATCGCCGTCGCACCAAGCCGACAACGAAGCGTATTGGTTTTGGGTGCGATTTTTTTCGAAGTTGTAGCCTTTGAGTTTTTTGAGTTGATACACTTTTAGAGCCACATCTTCGGCAAAAACAGTGTCGGCATACACGTTAGACTCGGTAGATGGTTCTACAACGGTTGTGGTATCTTGTGTTGCAGCGACGGAAGAATCAGCGTCGTTGTTTTGGTTTTGATTGCTGCCGCCCGCGCACGATACCAGTAAAAACGCAGCCATAGCGGCAAATGTGAATGTATTTTTCATAATGGTGGTGTGTGATTGTTATTTTTCGGGGTAAAGTTAGGGATTTTTTTATTATACCAACTTTTTTTAGAAAAAAACTGCAAATTATCAAATGCTTTCGATTTTCAGGAACAAGAAGGATATTTTCTTTAAGGAATTTCTTGTTTGGAAATAAAATATTTGCCCAACCAAAAATATTTTTGCGCATTTCCTCTTTTGTTGCTATATTTGCAAATCTAAATAGATATTACGGCTATGAACGAGGAAAACGTTAAGACATTCATAATCCTGCCCGCGCTTCAAAAGAGCGGTTGGAACAATCCGGAGGTTTTGTGTGCAGAATACAAAATCACCGACGGTCGTGTTGTGGCTACTTCGGGAGCAAAACCTTTCCGCGAAAAACCTAAATTCGCCGACTATGCGCTGTTTTACAACGGTCAGCCTATTGCCATCGTGGAGGCTAAGAAAAGCGACGTGCCACAGTCAACAGGCATTCAACAAGCGTTGGTATATGCCGACAAACTCGATGTGCCGTTTGTATATTGCAGCAATGGAAGTTCGTTTTACGAGCACGACAGATTAACGAATTTGGAAAGAGAAATCCCCATCGATGAGTTTCCCACATCCGAGCAACTCGTTAAGCGTATGCACGATTTTTATAATTACACCCCCGAACAACTAAAAGTTGTTGAACAGCCGTATTATTGGGAGGAGGGTTTCAACGAGCCGCGATATTACCAACGCCGTGCCATCAACGAAACCGTAAAGCGCATTGCCAAGGGCGAAAACAGGCTTTTGCTTGTGATGGCTACTGGCACAGGCAAAACCTACACCGCGTTTCAAATCATCTACCGCCTTAGGGCTTCGGGTCTCAAAAAACGTATCCTCTATCTCGCCGACCGCAACATACTCATCGACCAAACTATCAAACAGGATTTCCGCCCGTTTGCCAAGTATATGACCAAGATTTCAAACCACTTTATGGCGTCGTCGGCTGAGGTATATTTGGCTCTGTATCATCAGTTTTACGATTCAAGGATAAAGGACGACAACAACCAGCCGTACACACAATATGCCAAAGACTTTTTTGATCTAATCATCATCGACGAATGTCACCGAGGCAGCCGCAAAGCCGACAGCGAATGGCACAAGATTCTTACATATTTTGATTCTGCCACGCAACTCGGTCTCACTGCCACGCCGCGTCAAGATAAAAACGTGGAAGACGACAATATTGCCTACTTTGGCGAGCCGGTGTTTACATATTCGCTCAAAGACGGCATCGAGGACGGTTTTCTTGCACCGTATATGACTACAAAAATCAATATCAGCGTTGACCAGACCGGCTATGTACCCGAAAAAGACGAAATCGACGAAAAAGGTCAGGCGTTTGAATCAGAAGAACCTTTTGAGCGTCCGCAGTTTGGTAAGCAAATCGAAATCCAAGACCGTGATATGCTCGTTGCAAAATACATCACTTCCAAACTCAACAAGATAGGCCGTATGACCAAGACGATTGTATTTTGCAATTCCGACGATGAGGCGGATAAAATACGCAAGTATCTCGTAAACCTCAATACCGATATGATGGCTATCGACAACCGTTACGTAATGCGAATCACCGGCACCGACCGTTACGGCAAGGCACAGTTAGACAATTTTATTTCGGTTAGCGAGCCATACCCCGTGATAGCCACAACAGTGGATTTGCTATCAACAGGCGTTGACTGCAAAACCTGCGGACTTATCGTTATCAATCAGTCTATTTCGAGTATGGCGCGGTTCAAACAGATTGTGGGACGCGGCACACGCCTCAAAGAAGACAAAGGCAAAATGGCGTTCTATATCCTCGACTTCGCCAACGCAACCGATATGTTTTTCGACAAGGATTTTGACCCCGAAATTATTTATGAACCGCCCACCGACACTTCCGGCAATGACGAAGGCAACGGCGAATCTACCACCGAAGGCAGTGGCAACGGCGGCTCTACTTCGGGCGGCAATTCAGGAGGCAATAGCGGCAGTGGCAACGGTGGCGGCAATGGCGACCCTCAACCCCGCAAAAAATACGTTGTAAAGGGTCGCGACGTAAAAGTGGACGGCGAACAGGTGTATTATCTTGATGAAAACGGCAAACCCGTTACCGAACAATACACCGTGTATGCAAGACGCTCGATACTTGGCACATACGCCACTCTCGACGACTTTATCAGCAATTGGAACGCTGCCGAGCGCAAAACCGCCGTTGCCGACATCCTTCAAGACAACGGCTTAATGATAGACATCGTGAGGGAACTCTGCCCCGAAATTGCCGATGCCGACATCTTCGACATTGTTTGCTACGTGGCATACGGCAAAAAAAATCCGCCGTCGCGTGCCGAGCGTGCCGAAAAGGTAAGGCACAGAAAATTTTTCGACAAATACAGCGGTGTGGCGCGTCAAGTGGTGGAGACGCTTTTGGACAAATACGCCCAAAACGGCATCATCGAGTTTGAAAAACGGACAATACTCAACCAAGACCCGTTTACGCAAATCGGCTCGCCAAAGAAAATCATCAAAGAAATCGGCTCTATCGAGCAATACGAAAAACTAATCACCGAAATTGAAAATGAATTATACAAAATAGCATAACCCAATGGCACTCAACCTTTCTACACTGCGCAACATTATGCGCAACGACTCAGGAATAGCCACCGACGTGGTTCGATTGGAACAGATTGTTTGGATTCTGTTTCTCAAAATTTTCGACACAATAGAGGAAAACCTCGAATTTACTGTGGATGGCTATACAAGCATTATCCCCGACAAATACAAATGGAGAAATTGGGCACCGTCGAAGGATGAAAACGGCAAAAACAAATCTGATACGCTCACAAGCGAGAAACTTCTCTCTTTTATCGACGAACTCTTCAAGGCTCTCGCCGAACTGCCCGTAACGCCCAACACGCCAAAAGGTCAGGCAAGGGTGAGAGACGTTTTTAAGTCGGGTATCAACAACTATTCTAAAAACGGCAAAATTCTCCGCGAGGTTATCGACTATATCAACGAAAACGTGGACATCGACGACGCCAAAGAACGTCACGCTTTTGGCGAAATTTATGAAGAAATGCTCCGTCTGTTGCAGGCGGCGGGTTCGGCTGGCGAATTTTACACACCAAGAACGCTCACCAACTTTATTGTTGAAAAACTTGATCCAAAACTCGGAGAACGTTTCGCTGATTTCACGTCAGGCACAGGTGGGTTCCTCACTTCTGCGCTCAATTATATGAGCCGCGATGGTCGCACCGACGAAAAGGCTATTCAAAACTACCAAAACGCCGTATTTGGTCAGGAATGGAAACCGTTGCCATACTTGCTTTCAATAGCAAACCTTTTTATCCACGGCATTTACAATCCCAACATTATCAACGGCGATTCGCTCACGCTCTACAAAGACGACGTTAAGGACAACGAACTATTCAACGTTATCGGTATGAACCCACCATACGGTGGTTCGTCAGACAGCGAAATCCTCAAAAACTTCCCCGCAAATATGCGCTCGTCAGAAACTGCCGACCTTTTCATTATCCTTATAATGAGCCGTTTGGCTATGGGCGGACGTGCCGGCGTAATTATTCCCGACGGTTTTCTATTCGGCACCGACGGCGCAAAAAAGGCAATCAAAGAAAAACTCTTGAAGGATTTCAATCTGCATACTATTATCCGTCTGCCGGGCAGCGTGTTTGCGCCATACACTTCGATAGCCACCAACATCCTCTTTTTTAACAGGGAGAAAGCCAACGGCGCACCCGAAGGCTATTCTACCAAAGAAACTTGGATATACCGCCTTGATATGCCCGAAGGCTACAAGCATTTTAGCAAAACCAAGCCGATGACCGCAGAGCATTGCCAACCCATCAACCAATGGTGGACAGCACGCACCGAAATCCCCGACCTCAACGCCGATGGCGAAACTATCGGCTACAAGTCGAAATGCTACTCCGTGCAACAACTCATAGCCACCAACTGCAACTTCGACCTATGCAAATTTCCAAAAGAGGAGGAAGAAGTGCTGCCGCCCGACGAACTCCTTGCACAATACCACCGCCGCCGCGCCCAATTAGACCAAAAAATCGACGACGTGCTTGGCAAGATACAGCAAAAATTAGGAATCTAATTCTAATAACTGAAATGACAGAAATACTCGAGATTAAAAAAACGTCTTTTACCGAAGACTATATCAGCGACATAAAAAACATCATCAGTAAAGCCAAAAGCCAAAGTTACAGGATGGTAAACTCTGTTATGATACAGGCTAATTGGCTTGTTGGCTGTCGCATTGTAGAACAGGAACAAAAAGGCGAGAAACGTGCAGGATACGGTGAAAAGATTTTGGAGAACATCTCGCGAGAACTCAATAAAGAAACCGGCGGTGGAATGTCAGTGGCTCAGTTGAGAAACTGTCGTCAGTTTTACATCGTTTTTCCCGAATTGCCAAAACGCTACACACTGTGTAGCGAATTGTCGTGGTCGCATTTTAGGTTGATTATGAGGCTTGCAAGCGAACAAGAGCGTGAATACTATATCCAAGAATCCCGAATTGGCAATTGGTCGGTAAGACAACTTGAACGCTGTATCAAAACAGATATGTTCCACCGAGTGGTAAAAAATCAGTTGCCGCAAAACCATAACAGCGACGAAACTATCAATAGTCAGATAAAAGATCCATACATTTTGGAGTTTTTGGGTATAAAAGATTCACCGTCAAGTTCTGAAAAAACAATTGAAAACGCCGTTATCAGCCATATCGAAAAATTCCTTTTGGAAATGGGCAGAGGTTTTTCTTTTGTTGAACGACAGATGCACATCAAAACAGAAACTCAGGATTTTTTTATCGACCTTGTTTTCTACAATTATATTTTGAAATGTTTCGTGCTCATCGACTTAAAGCAAGGCAGCCTCAAACATCAAGACATAGGACAGATGGATATGTATGTGAGGATGTTCGACGACCTGAAAAAGTGCGTTGACGACAACCCAACCATAGGCATTATTCTTTGCTCCGACAAAGACGAAAGCATCGTTAAATATTCTGTGCTTAACGAAAGCCTGCAAATTTTTGCAAGCAAGTATAAAACCGTGCTACCTTCCGAACAGGAATTACAACAAGAGTTAGATCGTAACAGAAAGTATCTCGAACAATTAAATTCCGCTTCATCAAAATGACACCAACACAACTCCGCAACAGCATACTACAAACCGCAATCACCGGCGCGCTCGTGCCGCAGAACCCTGACGAAGGCTCTGCCGACGCCCTCATATCACAAATCGAGGACGAAAAACGCCGCCTGATTGCCGACCGCAACGCTGCCAAAATAGCCGCAGCCCGCGCCGCCGGAAAATCCGACGCCGAAATCAAAAAACTAAAACTTGAAAAATACACCGCTCCAACCCCCGTCAACCCCGAGGACGCTCCATTCGAGATTCCGCAAAGTTGGAGATGGGTGAGGTTGGGGGATATAGGAATTACCAATACAGGAACTACACCATCCAAAACTAACCCAAAGTTTTTTGGCACTTTTATTCCGTTTGTGTCACCAGGCGATATTCAAAACAACAAATTATCTTACCGAAAGGAAGGATTGTCAGAAGAAGGTTATAAAGTTGCACGTGCGGTGCCTTCGGGTACTATTTTGCAGGTATGTATTGGCGGTTGTATTGGTAAATTAGCAATTACAGACCGCGAAATAACATTTAATCAGCAAATTAATTCTATAACGCCATATTTAGTAGAGTCAAAATATTTGTTTGCTGTTTTAGGCTCTGATTATTTTTACAAACAAATTACAAATAATATTACAGGGTCTGCAACTCCAATCATTAATAAATCTTCGTGGGAATCAAAAATTCTTCCCCTTTCCCCACTCTCCGAGCAACGCCGCATTGTGTCGAAATTGGAGGAATTATTGCCGCTTGTGGAAGAATACGGCGAAGCGCAGACTGAACTTGAAGCCCTCAACGCCGCATTGCCCGACAAACTCAAAAAAAGCCTTTTGCAGCAAGCCATCACCGGTCGCCTTGTGCCGCAGACCGAATCTGACGGCACTGCCGAACAACTTTTACTGCAAATCGAGGACGAAAAACGCCGCCTGATTGCCGAACGCAACGCCGCCAAAATAGCCGCAGCCCGTGCCGCCGGAAAGTCCGACGCCGAAATCAAAAAACTCAAACTCGAAAAATACTCCGCTCCAAAACCCGTCAACCCCGAGGACGCTCCATTCGAGATTCCGCAAAGTTGGAGATGGGTGAGGTTGGGGGATATTATTTCAATTTCATCGGGAGATGGATTAACATCCAAAGAAATGCAAAATGGAGATATTCCTGTATTTGGTGGAAATGGTATTACCGGTTATCATAATTCGTATAATGTATCAAATGAAACAATAGTAATTGGCAGAGTTGGTTATTATTGTGGTAGTGTACATATTACACCAGTAAAAGCGTGGGTAACCGATAATGCATTTATTACAACATATCCACAGAAATACATTGACAGGAATTTTTTAGTATTAGTTTTGCGTTTTTTGAACTTAGGTAAACAACATAATGCTACTGCACAGCCTGTTGTGTCAGGAAAAAAAATCTATCCACTTCTCCTTCCTCTTCCCCCACTCTCCGAGCAACGCCGAATAGTTGCGAAGTTGGAGGAGATGTTTTTGGAAATAGAGAAATTGGGGAATCAGGAATAGGGGGAATGGCTTTTACCCCATCACCTCATATTCCGCCAATTCCCAACCTTTGAAGACCAAGATTATTGGATGCAATGTCCAATTGTGGTCTTTTGCCTTGGTTGACAAATCCTTGGCGGCGATCCTGATTATATTTTTATGCGGTGACTGAATAGCGATTGACGTTTTCGGATTGTATGCTGCAAAGATAATCTTTTTTCCTAAAATATGCAAAACATATCCCGAGATTTCATATATTTGCCTAAACAAAAACAATTATCAGAATGAAAAGATTATTTTTTACTATTGCTTTGTGCGCGATGGCGTGGATGGCTGAGGCTCAAAGCGTTGAACATCTGCTGCTTGGCGGATGGAAATTTACCAAGGGTGATGTTTCGGGCGCTGAAAAACCTGATTTCAATGATTCCAAATGGCAGGATGTTACCATTCCGCACGATTGGGCTATTTCAGGACCTTTTGACAAAGATATTGACAAACAGGTGGTTGCGATTATTCAAAACGGAGAACGCGAGGCTACCGAAAAAACTGGTCGCACAGGTTCGCTGCCGTGGATTGGCGAGGGTTGGTATCGCACAACTATCAATATATCTGATAATTACAGCCACGCAGAATTGATTTTTGACGGCGCAATGTCGGAACCTAAGGTATATGTTGAAGGCAAGTTTGCAGGCTCTTGGGCTTACGGCTACACCACTTTCGCCCTCGATATTACGCCTTATCTGCCTAAAAATAATGGCAAAATTGCGCAGGGTAAATATTCTGTGGCTGTCCACTTAAAAAACCGTGAAGAATCTAACCGCTGGTATCCGGGTGCGGGATTGTATCGTCCTGTCCGTCTTGCACTTTCGCAAGATGTGGCGGTAAAAACATTTGGCATTTTTGCACGCACCACGGCTATCGAAAACATCAATTCTAACGGCACATCGGCAAAAAGTGCACGAATAACTATAACCACTTCGCTACGTAATGCCAACAATCAAAATATCAAGGTGTTGCATACTTTAATGAGCAACGGCAATGAGGTTGCAAAAACAGAGGCTTCGCTTTCGGGCAGCGAAAATACGCAGGTTATGGTTGTGGATAATCCTCAACTTTGGTCGCCCGAAAACCCCGCTCTCTATTCGCTTGTTACCAATATTTATTGCAATAGCGAACTTATTGACCAACAGTGTACTAATATCGGCATTAGAAGTATTAGTTACGGTGGCGACGGATTCCGCTTGAATGGCAAACTCACCAAATTTCGTGGCGTATGCCTTCATCACGATTTAGGTCCGCTTGGTTCGGCGTTTTACAAGGCTGCATTCCGTCGTCAGGTTACGTTGCTTAAAGAGATAGGCTGCAATGCGATACGCACAAGTCATAATATTCCCGCGCCGTGGCAGATGGATATTTGCGACGAGATGGGTATGCTCGTTATGGCAGAATCGTGCGATATGTGGGTGGATGCCAAATGCAAAAATGGTTACGCAATTTTCTTTGAACAGGTTGACAATCAGTCGCCTAATGCTGATGGTCGCCCTTGGTGGCAGCGCGATTTTGAAAACCTTGTGGTGGTTAACCGAAACCATCCGAGCATTGTGATGTGGAGCATTGGCAACGAGATTCCCGACCAAATAAGTGCTGTGGGACTTAAATATACCAGATTGATACAGAACCTGATACATTCGCTCGACGACACACGTCCCTGCACTCAGGGTATCGACCGTGGCACCGAGGCTATTGCTTCGGGAGTTTTGCAGGCTACCGACGTTCCGGGTTTCAACTACCGTTTGTATATTTACGACCAAGGACACCAAAACTCGCCAAGTGGATTGCTTTTGGGTACAGAAACTGCCTCAACTATTTCGAGCCGAGGAGTTTACAAGTTTCCCGCAAAAGAAAACCACGGAGAAATGTACAACGATGGTCAGATTTCGAGTTACGACCTTGAAAGTTGCATTTGGAGCAATCTCCCCGACGACGATTGGATGTGGCAAGACAAGGCTCAGTGGGTAACCGGCGAGTTTGTGTGGACGGGTTTCGATTATCTTGGCGAGCCTACTCCCTACGACGATTATTGGCCCTCACGTAGCAGTTATTTTGGAATCTTCGACCTTGCGGGACTTCCCAAAGACCGTGCTTACCTCTACAAAGTGCATTGGGCTCCCGAAAAAAATACCCTCCACGTGCTACCTCATTGGACATTTCCGGGTCGCGAGGGACAAACTACGCCTGTTTTCTGTTACACCACATATCCCGAGGCAGAGTTGTTTGTAAACGGCAAATCGCAGGGCAGAAAACGCCACATTGATGTTTCGCTCGATGATTACAAAAACGACTTGGAAGAGATGCCAATGCCTTGGGGCGGCACCACAAAGTTTGCCAATCCTAATCCTAAAAACGGCAAAAACCGTCTCGACCGCTACCGTATGCGATGGATGGATGTGAAATACGAACCCGGCGAAATCAAAATTGTGGCATACGACAAAAATGGCAACAAGGCTGAGGAAAAAATTGTAAAAACCGCCGGAAAACCTCACCACATAGTTCTTGAACCCGACCGCAAAGTGTTGAAAGCCACTCCGATAACTGATGGTTACTTTACCGATTCGCCCGATTTGAGTTTTGTTACAGTTTCGGTGGTGGATAAAGACGGCAACCTTTGTCCCGACGCAGCCAACCAACTGACATTCAGTGTTAACGGCTCGGCAAAATTCAATTCGGCCTGCAACGGCGATGCCACATCTATCGAAACCTTCACTAATCCCACAATGAAGGTATTCCACGGTAAATTGGTGGTAGTGGTTGAAGCCAAATCAGCATTACACAAAGGCACAGCCACCCTCACCGTAAAAGGCAGCGGCTTAAAACCCGCAACGGTAAGTTTCAATGTGGAATAAAAGGGTTAAAATCAAAAACAGAAGCCGCTATTTCAGTGGCTTCTGTCTTTTTTCAGCAAAAAATACGGAATATGTCTTTCAGGAATTTTCCGTGTTGTATAAATAAAAGGATATGTGCTAACTAACCATATATTCTATCTGTTGACGTTTGAGGTTGGATATCAGTTCGTTGTTGATATTTACCCTGTGCGTGCGCGAGTGCATTTTTATGCGGATTTTCTCGTTTTTGGGGTCAAAGATTTCAAAGTTTAACTGTCCCTGCGCCTTTTGATCCGATATGCTGAGGATGCTCTGCATAAACGACGTGTCGATGTCGGTGATGGGAACTTTGAGCGTGATGCCATGGATAAGTTTGTCCTTGACCTCGTCGAGAAGGTCGATGGATGTTATCTTGAACTCCAACTCGTTTGGATTGTTAAATCTGCCTTGTACTTTGCCTTTGATAAGCACTGCCATTCCCTTGATAAAGTACGGCTTAAAGGTCATATAATCTTTGCCAAAGAGTGCAAATGAGTAACTGCCCGAAAAATCTTCAACCGTGAGCGAACCCCACGGATTGCCGGTTTTGGTGGTGCGTTCTGCGGCATTGGTAACTATGCCAGCCACACGTGTTTCTCCGTTGCGTGCTCCAAATTGCGAAAGGTCGGCAAGTTGTTCCATTGTGGCGTTGCATCCGTTTTCGATTTCCAAACGGAAACGATCGAGCGGGTGTGCCGAAAGGTAAATCCCCACAAGTTCTTTCTCCTTGTCCAAACGAGCAAGATCGCCCCACTCCTCGCAATTGGCGGGCATTGGTTTCTTTATTTCAATTTCTACCGTGCCACCGAAAAGCGAATTAGATGTGTCGCCGCCTCCTGTTTTTATTTTCTGTCCGTACTTTACAAGTGACTCGGTAAAGGAGATGGTGTCGCCGATGGCAGGTTCAAAAAACTGACTGCGTTTTAAGCCTTCAAAAGAGTCGAACGCACCTGCAAGTGCAAGACTTTCAATTGTTTTGCGGTTTACTTGACTGAGGTTTACACGCTCTACAAAATCGTAAATATCCTTGTATGGACCGTTCTTTTCGCGTTCGGCCACTATGCCTTCCACAGCCGCCTCTCCTACTCCTTTGATGCCGCCGAGTCCAAAACGGATTCCTCCGTCGTGGGTTACAGTAAAGTGAAGTTCCGATTCGTTGATGTCGGGACCCTTTACATCTATTTTCATCGCCTTGCACTCCTCCATAAACTTTTTCACATCCTCGATGGAATCCTTGTTGCGGGTGAGGTTGGCAGCCATATATTCGGCGGGATAGTGTGCTTTGAGATAGCCTGTTTGGTATGCCACCCAAGCGTAGCATGCTGCGTGCGATTTGTTGAACGCATATGAGGCGAATTTTTCCCAGTCTGCCCAAATCTTCAAGAGTATCTGTTCGTCGTGACCGTTTTTCTTGCCGCCTTCAATGAATTTCGGTTTCAAATCAGCCAACATCGCGGCAATTTTCTTACCCATCGCCTTACGGAGCGAATCCGCCTGACCACGTGTGAATCCTGCCAACAAACGGCTCAGAAGCATTACTTGTTCTTGGTAAACGGTTACGCCGTAGGTGTCTTTGAGGTATTTTTCCATAATAGGAATGTCGTAAGAGATAGGTTCTTTGCCGAGTTTCCTATTAATAAAGGTGGGAATATAGTCCATCGGGCCCGGACGGTAAAGGGCGTTCATGGCTATAAGGTCGTTGATATTGTTGGGTTTAAGTTCGCGCAAGTATTTCTGCATACCGGGCGACTCAAACTGGAACGTGCCTATGGTGCGGCCCTCACTATAAAGTTGGTAAGTGAGCGGGTCGTCGATGGGGATGGCTTCGAGGTCAATGTCGATGCCGTGCGACTTTTTGATGTTTTTTAATGCCTCGCGTTGCAATGAGAGGGTTTTCAATCCGAGGAAGTCCATCTTGATAAGTCCCACGCTCTCAACCACGTGACCGTCGTATTGCGTTACCACCACGTCTTGGTCGGTGTCTTTATCCTTGATGGTGCAGACGGGTGCAATGTCGGTCAAATCCTGTGCGCCAATAATTACACCGCAGGCGTGGATACCTATCTGACGGTTGGTATCTTCAAGGTCTTTGGCGTATTTGAGCATCGTCTCCACATTCTCGTTCTGACCTTCGAGCGGAATGTTGAAATTCTCTGTTTCGGGTTGCTCGCCTCTTACAAGTTGCTGCAACTCAGGTATATATTTGTAACACGTAGCGAGGTTTACCTTGGGCATTTTCTTGGGAACTTCTCCGTCAACAGCCTTTACTTGCCACTCCTCAAAACCACGGTCGGGAACCAAACTCTTGATTTTGTTTACGATATTGAGCGGAACTTTTTGCACACGTCCTACGTCGGCCACCGACGATTTGGTTGCCATAGTACCGTAGGTGATGATATGTGCCACCTTCTCTACGCCGTATTTTTGCGTTACCCAGTCGAGAACCTTTCCACGTCCGTCATCGTCGAAGTCCACATCGATATCGGGGAGCGAGATACGGTCGGGATTCAAAAACCTCTCGAAAAGTAAGTCGTATTTAAGCGGGTCTATATTTGTTATTTTTAAGCAATAAGCCACCACAGAGCCGGCAGCCGAACCACGTCCCGGACCTACCCACACATCCAATTCCTCACGGGCGGCGCGGATATAATCTGACACAATCAAGAAGTAACCCGGGAAACCCATCGTTTTCATGATATGCAACTCAAAGTTGATTCGCTCCTTAGCCTCGTCGCTGAGAGTATCGCCGTAGCGCATTTTGGCACCGTCGTAGGTGAGTTTGCTCAGGTAGTCAGCCTCTAACTTGATGCGGTAAAGTTTGTCGTATCCGCCGAGTTTTTGTATTTTTTTGTCGGCATCTTCCTTAGAGAGCACCACATTGCCGTTTTCGTCGCGGGTAAACTCATTGAAGATGTCCTCGTCGGTAAATTTCTTGCGGTATTCTTCCTCAGTGCCAAACGATTCGGGAATCTCAAACTTAGGCATAATAGGTCCAGAGTCGATGCTGTACACTTCCACCTTGTCGGCAATTTCCACAGTATTGCTCAGTGCCTCGGGAATATCGGAGAAAATAGCCTCCATCTCTTCGGGCGTTTTGAGCCATTCCTGCTTGGTGTAGTGCATACGGTTGGGGTCGTCGAAATCGCTCTGAGTAGAAATACATATCAAACGGTCGTGCGCCTCGCCGTGGTCTTCCTCCACAAAGTGGACGTCGTTGGTGGCTATAAGTTTGATATTGTGCTTTTTAGCCAACTCAATCAGAGCCTTGTTTACAATTTCTTGTTTTGGGTAAACATCGGTGGCTGCGTTGGGTTTATCGGTCTTATGGCGTTGAAGTTCAAGATAATAGTCCTCGCCAAAGAGATTCTTGTACCACAGCACCATCTCCTCAGCCTTTTCTAAATTGCCAGCCAATATGTATTGCGGAATTTCGCCGCCAAGACAAGCCGAACAGCAGATAACTCCCTCGTGCCATTTTTCAAGCACATTGTGGTCGATACGGGGACGGTCGTAAAAACCTTCGGTGTATGCTATCGACGACAGTTTGCAAAGGTTGTGGTATCCTTGCTGGTTTTTGGCCAATAATATAAGGTGCCATCCGCCGCGGTCAACAATTTTTTCCTTACCGGTTTCTCCGTTGATCTCCTTTACAGATTTGTCCTTGTCGTGGAGAGTGCGGTGTGCGCAGTAAGCCTCAATGCCGATGATGGGCTTGAATGGAACATACTCAGCGGCTTTTTTTTCTAATTCGGGCAATAGTGCTTCAAGTTCAGCCTTTTTTGCAGGGTCGGTTTCCTTTTCTATGTTTTCTTTACATTCCTTGACGGCCTTCTTGCATTTTCCGTTGATTTTGCTAGCAGTGTCCACTAAGTCTTTAATGCCGAACATATTGCCGTGGTCGGTAAGCGCCATGGCGTGCATTCCGTTTTTGAGGCATTTGTTTATGAGGTCGGGCACTTTCGACATTCCATCCAATATCGAATAGTGCGAGTGTACGTGTAAGTGGGTAAATTTGTCCATTTTTCCTTGTAGATTTTCAGGCTATAAAATTAGTAAAATAACACGTTGCTGCTACCATTGTGGATAAATAAAAAATGGCACAGAGCGTTGTGTCTGAAAATCAATAATATACCTTGTTAAAAAATGCTCATAAACAATTGTTAATAAGTTTTTTGTGATAGGTAAATGCTTGAAAAACAAAATGATATGATAAAGCACTGCTAAAAAACCTTTAACACGCTGATTTTTGGCATATTTTTACAGCGTGCACAATGTTTCCCTTGCCGAGATATTCTACTGAATCGAATAGATGGCGAGAAAAGAATATACCTCTTCCGTGCAGACTTTCAAGGTTTTCTTCTGCCAAGGGGTCGGGAATAGAATTAGGATCAAATCCGTTGCCCTCGTCGGTGATAGTCCACTCGCATTTTTCTGGGGAGAATGCATATTCCACTGTAACCTTTCTACCTGCTAATTTCTTATTTTTCAGGCGTTTGCTATAAAGGTCTTCAAGTGTGAAATTTTTGAGGGTTTCGGATTTTTCCTCAAATGTGATATTAAGATTTCCGTGCTCTATTGCGTTGGTAACCAATTCAGAAAGACCGATTTCGATGTTTGCTCTGGTGTCTGACTCAAAAAAATTAGGTGCGATTTCGTCCATAAGCCTGTCGACAATGAGACGAGGAGCGTTAATGTCGGTGTTGAACTTCATAATAATCTTTCCTGAGTCAATTTCGCCGTATTTGGGAGACGGTTCATCGTCAAGTACAATGCAACTTCCAGCGCGTTTAATAGCAGGAATAATGTCGTTGTCTTGAATAGGCTTTTTTAAATAATCGTTGGCACCGAGACGGAGAGCGTCAATAGCAAGCCTCTCCGAACTGATGCTTGTTACCATGATTATGATGGTGTGCTTGTCTATTTGTCTGATTTTTTGAAGAAATTCAAGTCCTGAAATGCCTGGCATCACTATGTTGCATACAATCACTTCAGGCTTTTCGTTGATGTATATATCGAAACCATCGGCTGCGTTTTTGGCTGTAACACAGTCGTAACCAGAATACTTCACCAAATCGTGTAAGTAATTCCTTGATATAAAATCATCTTCTATAATCAGAACTTTCAAGGTATCAATTTAATTGCGGTTAGATTTGTCGATTTGTTAATACGAAAAAAAATAAAATAGGTTCGGATTATTCTGCATTAGAAAAAAAAGTTAATAATAACCAATTGCTATACAGTGTTTTGAAAAAAAAAATAAAAAAAGTGCTGAAAAAATTTGACAATTAGGATAAATAACATTAATTTTGTGATATGATTTTGGAACAATATGACGAACGAAAAAGAGATATTATTAAACGAATTTAAATCGAAATTTAAACAACTGGTAGCCATTTGCGACCGGTTGCGCGAAGAAAACACTATGCTCAGGGCTAAAAAAGAGTCTTTGGAAAGACAATTGGAGTCCAAGGCAGACGAACTTACAGTGCTTAGTTCGCAATATGACAATTTGAAAACGTTGAATTCGCTTATTTCGGGCGACAATACTCATGACACCAAGATCAAACTAAACAGAATTGTGCGGGAAATAGACAGGTGTCTGTCCCTTATCGACAGCAATTAGACAAATAAGATATAAGTTTAACAGGCAATGGACGAAAGACTATCTATAACGGTAATAATTGACGGCCAAAAGTATCCGATGAATATCAAACGGAGCGAGGAGGAAGTAATACGTCGTGCAGCGCAGCAGATTAATGATAGGCTGGTAATGTATCGACAGAGGTTTGCTTCTCAGAAAAAGCAGCCGTTCGATTTTTTTGCAATGGTATGTCTCGACTTTGCCACTAGATATTTAAACAGCGAAAATGCTTCCGACGATACCGACTTTATGTCAGAACTGCAAATATTGTCGGGCGAAATTGACGATTATATCCAAAAGTCGAACGTTCTTTAACATAAAATACTAATATTATTAAGGTGAACCTCGGTTCATCTGAAAGATATTACCCGCATCATTTCATTAAGAGGTTTGAAACTCAACACTAATAAAATTAGGTGTAGGATTTATTCTGCGTATAACAGGCCTTAACACAGCTTTGGCTGTGTCAGAGCAATCTGCGTTGGACGTTAAAAACAGGAGACCTGCATCGCCCATGTTCATCAGGGGTTTCTTAAACAATTATTGTAATGATGCGGTTTTTTTTTATAGCAAATTTAAAAACAATATATATATATAAAATGGATAATATAGTAATAGTAATTTGCGCCGCAGTAGCAGCCCTCCTCGTAGGATACTTCCTCGGATACTACATGAAGATTCGTGCTGCCGAAAAAAAGGCTAACGATATTATTGAGGACGCCGAAAAAGACGCTGAGATTATAAAACAGAAAAAAATCCTTCAGGCTCAAGACGAGGCTATGAAGCAGAAGGCCGAGATTGAAAAACAGGCCGCCGAAAAAAACAACCGCCTTACGCAGTGGGAACAGAAACTCAAACAAAAAGACAATACAGTTAATCAGTTGCGTAACGATTTAACTAAAAAACAAAAAGAGGCTGAAACCAAAAAGGCCGAATGTGATACTCTTAAAGAAAACCTCGAACGCCAGCTCGAAAAGGCAGAAGTTAAAAACAAGGAACTTGAAGAGATGCACCGCAAGGCTGTTGAAAACCTCGAAGCCATAGCAGGTATTTCTGCCGCCGAGGCTAAACAGCAACTAAAAGATAACCTTATTGCCGAGGCTAAAACCGAGGCGCTCAGCCTTCAAAACGATATTATCGAAGATGCCAAAATGGCAGCGTCGAAAGAGGCTAAAAAGATTGTGATTCAAACAATTCAGCGCGTTGGTGCTGAAACCGCTATTGAAAACGCTGTTACAGTTTTCAATATCGACAACGATGAAATCAAGGGTCGCATTATCGGTCGCGAGGGTCGCAATATACGCGCTCTTGAAGCCGCCACTGGTATTGAGATTATAGTTGACGACACTCCTGAGGCTATCGTGCTTTCTGGTTTCGACCCTGTCCGCCGCGAGGTTGCCCGTCTTGCTCTCCATCAACTTGTTACCGACGGACGTATTCACCCCGCACGTATCGAGGAGGTAGTTGCCAAAACCAAAAAACAACTCGAAGAGGAGATTGCCGAAGTGGGCAAACGTACTTATATCGACCTTGGCGTTCACGGTTTGCATCCCGAACTTGTTCGCTTGATTGGTAAGATGAAATACCGTTCATCGTATGGTCAGAACCTTTTGCAGCACTCTCGCGAAACCGCAAACCTCTGCGCTGTGATGGCTTCGGAACTCGACCTTCCTGTAAAGGCAGCTAAACGCGCAGGACTTCTCCACGATATTGGCAAGGTGCCTGACGATGAACCCGATTTGCCGCACGCAATTGTGGGTATGAAACTCGCTGAAAAATACAAAGAGAAACCCGAAATATGCAACGCTATCGGTGCTCACCACGACGAGGTAGAGATGACTTCAATAATAGCTCCCATCGTTCAGGTTTGTGACGCTATTTCAGGCGCACGTCCCGGAGCACGTAGAGAAATTGCCGAAAGTTATATCAAACGTCTCAAGGGTCTTGAAGACCTTGCCCTCTCCTACCCGGGCGTACTCAAAACTTACGCTATTCAGGCAGGTCGCGAACTCCGCGTTATCGTTGGCAGCGAAAAGGTTACCGACCAAGAGGCAGAAGTACTTTCAGCCGACATCGCTAAGAAGATTCAAACCGAGATGACATATCCCGGTCAAATCAAAATCACCGTTATCCGCGAAACAAGGGCGGTTAATTATGCAAAGTAGAATTTTCTAATCTTTTACATAAACCGACGGTTGAACATTCAATCGTCGGTTTTTTCGTTTAAATGAGTACATTATAAAGTTTTTTTTATATTTGCAAAAAAAACATTGAGTATTATGCCAAAGTATCTTGACCCGAAGGCGAAAAATAATAAACCCAATTAATAACATTAAATTTTAAAACTATGAAAAAGTTATTTAAACTTTACAAATTTCAAGTGGGGGGGGGTAAATGTAATGTTTTAACAACATTACTATTAACTCTCCTTTTCACTCTTCCGTCACTTGGAGCATTTGCACAAGGTGATAAAGTACCCTACGTAGTAGTAAAAGACGGCACTGCCACTTTCTACTATAAGGCAAACAAACCTGATGGGGCATTGTCGTTACAATCAAGAGATGCTCAATGGTCAAAAGACATACATAATTCTATTACCTTGGTAGATTTTGATGATTCTTTCAAAGATTATAAACCCACAAGTTGTGCATATTGGTTTTATGGTTTGAAAAACCTAACCAAAATATCGGGGATGTATATGAGTCTCAAAACCGAGGAAGTTACGGATATGAGCTGTATGTTCTATCGATGCAGTAGCCTTACCCTTCTTGATTTAGGCAATTTTAATACCGCCAATGTTGAGAAAATGGAATATATGTTTGCAGACTGTGTTTCACTTGAGACGATATTCGTTGGCGACAATTGGTCCAAAGGTAAGAGTAGTAACTATATCTTTGATTATTGCTATAGCCTTGTTGGTGGGAAAGGTACTTCTTATAACGACTTTGATTTAAGTCCGAATCGAATTTGTGCCAATTGTCTTAACTACCTTGCAAGAATAGATGGCGGAGAGGAACAACCAGGATTGTTAACCAAATCGGGCGAACCTGTGTATGTGCCACCATACGTTATAGTTGATAATGGCATTGCTACTTTTTATTACAATGGATTAAGACCGAAAGACGCTCTTTTGTTGCAACATAATTCTTGGGGTGGTGGCTCTTGGGCAGAGGAACTTTGTTTATCTATAACTAAGGTAGTTTTCGATGAATCATTTAAAGCATACAAACCTAAAAGTTGTGCATACTGGTTTAGTGATTTTGAAAACCTTACAGAAATTGTAGGTATGCAAGAGAACCTTAACACAGAAGATGTAATTACTATGGAGGATATGTTTTCAGGATGTAAAAGCCTTACCACCCTTGATCTATCTGGGTTTAACACTGCCAATGTTCGAGAGATGATGTATATGTTCTTGGGTTGTGAAAAACTTGAAACTATATATGTAGGTGATGAATGGACAACGGATAGATCATATAGTACTGATAGGTTTTTGTTTAGCGGTTGTTACAATCTCGTAGGTAATAAAGGCACTTCGTTTTACGATTATGGTGATGGCGGTATATTCTTTGCAAGGATAGATGGTGGGATGGATAATCCAGGTTACCTTACTAGAAAGGGCGAACAGAAAACCACTTTTAAGCAAGCATACGCCGTTGTGAAAGACAGTATTGCAACATTTTACTACGGCGACAACAAACCCGAAGGTGCTCTTCGTATGCAGCGTAGTTTCCAACAATGGTCTGAAGAAATCCAAACTTCTATTACAAAGGTTGTGTTTGATGAGTCTTTTCAATCTTACAAACCAAAAAATTGTTCTTATTGGTTTTACAATTTAAAGTCCCTTATAGAAATATCTGGAATGAAAGAAAATCTCAATACAGATTATGTTACAGATATGAGTTCTATGTTTTACTATTGTTCGGACCTTATTTCTCTCGACTTGTCGCACTTCATTACTTCAAAGGTTACGGATATGGGTTATATGTTTTATGAATGTTGGCATCTTCCAAGTCTTGATTTGAGTAGTTTTAATACATCTAACGTTACAAGAATGAGTGCTATGTTTGAGTATTGTTTTCAACTGCAATACATTATGGTGGGCGATGGTTGGTCAACAGAATCAATAACGTATTCTTCTAATATGTTCTATGGTTGTTTAGATCTTTACGGAGGCAAAGGAACTTATGCAGACGCGAACGGGGATTTTGAATCTGATTATGTTTCTAGCAAATATGCTAAAATTGATGGAGGTGAATCAGATCCGGGTTATTTAACCAAATCAGGAGAACAACCATATCGTTATGTAGTTGCAATAGCAATAAGTACCATGCCTAAAACTAATTATTCTTTGGGTGAGGATTTTAAACAATCGAGTGGTGGAAAACTCACCGTCACATACAATAATGGGGAAAAGACAACAGAAGAAATTAATTATTCATCCACGATTTTAGGTTTCGACAAAAATAAATTAGGTGAGCAAACTTTGAGATTAATATACCAAGGTTGCGAAACCTCATTTACCACCCCAGTGTCTGACAACCCCTCCACCACTCCTACCACAAAAGTATGGAGTTTTAGTAAACAAATCTTCATCGAATCTATCCCCGGCAGCCAATACAAAATAATCGACCTCAACGGACGAACAATAACAACTTCTAAAACAAAATCATCCAAAGATGTTATCAACTTAAATAATCCGGGAGTGTATGTGGTGATTGTTAATGGAGAATCATTTAAAGTATCTCTCCAATAGAAATCCTCCCCCAAAGACAAACAAAAAAGCGGAACTTCTTTCTGAAATTCCGCTTTTATTTGTGGAGAATAGGAGAGTCGAACTCCTGACCTTTTGACTGCCAGTCAAACGCTCTAGCCAACTGAGCTAATCCCCCATAATTTGCGATGCAAAGGTAAGCACTTTTTTTATTCCGCCAAATAAATTGATATTTTTTTTCAAAATTTTTTATTTATTTAATAAGTGTAGAAACTACACTCAAAATTTTCACTCAAATTTAACAAAATAACCATTTTTAATTATTGACTTTATGCCATATATATTTTACCTTTGCGGCAGATTATTAATACTTAATTTGTATTCTATATGAAAATTGGAAACCTCCAGAACGATTTCGCAGGCTTTATTTGGAAACGCGAAATCAATGTGCGCGACTTCATTCAGCACAATTACACTCCCTACACCGGCGACGAATCCTTCCTCGAAGGCCCTTCGGAAAAAACTCTCAAAGTTTGGAATAAGTTAACTGAGATGTTTAAGGTAGAACGCGCAAAAGGCGTTTACGACACCGAGACAAAACTGCCGCAAAGCATCGACACTTACGGTGCAGGATATATCGACAAGGAAAACGAGGTGATTGTAGGTCTCCAAACCGACGCTCCTCTCAAACGCGGTATCTTCCCCAAAGGCGGTATCCGTATGGTAGAATCGGCTCTCAAAGCATACGGCTACGAACTCGACCCAGCCACAAAAGATATTTACACACGTTATCGCAAAACCCACAACGAGGGTGTGTTCTCGGCTTACACTGCCGACATACGCGCCGCTCGTCACGCTCATATTATCACAGGTTTGCCCGACGCTTACGGTCGTGGTCGTATCATTGGCGACTACCGTCGTATTGCCCTCTACGGCACCGACAACCTTATTGAAGAGAAAAAACGCTATCTCGATCGTCTTGATATTCAGGAGATGACCGAAGAGGTGATTCAACAGCGTGAAGAAATTTCTGAGCAGATTAAGGCTCTCAAAGATTTTGTAAAAATGTGCGCCAACTACGGTTTCGACGTTACAAAACCCGCTACAAATGCTCGTGAGGCTGTTCAGTTTGTATATTTCGGCTACCTCGGTGCTGTAAAAGACCAAGATGGTGCGGCTATGAGTATCGGTCGTATCTCTACATTCCTCGATATTTATATTGAGCGCGACCTCAAAAACGGAACTCTCACCGAAAAAGAGGCTCAGGAACTTATCGATCAGATGGTTATCAAACTCCGCATTGTACGTTTCTTGCGCACTCCCGAATACAACGAACTTTTCTCAGGCGACCCTGTTTGGGTAACTGCATCAGAAGGCGGTATGGGTATCGACGGCAGAACTTTGGTAACAAAAACTTGCTACCGTATGCTCCATACCCTCGAAAACCTCGGTCCCGCTCCCGAACCCAACTTGACAGTTCTTTGGTCGGAGCGTTTGCCTGAGGCTTGGAAAAAGTATTGTGCCAAAATCTCAATCAAATCGTCGGCTATCCAATACGAAAACGATGATTTAATGCGTGTTGACTATGGCGACGACTACGGTATTGCTTGCTGCGTTTCGCCGATGAAGATTGGCAAACAGATGCAGTTTTTCGGTGCAAGAGCCAACCTCGCAAAATGTCTTCTCTACGCTATCAACGGCGGTAAAGACGAGATTACAGGCGAGCAGGTTTCGCCCGAATATGCTCCCATTACATCTGAATATCTTGATTACGACGATGTTATGGCAAAATTTGAGCAGATGATGCGTTGGCTTGCAAAGGTTTATGTTAACGCTTTGAAAATCATTCACTATATGCACGACAAGTACGACTACGAGGCATTTGAAATGGCTCTCCACGATGGTCACGTTGAGCGTACACGTGCAACAGGTATCGCAGGTCTTTCGGTTGTAACCGACTCACTTGCAGCCATTAAGTACGGCAAGGTGAAGGTTATCCGCAACGAAAAAGGCATTGCTGTTGGCTTTGAAAACACTGGTTATGTTCCTTTTGGCAACAACGACACCAATACCGACAACCTCGCTCTTATGATTACCGAGAAATTTATGGAATATATGCGTCAGCACGAAACTTACCGTCACGCAGTGCCCACACAGTCGATTCTTACCATCACTTCAAATGTGGTTTACGGTAAAAAGACAGGTGCAACACCCGACGGTCGTCCTGCCGGCGTTCCTTTTGCTCCCGGTGCTAACCCGATGAACGGTCGCGACACCAAGGGCGCAGTTGCCGCTCTTGCTTCGGTTGCAAAATTGCCTTTCCAGCACTCTCACGACGGTATTTCTTACACATTTGCAATTTCGCCCGCAACTCTCGGCAAGGACAACGAAACTCAGGTAAACAACCTTGTGAACCTGATGGACGGATATTTCACTCCCGACGGCGGTCACCACTTGAATGTTAACGTTTTCGACCGTGAACTTCTCGTTGACGCTATGGAGCATCCCGAAAAATACCCGCAACTCACAATCCGTGTTTCGGGCTACGCTGTCAACTTTGTAAAACTCACCAAAGAGCAGCAGTTGGATGTAATCAGCCGCACAATCAACCAATCTTTGTAAAACACCAATTTTAAGTATATAAACATCAAGCGCCTTATCGACGCTTGATGTTTTTTTTATGTCAATAATTAAACTAAATAATATGTTGTATCTGATTAAAAAAATGCCTAAAATTAATATGTCTTAGACATTTTTTCTTATATTTGCGGAATTAAATCATATACAATATTCCTAATAAAGAACGCTAGTAAGGATTTCATTATTATGGCACTGACAATCAACCCTAATCATCCAGTATATATTTCCTATGCGTGGAAAAATGCGGACAATCCAACTTTGGAGGACGATATTGATCGTATATGTAAGTTAATGACCGAGCAGGGGATTTATTACAAACGCGACAAAGACAATCTCTGTCCTTACCGTTGGAATATCAACGAAGCAGAGAATGAGATAGGCGAAGGCTGTGCTATATTGGTGGTAATCAGTGAAAAATATATCAAGTCGCTTCATTGTATGCACGAGTGGCACGTAATAAAAGAGAACGGCAAGATATGGAAAAGAGTATTTCCGATAATACTACCCGATGCGCAAATCACCAACAAGGAAAAATTTAAGGAATATTACCAGTATTTCGACAAACGTCGCACCGATTTAATTAGGCAGCAGAGAGAGAGCATAGTTCCGCTTTCCACTGCTGAAAGTGAGGCTGCCAAGTATGATTATTACATCAACGACCTACGTAATATGTACCAATACCTTTGCGATATCAATACCGCCAAGAGTATTGTAACGCAAAACAATTACGAGGTAATAATCTCTCAATTAAAAGAGCATATCACAAAAATACCAGGGGTACAACCTATTCCTGTACCTTTTGAACCGAAGTTTTCAACTCCTGTTGACAGTGTTAAACCTGTTGCAGCCAATCAACAAATTCCTGTTGCAGCCAATCAACAAATTTCTGTTGTAGCCAATCAACAAATCCCTGTTGTAGCCAATCAACAAATCCCTGTTGCGGAAACGACTCAACACAGAGTCACTTCAAAGAAAATCAAACTGCCATTGCTGATACTATTGGGATTTTTTGTATTGTGCACAGTTGGATGCATATTGTTGAATTGGTTGATAGATCCTTTTGTTATTTTGGGAGCGGAAGTATACTATTCGGAAGGAGACCAAGTGGAAAAAAGCGATACAATATGCAACCTTAATTCCCCAACAATAACTTTGGTATTCGATATTGATGCTAGAGAAAGAGGAGTATATGATCTTAAAGTCAGATTATTCTTGGACGATGAAATGATAACAACCTCTGATGCTCCAGATGGTTATTCAACAGAGTTTCAGATGGAGATTGATGACGTAGATAAATCGTATTATGTTGGACCGAACTGGGATGGTGATTTGCCTGCGGGAGATTACACGGCAGAGATCTACTATAATAATGAATTGTGTTGTAGTAAAAAGTTCACCATTGTTGATACTCCGTTTGAAATTACCAAGGTTGAAATGTCGGTTACTGATGTACATCTAAACACTATTCAGGATTTTGGTGTTCCAATCTATTCTAAGCTCACTGAATATCTAACACCTAAGTTCCATATCAAGACATTAGCTGATGGACAGTATGATTTATATTTCAAACTATACTCTCCTGCCGGATTATCAACAGGTACTAACTCTGTAGGAGGCTATTCGAGTAAGCACATCCTCAATTTAAACAAACAAACTACTGAGTATATCGGGGATGGTTGGGGTAATAACATTCCAGGCAACTGGCCGGCAGGTGATTACAAAGTAGAATACTATTACAAAGATGAATTGATTTATACATACAATTTCGAAATATACTCTCACCCTTTTATCATCAACAAAGTTGAAATCGCCAACGTTGACGACAACGATAATATTGTTACTAATTTTGGTGATGTACTTTATTCATCTGTTACACAATTTTTAACACCAAAGTTGTACATCACTCCTATATCAGAAGGTGAGTTTGAGATTGGAGTTAAGTTCTATTCTCCAGACGGTTTCTCTGAAGGAAGTCATTCATCTTCATATACATACAAACAAACTCTGTCTGTTGACAGAAATACCACTTTTCAAATTATGAACGGATATGGAATTGGTATACCTGGTAATTGGGGACCTGGCGATTACAAGATAGAGTTCTATTATAACGACGAGATGATATTCAGTTATGCATTTAAGGTGGAAAAGTAGCCTGATAATTAAGCAGTAATATGATAGGCAAAATACATTCGTTGGAATCATTTGGCACGGTAGACGGTCCGGGAATTAGGTTTGTGGTTTTTATGCAAGGCTGCCCTATGCGGTGTATGTTTTGCCATAATCCTGATACTTGGGATGTTAACGCTCCTGCTCAGTACAATATGACTCCCGAAGAACTTTTTGCCGAAGTGATGAAATACAAAAACTTTATCAAGTCGGGCGGTGTAACTGTCTCAGGTGGAGAACCTTTGGTACAAGCCGAGTTTGTGGAGGAGTTTTTCAAGATTTGCCATCAAAATAAAATCCATACTGCCCTCGACACTTCGGGTGTAATATATTCCGAAAAAGCACTTAATGTATTGAATTACACCGATTTGGTGTTGCTTGATATTAAAACAGCCGACGACACTCTGCACAAATCTTACACTGGCTGCACTCGCGACAATAATCAACGGTTTTTAGAGTATCTGCAATCTATCGGCAAAAAGGTTTGGATTCGTCACGTGGTTGTTCCCGGATACACTTTTGATGACAACCGTTTGAAGGCTTTGGCAGAATATCTTTCGCAATATTCTGTAATAGAGAAGGTTGACCTCCTACCCTACCACACTATGGGAAAATTTAAGTATCAGAATCTCGGTATTGATTATCCGTTGGAAGGCGTAAAAGATTTAACCAAGGAGGAGTTGCAGCACGCTAAGGATGTGATAAACACTGTTTTACCGTTAACGTAAAACTCCACGTGCAAATTTCCGAACTCAAATTTATAAATACCTGTATCCTCTTTTTTGTATGCCGGACGAGGGTCTTGCAAAAGTATCTCTTCTAATGCTTTAAGTGTTTTATTATCAATAGTTTGAGATATTTTACAATTGTAAATAACATTATCGAGCGTTTCGGGTTTTGGATAAATAGAGGTGTAAGCCTCTGATATACAGTCGGTATAAGGAATATAAGGCTTGATGTCGTAAATTGGAGTTCCATCCATCAAATCTGCGCCCGACACCTTTATTATATAGCCGAATTCTTTTGAGGTGGCAATCTCCTCGATTTTTACAGCCGAAAGTGCCAGCGGATTTGGTCGCAGCGGACTTCGTGTGGCAAAAACTCCAAGTTTTTTATTACCTCCAAGGCGTGGCGGACGCACGAGTGCTGAATATGGTTTGCCGCGAAATTCCGAAAATTCCCACAAAAGCCAAATGTGCGAAACACCATCTAATCCTCTGATAAAGTCGGGGTTGCGAAATTCAGTCTCAAACACAATTTCAGCCACAAGCGAAGGAGCAAGCCCCGGCTGACGAGGAATGCCAAACTTGCCGCTAAACTGACTTCTGATATGTGCTATGGGTGTAATCTGCAAATTTTCCATCTTGGCGGTAAAATTACTCAAAAAAAATTGATTAATGTTATAAAGTTTCGTAAATTCACCGTCGCAAATTTTTGTAATTTTACACCGGAATTAATTATAACATATAAAAATGAAAATAGATGTTTTATTAGGCCTCCAATGGGGCGACGAGGGAAAAGGCAAGATTGTTGACGTGCTTGCCCCCCGTTACAATGTTGTAACAAGATTTCAAGGCGGTCCCAATGCCGGACACACGCTCGAATTTAGCGGCAAAAAATTTGTGCTGCATACCATTCCGTCGGGTATTTTTACCAACGGTGCTATCAACCTGATTGGCAACGGCGTAGTGCTTGACCCCGCTATTTTTAAAAGCGAAATCGACAACATTATCGGTCAAAATCCTAAAATCAAGGAACTTCTGAAAATATCCAAACGCGCCAACCTTATTCTCCCTACACACAGAATATTAGACGCCGCCAACGAGGCAGCCAAGGGAAAATCTAAAATTGGCAGCACACTCAAAGGCATCGGTCCTTGCTATACCGACAAAATCAGCCGCAACGGTTTGAGAATCGGCGACATACTTCGTCCCGACTTTAAACAACGTTTCGACGCTCTTACACAACGCCACCTCCGCGAAATTGAATCGCTTGGTTTCAAAGATTTCAAGATGGAAGATTTCTTGAAAGGCTGGTTCGAAGGCATCGAGTGTCTCAAACAATTTGAATTTGTTGACGCAGAGATGTTTATCAACGAAAAACTCGACCAAAACCGCTCTGTACTTGCCGAAGGCGCGCAAGGCACAATGCTCGACATCGACTTTGGTACATATCCCTTTGTTACAAGTAGCAACACAATCTGCGCAGGCGCTTGCACCGGTATGGGCGTGGCTCCTCAAAAAATCGGTGAAGTGTACGGTATTTTCAAAGCATACTGCACACGTGTGGGCGCAGGACCTTTCCCCACAGAACTTTTCGACGAAACAGGTGAGAAACTCCGCGCTGCTGGTCACGAATTTGGCGCTACCACAGGTCGTCCTCGCCGTACAGGTTGGCTCGACTTAGTAGAACTCAAATACTCTTGTATGATCAATGGCGTTACACAACTCATTGTTACTAAGAGCGATGTAATGAACGACTTTGACACCATCAAGGCTTGCGTGGCATACAAAATCAACGGCAAGGAGACTATGGCTATGCCTTTCGACATTGAAGAATCAATCGAACCCGTATACAAAGAGTTCAAAGGTTGGAAAACCGACATCTCTAATGCAAAAAGCGATAAAGAGTTGCCTACCGAATTGATTGATTACTTGGCATTTATCGCCAACTTTGTAAAGGTTCCCATTAAGATAATCTCTGTGGGTCCCGACCGCAAAGCAACTATCATCCGATAGAGTTTCATAGATTTTTATTCAAGGTGGCTGCCGTGCCGCTGCAAGGTGGTACGGCAGTTTTTTTTATTATATATCGTGAACCTGATTTTTACCCTTAGGCATTTTCTCAAAGCGGGATTTTACAACGGACACCGTGTACATTCGCCTAACATCTTCAACTTTTTTAAGTACGTGATATTCAGCAAGGAGAAGTTCGACTACTCACTTGCCGAAAACGCCTACGCACAATTGCGCAAAAACCGCGACAACATCATCGTTACCACCTTCGGCGCAAAAGGCGGCAAGACCAAGGATGTAAAAATATCTTCGCTTGCCAAAAAATCATCGTCGAAAGGCAAATACGGACGGCTTTTGCAGCGCACAGCCAATTTTTTGCAGCCCCGCAAGATATTGGAATTAGGCACTTCGCTCGGCGTGGGAACTCTCTATCTATCTGCTGGAAGTCCTGATTCTAAGATAATTACCGTAGAAGGGTGTACATCAATTCATAATCTTGCCCGAGAGAGTTTTGCTGTCAACAATGCCCAAAATATCAAAGCCATCAACAGCGGATTTGATGATATTTTAGAAAAATTAATCGCTGATAATCAAGATATTGACCTTGTTTATATCGATGGCAACCACACCTACAAAGCCACAATGGATTATTATGCACTATTCAGTAATGGTTTGGAGAGTGGTGCGGTGTTGCTCTTCGACGACATTAACTGGTCGAAAGGCATGAGCAAGGCTTGGCGCGAGATTGTAAAAGATTCAAAATCAACCGTTACCATCGAAACCGCACGTATGGGCATAGTTTTTCTAAACCCTAAACTTACGCCAAAGCATTATTGCACACGGTTTTAGTTGAGTTTGGTAGCGACAAAGAGTGTAGAATAGTCTAATTCGTTTTCTTGGAAAATTTTGGAGTAAGATACCGCTGAAAAACCAATATCTTCAAGAATTATTTGCATCTCATTATCGGTAAACCAACGGCTTTGGGCAGTGTCGAAATGAACTGAAATCAGTTTGCCGTCTTTGTAAAGTTCATATTTTGAGTTGGTTGTGCGAATTTGTTTTGCAAGGTCGAGGTCGCAACTATAGCTGTAGACAAAAATTTCTCCTGTTTCTTGGTTTTCGATAGCGTTGCCCGACGACCATTTGTTTGAGTGAAAATCAGTTATGTCTTTCCAAGGAATAAAAAGATCGAAAAGCAGTGTTCCACCATTTTCCAGAGACTCGTATATGTTTTTCAAAAACTGTTTAACGGCATCCAAGTCCGAAATCATACAGAGCGTAGACTGTGGAATAAAAATGGTGTTGTATTTATTTGGCAGCGAAAAATGGTTGTAATCGAAACTATAGAGAGTTGATTCCAAGTTTTGACGTGTAAGTTCGTCTCCGCAAATTTTCACTTGGTCGGCAGCACAATCGAGACCATGACAGACAATACCTTCCGCTACCAGGCTTTTTAGAATTTCGCCTGTTCCGCAATTGATTTCGAGCATTGGCTGTTGATATTTTTTTAGTTCCGAAACGTAAAATTCAACATATTTTTTAGTTTCAGCACTCTTGTAATACCACTCAATTAGTTCGTTTTCTGTAAGTTCTCTAATGGTTATTTCTTTTGCCATCCTTCACATATTATTAAGCGCAAATATATATATAAAAACATAAATATGTTCATATTTAATAAAAAAAATCAATCAATGGCCATAACATTGATAGTTTCTTGGTGCCCTTCATAATAAACCGAAAATATGATGACCGAAAACGGATTGACATGCCTAAGTACTTTTTGGGCATCTTTGGAAAATGTTGCTCCTTTAAAAGAAAATAACTCAATACCTTTTTCAGAAATGAACGTCCCATATACGGAGTCGATAGCAGACGGCATTGGATATACAAAATTAACCATAGCGTTTTTTCTGGTTAGATAACCTTTTGAACGGCATAGATAACGGTACCCACCCTCGTCGGAAACAGAAAATTGTCGAACCTCTTCGCTCCTACCAGTAGCAATTTCTTTAGCTACAATGTTTTTAACAGTAAAACGATAACCCATTTTAGTAATTTGAGCATACGAAATAGAATCAATCTCGTTGCCTGTGATGCGGATATGATAAACAAAATCTGGGCGGATAGATTCAATTTCAAACGAAGAAACACGGTACATGGTGGTGTCGGTGGAGTGCGCCCCAGGATAAGCTAACACTTTTTTGCCAACTAAAGCTGCTGTTACACCATCTTTTATTAGGGTGATAACAGGTTCGTTGCTTACTTTTTGCGTTCGGTTGTTTTTAATTTGAATATCCTCTATATAAATTTTAGAGCCAGATTTTACGGAGTGCATCAATTGTCGTTGTGCGGCGTTAAGCTTTGCACTGCGGCTTTCGATAGTCTGTGAAAAACCTTTCACTGTGGCACTCACACTAAAGCCTTCCACTGTGTATCCTTCGGGAATGCCGGTAATGCCAGATACTGTGTCCACAGCAACATCGTTGATGTAACTATTGATGCTGAATCCATCAAAACTTATCTGGGCATAGGAGTTAATGTTGATAAGCGACACAAAAGAAATCGCCAGTAATTTATTCATTAGGTTCATCTATTTTTTTTGCCAAAGATAATGAATTTTTAAGTTAATTTTCAAAAAAAACATAATGAATTATACAACGCCATCATATTTTTTTTTAAATTTGTACCTGAAAAATAAATTTTAAAAAATGTTACTTAATATATTGTATATAATAATAGGTGTGGCTTTGGTGCTTTGGGGTGCTGACCGTCTCACCGATGGAGCTGTGGGACTTGCAGCTAAGATGAATATCCCGCAGATTGTAATAGGTCTTACTGTAGTGGCTATGGGTACATCTATGCCCGAATTTTTTGTCAGCCTTGTGTCGGCAATCAATGGGACACCTGACCTTGCTGTAGGCAATGTGGTGGGATCTAACATTTTCAACGCTATGCTTATTGTGGGTACAGCTGCTGTGGTGGCGCCTATGGTAATTTCTAAATCCACAGTAAAAAAGGATATTCCATTTGCGGTGCTAGCCTCCGTTCTCCTTTTTATCTTTGGAATCGACAATTTTATCTCACGTTTCGACGCAGCTATCCTCGCTGTTGTGTTTGTGGTGTTTATGGTTTACACCGTTCGTACTGGTATTAAGGGTGCTGCCGAAGCAAAACAAGATTCAGATTCTGACGCATCCAATGCGAAAAAGCCTCTGCCCATTTGGAAGGCTATTTTGTTTGTTCTTGTAGGCCTTGCTTGCCTTGTGTTTGGTAGTAATTTGTTTGTTAATGCAGCTACCGAGGTGGCTACCGAATTGGGTGTGTCACAGGCAATTATCGGTTTAACTATTGTTGCTGGCGGCACATCTTTGCCCGAACTTGCAACAAGCGTAGTTGCAGCTCGTAAAGGCGAAAGCGCAATTGCGATGGGTAATGTTATCGGCTCTAACGTAATGAACATACTTATGATCATAGGCATAACCGGCGTTATTTGTCCTATGCAAGTCAACGGCATAACAATGATAGACTTAAGTGTACTATTAGTAAGTGTTGTGCTGCTTTGGCTATTCTCATTCACCAAATATAAAGTTGAACGTTGGGAAGGTGCTTTGCTTTTGACATTCTTTGCCGGATATATGTCGTGGTTGATATATTGTGCAAGTTTACAAAGTTGATAACCATTTGATGAATGCAAAATATTCGCAATCGGCAAACGGGTTTGAACGCCTCTATAGTAGAAACCACTGTTTCAAGTCGTACTTTATTGCTGACGGCTTTGAAAAGGACATAGAAATGGAGGACGTTTATATCTACCTTAGCGTCATCGATGAAACTGGCTCTTATAGAGCTGTTGCCGAGGCCGCGGGAGGAGATTTTGCACAGACTGCTGTATGTTTTGGACCAGCCAGCAACCCTCGGATGTACAAAGCTGATATCCCTACAGATTATTGCTGCGGGCTGAGTATTTTTGAAAAGAATTTACTTATTATCTATCAAAGAAGCGTTATTATTATTAAAAATGCTTTCGATGGCAATTTAACTCCTGAACCAGAGCCGTTTATCGAAATGCAGGATTATTATGGATACGAAGCTCCGCAAATTGTACGCGACCATGATCATAGACTTTGGTGCAGTATTGGTGGCAGAATGTTCTATAAAGATAATGTGCAGGACAAATGGACCGAAATAGATGGTTTCCACATTGGAGAATCTGCTCCTGTTGTCACTAAAAACGGATTGATTGTATATTCTGTTAATTATCAGTATGATAAGAAAACCGAAGGCGTTATGATTTTTGACACCGCCGACTGTCATCACGAATACCGCCGCATAGTAGGTTTAGGAAAGTCGCCATCGCCGCTTATTGAGATATTAGATGGCATTGTGCTCTTGTCCACCGCATCTCAGCATCTACCAGGTGCAAAATTGCTAATGGCATTCGATACAGCCGACAATCATTGTTGGGATTTGAGCAATCTTTGCCACGATAATATTCCTGTAGCGGTGTTTAAAACCGATCAACGTCACGCTGTTATGTTTTTTACCGATAGCTCATTTGTAAAGATTGATATCGATGAAATTATGGCATTGAAATCTAAAAATAGAAAAGCAGAACAGTCTCAAGTTGGCGGGCTTGCAAGATATTGCCGATACTACGGCGTGTCAGGAGGTTCTGACCAAAACACTGCTGCTTGTTTCTACGAAGAGCGTTGGGTGAAGCTTGGCGGAATATTCCCTTTAGACGAATATATGGAGCATGATCTGATGCGTTTCAACGAAGATGATGGCGTGCCTATCACGCTAAAAGCTATGCTCTTTAATCGGTATCATTCGAGCAACGGTTTTTATCCCAATATCGCCGAAATGTTCAAAGAGTGGTACGTGCGTTTCTACTTGTGCGAAGAAAAGGAATAAATTATTAATTATCAGAAGTTTTATATTATTTATTATAGAGTTTCACATTAAATCGAATCAAATGAAAAAGAATCTTCTTCTGCTTGCAGTGCTTTTACTTACTATTGGTTGCGAGGCACAGAAAAAATCAAAAGAATACTCCTTAACAGGTACATGTACACTTTCAAACGAAAACGATAAGGTATATTTGTGCCGTATTGCAAGTTCGGGTCTCGATATTGCAGACTCCACAGTGGTGCAAAATGGCACTTTTGTTTTCAAAGGCTCTATCGACGGTGCTGATCTCCGTGTGCTTGTGGCATTTAAGGGCACAAGTCCTGTTTCGCAGGCGCTTATTGTCCTTGAAAATGCAAATATACAAGTGAATATGCCTGTGGGAAATACTTCCCCTGTGGTTTCCGGCTCACCTACTTACGACCTATATCTTAAATTTAGCGAGGAAATGGACGTGTACACTACAAAAGCACAGCAGGCTTGGGCAAAATTATCTGATTCTGACACCCAGATTGACGAAAAGATGATGGCAAAAGACACTTTTGATGTTTACAATGCCAAAAAGAACGCTTTCGCAGGTGAGTTTATCTACAACAACATTCCTAACATTGTGAGCGATATGCTGTTGAAGTATTATTACAGCGAACTTTCCGACATAGACAAAGGCCGTATCCTTACCAAAATGAAAAAAGAGATGCCCGACGCACCTACTTACATGGCTATTGCCGAGGAGATGCGAATTGAGGCAGAGATGGCTATTGGCAAGCAAATCAAGGATATAACGCTCAACGATATGGATGGCAAACCTGTAAAATTATCTGATGTATATTCTAAAAACAAATATACGCTTATCGACTTTTGGGCTTCGTGGTGCCGTCCCTGCCTGATGGAGATGCCCAATGTTATCCATCAATATGCCCTCTATCACGACAAGGGCTTTGAAATCTACGGTATCTCGTTCGACAACGCAAAAGCCAATTGGCAGGCGTGCGTGCAGCGTTATTATATGGCTTGGATTCAGGTGTCCGACCTAAAAGGATGGCAGTCGTTGGCTGCAAAGCAATACAATATCAAGGGTATTCCCGCAATGCTTTTGGTAGACCAAAAAGGTGTTATCGTGGCAAAAGACCTACGTGGCGAAGAACTTGCAACAAAATTAGAATCACTGTTTAAATAATAAGGTATAAAATATTGTAAATTAAATATTTAGTTATGAATAAAATATTTTCATCGGCATTTGCTGTTGCTGCGCTGTTTTTGGCATCGTGCGCAGGCATACCCAAGGAAGTGGCTACCACACCCGAAGGTGGAAATCCTCTTTCATTTACCGGTAAGGGCAAAACTGTTACCGTTAACCTTGTATCAAACAAAACCACAGGTTATTCGTGGCAATACACCATTCGCAAACCAAACGTTATAAAACTTGTAAGCGAAGAATATAAGGAAGACGCACCCGACCCACGTTCGTTTGGCGCAGTAGGCAAAGGCGGAACTCAGCAATATGTGTTTGAGGCTACCGCACCTGGCACTGCCACAGTTATCTTTGAGCACAAACAGCCTTGGAAAAAAGGCAAGTCGGCTGGCGCACGAATAATGCTTATTATGGTTGACGACAATCTCACTGTTTCTCCTGCCGAAGTTCAACGCTAACAGTTAGTTAAATATAATGAAGATACTCATATTCTCTGATATACATGGTTGCGCGTCGGCGTGCGAAAAGGCTATTAACCTATACGCTGAGCGCAACTGTGATAAAATGCTGATACTTGGCGATATTCTCTATCACGGTCCTCGCAACAATATTCCCGAAAATTACGACCCTAAGTCTGTGGTTTCGATGCTTAATCCATTGGCAGACAATATTATGGCGTGTCGAGGCAACTGTGATGCCGAAGTAGACCAAATGCTTTTGAATTTCCCTGTAATGGCCGACTATGTGCTTATCAACGATAGTGGTAAAACGATTTTTGCCACACACGGACACGTTTATTCGCCGTTGAACCCAGATGGCAATGGTTGCGTGGTTGACGGTTCAAGGCTACCGCATCTTTCGGGTGTGGATGTGATGCTCTATGGACATACTCACATACAGGAACTTCGAGAACAAAACGGTGTTAAAATATGCAACCCCGGCTCTGTCTCAATTCCTAAGAACGGGCAAAAACCGGGGTATGCAGTATGGGATAACGGAGAACTATTAGTAATGAATTACTAAACGGAAGTCCATTTTATCTTTCGGAGCGTCTTCTGCAAAATCGCTGTAAGTAATTACCAATGTGAGAAGTCCATCTGTAAAATCATAATGGATCAGCCTTGAATAGTAAAACACATCCGATTTGATTTCTCCTGTTATTGGATCTGTATATTCTTGGCCGGTCTCACTTTCGTATTGGACCACAGGCAATGGCTTTTGATAATCGCCATAGTAATAGTAAACGTTGATACTTGCAGTTTCGCTAATATCTTTCGTGAGTTCGGGAATTGATATTTCACAATAGTAACAACCGTCTTCAAAAACCCAATCTCTCGGAGCGATTGTATAATCCTTGTTGATGTAGTAATATGAGCCTGCTGGACCTGTTGGACCTGCCGGACCCATAGGTCCCTCGGGACCTGCTGGACCTTCGCAACTTGTGATTGTGGCTGCGATGGCCAATGATGTAATAATTGTTAGAAATTTTTTCATAATTCGTGTTATTTAGTAAGTTTTAAAATTTTGTCAAAGAGGTTGGCGTTGGCTTTGATTCTCTCTTCGCCGCCGTACACACACACGCTGCCTTTTTCTGCAAAGGCATTCAGTATCACAACAGCCTTTTTCACGTCGTCAACTGTGGCGTTGATAATCTCGTCGCGGATTTTTTGAATTTTCTCCATCTTTTTGCCGTTGAGATAGCGCGAAACTGCAGTATTGGTGCGTTGAGGCACTGTCATCGGTTGATCAATACCAGAAATTGTGCCAATGATGTATTTGAGCATCTCGTCGGGAGTAATGTCGAGTTGATTGACAAACTCCGCAACATTATTGTATACGGATAAAGTCTCGGTAAGGTTCGGATCTCGGTAAGAGGCAAAGTTCATAGCACCGTCGATACCTATTTGGGCAAAACAACCGTATGCTCCTCCCCTAACCCTTATGGCATTATGTAAGTAGTTGAGCGATAATATTTTATTCAGCACATTTATTGCTCCCGTCCATTTAAAATCGGTATCCTTAAAGTTATAAGATTTTATAACATATTGCACCTTGCTCGATCCTGTGAAACCTTCGTTTTTGGGAGTGGGATTTATGTTCCACTCTTTTAGCGGAGCATTGTCGGCGGGAAGGCGTTTGAGAATGTCATCGTATAATGCAAGCACCTTTTCGCGGTCGTCTTGTTCGGAGGCTACAACAAATTTCATATATGCCTTGTTTACAATCTGTTTGTAAACTTTTTTGAGCCTGTCAACAATTTCATCAGCACGTGCGTCGAAATTTTCGTTGATGTCTTTAATAAAGTAATAATAATCAAGACCTTCGAAATATTCGTTGATAAAAGAAGCTTTGTCGTAATACGAGTCGGCACGGTTTCTAACGTAGTAGAATGGCATCGACGAGGCTTCTGATTCAAGTTGCGATGCCGTGCGTATAATCATCTCTTTGATTCGGCGGCGATCGTCGAACTTGGTGTGCAAAACAACTTCTTCCAAAAGCGAGAGTGCCTTTTCGGCATTTTCGGTGAGGGCTTTGGTAGAAAAGTTAAACTTAGGAAAGCAGGTTTTAACTTTGTCGATTTGTTTTGCGTAAATATTTGGGAAAGTGGAAACTCCGCCTGTATAGGTCTTAAACATATTGTCGAGGGTCTCGTAATCGTATTTTTCGGTGTCTAATTTTACGAGAAGTTCGCCAAGAAGCGAAAGATACGGCAAATCTTCAAAATCCAACGTACGTGCATCGAACATAAGGTTGCAGTAAACAATGCCGTTTGTGGTGTCGCAGCGGCAAAGTATCTCAGTGTCACCGTTTTTAACAATATCAAGTGGTAAATCCTCGGCTTTTGGATTGAGGTCTTCTTTCGACAGCACAGGTATGCATTTCAACTGTTCGGGGGTCTCTTCGGCGTTTTGAAAATCGTCTAAATCCTTGGTGTCTTTTATCAGTTGGTCAATTTGCTCTTTGGTGAGCGAATTTTTAAAGTCGATAAGGTACTGAGCGGTTTTTGCTTCGTTTTCCTCTTCAAGACCTGCTTTGGGAGCAAGCGTAGTGAGTAGCGAGTGTGGATTGTTGATGAAATATTTTTCTATTACTTTTTCTAAATATCCGTCGGCAATATCCTTTTTGAGTTGGGCAAGTGCGTCGGGAATTTCGAGATATTGGATAGCGTTGTCGTCGAAAAGCCACGGCATAATGAGTTCAAATAGCAGTTTGATACCCTTTTGAGCGTCGTTGCCCTCGCGTATGCCAAACTCGCGGCGATTGACTACTGCGGTGATGGTGTTTTTATCGATTCCATCTTTCACCACGGTTTTAAGCGTATCGAGGATAAGATTCTTGAACTTTTCATCATCTTGTGCATTACACTGATGACCAATGAATGTGAAAACAGGCTGTTGGCTATTTTCAAACGAAACATCAATATCGCTACCAATTTCGGCATTTTGGAAGGCTTTGCGAATTGCTCCCGACTCCTGAAATACAAGTACATCGGCAAGGATATCAAGCGCAAGGCAGAGTTCTGTGTCGGTGTTTTTGCCTGCTACAAAACTGAGTGCAAGATACGAATCGGTTTCGGGGTCAGTTCCCTCAGCCGCCGGATAGTAACAATTGATTGTTTTGGGAGCGGCGAACGGCTTTTGAAGTGGAATTTCGTAGTTGAAACCTTTTATATCATAGTGGCACAGATAGTTGCGGTCGAGAAGGTCAAGTTCTTTTTCAAAATCAGCATCACCGTAAAAAAATATGTATGAGTTTTCGGGATGGTAGAATTTTTTGTGAAACTCGATAAATTTTTCTTGCGTAAGTTTAGTTATTTCAGACGGATAGCCTCCCGAACATTTGCCATATCCATTATCGGGGAAAAGATTCTGCGAAATTCGGAAATCAAGTTCGCGCAATGGGTCGCTGAAATATCCCTTCATCTCGTTGTAAACCACGCCAGTAAAGGCTGGCATTTCGTCGGGAGATGTTAGCATAATGCGCCAACCTTCTTGTTTCATAATTCGTGGATCGTTGTAAATCAACGGGTTGAACACAGCGTCGAGATACACGTCCATTAGGTTGAAATAATCCTTTTCGCAGATGCTTGCCACGGGATACATAGTAAGTTCGCCGCCAGTCATTGCATTTAAAAACGTTGACAATGAACCTTTTAGCAGTTGGTCGAAAGGACTTTTTACAGGATATTTTTTAGAGCCGTTGAGCACCGAATGTTCCATAATGTGCGGAGTGCCGAAGTCGCTGTCGGGCTGAGTCTTGAATGTTATGCCAAAGGTCTTGTTTTTGTCGCTGTTGGCAATTTTGATTACTCTTGCGCCCGATTTTTTGTGGCGGAGAAGATAAACTTCGGCGTCGGCGTATTTTACAAATTTTTGATCTATTAATTGGTAATTATTATTCATTTCATTGATTATTAATGAGTTTTGTGATTTCGGCAACCTTTTCATCTAAAAGTTGCTTTGTCTTAGCCTCGCACAAAAGGCGGAGATATGGTTCGGTGTTGCTCTTGCGGATATTGAGCCACCAATCGTCGTATTCCAAACGGTATCCATCAAAATCGAGGAACACATTTGGCTCTTTTTGAGATACATAGAATTTTCTAACTCGCTCCATTGCGCCGTCCTTATCTTCAATTTTGAAATTGATTTCGCCCGAATTGTCGTAACGGCGAATTTCGTCTATGAGGTCGGCAAATGTTCTGCCTTCTTTCTTAACTTTGGCTGCCACTTGTAGCATTATGCTGCCTGCGAGAACGCCGCTGTCGGAGAAGAAGAAGTCGCGAAAATAGTAGTGTCCTGCATATTCGCCACCGTACAAACCGTTGATTTCGCGGAGTTTAGGAGCGGCGTTGGCGCGACCTACTTTCCAAATATATGTTTCAGCACCGAACTTGGCGAGATATTCCTTTACAGAGTTTGATGTGCGAATGTCTTCGATTACAAGACCAGACTGATGTTTTTCTTCAAAGAAATAACGACCCATAGCGGCAATAATCAAATCTGGCGGCACGTGACGACCTTTGTTATCAACAAATACCACACGGTCGGCATCACCGTCAAACACAACTCCAAGGTCTAATCCGTTGTCTTTTACAAAGTTCTGCATCTGCACAGTATTTTGAGGCAAAAGCGGATTAGGTTCGTGACAGGGAAAATTGCCGTCGAGAGTCTCGTTAATATATAAAGGTGCGTCGCCCCAAATATCTTTGGCAATGATAGAGCCTGCACCGTTTGAGCAATCCACTCCGATTTTCAAACCGTCTAAACCTGCAAAGTATTTCTTTTGGAAAGTGATATAATCTTGACGGATGTCTTTGGGTATTACATTTCCTTTTTTGGCAACGGGAACAACAGCCTTAGTGGTAGCAAGTTCGAGAAGAATCTCCAAACCTGTGCCAAGTCCCACCGGCAACGCATTTTCGCGCGAAATCTTTAAACCGTTGTATTCCTTAGGGTTATGACTTGCAGTAATTTGCACACCTGCTTTAAAACCGTAGTTGGCAGTACCGAAATATACCATTGGCGTGGTGGCGAGACCAATATCGTAAACATCCGCACCCGCATCGGTGATACCACGGAGCAAAGCCTCGTGAATTTCTGGCGACGAGTTGCGACCGTCACGACCTACTATTATTTTATCAGTTTTTAAAAGTTCGGGGATAAAGAATCCAATTTTGTATACATCGTCGGCATTGAAATCCTTGTTCCAAATACCACGGATGTCGTAAGCGTGAAATGCGTTTTTCATAACTATCAGATTTAAAATTGTTTATACTATTTCCACTCCGTTTTCGGCAACTGCCTGATAAAACTGCGGGTTGATGTTAAACTCATTTTTGTAAGCCTTTGAGATTGTCTTTTTAAATTCGTCGATGTGGTCGGCTTTTACAAGGCTGATGGTGCATCCGCCAAATCCTCCGCCCATCATTCGCGAACCAAGTACGTAATCCATTGACTCTGTTTGTGTTACAAGGAAATCAAGTTCTTTGCAACTTACTTCGTACATTTGGCTTAATCCATTATGACTTAGGTAGATAAGTTTGCCAAATTCTTCTATGGTGCCTTCGTTGAGAAGTTCGCAGGCGCGTGTTACTCGTCCGTTTTCCTCTATTACAAAACGGCAACGGCGGTAGATGGTTTCAGAAATCTGAGATTTTACCTCGTCGAGCATTTCTAAATTACAGTCGCGCAACGAATTAACTTCGGGGTGATTTCTTTTTATGGCTTCAACCCCCTCCTCTACCTCGCTGCGGCGTTTGTTGTATTCGCTCGACGCAAGCGAGTGCTTAACCATAGTGTTGGTGAGGATGAATACGCAGTCTTTAATGTCGGCATTGACATATTCGTGAACGAGCGAACGGCAGTCGAGTTTGATGCACTTGCCCGTTTTGCCAAATACGCTTGCATATTGGTCCATTATGCCGCACTTAACGCCAACATATTCGTGCTCAGAGCGTTGACCAATTTTTGCTATATCTAATTGACTGATATTCAGATTAAAAAGTGTTGAAATACCCAAACCTGTGCCGCACTCCAACGCTGCCGACGACGACATTCCTGAGCCTACGGGAATATCTCCGCCAAACACGCAGTTATATCCGCCTATTTTGTAGCCCAGATTCTTGATAATTTTGGTAACGCCAAAAATATACCAAGCCCATTGATTTTCAGGTTTTTGGGTATCGTCTAACGAAAATTCGCACTCTTGGTTAAAATCTGTTGAATAGAGTTTAACAATATTGTCGTTTCGTTTACCGATGGCAAAATATATAGCCGAGGGCACAGCGGCAGGCAACACAAAACCTTCGTTGTAGTCGGTGTGTTCGCCAATGATGTTGATACGACCCGGAGCGCGAACGGTTATCTTATCGCCACCGAAGGTTTCGTCGTATTGTTTTGCAATGTAGTTTAAAAGAGTGTAGTTCATCTTGTTGCGGTGTTTGAGAAGTTCGTTGTATATCAGCAGCCCCGACCAAGCATCGGTGGCTCCGTAAGTTTTTTGTTTTGGATTGAGGATGTCAGCCTCCCAATTAGAGAGTTGCTGTGCCTTAGAAATTCGGTAGCCGAGCACAATGCCATTGAGTTTTTTGAGACCAGCCGCCTCTATGCCAAACTCTTTTACAAAATCTTGCAACTCTACGAAACCTCCTGGCACAAACGGGTTGATTTTTTGCAGACCCTTAACGTCGTCGCGTATAGCCACGCCGATTTTTTTGATTTTTTTGTTTGAAAGAAAATCCGTTACCTGCGGCGGAAGTCCGATCATACAAGTACGAAACAAAAAGGCCTTTTCTTTGGTGGATAACTGCAAGAGAGCCACGTTGTTGAGCCGTCCCTTGCGGAACGACGGACGGGTTTCGGTGTCGAATCCAATCTCTTTGAACTGCGACAGGTAGTTGACGGCCGCGTTAACTTTGTATAGACTGTCAACAACCACAATTTCTCCATCGAAAGCCTTGATGGGCAGACGGTTGAGTTGGTCGTTGGTTAATGTGCTGCAAAATCTTTTCATTTTGATTCTTTAATTCCTGCCTGAGTTAGTATAAATGCGAATGTTACAGCGGTTTCTTTGAGCCTGCCATAACGACCCGAATCGCCTTGGTGACCTGCCTTCATATTTGTGCTGAGATAGAGCGGGTTGCCGTCGGTTTTGTATTCGCGGAGTTTGGCTGTCCATTTTACGGGTTCCCAAAACTGCACCTGCGAATCGTGAAGACCCGTGGTAACAAGCATTGCGGGATAATCTTGCTCCTTAACATTGTCGTAAGGCGAGTAAGAGAGCATATAATCGTAATATTCCTTTTCGTTGGGGTTGCCCCATTCGTCGTATTCGCCTGTGGTTAGGGGTATTGAGGGGTCGAGCATAGTGTTGATAACGTCAACAAAAGGCACGTCGGCAATGATAGCCTTGTATAGTTGCGGGGCTTCGTTGGCAATAACGCCCATAAGCAATCCGCCTGCGCTTCCACCGTTGGCATAAAGGTTGTCGGGTGTGGTATAATGCTCATCTATAAGGAACTGGCTAACGTCGATAAAGTCGTTGAATGTGTTTTTCTTGTTGAGGAGTTTGCCCTGTTCGTACCAATTGTAGCCGAGTTCGCCGCCACCGCGAATGTGGGCAATGGCGTAGGTGAAGCCACGGTCGATAAGGCTGAAAATAGAGCGGTAGTAACTGTCTTCTTCGGTAACGCCATACGAACCGTAGGCATAGAGTAGCAAGTTGCCCGAGTTTTGCCAATCTTGTGATTTCTGATGTAGCAGAGTTACAGGCACTTCCACATTATCGCGGGTTTTTACCATTATGCGTTTTAGTTCGTATTTTGATTTGTCGTAGCCCGGAACCTCATGTTCTTTTTTCACCTCCTTTTCTTTGGTGCGCATATTGTAATCAATTACAGAATAAGGAGTTGTGAGCGACGAATAGAAATATCTCAAATTTTCGGTAGAAGGTTCGGGATTATCGTCGAGCCAAACTTCGTACGATTCTTCGCCAAAGTTTACAATGTGGCTTTCGCGGGTTTTTATGTCGATAATTTCAAAGCAGGCAAGACCATTGCGGCGTTCTTCAAGTACCAAATAGTTGTCGAACACCTCAAAATCAGTGATATAGACATTGTTGTCGTGCTGTTTGAAAATAGTGAACGATTCGGGGTCGGCACTTTCCGACGACATTATGCAGAAATTTTTGCCGTATTCGTTGGTTCGCATCCAAAAACGTCCTGCGCCGTGGTCTAAATAATATTCGGTGTCGGGACGGCGTTTGCGAAATACCTTAAATTCGCCATCGGGATTGTCGGTAGCAAGGTAACGAACCTCGGTAGATAGTGTGTTGTAGTGAGTTAAGAAAATATATTTGTCGCTTTTGCTCTTTTCGAGCATAAGTTCAAAAGTTTCGTCGTCTTCGTAAAAAAGTTCCGTATCGTTGCGTGTGTGCTGACCCACAGAGTGTTTGAAAAGTTTGAAACTGCGCAGTGTAACCGGGTCTATCGCAATGTAAAACAGCGTTTTAGAATCGCTTGAAAAAACCATCTGACCATCGGTGTCGGGTATGCGGTCGGTGAGCGATTGTTTGCCGTTGATGCTCTTGACGTAGATTTCGTATTTGCGGCGCGAAATTGTATCGAGAGCGTAAGCCATTACCTCGTTGTCGGGACTAACTATCAGATTGTCAACGTCTACATACGAATATTTCTCTGCAATTTCGTTAACATCCAAGAGAATTTGCTCTGCTGAGTCGGGATGCTGACGGCGGCAATATATTTCGTATTCCTTATCTTTTTCATAACGGAGATTGTAGTAATATCCGTTTTCAAAATACGGTACGGTGTTTTCGTCGTCTACCACGCGACTTTTAAGTTCGTCGTAAAGTTTGTCGATAAATTTTTTGTTAGGCTTTTTAAATTTTGTTTCAAAATAATCGTTTTCGGCTTTGATATAGGCCATTACGTTGGGGTCTTTGCGGTTGTTCATCCAATAGTAGTTGTCGGTACGGTGGTTGCCGAACTCTTCAAACTCAGTAGGAATCTTTGCGGCTTCGGGGGTGTTTCTAAGTCCCAACGATGAGCAAGCACTCGTCATCATTATTAAAGTAAATGGTATTATTAATGACCGTTTCATTATTTGGTTTTACAACTAATTGTGTTTAAATTATTTAAGCAAATGTTGTTTTGTTTTCAATACTTTTCATTTGTACTGCAAATTTAGCAATAATCCACAAAAGGCAAAACAATTTTTGCTTTTAAAAACAAAAAACCCGACAATAATATATTGCCGGGCTCAATTATCAACTAATAAATAACCCTTTATTTCAATTTGAGTTCTTTAATGATGGCTTCAATCTTTTGGTCACATTCTGCTTGGGCGGCTTCGATACCCTCTGCGCCTTTGAGAGGTGCTTTTACGCCAAAGTAGAATTTGATTTTCGGCTCGGTGCCTGAGGGACGTACAGAAATTTTGGTGCCGTCTTCCAAGAAGAATTGGAGAACGTTGCTCTTGGGCAAGTCGATGTCTTCCTCCTCGCCGTCAAAAAGGCTTGAAGCCTTGCGTGAGAGGTAGTCTTTGATTAACACCACATTGCTGCCGTTGATAATGGCGGGTGAATCCTTGCGGTAGTTTTCCATCATAGCCTGAATCTCTTCTGCGCCAGATTTGCCCTCTTTTACCACGTTGACGAGTGATTCGCGGTAATATCCAAATTCCGAGTAAATGTCTGCCAAGAGTTGGAACATAGTTTTACCCTTGTCGGCAGCCCAAGCAGCGGCCTCGGCAATGAGCGAACAAGCGATAACGGCATCTTTGTCGCGTACAAATTCGCCTGCGAGATAGCCGTAACTCTCTTCACCGCCACCGATAAATGTGGTGCGGCCTTCGTTGCTCTTGATGGTGTCGGCAATGAACTTGAATCCAGTGAGCACATCGTAGCACTTAACACCAAACTTGTCGGCAATGGCTTTGAGTAACTCGGTGGTAACAATGGTTTTAACTATGTATTGTTTGCCGTTCAACTTACCGTTTTCTTTCCACTTGGTGAGCAGATAATAGGTAAGAATTGCGGCAGTTTGGTTACCGTTGAGAAGCACCATTTCGCCCTTGTTGTTGCGTACGGCTATGCCCACGCGGTCGGCGTCGGGGTCGGAAGCCATCACAAGGTCGGCACCTTTCTTTTCGGCAAGACGGATTGCAAGTGTTAAAGCCTCAGCGTTTTCGGGGTTAGGCGAAATCACTGTGGGGAAATTGCCATCGGGCACGCACTGCTCTTTTACGGTAAAGATGTTTTCAAAGCCCTTCATTTTCAAGATTTCGGGAACGAGCCTTACGCCTGTGCCGTGTATCGGGGTGTAAACAATCTTGATATCTTTGTGTTTCTTGATTTCTTCGGGACTGAGTGTCAATGAATTGACCTTCTCTAAATATATTTTGTCGAACTCTTCGCCAATGGTTTCGATAAGGGCGGGATTACCCTTGAACTTAACGTCTTCTACCTTAACTTTGGCTGCCTCGTTAACGATGTTAATATCGTGAGGAGCAATTACTTGACCGCCGTCTTCCCAATATGCCTTGTAACCGTTGTACTCCTTGGGGTTGTGGCTTGCGGTAATCATTACGCCGCTTTTGCAGCCGAGTTGACGAACAGCGAAACTAAGTTCGGGTGTAGGTCTAAGAGAATCAAATAGATATGCTTTAATGCCATTGGCTGAGAAAATGTCGGCGCAGGTTTTGGCAAAAAGTGGCGAGTTGTTTCGCGAATCGTGAGCGATAGCCACCTTAACTTGCTGACCCGGGAAAGCCTTCAAAAGGTAGTTGGCCAATCCCTGAGTAGCCATACCTACGGTGTAGATGTTCATTCTGTTGGTACCTACGCCCATAATGCCGCGCATTCCGCCGGTTCCGAATTCCAAACTTTTGTAAAAACATTCAACAAGTTCTTTTTCGTTGTTTTCCATAAGGTCTTTCACCTTGGCTTTGGTTTCATCGTCGAACTTGTCGCTGAGCCACTCTTTGGCCCTTGCAATTATTTCTGCATCTACTGCCATAATTGTTTTAAAAGTTAATATGTTACGAATGAGTTATTTTACCATTTTTATGCTTTAAAATGTTTTGTAAATATATGGTGTTTTTTTGAAAATGTCAATTTTTTTTGGGAATTTTTTGTAAGAAAAAAAATGTGGTAATAGCAGAAGATGTCGGTTAAAAAAAATGGTTTATTGTTTTATTTTTTAACAAAAAAAGTTGTCTTTTATTTGTCAGTTTGCGTTATATGTAATATATTTGCAGTATAAAATATGGGTTAAACACTGACTTTCAGTCCCCTTGCGTTACAGACTGATTGTACCTAAGACAAAACCGGCAAGGCAGTTTTTAGCCCTTGTGTAAGGCTACCATATTTTTTTTCTTTTTAATATGTCGTCAGTTTTTCTTGGCTGCGCAGTTTTTATCTCCCAAAATTCTTTTTCGATACAATAATTTAAAGCCATTGCTGCCGAATCGTGTTTGTTGTTGCTGTTGTTAAATACCACAAGTAATATGGATTCTCCTGTGCCTTTGCGTATTTGATTATAATTGTCAATGATATATTTGATGTATTGTTCCACAGTCAATCCCAATTGGAGCAATTCGGTATGGTGTCGAGCAGAAATATGTTTGATTTGGTTTTCAGATATGTAAATATCGGCGCATTTGATGTGTGCATCTTGCGCGATAGTAGATTTGATTCTACCTACTTTGATATATGGATGATGTACTTTGGATTCCATTATTGAAAAAAAACGGAGCGAAACCTTGTTGGGTGGGTCGCTCCGTTTTTATTTTTTGTTGTGTCAGTGTTAATTACTCCGATACAACTTCGAATTCGATATTAGCCTTAATATCTTTGTAGAGTTTAATGGTGGCTTTGTATTTGCCCACCTCTTTGATATTGGCTTCGTCGGCGATAGTGATCGATTTGCGGTCAACTTCGATACCTTTTTTAGCAAGAGCCTCGGCAATCTGGATGGTGTTAACCGAGCCGAAGATTTTGCCGGTGGTAGAAGTTTTAGCGCCGATTTTGATCTCTTTTGCTTCGATTTCAGCAACTTTGGCAGTAGCCTCGTTGCGGAGTTTTTCTTCTTTGTGAGCCTGCTGTTTCTTGTTTTCGGCAAGAATTTTCTTAGCCGATTCGGTGGCAACAGTGGCAATGCCCTGAGGGATAAGGAAATTGTTTCCAAATCCGTCTTTAACCTTAACTATATCGTCTTTGGACCCGAGTTTAGCGTAGTCCTTTTTCAATATTACTTCCATTGTTCTAATCGGTTTTTATTATTTCAACAAATCGGTTACGTAGGGCAGCAAAGCGAGGTGACGAGCACGTTTGATTGCTACCGAAAGTTTGCGCTGGAATTTCAGCGAAGTTCCTGTGATACGGCGGGGAAGAATTTTGCCCTGCTCGTTAAGGAATTTTTTCAAGAACTCGGGGTCTTTGTAATCGATGTATTTGATACCGTTCTTTTTAAAGCGGCAGTATTTTTTCTTGCGGATTTCTACCGACGGTGGGGTGAGGTATCTGATTTCGCCTTGATCTGTTGCCATAATTATTCCTCCTTGTTTTCTGTGGTTTCACTTTGGGTTTCCTGTGCGGGTGCGGCAGCCTGTTCTGTTGCCTGTCCCGAGCGTTTTTGAGCGCGTTTTGCTGCGTATTCAACAGCGTGTTTGTCGAGGGCTGTGGTAAGCCAACGGATTACTCGCTCGTCGCGTTTGAGTTCTACGTCAAACTTTTCGATAAGAGCAGGATCTGCTTGGAATTGGAGAAGTTGGTAAAAACCGGTGCTCTTGTGCTGTACCGGGTAGGCCAATTTTTTCAAGCCCCAATTTTCTTCGTGTACAATCTCTGCACCACCGTTTGTGAGGATTGCTTTGAATTTGTCAACCGTTTCCTTCATCTGTTGGTCAGACAAAACGGGAGTCATAATGAAAACGGCTTCGTACTGTTTTTGCATAAATGTTAATTAATTATTGTTGTTTAAAAATTTTTCGGGTGCAAAAGTAGAGGTTTATTTTTTAAAGTGCAAATTTTCTGTGAGTTTTTTTAATTTTTTTTTCATTCATAAAAATGAACATAATGAATAAGACCATTTTTTTGATTGCGGCGTATATGCTAATGTAACACTCACAGATATAATAGCAACCAAAGGTTTTAACACCGAACTTTTTGCATAACTCATCAAACTTATATTTTTTTTGCCGGATTTATTCCGGCTTTTTTTATATATTTGCAAAAAAATAGCAAATGAAACGAATATTTTCTTCAATTATAGCATCAATTGCCTTTGTGTCAACCACTTTGGCTGATACCCTACCCTACTACGGCGATTCGGTACGCAACGTTCAGTTTTTCCCAACCGAAGAGTTTGTCAACAATCAATCGGCTCTTTCGGCGTTGGAGAACGAACAGAGTTTAAACATTATATATATAGTGTCGCTCGTGGTGCTGATAATCATTGCCGTGGCGGTGTGCTATCTGCAAAATCTTAAAAATAAGCAATACTCCAAAATTGTTGTACTGCAAAACCAAGAACTTCAACGTACCAAATATCAGAGCGATATGTTTGGTTATGTGCTCAATGCTGCTCAATTTCCGTGCTGCTTGGTGGATACTGAGGGCAATATTTCGTGGTGCAACGAGGCTTTTTCTACTTTCTATGGCAAAAAATCGGGCACTTTCGATATTTTTTCGGGCACTGATGCTGAATTTGACCGCAAAACCGTTGGAGATGCCACTGTGCCGTCAACTTTTCACGTGAGAATCAAGGACACTTACGGTAAGGTTTTCGGTTTTAAACGTACCATAGTGCCCATCAAAGATTCTAACGGTACCAAAAATTACGCGGTGATGGAGAACATCGCAGTGTAATTATCCTGCCACTTCGGCTTTAAGATCCAAATATGCTTTTGTAAAATACGCTCCCACAGCGGGTTCGCGATATTCCGAACCGTAAGGATTGTGTGTAACGCGCAATATCGGCGGCGCTTGGATGCGTTTGGCAACCGATAGTCCTTTGTATTTTTTGTACCAATTTTCAAGATCGTCGCAAAAGTCTTTTGCTGTTGGGAATTTCTCTTTGATAAATTCCTCGGTGAGCGGCGATGGCTTGTTACCATTGAGTTCGGCAGCAAGTTTGCCCTCAGAATATAGTTTGAGGGCGGTGTGAAGTGCAAGCGGCGTATTGCGTTCGCGCCATGCGGCAAACAAACGGTCGTGATAGGGATAGATAATGGGGTCGCCTTTATCTTGGTCAACGTTTTGATTGTCGCTGAGTTCGGCAGATGGAACAATTTCCAAAACCTTTTGAGGAACAATTTCACCGTGGTCGGATTTTTCGTTGATATAGCGGCAAAGGTCGTAAACTTGGTGTTTCCAAAGGTCGCCAATTGCGCCAAAAAATCCCGAAACATCGCCGTAGAGAGTGGCGTAACCAACTGTACATTCGGTTTTGTTGCCGTTGTTGGTGAAAACACCGTTCCAAGCACTTGCAATGGCAGCGAGCACACGGCTACCACGGTCGCGGGCTTGAACGTTTTCGATGTTAAACGATGAGAGTTTCAACTCAATCTCCTCCCCTGCCGCATTTTTGGGTTTTAAACCATCTATTTGACGTTTAGATAGTTCCACGCTTTCGCCAATTGGTACAGAGGTGTACCAACAACCGATATTTTTGGCTAAATTTTCTGCTATCTGTATGGTAGTCTGCGAATTAAACTTGGTAGGCATATTTACCAAAAGAAGATTTTTTGGTCCAATTGCTTCGGCATAGAGGGCGGCTGCAAGAGTGGAGTCAACGCCTCCGCTCGCTCCTATCACCACGTGCTGTAAACCGCATTGACTCAGGAATTTACGTATACCGTAAATGAGCGCGGCGTGAAGTTGTGCCATTTCAGTTTGCGGTTCGGTAATTGGTTGGTTTTCAGTTTCTTCGCCTTTTATCTGACCGTTTTCGTAGTTGATAGCCACCAAATCTTCTTCAAAAGCGGGCGACTGGCGGATAACGTTTCCTTGTTGGTCGTAAACTGCTGATATTCCGTCTAAAACATAAACATTTTTACCAGTATTAGCCACGCCAATTCCGCCGCAGTAAATCAACGGCATTGCGTATACACAAGCCTTGGTTTCGATACGTTGGTAAATTTCATCTTTTTTGCCATTATAAAACGGTGTGGATGAGATATTTACAATTATTTCGGCAGCGGGACTTACTTCGTGACGCAATTTCAATATTTCGTTTCCAAGATTGATGGCAAAGTTAATATTGTGAATTTCAATTGGTTCGGTGGTTACACCTGCATACTGTACGGGTGCGGCAAAATGCCGACATTCGTCGTAAGAGAGCGAAGTTTTGATACGGTAGTTTGTGCGTCCGTTTTGGGCAATGCAAGCCACGTTGAGTTTGGCTCGGCGACCTGTGGGCAAAATAAAACTTTTGCCAAAAACGGTTTCGTAAAACGCTATTGTTCCGAACACTATCGAAAGTTTTTGGTCGCTGAGGGCGGCAAGTTTTGCGTTGTAATATTCGCAATCAGATATAAAGTCGTCTTCGTCGAGGATGTCGCCTAAAAGTTTGCCCGAAATCACAAGTTCGGGAAAAATCAAAAGGTCGGCAGATTGAGCCTTAGCCTTGGCAACAATTTCAGCGCAACGGGCAAAGTTCTGAGCAGGTTTGCCCGATAAAATTTCGGTTTGTGCGTACAGTATCTTCATATAAAAATTTTTTCTCTGTAATATTCTATTGCAAATATAAGCATTTTTTTGTTTGGCGTATTTTTTTTTTAATTTTTGTTGTTTTGGCTAATCTATTGATTATTAGATAGATGTTATTTTTTTCAAAATTCAGTGTTTTACGTAAAATATTTTTTTTATGTTAAAAAAACGTTTTGTCATCGGGTACACCTTTATATATATAGAAAAGTTTTTTAATTTTGCCTTCCGTAATAAACACAGAATTAAATATTAAAACACAAAGAAATGAACATTTCATACTCTTGGTTGAAAAAATACATAAATTGCAACCTTGATGCAGACTCGGTATCTAAGATACTCACCAGCACAGGTTTGGAGGTTGAAGGCGCAGAAACCTCGGAATCTATCAAAGGCGGATTGAAAGGCTTGGTAGTTGGCGAAGTTAAAACTTGCGTTCCTCACCCCGATAGCGACCACATGCACGTAACCACCGTTGATGTAGGCGGTCCTGAATTGTTAAACGTTGTTTGCGGTGCTCCCAATGTGGCTGCCGGACAGAAAGTTATAGTTGCCACAATAGGCACAGTGCTTTACGATGGCGACAAGTCGTTTACAATCAAAAAGAGCAAACTCCGCGGCGTGGTTTCCGAAGGTATGATTTGCGCCGAAGACGAAATTGGCGTGGGAAAAAGTCACGATGGAATTATCGTTCTTCCCACCGACACCAAGGTGGGAACTCCCGCAGCAGAAATATACAACGTACAGAGCGACACCGTTTTAGGTATCGGCATCACTCCCAACCGCGTTGACGGTGCAAGTCATATCGGTTGTGCTCGTGATATTTACGCATATTTAAAGAACCAAGGTCAGGATGTAAAACTGCAATTGCCTGACGTGTCGGGATTTAAGATTGACAACAAAAACCGCTATATTCCTGTTGAGGTGGTTTCGCAAGACCGTTGCATCCGATACAGCGGCATCACCATCAGTGGCATAACTATCAAAGAATCACCCGCTTGGCTAAAACGCGACCTTGAATCAATCGGCATCCGCAGCATCAACAATGTGGTAGACGTTACCAATTATATTCTTTTTGAAATTGGTCAACCGCTCCACTCGTTCGATGCCGACAAGATTGCTGGTGGCAAGGTAGTGGTAAAAACTATGCCCGAAGGCACTGAGTTTGTTACTCTCGATGGTCAAACCCGCAAGTTAAGTGCCGAAGACTTAATGATTTGCGATGCCGAAAAACCGATGTGTATTGCAGGTGTGTTTGGCGGTTTGGATTCGGGAATTTCTGAAAATACCAAAAACGTATTTCTCGAAAGTGCTTGTTTCTCACCTGTAAGTGTAAGAAAATCAGCCAAAAGACACAATCTTCATACCGACGCAGCATTCCACTTTGAGCGTGGTTGCGACCCTTCGCAAACGGTTTACGTGCTTAAACGTGCCGCTATGCTGATTAAAGAAGTTGCTGGTGGCGAAATTTCGAGCGATGTGGTTGATATTTATCCTCAACCCGTTGAGAAAAAGCAAATTAAGTTAGAATTTGCTTACCTCAACCGCATTGTGGGCAAGGTAATTCCTCAAAATCAGGCTGTGGAAATATTAAAAAGTCTCGACTTTGATATTTTGGAACAAAATGCTGATTATCTGTTGGTTGCAGCACCTACTTACCGCGTTGACGTTACACAAAATTGCGACGTTGCCGAAGAGATTCTCCGTATCTATGGTTATGATAATGTGGAGATTCCTACTGAGGTTCACTCGGTGCTCTCGTATATGCCGCGTCCCGATAAAACCAAACTTACTAATAAGGTGTCGGATTACCTCAGTGCCAACGGTTTTTGCGAGGCAATGTGTAACAGCCTCAGTCAGAGCGATTATTACAAGGATATGACATCGTACAAGCCTGAAAATCTTGTACTTGTGCTAAATCCGTTAAGCACCGCAATGAACTGTATGCGTCAGACCTTACTCTTTGGCGCGTTGGAATCTGTGGCATTCAACCTCAATCAGAAAAACGAGGACATCCGCCTTTACGAATTTGGCAATGTTTGGACTAAGGGCTTGAAAAAGAGCGACAACAAGGCAAATCTCGCCAACTATTACGACGAAACTCACATTATGCTCGTGCTCAGCGGCAATGTTCAAACAGCAAACTGGGCTGCCAAAGAGCAAAAATCCACATTCTATTACCTTAAATCGTACGTTAACAACATCTTAGAGAGTCTTGGCTACAACATTGATAGTTTCCGCACCGAAGAAACCGACAAGACCGATGTATTTGCTTACGGACTTAAATATTTGATGGGCAAAGAGTTAATAGCCGATTTTGGTAGTGTAAGTTACAAACTCCGCAAACAGTTCGACATCGATAAAGAAGTATTTTACGCCGAGATAAATTGGGCTAACGTATTGAAATTCATACCAAAAGAGATTAAATACAAACCTGTAAGCAAATATCCCGAAGTAAAACGCGATTTTGCATTGCTTTTGGATACCAAAGTACGTTTTGAGGAGATCAAGCGTCTTGCACAAAAAACTGAAAAACAGTATCTTAAAGAGGTTTCGATATTCGACGTTTATCAGAATGAGAAACTCGGCGCAGGCAAAAAGAGTTACGCAGTGTCGTTCACATTCCAAAACCCTGAGGCTACATTCACCGACAAGCAGATCGACAAAATTATGGAAAACCTCCGCGCTGCATTTGAAAAGAACCTCGGAGCACAGATAAGATAATCACTTACAGATATTTACGAAAATAATTAAACAGACATATCAAAAATGAACAAAATCGTAGAAAAGGAGTTCTTCTCCGAAAACGTTGTTAAAATTGTGGTAGAGGCGCCCGAAATTGCCCTTAGCCGCAAACCCGGCAACTTTGTGATTGTCAGGCTCGACGATAAAGGCGAGCGTATTCCTCTCACAATATCTGCCGCCGACACCGACAAAGGTACAATAACGCTTGTGGTTCAGCGTATTGGCGTTTCGTCGTACAAACTCGCCGCAATGAATGTTGGCGACTATATCCACGACGTTGTTGGTCCGCTTGGACACCCTACACACATCTACAAGGCCGGCACAGTGCTTGCTTGTGGCGGCGGCGTGGGAGTTGCACCTTTGTTGCCTATCGTAAAGGCGTTTAAAGAGGCTGGCAACCGCGTGGTTTCGGTACTTGCAGCACGCAACAAAGACCTGATTATCCTCGAAGACGAAATTCGCAAATACAGCGACGAGGTAATTATTATGACCGACGACGGAAGTTACGGCAAAAAAGGCGTGGTAACCGTTGGTATGGAGGAAGTTATCGCTCGCGAAAAGGTTGACTTGGCGATTGCTATTGGTCCTGCCATTATGATGAAATTCTGTTCGCTCACAACCCTTAAATATCAGATTCCCACCGTAGTAAGTCTCAACACCATTATGGTAGACGGCACGGGAATGTGTGGTGCTTGCCGCGTAAAAGTAGACGGAAAAACCCGTTTTGTATGCGTTGACGGTCCCGAATTCGATGCCCACAAGGTAGATTTCAACGAGATGCTTCAACGTATGGGCTGCTACAAAGAGCAAGAAAAAGAGGCATTTGAACGCTATAAACAAACTATTTAATTGAAAACAAAATGACAGATTATAAAAAAGAACGCGAAGAAGAGTGGCGTGTAACCCTTCGCAAGTCGATGCCCGCAAAGGACAGGACTAATATCGAACGCGTTGAAATGCCTATGCAAGACGCTGTTGAACGCCGTAGCAACAACAAGGAGGTTAACCTTGGACTTACCGAGGAGATGGCTCTGCAAGAGAGCCGCCGCTGCTTGGACTGCGCTAATCCACAATGCGTAACAGGCTGTCCCGTAGGTGTTAACATACCTAAATTTATTAAAAAAATTGAAGGCAAAGACTATCTCGGCGCAGCCGCTACTATAAAAGAAACAAGCACTCTTCCTGCTGTTTGTGGACGTGTTTGTCCTCAGGAAAAACAGTGCGAGGCTAAGTGTTTTTATGTTGAAAAATTGAAGAAGAAAGCCGTGGCTATCGGATACTTGGAGCGTTTTGCTGCCGACTACGAGCGCGAATCGGGCAAGATGGCAGTTCCCGAGGTTGAAAAACCAAACGGAATTAAGGTTGCCGCTATCGGTTCGGGTCCTGCATCGTTGGCTTGGGCTGCCGATATGGCTCGCAAGGGTTACGATGTAACTGTTTACGAGGCACTTCACGAAATCGGCGGCGTATTAAAATACGGTATTCCTGAGTTCCGTTTGCCCAAAAAGATTGTTGACGCAGAAATCTCGAACCTCGAAAAAATGGGCGTTAAGTTTGTTACCAACACCATTATTGGTCGCACAATCAGCATCGAAACCCTTCGCGAACGTGGTTTCAAGGCATTCTTTATTGCAGCCGGCGCAGGTCTCCCCCGCTTTATGAATATTCCGGGCGAAAATTCAAACGGTATTTTCTCGTCTAACGAGTACCTTACCCGTGTAAACCTTATGCACGCCGCTGATCCTGAGTACGATACACCCGTTATCAAAGGCAAAAATGTAATGGTAGTGGGAGGCGGAAACACCGCTATGGACTCGGTTCGTACAGCAAAACGTCTTGGTGCTGAGCGTGCTATGATAGTTTACCGCCGTAGCGAAGCCGAAATGCCCGCACGTCTCGAAGAAGTTCACCACGCTAAGCAAGAGGGCGTTGAGTTCTTCACGCTCAACAACCCTGTGGAATATCTTGCCGACGAGAAAGGCCTTGTAAAACAGACACGTTTGCAAAAGATGGAACTTGGTGAACCCGATGCCTCTGGTCGTCGCAGCCCTGTACCCGTTGAAGGCAGCGAATACACACTCGACACCGATGCAGTGGTTGTTGCAGTGGGCGTATCTCCCAATCCTATAATCACTTCGGCAATCGAAGGCTTAGACGTTGACCCAAAACGCCGCACCATCATTGTAAATCCCGAAAACAACCAAAGCAATATTCCCGACATCTTTGCCGGTGGCGATATTGTTCGCGGCGGTGCAACGGTAATTCTCGCAATGGGCGACGGTCGTAAAGCAGCCGCTGGATGCGACGAATGGATAAAATCGCAGAAATAGTTTTCACACTTAATAGTTGATAAAAACTACCGCCCCAAAAAAGCGGTAGTTTTTTTATATGATTAAATCACTTAATATTTGATTTTGCATTATCCGCAATAATCACTACCTTCGCGCTCGATATTTGAGAGGTGTAAAATGATATATTTATACAATGATTAAATCTTTATTCTTTGATATCGACGGCACGTTGGTGAGTTTTAAAACCCACAGAATTCCCGACTCAACCGTGATGGCGTTGGAAGAGGCGAACCGTCGAGGTGTAAAAATTTTTATCTCAACGGGCCGTCCTAAGGCGTTTGTAATCAACTTAAAACAGATTGAACACCTTATCAGCGGATACATTTTAAACAATGGCGCAGTAAGTTTTGTTGGCTCAGAAACAGTGAGTTGCAACCCTATTCCGCCCGAAGATGTGCAAACTTTGATCAACGACGCAAAACAAAACAACTATCCCTACATAATTATGGGCGAGCGAGATTTTGCCGTGGTGAATATCGAACCTGTGGTGGATAGAATTTTTGACGAGGAACTGAAAATCAATAACATACACAACGGCAAAACACTTGATTACGTGTTGCAGCAACGCATTATGCAGTTGACCCCGTTTTTTGGCAGCGATTACGAAAAAATAATCCTTCCGAAGATATCGGGCTGTATGAGCAACCGTTGGAATCCCGAGTTCACCGACCTCACCTCAAAATACGCCGACAAGGGTCAAGGCTTAGTGTCAATGGCAGAATATCTTGGCTTAAACATCAGTGAGACAATGGCTTTTGGCGATGGCGGCAATGATATTTCTATTATTCAACGTGCAGGAGTGGGCGTGGCAATGGGCAATGCCGACGAAAATGTTAAGCAAGTGGCTGATTATGTAACAGATACGGTAGACGACAACGGTGTGTACAATGCACTCAAACATTTTAATGTAATTTGATATGGTAATAAATTTAGAGGATTTTGACGCAAAACGCATTGAGCAACTGAACGTTACAATGCAAACCAACTGTGATGTGTGGCAACTTATGGCGCAATTTGTAAACGAAACTCCTCAGTTTGTAACCCTCGAAATGCTCAATCAGATTACCGACGAATACGGTATGCAGCCCGAAATGGCTTTTGCGATGCTTTTTGCCTCGGCGTGCGGATTAGATACCTCTGAAAACCAACTACATAAAGAGATTTTTGCCGACTATTTTGTACCTTCGGTTCATTGCCTCAATACTGACGACTATACCGATGATATGTATCTGAAAACCATTAAGTTTCCTAATAAAACCATAGGAGACTGGCAGTTTTCCACAGCCACCTACAAACCTTGCGAGGCGTTTATATTTAACGAACCTGTGCAAACCTCAGATTTTAAAGAGTTTCCGCAGATTGGCTTCTTCAAGGAAGAGTTTTCGTATCCTGTGGTAATGCAAAACGGTAGAGAATGGATGTCGCTAAAACCAAACGAAATAGAAACAATGCGCACTCATATCGAAAATGCTCGTGGCAGGGTGTTAGTTTACGGACTTGGTCTTGGATACTACGCATTTATGGTTTCGCAGAAAAAAACTGTATCAAAAGTTACAGTTGTAGAAAAGGATTCTAAACTTATTGAAATATTTGAAAAAGAGATACTTCCGCAGTTTCCAAATCGAGCAAAAATTGAAATAATCAACGACGATGCCTACGCATTTGCAAGTCGCATAGAGCCCGATAACGGAATCTACGATTTTATATTTTCTGATATTTGGCACGATACCGGCGACGGACTTTCTATGTATCTGCGTCTCAAAGAGTTAAATTCAAAAATCAATAACTGCAATTGTGGATATTGGATAGAAAAATCGTTGCTCTCGCGACTTCGTGTAACTGTTTTTGACCAAATGTACCGTATTTTTCAGCAACCCAAGCGCACTCCCAAAGATGGCGAAAAAGTTATCACTACCTATAATGATTTTATTAAAATGCTGAGTGATAACGAATTGCGAAATATCAAAGTGGCAAGTAACCGTTCATATTAAAAGCCCTTTGGTGCTGAATTAGCAACATACGCAACGGTTTGAGTCTCTGATCTTTAACCTTTGCATTACGGTATTTGCGGTATTGCTCTTTAAACTGCTTGATATTTCCCTTTTTGATAAATTCGCGCATATTTTCGGGGAAAAAGAACTCTGCCCTCTCTCCTATCTCGTTGAAAATCATTGACTCATAGCGTTCAATCTCTTCAAAGTCGAGATTTCCGAAATGAATGTAACGGTTATGGTTAGCCTTTACAACAGCCGCCACATTGCCAAAATCTGCACTATATATATAAAGGTGTGGTTCGCTGCCAAAAAAACTGTAAAACTTTGATATATTGTCGAATACATCTTTGCTGATGATTCCCACTATGGTAACTTCGGGGTCGATAATTAAATCGCAACTGGCTAAGATGCTTGTTTCCACGCCGTTGCAGGGTTGTACGAGGTATTCTGTTGCTGAAATCTGCGTTTTGATAGTTTTGTCAGAAACGAAATAAATACGAGAGCCATCGCCGGTAGTCTGCGGTTTCCAAGCAAGCATTGATTGGCTTGTGGAGTTAACATCGTCGAAATATTGTAAAAGATTTTCGAGGTTTTCAAGTTTTTCGTAACGTGTGGCGATGTATTCTCTAAACGATTCAGGTTCAACGGCATATAGCGAGTTATGGCAACCGCGTTTAACGTGTTTTACCACACCTTGCGCCAAAAGTTCGCCAAAAACTTCGTTTTTCGACATCGAAAACGACACCGGCCTCCCCTTCGAGAGTTTTATCAGGTTTTCTATTAATAATTTTGTAATTTTCACGATATATATTTTAGAAAATTGTGGTACAAAATTATGATATTTTGTTTATATTTGCAAGAGGAATAAAATATTATTTAAGAGATACAATAATATTTATTAAATTCCGTTTTATAGTTTAAAAGATACAATAGTATGTCTACGCTATACAGATACGAAACCGAAACAGTAGAAGATTTGCTTGCTATAATGGCTTCAAATCTACAAAAGCGTCGTTTAGAGAAGGGACTTTCGCGCGAGGCTCTCTTTATGATGAGTGGTGTTCCATCCGCTACCATTGCCAAATTTGAACAAAAGCATACAATATCTCTCGCTTCTTTTGTGGCTTTGGCAAAATCATTAGGCTATACAAATGACATTAAGTCGCTTATTTCCAATCCATTATACAATACAATGGATGAATTAGAAACCATCAACAAAAACAAAAACCGAAAACGTGGAAGAAATGAGTTTGATAAATAAACTTTTGGTATCAATGGGCGACAAAACCGTTGGAACGCTCACCACAACTCCTGACGGTCGCTTGTGCGCTTTTGAATATAGCAAGGAATGGCTTGCTGAGGGTTTTTCGATTTCACCTTTGGAACTTCCGTTGCAACAAAAAATGTTTATTGCCAAACCCACTCCATTTTGGGGTAACTTTGGAATTTTTGAAGATTCGCTTCCCGATGGTTATGGACGTTATCTATTGAACCGTATGTTACGTAAGCAAAATATTGATGAACAAACACTTACTCCACTCCAACGGTTAAGTATTGTGGGCAGTTCTGGTATGGGCGCACTTTGTTATCACCCTGAAATTCTGCAAGGTGAGAAAAAAACACTGCCTCCGCTCGATCGCCTTCAACAAATGGCATTTGATGTACTTTCTGAAAAATCTAACGAAGGCGAAGATGTTCTTTATTATAACAGTGGCAATTCGGGTGGTTGTCGTCCTAAATGCTTGCTTAAAGATTCTGATGGACTATGGCTTGTAAAATTTCGACATACTTACGATCCTCCGGATTTAGCGCAAACCGAATATAACTACAATCTTGCGGCTCGTAAATGTGGTATTACAGTTCCTGATTTTAAACTCATTGATGGAAAATATTTTGCCACAAAGCGTTTCGACATCGAAAATGGGGTACGTATACATACAGCCACTGCGGGTGCATTGTTGGGCGTGTCAATACAGATGCCTACTTTGGATTATAAAAACCTATTGAATCTCACAGGGTATCTTACGCAAAGTCCTTCGCAAGTAGAAGAAATGTTTAGAAGAATGGCATTTAACGTTATCGCCGAAAACAAAGACGACCATCCCAAAAACTTTGCCTTCATTTGTCGTTCAGGTAAATGGAACTTAGCACCGGCATACGACCTTACACATTGTGTATCAGGCTACAATGGAGAACATGCAACATCAGCCAACAACAACGGAAATCCCACAACATCCGATATGATTGCTGTTGGCACATCCATCCGAATACCCAAAAAACGATGCCTGCAAATAATTGAGGAAGTGAAAAGTGTGGTGAGGGAGGTATTGGATTTGTAATAACAACTACTTATATTTAAGCCATTTATAAAATTTTTTCAAAAATTACTCAAAAAAACAATCGTTTATCGAGAAAAAAATCGTATATTGCGTTAAAATAATAGTCGGTTTTGGGTATGAGCCCGACGCCGTGAATAATTGAAAGATTATTCGGAAGTTGTGCTGTTTCTCCTAACGGGAACCTAGGAAATTCACGTAACAAGGGAGAACAAGCACAGCGACCGACCATACCTTATAGGCGTGGTCTGTTTATAGTTGTATTTTCTTGTTAAGGCTTTCCTAGGGCCTCCGTTAAAAGTACAACGAAGAAACAGACGCGCTTTTCTGTTTTTATCCCCCTTCCGAATGTCGATAGTGAAACGTGTATTATTAATTTACAAATATTTGACATTATGGGAAAGAGATTACTATTATTGTTGGTATTGTTGGGATCTATCAATTGTTTGGGACAGAATAATAAGTATCAGTTCCAAATGGAACAATACAACCATTACGACGAAGGTGCTGCACATCAGTTGTTTGAACAAGGCAGACGAATGACTGACGCTTATAATCAAGCGGTTAACCAAATATGGAGCAACTTAGAACGTATTAATAATTTTATGAGGCAAGGTGATTATGAAAATGCCAATCTGTTGATTGACAGATGTATTCAGTTAAACACTCAATATCAGTATCATCTTTATGACCATAATACATTGCTACAAAAGAAGAATGAAATTGCTAACGCTAAAAGCCGTTCAAACTCTCAAAACTACTACCAACCATCAAATAATTATAACAACAATTATACTCAAAACAACTATGCTACGGATGAAGTTACCCAGTCATATTTAAGAGCCTTTAATTCATACGTCAAAAGTGCTTATGGAGAATATGAACTCGGCAATTATGCTGACTCTCGTAATAGTTTAAATGAGGCGTACCGCATTTACGAACAACAAAAACTATCTTTAACACAGCAAGAATCAGACAGTTACAATCGTTTGAATGATATGCTGAGCAAAGTGGAGAATACCGCAAAGGCAATAGATATACGAGGACTAATAAATACATATAGCAATGGTTCTTATGGAATCGCTAACTATCTTAGCACTTATGGATTTAGGTATAGTCACGACAATAATGGCGCAAAGAATTATATAAGTGGTAACGAGGCAGTTAATGGTTCTGTTTCTGTCAACGATAATCAAAAAATGATTCTTTATTTCTTACCGGCTTCATTTAAAAGCAGGATTTTCAATGATATAAACTCTTTTGCCACATTCCGAGGCAATAGAAAAGACAACGAAAACGGTATGGAATATCAAGGTTTTGTATATTCAAATTTTTATATAGAATTGAGTACCAAGACTATACCTATGTCGAATAATCAGTTTTATATATTGAGGTTATTTAAAGTGGAGCAAGCAACAAACAATGCAAATAACACAACCCAAGACAACTCCGTCAATGAGCAAAATTATGGGGATGTCTTTTTTAATTCGGCTCAACAATATATTACCGAAATATATTCAGTAGATTCTCTAACACGAGAATTTAATCGAGAAGGCATTAGTAACGCCGATTGGTATCGATTGCAACAAGAAATAAAGAAAACACAACAAAATGCAAATAAACATAAAGATGAATATTTAAAGGCGTTTGTGTTCGGCGAACAATATTGCAATAAACTTATCAACAATAATAAAGATTTAGCATTTGCCTATGGACAATTAGGATGGCTCTACGATTCCAGAGGCATTATTCTTGATAAAGAACGATATTTATTAGACCACTCCGCAAATAGTAACATTACAGAAAGCAACAAAATATACCAAGAAGAACGAAAGTTCTTTTTTAAAGCGTTATCCTATTTCGAAAAATTGTATAACTTAGATAATGGTAACACAAAGGCACTAAATCAGATGCTGCAAATACGAAAAGACCTAGCACTTGATGAATATCATCCAACCTATATAATTTCACCATCGGATATAGTAATAAAATATCCCGATTTTAAGGAAATTGCAAGTGATAACATAGTAATAAAAAAAGTGATTATTTCTGACACTCAAACAGTTGTAGAATTATCAAATACAAATAAGAAAAATGGAACATATTATTTATGGATAACAATTGATAAAGATACCTACATTAATGTCAATGGCAAAAAGTATTTTTTAACAAAAGCGGAAGGTATCGGCATTAATCCCGATAAAACATATTTCTATGCCTTTGACCAAGCCAAAGATTTCGCTTTGTATTTTCCTCCAATCCCCAAATCAACAACCAAAATGGATTTGATAGAACCGGGTACAAGCGATTGGAAATTTTATGATATTCAATTACAATAAATTATAATCATTATGAAACAAACTGTCCTAACACTTATTCTATTATTTCTTACTGCATTTGCCAACGCTCAGGAAATAACCCTTTATGACTACAACGGCAATGCACGTGCGTATATCGATGCCAATAATAGTGCTATGCCTATCTACCTTTGGGATGGAGAACCAGTTGCATACCTCAAATCTGGACGAGGCGGAACGTTTTCAATCTATGGTTTCAATGGAAATCATTTAGGCTGGTTTGAAGACGGTTTAGTTATCGACCACGATGGCTATGTATGTGGTTTTGTAAAGGGTGCTTTATCAAAAGCAACTTCGTACGAACCATACAAAGGTTACAAACAATACTTGCCGTATAAGAGTTACGCAGAATACGAACCTTATAAGCCGTATCGTCAATCGTATTTTTCTAACACACCGTTGACCCTATTTTTACGGCAAGGACGTTAAAATACTGTCTCCAAATTCAAAAGTATTACACCGAAATTAATATTTGAAAATAAAATAAACTACTGAATATTAATACATTATAGAAAAAATATATAATAGTCCTCCATATAGTCTGAATTTTTTTATATAATAATGTGCATACATTTGCAGCAAGTAAAAAAAATAATATGTTTTCTAATATTTTTTATTATTTGCGGTTCACCGCAACCCTACTAAGGGAAGGCAAATATGCCACTATTTTAACTTATTCAATGTTTAATTATAAAATAATAGGAGGATTTAAAAATGAAGAATAACAAATTGAAAAATGATTATTGGGAATTTACAAAAATAAGATTTACCCCCGATGAGCATCAAGACTCACCGCCATCAGAAAACAATCCAATACCGGATTATTTTACACAATTTGGAACAAATTTTCTGAAATCTCCGTTTGGAGCAACATACGATGCTGTGTTGTGGGGCTTGGACAAGATTGGTGCACCATCAAATGTTACCAACTTGTTGCGCGATGTGCCAAATGCTATCAAATATAAAATGGAAACATTGCCATTCGCACTCATAAAAGCCATTGTAGACTATGCGAAAGGTAGGGGGTGGACAATAGAGGAAAGTTATAACCACTATTTAAAAAATCCTACTTTGTTTCAGCGTATGAATACGATAGAGCCGTTGCCAAATAACAATAGCAACTACTCAAAAGAAGAATCTGATGTAATAAGAGAGATGGCAGGCAATAAAAGTTACATAACTAACGCTGATATAAGGAGGGTGTCTGGTAGATATGGTAACAATAGTTCAATTTCATCGTATATTACAGAGCCAGACAAGGTTGTTCAAACTTCAATAGGTCAATCAAGCGGCAGTAACGGTCATTTACACGATATTTTTGATACCAATGTTAGTACTGAGACTGCGAAAAAAGATAACAAGAAGTATATGGAAGGTGCTAAGAGTAATCCGGGTTTTAATTATTTCACCCTTAGGGCAATTATGCCATTCATAGGAAGTACTGATATTATGCCCGATAACTACAAAATACACACTTACATAGATTTGAATCAATGATTCCATGAATAGATGAAAAAGAGATTTAAAATATTGGCTATCATTGCATTAGTTATAATCGTATGTGGCTTTGTCATTAAATCTCAAATTCGGCTTGTAAAATTGAACGACCGTACAACGCCGCATTATTCTATCAATGTTGATTGTAATCTAATACAGTTTCAAACAATCGAGGATATTGCTGTATATGCTAAAAAAAAGACTGCGGCTGATTTGTCGTTTAGTTGGCACAACGACATTGTAAACGGAGAAGCCAACTGTGTTGGTTATGCCCAATATGCAGCCGTTATATGCAACGAATTATTCAAGCGAAACAATATTAAGGCAAAGGCAAAACCAATTGTGGGCTGTTATTATTTTAGAAACACGAATATTCATAATTTGATAACAAAATTCATTGATAATCAACAGATTAATAATTTTATCAAAGACCACGACTACGTGGAGATTGTGGATTCTGAATCAAACGTCGTTTATTCCTTCGACCCAAGTATTTACGATTTGACCTATTTGGATTTTGGGGATTAGAATAGTAAATCTGTTCTGCATACAGAACAGATTTACTCATTTTTTGTTCTACACACAGAACAAAAATACTACATTTTTGTTCTCCATACAGAACACTTACTTAATTTTTGAATATTTATTCAAATTTCTTTTGCATACTATTAAAAATTCTCGTTAATACCACTTAAAAAACTTATATTCCTAAATATCAAGTAAATATAATTCAAAAAAACGTGATAATTTAAAGTACCACTTTATTATATCCGAATATTTAAAAGTATAACCATGCTCCTTAGAGTTATTCCACGCCATCCATCATACGTATTTCACGTAAACTGAATATTTATACAAAAAAAGTAAATATTTAACATTCATTTAAGAAAATAATCCTTTCCTTTGCACCGTGAAAATTATTTGACAAACAACCAAAAACATTAGATTGTATTTTTTATAGAAGTTATGGCAAACAATTTAGAAATTAAAAACTTAGACAGTGTGGCTGTAAGGTTTTCGGGCGATTCCGGCGACGGAATGCAGTTGGCCGGAAACATTTTCTCCACCATTTCTGCCACAGTAGGCAACAGCATCAGCACCTTTCCCGATTATCCCGCCGACATTCGCGCTCCTCAGGGTTCGCTTACGGGAGTTTCTGGTTTTCAGGTACATATAGGTGCAGGCAAGGTTTATACTCCCGGCGACAAGTGCGATGTGCTTGTGGCTATGAACGCCGCAGCACTCAAAACTCAGTATAAATATGCAAAACCGGGTGCCGCTATCATTATCGATACCGACTGTTTTAAAAAGGCCGACCTCGAAAAGGCTCAGTTCGCTACCGAAGACCCGATAGCCGAAATGAATATCGACCCCGACCGCGTCATCGCCTGTCCCCTCTCCACTATGGTTAAGGACTGCCTCAAAGATTCGGGTATGGACAACAAGAGCATCCTCAAATGCCGCAATATGTTCGCCCTCGGATTGGTGTGCTACCTTTTCGACCGCGACCTCAATATCGCTTTCAACTTCCTGAAAGAAAAATTCGCCAAGAAACCCGGCGTGGCCGAGGCTAATATAAAGGTGATTCAGGCAGGTTACGACTACGGTCACAACACTCACTCGTCGGTGGCAAACGTTTACCGCATCGAGTCGAAAGAGAAAGTCAAAGGCCGCTATATGGACATAACCGGCAACAAGGCAACCGCTTACGGACTTATCGCCGCTGCCGAAAAAGCAGGTTTGCGCCTTTATCTCGGTTCGTATCCTATCACCCCCGCTACCGACGTTCTTCACGAACTTTCTAAACATAAGTCGTTGGGCGTAACCACAGTACAGTGCGAAGACGAAATCGCTGGATGTGCTTCGGCAATTGGTGCTTCGTTTGCTGGTGCTTTGGGTTGCACATCTACATCAGGTCCCGGAATTTGCTTAAAATCAGAGGCTATGAACTTGGCTGTGATTTTGGAACTTCCGTTGGTGGTATTAGACGTTCAGCGTGGTGGACCCGCCACAGGATTGCCCACAAAATCAGAGCAGACCGACCTTTTGCAGGCTCTCTACGGACGTAACGGCGAAACTCCGATGCCCGTTTTGGCTGCCACCTCTCCCACCGACTGTTTCGACGCAGCATTCGACGCCGCAAAAATCGCTCTCGAATATATGACTCCCGTTGTGCTCCTCACCGATGCATACGTGGCTAACGGTAGCGCGGCTTTCAAACTTCCTGATTTAAAGGATTATCCCGAAATAAAGATTCCTTACGTGCCCGAAGAACTCAAAGGCAAATGGACTCCCTATATGCGCAACGAAAACGGCGTAAGATACTGGGCTGTACCGGGTCGCCAGGGTTTCACACATATTCTCGGCGGTTTGGAAAAAGACAACAAGACCGGCGCAATCAGCACCAATCCTGAAAACCACGACCTTATGTGCCGTCTCCGTGCTCAAAAAATCGCCAACATCCAAGTTCCCGACCTCCAAGTTGAGGGCGACCAAGATGCCGAACTCCTAATTGTTGGATTCGGAAGCACTTACGGACACCTTCACGCTGCAATGGACGAGATGCGTGCACAAGGCAAAAAAGTTGCACTTGCACAGTTTAAATACATCAACCCGCTGCCCAAAAACACAGCCGAGGTGTTGAAAAAATTCAAGAAAGTAGTTGTAGCAGAGCAGAACCTCGGACAGTTTGCCGGATATCTGCGTATGAAAATCGACAATTTCGTTCCCTTCCAATTCAACGAAGTAAAGGGTCAGCCCTTTGTAGTGAGCGAACTTGTAGAAAACTTCAACCAAGTGTACAACAAATAATTAACCTTTAAAAGCGAAAATTAAAATGAGCGAATATACACAAGCAGATTTCAAAAAAGGACAACCGAGATGGTGTCCCGGCTGCGGCGACCACTTTTTCCTCGCCTCTTTGCAAAAAGCAATGGCCGAAATTGGCGTTGCTCCCGAAAACACAGCAGTAATTTCAGGTATCGGATGTTCGAGCCGTCTGCCCCACTATATGGCCACTTACGGTATGAACACCATCCACGGACGCGCTGCCGCAATTGCCACAGGATGCAAGGTGTCGAACCCCAAACTATCTGTATGGCAGGTTTCGGGCGACGGCGACGGTCTCGCTATCGGCGGAAACCACTTTATCCACGCCAACCGCCGCAATATCGACCTTAAAATGATTCTTCTCAACAACCGTATCTATGGTCTTACCAAAGGTCAGTACTCTCCTACCTCTCCCCGTGGATTTGTAAGTAAATCAAGTCCTTACGGCACAGTTGAGGATCCATTCCGTCCGGCAGAACTTTGCTTTGGCGCACGTGGACATTTCTTTGCCCGCGCCGTTGCCACCGACCCCACCGGCACAGTAGACATTCTCAAAGCCGCTCACGCACACAAGGGTGCAGCCGTTTGCGAAATTCTCCAAAACTGCGTAATCTTCAACAACGGCACTCACGACTCGGTTTACAACAAGGAAGGACGCGCCAAAAACGCTATCTATCTACAACACGGCAAACCGATGCTCTTTGGCGAAAACAATGAGTTCGGACTTATGCAAGAAGGCTTCGGCATCAAGGTTGTAAAACTTGGCGAAAACGGCATCACCGAAAAGGATATCCTCGTTCACGATGCTCATTGTGAGGACAATACCCTCCAACTCAAACTCGCCCTTATGGAAGGACCAGATTTTCCAATTGCCCTCGGTGTAATCCGCGACGTTGAAGCCCCCACCTACGACGACGCAGTCAACGCCCAAATCGAAGAAGTAAAATCAGCAAAGAAATACCACAACTTTGCCGAACTCCTCGAAACCAACGACATTTGGGAAGTTAAATAGCATTTAATTGTTTCCATAATTCATATCAAAAGCGGTGTGCGAAGTGATTTCGAACACCGCTTTTTGGTATTTTGTTGGGTGGAAAATTACACCACAGCCTCCACAATTTCCTTATCGCCAAATTTCAACGTTTTAACTCCTGAAACTTTGTTTTTGTTGAAATTGAAACTTAGCATATAACCCTTATTAACATGGTAAAAATCAAGGTATTCGGTAAGTTGATGTTCGCCACGTTCGTTGTAGGCATTTCCGCGCCAAATTTTCATTTCTATGATGTATCGTTTTCCAAGATAGTCGATAATCATGTCGGTACGAGAACGGTCGCGAGTTTCCGCTTCGATGTAATAGTTGCCAGTGCCGTTGATAATCGGCTTGATGTATAGCATAAAGAAACGACGACCTTCTTCCTCCTTGAATTTTAGATTCTTGCTGCCGTAAATGTCGTTGAAATGCACGGCAAAACGTTCAAGAATTTTTTCCATTTTGAGTGCACCGTTTTCGATGAATTGGTCACGGTCGGTGCTACCCTGTATGTAAATTTCGCTTTTCATCTCTTCCTCGTTGGTAAAAAGGTTGTAAAGACGAGTCTCCATTATTCGGTTGAAAATTCGCACTTTGCCGTTTACATCCTTGATATAATTAAACATCGCAGCAAGATTGAATACCTTGATGTCGAGGTTGAAGGAATAGTCGTTGCCGTAATACAAAATATCTTTCAAGATGGTTTTAATTTCGGGGAAATCATCCAATTTTTTTATCAAGTCGTCAAATAGGGTGTTCTTCTCTTTTAACAGCATATTCACCGCCTTCAAAAAGCCCTCTTTATTCCATTCAAATTTTTTTGTATCAATTAGTTGGCATAATCTCGACACAAAAAACGGGTATCCCGAAGAATAATCCCAAATCATCTGTGCCATTTCAGAAACATTCATGCCTGTTTTATGGTCCGCTTCATATTCTTGAAGCATTTTTTCAATGTTGGCAGTGTGAAACGACATATCTTCGTCGAATGGCACAGCAATGTTCCAAGGAGAATTATATTGATGGTTGCTGTCGGGACGCACTTTAAGTTTCAGATTCTTTATGTCGTAAACTCCCGCAAGTATAATCGACTGAAAAGTTGGCACTTGCATACGTCTAAGATATTTATTACGCAACATACGGAGCAATTCAATAAACGATTCGTAAATGCTTGCATTGTCAACTTCGTCGATAAAAATGACTATTGGCTTGGCATTTTTAGCACAAACATCCGAAATTGACTTTTCAAATGTTTCAAAAGGAATCTCCTTATTTTCAGCATATTTGGTCAACAAATCAGATATCAAAGATTTTGTATTGTCATCCAAATGATTGATATTCACGTATTCAAATGCCATTTGCACTTGTTCCCAAAACGAGTATGCAAGAGATTCCTTGGTTGCAAAATTGTTGCTTCCCAAGGCTTCAAAACTTAGCGAAAACACCACGTAATCATTGCTCAGACGCTGTGCTAAATGATAAAGTGTAGTGGTTTTACCATATTGGCGACCACGATTTATGGTAATATATTCACCATCGGCCACTCTGTTAGCAATATCATCGAGCCGTTTGGTAATATCTACCATATAATGTATCTCAGGGTAACAAGTGCCTGTTGTGTTGAATCTGCGCATAATCGTTAAGTATAAAATATGCAGCAAATATAAAAAAAATCCCAAAATCAATTCCCTATCTCGAAAAACTTTTGTAACTTTGCAAAAATATATCATCAATTTGAATATATGACAAATCAAGAAGTTATCGACGCTATTTTCAACGACCCTACGGTCAAGTATGAACTAACGGAGTTTCAGGGATTAGGCAAAACAATTCCTGAAATGCTTAATATATATAGTCGTCCCGGCACAGGCAAACTTACCGGCAAGGATGTCTATTACATCAAACCGCTTTGCAAGTTTCATTCCGAGAAAGAAGAATTTCAAATCTACGTAGAAGGTGGCAAATCGAACCCTGAGGAGATTGTCCGCCAACTTTGGGTATGGAAACTCATCAACTACTACGGATACTCGCCCGACCAAATCCGCTGCGAAATTCCTGTGCAGTTTGGTAGTGCCGAAGCAACTAAATTTGCCGACATCGCCGTTTACCGCAAAACCGACCTCGAAACAGTGAAAATCCTTTTTGAGGTTAAGAAACCTAAACGCAAAGACGGCATCGAGCAACTCAAATCATACCTTGGCGCAAAGGGCAACCCTATTGGCGTTTGGAGCAATGGCGCCGACAAACTTATTCTATACAAACCCCAAAACAAAGATTTCGACACTCTGTCGGAAATACCGAAAGTAAGCGAAGAAGAAAAAGACGTAATGGAAGTGAAGCGCACACTCCCAATGCTCAAAACCCAGTTCAACTTCAAGAAAATTGTGCAAGACCTTGAAGAACTTGTACTTGCCGACAGTGGCAACGACGAGTTCAACGAGATTTTCAAACTAATATACGCCAAAATTTACGACGAAAAACAGGCTGAGGAAGACACTCGCCGCAAAAAAGAAGTCCATTTCAAAAAATACGAAGATCCAAAACTTACATACGAATGTATCAACGGACTATATCATCAAGCACGCGAAAAATGGCAGGGTGTTTTTGAAGAACCCGACATAAAACTCCGACAAGACCACCTGCAAGTATGTGTGGGTCCAATAGAAGACAAACGTCTTTTAGGTTCCAACCTTCGCATTATGGACGACGCCTTCGAGTACCTTATGCCTACCGAAGCCAAAAAGAAAAAAGGACAATTTTTCACACCGCGACACGTAATCGAGATGTGCGTGCGTATGCTCAACCCAAAAGATTACGAATACGTTATCGACCCGAGTTGCGGTTCTGCCGGATTCCTCCTTCACGCTATGGAATGGGCTATGCCCGCATCTTCTGCCAGCGAACAGGAACTCCGCAAAACTCGATATGCCGAAAAATACCTTTGGGGAATCGACTTCGAGGCGCGTGCCGCCAAAACTTCACGAGCATTGATGCTTATTGCCGGCGACGGACACACCAATATTTTTGGCCCTGACGTGAGCAGCATCGACCCTAAGACGTGGTACAACACGCCATCGGGCAAAGATTTGATGCAACAACTCCGCAAAACTCAACTCCTGAAAAAACGCATACCCGACAGCGAACTTCTCACCGACGAAGAAAAAGCGTGGGATTATTTCTCTGAAATGAACTTCGACATTGTGCTTGCCAACCCTCCCTTTGCCGGAGAGTTGAAAGACAAAAAAATGTTGCAGCACTACCTGTTGGCTGAGCCGGCTATCCGCCGCGCAAAAGACAAGCAGCCAAAAGAAGAACGCGACGTTATATTCATAGAGCGCATTATCAACTTGCTCAAACCGGGCGGACGTGCCGCTGTGGTATTGCCGCAGGGCAAATTCAACAACTCGTCGCTCGCATTTATACGAGAATTTATCCTCCACAAAGCACGACTTTTGGCTGTGGTGGGATTGCACGGCAACACCTTCAAACCTCACACAGGCACTAAAACATCCGTGCTTGTAATCCACAAATACAACAAGCAGGAACTCGAAGACATTGAAAAAATAAAACAAGAAGTAAAAGACAATTGCCCCGACTACGAGCAGCAAATCTCTGTGCTCATCAACAGCGCAAAAGACCTTGTGGACATCGACGAGGCTGCAATCCCCGACGACATTCTTGCTGTGCTCAACGAGGAATTTCCCGAAGAAGAATCGGAGAGTAACGAAGCCGACGACGCCAACACCGAAACCGATGCCGAACCTGCCGAGCAACTATCGCTCGAAGACCGCATCGAAGAGGCTGAAAACCGTCTCAACGACCTCAAACGGCAAGAAATCAACGCTAAAAAACATCTGCAAGACCTCGCCGACGCTGTGGAGGCTCTCATTGCAAAGCAGAAGAGCGAATTAGAACTACTTGCCCAAAGCACCGACAAAGACAAAGCGCAAATCGCCGCCGACAAAAAGACTTTGCAAGCCGAACACAAAGACGCTCTTAAAGCACTCAAAGACAAAAACAAAGCCGACGAAAAAAAGATCAAAGCCGAACTCAAAATGCTTGGCTTGCGTATTCCGCTTGCCGAATACAACCTGCAAAAACTCACCTTCAAAGGTCGTTTGCAGATTATACTCAATACACCCGAAATAATAGAACGCTTGCGAAGCCGCTTTATTGATGCCGAAGTTGCCAAACGACTCGACTACCCAATTTTTATGGCAGTATCGGAGCGTGGCGGCAAAAACAACAGCGGCGACTACGAATATATGCACGACGACAACGGAAACCTCGTGGAAGACGAAATTGGCAACCCCGAAATCGACCAAGACCTCGTTAACCACGCCATCTCGCGCGACGAACTCAAAAAAGCCGCCCAGAAATACTATCAGCACCTGCACCCGCACACCCAAATGGGTATGGCTGCCGAACCCTCTGTACCTTACGGCAACCCGTTTATCTCTGACGACAACCTCTGCATTGCCGAGGCTTTTGTAAAATTCGCTGTTGAACAAGGTTTCGATTTTTGGATGGAGGAGGAGTAATGGCGATTATCACAACAACAAATCTGTCTGCATTAGAGTTTGGGAATAGAATTGATGGAGAATTGTACAATCCCAATCTATTATTATCTTTATGCGAATTAAAACAAACAGGGTATGAATTGAAACCCATTGGAAGTTTTTGTGTGGTAAAAAGTGGTACAACACCAACCGACCGAGACGATTCACTTAAAGACGGTCCTATACTTTTCAAGACGACAGACATTAGAAATAATGTGTTATCACCTTATAATGATTATTATCATATCAATACGGTGATACATAACAGAATGCAAAAAACGAAATTAAAAGGGAATGATGTTCTTCTCAACATTGTTGGGGCAACATTGGATGTAATTGGTCGTTCCGCAATTATCAAAGACGATATAAAAGAAGCCAATATCACTCAGGCTATGGCGTTTCTGCGGATTATTAAGGATAATTTCAAATCAGGTTTTTTATTTGCTTATCTCAATACGAAATATGCACAAGACCAAATAAAACGTTATGCTCGCCCCACAGGTCAATTTAATTTGAACCTCGTGGAAGTCAAAAAGATTTTGGTTCCAAATATTGTAAAAAATTTACAGACCGAGATTGATGAACTCGTTAATCAGAGTGGATTATTACAGTCTAAATCTCATACCCTTTACCACCAAGCCGAAGCCCTTCTTACCAAAGAACTGCAACTCGACAAACTTCAACTGCCCAAAAACAAATGGTACACGGCGCAGTATAGCGAGGTGGTGGATTCTCAAAGGCTTGATTCAAACCATTTTAGAGATGCATATTCGTATTTATTTGAGTTCCTTAATAGTAGATTTCAATGCAAATTGGTAAAACAATTTGTTTCCGTCAACAGACGAGGTTTGCAACCTAAGTATGTTGAAAATGGTGATATAATGGTTGTTAACAGCAAGCATTTGTCAAACACTCATATTAATTACGACCAAACAGAAAAAACAACAAAAAAAGAATTTGAAAAACAGCAAGTTGCACAAATCAAGAATGGCGATGTACTCATATATACCACAGGTGCGTATATAGGCTTAACCAACGCTTTCAATTCGGATGAATTGGCAATGGCAAGCAACCACGTTAACATATTGCGATTGTCTGATCCTAAAATCGACCCGAATTATTTGGCATTGGTTTTCAATTCTATAATAGGACAATTGCAAACACAAAAACACTCGCGCGGAAGTGCTCAACTCGAATTGTATCCGGCTGATATTGATAAGTTTATTATCCCATTATTAGATGAAGATATGATGAGGTCAATTGGAGAAAAGGTGCGAAATAG
>JAEEGH010001021.1_pt1 | contig 84597 bp, 70 predicted proteins | sample 9134181 | NCBI WGS metagenome assembly JAEEGH01 (sample SAMN16246544, study PRJNA631951) | gut metagenome | biome: gut microbiome; feature: rumen; material: DP-attached | host: Bos | place: Iran: Karaj | collected 2018-10 | reverse complement strand
AAAAATACGCCAGCACCCCGAATGTGAAGGACGTGGTCCTGAAAAGCTCCGGTGACGGCGGTACCGTTACCATGGAAGCGGAGGGACGGCTCTTCGATGTGGAGATCTCCATGTCGGATCCTTCCGCCAACGGCGATAATTTCATGAAAAAGGAGTTTAATGCCCGGATCGATGAGTATTTCCGGAGCAGACTCCGCTGTGAGAGCCTCTATGTGGTGGCCTGGTACGGTAAGCCCGGTCAGCATGTGGGCAAAGAGATCAAAACCTTTGAGGATCTCATCGCGGGCGTGGACAACATGCAGATCATGATCAGCGCCTACGGGCTGGATCGGAGCAGCGTTTCAAACATTGATGTCGCGGATCTGGGAACAAATGCGCAGATTTTTATCGCCGACTGGATCAGCAAGGATTTCGTCAATGACGAGCGTGTGATCTGGAAGAACACGGAGGAGGCCGATGCCATGAGCCGTGACAATCTGAAATCCTATTATCATTTTCACGACGGCACCATGGACAGCCTGGAATATTAGAAATATTAGTATGGAAAAAGCACTTTGGCGGATTGCGGTCTGCCGAGGTGCTTTTTTTGAAAATATTGGTGGAAGTTTTTTGTACTTGATTTATGATATGCTCCCTCTGTATCGGCTCACCGGATCGGGGACAGCGAGGAGGAAAATATGAACGAGAACGGAATCATCGAACTGCATTGTCACACCACCATGTCGGAGGGGCGTGGACTCATGGATCCCCGGGAACTGGTGCGTTTTGCCTGGGTCTGCAGCTACAGAGCACTGGCCATCACGGATCATATGACGGTTCAGGCGTTTCCTGCGGCATATGCTGAATGGAAGAAGCTTTGGGACGCCTATCGGAAGCAGTGTGAGGATGGCGGAGAACAGGCAAATATCGAGGACTACCTGAAACTGATCTACGGTATGGAGGGGGACATGCGGGGAGAGGACGGAAAAATCTATTCCGTACTGCTCTATGTGAAAAATGAAACGGGTCTCCGGAATCTCTATCGCATGATCACGGAGGCCTGTCTGAAAGCCGCAGATCCCAAATATCCGGTAATCTCCAGGGCGCTTTTGGACCGGTACCGGGAAGGCTTGCTGGTAGTTTCCGCAGGTGTTGGCGGAGAAATCCGGGAGTTGATCCGTGGGAAAGTGTCCTCCCTTAATGAGACCATGGAGGAGGATGCCCTGGATGAGCTGAAGAAAAAAGCTGCCTATTATGATTTCCTGGAGGTGACTCCTTCCGAGACGCACGATCTCGTTTACCTGTATTACGGCTCGGTGAAGCTGGGGGATGTACCCATGGTGGCAGGATCCGATGCCCGGTATTTTAACGAGAAGGACCGGCTTTCCTATGAAATCCTTATCTCCGAAGCGGGCAAGGCAGAGGAGGATAAAGTCTTTCACGAGCTGATGGATGATGATGAGCCCTACTATTCGTATTTTTACGCTCCTGCCAAGGGAGATCCGGAGGAGTTACAGGGGATCACAGAACGGCTCTTTGAAAATCGGAAGCTGATCGAGCAGCAGATCGAATATATTGCTCCTCTCAGAGAGGGAAAGTTCCGCCCGGTCTGGCCGAATGCGGAGGAGGAGATTACCCGGATCTGTGAGGACAGAGTGAAGGAGCTCTTCGGAGAAAACCCGGATCCCGAGGTGAGGGCGCGCCTGGACCGGGAGCTGACCGGCATCTGCAAAAACGGTTACGCAGGGTATTACCTGATGTGGCGTAAGCTGGTGCAGAAATCTCTGGAGGCAGGGTATCCCGTGGGCTGCAGAGGGTCCGTTGGATCTTCCTTTGTGGCATACCTGTGCGGCATCACAGAAATCAATCCCCTTTCCGCTGCCTGCGGCGGATATGACATTCCTGTCGAAACTTTCCTGGGATTCCACCTGGACAAGGAGCCGGACATCGACATCAATTTTGCTCCTTCCATCAGGGAGACCGTGCAGGAGGCCGTGAAGGAGCTCCCCGGTGTGGGAGAGACCTGTCATGCGGGGACCATCGGGGTTCGGACGAGACAGCAGGCGGAGGCCATGATCAAGAAATACTATGATGGGAAGAACAGGAATCTGCCCGATCGGGAGTTCATGGAGAATTTGACGGAGGACCTGGCGGGAACGAAGAGGGTGAACGGGATTCATCCCGGCGGCATCATGGTCTGTCCCGAGGGAGAGGAACTGGCAAGCTTTACGCCCCTCATTCATCCCGAATATGGAAAGGCCGTGACCACGGCCTTTGAATACCACGAACTGTGGGGGAGCCTGCTGAAGCTGGATATCCTGGGACATGACAGTTACGAACTGCTGCACTTCCTGCAGGATCACACCGGTGTCAAAATCGAGGACATCCCCCTGGAGGAGAAGGAGGTTCTGTCCTATCTCTGCGACGAGAGCATTCCGGAGATTCGGGATATCCCGGAATACGGAGCAGATTTTGTAAGGCGCGTCATTGCGCAGACCGGTGCCCGGACCTTTGAGGACCTGGTGAAGATCAGCGGACTGTGCCACGGAACGGATGTGTGGATGGATAATCAGGAGCCCCTCTTCCGCAGGGGCACCATCACCTTGAAGGAATGCATCGCATCCAGAGACGATATTCTGCTGACACTGTTGTCATATGGCATCGGTAGGGAGGATGCGTACAGGATCATGGAACTGGTACGAAAGGGCAAGGGCCTGAAGGAAGAGCAGGCACATCTCATGACGGAAGCGGGACTGCCGGACTGGTACCTCAATGTCTGCCGGAAGGTCCGCTACCTGTTCCCGAAAGCACATGCAGTGGCCTACGCCATGATGGCAGTACGGCTGGCATACTTCAAGATCCATTATTCCGATGCCTACAAGGAGGGACTCGCCGCCATCGGCTAGATTGTGCGGACGGATATGAGAGGGGGCGCCGCGGATACGGAGGATGTATGACAGATATCAAAATCCATCAGGGAAATCAGATCGGTGGATGCATTACGGTGATCACTGCAGAGCATGAAGGGGTAAAGCACCGCATTATGATCGACTACGGTTCCTCCCTGCCCGGCAGCGGAGACCACGAGGAATTCCAATATCCCTGGGATGAGGAACCGGTGGACGCAGTGTTTTTCACCCACTATCACGGGGATCACGTCGGCAGGCTCATGGAGATTCCGGAGAATGTCCCTCTGTATATGGGTGCCACCGCGAGACAGGTCATGATCAACATCCAGGATGCTCTCGGAAAAAGCGAGCATGTGCAGGATGCGGCGCTGCACAGGGCAGAAGCGGCGCTCCTGAAGGATGATTCTCGGGTGCACGTCTTTCGGTGGGGAGAGCGCACATATGAACATGTCACCCTTCCGGGCTTTACCATAGAACCCTACAGTGTGGATCACTCTGCCTATGATGCCTACATGTTTCTCATCGAAGCGGAGGACACGGATGCCCCGGACGGCCTGTATCGGCTCCTGCACACGGGAGATTTCAGAGGCCATGGGAGACGCGGAAAAGTGATGCTTCGAGTCATCTATAAATATGTGCGAGATTACGGAAAGCGCAGGGTGGATGCTCTGGTGATCGAAGGAACCATGATGAGCCGGCCCGGAGAGAAGGTGCTGACAGAGCCGCAGATGCAGCGGGAAGCTTCCAAATTCCTGAAGGAGCACAAGTGGGCTTTCCTGGTCTGCTCCTCCACCAATCTGGATTCCCTGGCCAGCTTCTATCAGGCTGCCCAGTCTACAAACCTCCGCTACGGCAGGTATATGTACGTGTACAACGATTATTTTCGGGAGCAGCTGAAGCTCTTCACCGAGACTGCGGGGGACTGGGCCGAGGTGTACCGCTTTGATAAGGTGGCGCTTTTGCCGTTCTTTGATTTCGTGCCGCCCGGACAGCGGTTGGATCAGCCCCTCTCCCAGGGAGAGATGATGGAACAGTTCGGATTCCTGGCGGTGATCAAGCCGGAGGACTATCAGGAGGCCTACATTGACCGCTTTGTCGAGGCACACCGTGCAGGGCGCATCGACGAGATGCCCGTGCTGATCTGGTCCATGTGGGACGGATACCTTCAGGAGGAATACACCGGGAAAGACGGGAAGAAATATCCCAACAGAGCAAAAAATGACAACTGGATCAGTTTTATTAAACGCCAGGAGGAAAAGGGCATCCATGTGGAGCATCTCCATACCTCCGGCCATGCAACTCCGAAGATGATCGCCGCCGTCATTAACGCCGTGGATCCACAGGACCGGATCTATCCCATGCACACCGAGTGCGCGGAAGCCTTCCGGGAACTGCCGATCAGAGAGGAATTGAAGGAGAGGATCGTTTGAGAGGAGTCAAAAATGGAAGAGAAGATTTTTGAAAACTATCGAAAAGAAATAGAGAAGTATTTGGATAAAGGTGCGCCGGTGCTGCGCGGAGGGTGTATAACGGAGGTGGTAAGATCATGACAGATCCCTGGACCAAGAAATATGAGAAGATGATCACGGATGTGGCGCAAAACGAAGCGGAAGAGGCAGCCCTCAGGATGCTGAATCAAGGGGCAAGCCTCATAGAAGCAGAGAAGAAATCGGGCCTGAGCTATGAGCAGTTCCGTGACCTTATGGATCGGGCAAACAGATACGAGGGGGAAGTGATCTGCAACGGAAAACTGCGTTCGGACACTCAAAAATGAAGGAATAGGCTCGTAACTGATCAAAAATAGGGAGGCGAAAGATGGATAAATACGGAAAATTCAGATTTGGATACTCTTATATGAAATTTCTGGCAGAAATGCAGGATGATGTTGATGAACTTTATGCCAGCCTTCTTTATGGCGGATTTGTTTATGAAGATACGAGAATAGATCTGTATCAATTTTTCGATGAGTTACCGGATCGAGACCAGGTATGGAGCGAAAACTTTGATCCTCTGATGAATCAGTGCTCTTCAAATATCGGTTCATTAATGGAATATCTGAAAGACAGATGCGAAGATCCGCTGATCAGAGACAACGAAGAGCCCATAGCATACATACAGATGCCTGAGGATTTATGGGATGCCTTATACGGAGAATCCGATGATGAAACCGCTGTTTTTCTTGCAGAGCATTTTGAGGAGTTCATGGAAAGTGAACAGATGGACTATGATCTGACGGAATATGGAAGAAATGCGGCGCTGATTTACGCAAAAAGAGAAGAATAAAACGCTGTGGAGACAGGCAAAATATATCTCATTTTTAGCACGAACAAATGTTCTAAATCCTATGGACAGACCCTCCAAAGAATGGTACACTAAAGGTTGTGTACCATTCTTGTTTTATGTAGCAAAAGACCGATCACAGGGTTGCACAAATATGGATTTTAAACTGCATTCGGAATATCAGCCTACCGGCGACCAGCCGCAGGCCATAAAGGAATTGGTGGAAGGGTTCAAAGCGGGGAACCAGTTTGAAACCCTGCTGGGAGTTACCGGCTCCGGTAAGACCTTCACCATGGCGAACGTGATCGCGGCGTTAAACAAGCCCACCCTGATCATCAGCCATAACAAGACTCTCGCCGGACAGCTCTACGGGGAGATGAAAGAGTTCTTCCCCGAGAACGCGGTAGAGTATTTCGTATCTTACTACGACTACTACCAGCCTGAGGCCTACGTACCCCAGTCCGATACCTACATCGCCAAGGACTCCTCCATCAACGACGAGATCGAGAAGCTCCGTCTCTCCGCCACCGCCTCTCTGGCGGAACGCAGGGACGTGGTGGTGGTGGCCTCCGTGTCCTGCATCTACGGTCTGGGCAGCCCCGACGAGTACAAGGACATGATCCTTTCCCTCCGCCCCGGACAGCGGGTGGACCGGGATGACGTGCTCCGGAGCCTGGTGAGCATGCAGTACGAGCGCAATGACATGGAGGTGAAGCCCGGCATCTTCCGGGTCCACGGCGACATCATCGAGATCTTCCCTGCTCAGGGCGGTGATTACATCATCCGCGTGGAGTGGTTCGGGGACGAGATCGACCGCATCGCGGAGGTGGAGCCCTTAAACGGCAGACTCCATGCGGCACTGAATCATATCGCCATTTTCCCGGCCTCCCATTACGTGGTATCTCAGGACAAGATCAACACCGCCTGCGACCACATCGAGGAGGAGCTGAAGGAGCGGGTGCGCTTCTTCAAGGGAGAGGACAGACTGCTGGAGGCTCAGCGCATTTCCGAGCGGACGAATTTTGACATTGAGATGCTACGGGAGACGGGATTCTGCTCCGGCATCGAGAATTACTCCAGACATCTGAACGGTCTGGAACCGGGGGCCACGCCCCTGACCCTCATGGACTTTTTCCCGGATGATTTTCTCATCATCATCGATGAGTCCCATATGACGGTGCCCCAGATCCGGGCCATGTATGCGGGAGACCGCTCCAGGAAGATGACCCTGGTGGACTACGGATTCCGCCTGCCCAGCGCTCTGGATAACCGCCCCTTAAACTTCGGGGAGTTTGAGGATCACATCGATCAGATGCTGTTCGTCTCCGCCACCCCGGGAGACTACGAGGCACAACACGAGCTGCTGCGGGCGGAGCAGGTGATCCGTCCCACAGGCCTGCTGGATCCTCCCGTGGAGGTACGCCCCGTGGAAGGCCAGATCGACGACCTGCTGGGGGAGATCCGCAAGGAGACCGCCGGCGGACATAAAGTGATGATCACCACCCTTACCAAGCGCATGGCGGAGGATCTGTCCCGCTATCTGGGCGAGGTGGGAGTGAAGGTAAAATACATGCATTCCGATACGGAAGCCCTGGAGCGTACCCGGATCATCCGGGATCTGCGGTTGGGGGTTTTCGATGTGCTGGTGGGCATCAACCTGCTGCGTGAGGGCCTGGACATTCCGGAGATCACCCTGGTGGCGATCCTGGATGCGGACAAGGAAGGCTTCCTGCGGAGCGAGACCAGTCTGGTGCAGACCATCGGCCGTGCGGCGAGAAATGTTGACGGTCATGTCATAATGTATGCCGACACCGTGACGGATTCCATGCGGGCCGCCATTGACGAGACCAACAGACGCCGGCAGATCCAGTCGGAATACAACGAGGCCCACGGCATCACGCCGAAGAGCATCGAGAAGAGCATCCGGGATCTCATCAGCATCTCCGTGGAAATCGCCGGAAGTGATATGGCCTTCGAGAAGGATCCGGAGTCCATGGATCCGAAGGAGCTGAAGAAGCTCATCGAGAAGGTGGAAAAACAGATGAAGAAAGCTGCCGCGGAGCTGGATTTCGAATCCGCCGCGCAGTTAAGAGATCAGATGCGGGATCTCAGAGAACAGCTGGAAAAAATAGAAAAAGAAAACAGGGGGAAGCGAAATGGGTAAACTGGATGGCGAAAACGAAAAACGATTCCGTGACTGGCTGAAGAGCCAGGCCCGGGAAGACGGCATGCGCACCTACTCCGACAACGAGATCAGCGCATACGCTTACGCACTGCGGGTGGGGGCCACCAAGGTGGAAAACAACGCCATGGCCAACCTTTTCTACTGCGGAGATGCGAAGTCCTTTAACGAGACCTGCGAGCAGCTGATGCGGCACCCCGATTTTGCTTCGGTGAATGAGGAAGGACACGGTGTGCTGGAGGTCAGTATGCACCTCTACAAGCTCCTGTTGGAGCGTGGCGAGCGCTTTGCGGATCCCCAGGAGCATGCGGCATACTACATGCGCTCCGGCGGTGAAGTTTCTGCGGCTGCGACCGATTCCAGAGGAGAGGATTTCTACTTTACCGAGGCAAACATGCGCCCCATTCAGCGTGTGTATTACGGTGCGCCCGGTACCGGTAAATCCCACAGTGTCAACGAGCTTTTGAAAGCAGAGTATCCCGACGAGAAGGTGCGGGATGCCCACATCAAGCGTGCCATTTTCCATCCTGCCTACACCTACGGCGATTTTGTGGGATGTATCAAACCCATGGTATCCGCTGACAGCCCACTGGACTATTCCTTCGTGGCAGGACCCTTTACCGCCCTTTTGAAGGCTGCCTTCCTGCATCCTTCGGAAAAATACTACCTCATCGTGGAGGAGATCAACCGTGGTAATGCGCCCTCCATTTTCGGAGACGTGTTCCAGCTCCTGGACCGCGGAGAGAGCGGACGCAGCGAATATCCCATCATCAACCGGGACATCGGTGCCTACTTCTGCCTGGATCCCTGGATGAAAAATATCTTTACGGACGGCAAGATCTGGCTGCCTCCGAACTTTAACATCCTGGCAACCATGAACACTGCCGACGAAAACATCTTCGTCATGGACAGCGCTTTCAAGCGTCGTTTTGAGCTGTATTACGTGCCCATCGACTTCAGCGTCCTGCCGGACAGCATGAAGGCGGAGCGCAGCATTTTTGCCGGGAGCCGTCCTCTGGAAGAGGTACTGGCAGGCACCACCGGCAGAGTGGGAGAGCTGGTGAAGAAGCTTCAGGCCAAAGGCGAACTGAAGCGGAACTGGCCCACTTTTGCCGCTATCGTCAACACTGCCATCGATGAGGAGAACTGTGCTGCCCGTTCCAAGGGTATCACCAAGGACAAGCGCATCGCCGAGAACAAGAAACTGGGACCCTTCTTTGTGCATCAGGAGGAACTGATGGACAAGAAGCTCTTCCTCAACAAGGTGATCTTCTACCTGAAGCAGGACGTGTTCACCGAGTCCAACCATTATTTCCTGGATGCCTTCGAGTCCATCATGGACGATTACGCAGGCCAGGAGGACGACCTGTTCGAACTGCTGGCATAACGCCGCAGGTGTCCCATGAATGCATCATTTGAAAGAGAGAACGATTTGAGTACAGAGAAACCATCCGTGAGAATGATCCCCGGAAGCAGGATCGTGGTCCGCGGAGCCAGAGAAAACAACTTGAAAGACCTGGATGTGGAGATCCCCAGAGATAAGCTTGTGGTTATGACAGGTGTGTCGGGATCCGGAAAGTCCAGCCTTGCTTTTGATACCATTTATGCAGAGGGACAGCGCCGTTACATGGAGAGCTTGTCCTCCTACGCGCGTCAGTTCCTGGGCCAGATGGAGAAGCCGGATGTGCAGAGCATCGAAGGCCTGTCCCCCGCCATTTCCATTGACCAGAAATCCACCAACCGCAACCCTCGTTCCACAGTGGGAACGGTGACGGAGATCTATGACTATTTCCGTCTGCTGTATGCGAGAGTGGGTATTCCCCACTGTCCCGAGTGCGGACGCCCCATCGAGCGTCAGACTGTGGACCAGATGACGGATCGCATCATGGCTCTCCCCGAGGGCACCAGGATGCAGCTCCTGGCACCTGTGGTCCGGGGCAGAAAGGGTCAGCACGAGAAAGTCATCGACCGGGCCCGGAAGGCCGGCTACGGCAGAGTCCGTGTGGATGGCATCCTTTACGATCTCTCGGAGGAGATCCTTCTGGAGAAAAACAACAAGCACAACATCGATATCGTGGTGGACCGTCTGGTGGTGCGTCCCGGCATCGAGAAGCGCCTCTCGGAATCCATCGAGAACGTGCTGGAACTGACCCAGGGCCTGCTTATGGTGGACGTCATCGACGGCGAGACCCTTTCCTTCAGCACCAGCTACTCCTGCCCCGACTGCGGCGTCAGTCTGACGGAGATCGAGCCCAGAAGCTTTTCCTTCAACAATCCCTTCGGCGCCTGCCCTGTCTGTGCCGGTCTGGGGTACAAGATGGAATTCGACTATCATCTGATGATCCCGGACGAAACCTTAAGCATCAACGAGGGAGCCATCATCGTCCTGGGATGGCAGTCCTGCAATACCCCCGGCAGCTTTACCAATGCGGTGCTGCTGGCACTTTGCAAGGAATATAAGTTTGATCTGGATACGCCCTTTGAAAAATACCCCGAAAAGATCCGGAACATCCTGCTCTACGGCACAGACGGCGTGGAGGTGAAGGTCCACTACTCCGGACAGCGGGGCACCGGCGTTTACCCTATTGCTTTTGAAGGCCTGCTGCGGAACGTGGAGCGCAGGTATCGTGAGACTTTCTCCGAGACCGGAAAGGCGGAGTACGAATCCTACATGCGCATCAGCCCCTGTACCGAGTGCGGCGGCATGCGCCTGAAGAAGGAATCCCTGGCCGTTACCGTGGGAGAGAAGAATATCTACGAAGTGACAAACATGTCGGTTCTGGATCTCAGCGCCTATCTGCAGGATCTGGGAGGAAAACTCACCTCTCAGCAGCAGAAGATCGGCGAGCAGATCCTGAAAGAGATCCGTGCCAGAGTGCAGTTCCTGGTGGACGTAGGGTTAGATTACCTGTCCCTGAACCGGGCCACCGCATCCCTCTCCGGCGGAGAGGCACAGCGCATCCGTCTGGCCACCCAGATCGGTTCCGGCCTGGTGGGTGTGTGCTACATTCTGGATGAGCCCAGCATCGGACTCCATCAAAGAGACAACGACAAGCTCCTGGGGACCTTAAAGCACCTCCGGGATCTGGGGAATACCCTCATCGTGGTAGAGCATGACGAGGATACCATGCTGGCGGCGGATTACATCGTGGACATCGGCCCCGGCGCCGGAAGTCACGGCGGCACCGTCATTGCGGCAGGTACCGCACAGGATATCATGGACTGCAAGGAGTCCCTGACGGGAGACTATCTCAGCGGACGGAAGGTGATCCCCATCCCCGAGACCAGGAGAAAGCCCAAGGGCTGGCTTACGGTAAAGGGAGCGGAGGAGAACAATCTCCGGAACATCGACGTGAAATTCCCTCTGGGAGTCTTTACCTGTGTGACAGGTGTGTCAGGTTCCGGCAAGAGCAGCCTGGTAAATGAGATCCTGCAGAAGGAACTGTCCAGAAAGCTGAACAGAGCTCACACCATTCCCGGCAAGTTTAAGACCATCACCGGCATGGAGGCACTGGACAAGGTGATCTGCATCGACCAGAGCCCCATCGGCCGCACACCCCGTTCCAATCCAGCCACCTACACTGGCGTCTTTGATATGATCCGTGACGTGTTTGCGGGAACCCCCGATGCCAAGGCCAGAGGCTATTCCAAGGGGCGCTTCAGTTTCAACGTCAAGGGCGGCAGATGCGAGGCCTGCTCCGGCGACGGCATCGTTAAGATTGAGATGCACTTCCTGCCGGATGTGTATGTGCCCTGTGAGGTCTGCGGCGGCAAGCGCTACAACCGTGAGACCCTGGAGGTACACTATAAGGGCAAGAGCATTTTTGATGTGCTGGATATGACGGTGGAAGAGGCCATGACCTATTTTGAGAACCTTCCCTCCATCCGAAACAAGATCCAGACCCTCTATGATGTAGGCCTGGGTTATATCAAACTGGGACAGCCTTCCACGGAGCTTTCCGGCGGTGAGGCACAGCGTATCAAACTGGCCACGGAGCTGAGCAAACGCAGCACAGGCAAGACCATCTACATCCTGGATGAGCCCACCACGGGACTGCATTTTGCGGATGTTCACAAGCTGGTGGAGATCCTGCAGCGTCTGGCGGACGGCGGCAACACGGTGGTGGTGATCGAGCACAACCTGGATGTGATCAAGTGTGCGGATTACATTATCGACATGGGCCCCGAAGGTGGTGATCGCGGCGGACTGCAGATCGCAGGCGGCACCCCCGAGGAGGTGGCTGCGAATCCTGACTCCTTTACGGGAATCTACATCAAGAAGATGCTGGAGAAGCAGGGCCGGAAGGATCCCGCAGCGAAGAAGAAAGCCGCCGGCAAAGCGGCAGAGGAAGCAGCACCGGAAGAAGCCCTCGAAGCAGAAGCAAAGCCCAAAACACCAAGAAAGAAGGCTGTGGCCTCTAAGAAGAAGTGAGTATGAGTAATACCCGAAATCCCGAAACAATGGAATATCTGGTCTCCGCGGTGAATGCCCCGGCAGATCTGCCGGAGCGGATGCACCTGGATGCGGATGCCCTCATCGTGAACCAGACGGATCACTATGACTACGAGGAGACAAAAAACGCAGGCCATCGCATCCGCCGGATCAGTACCGCGGAGCGGGGCGTGGGCCTCAGTCGCAACACGGCCCTGCAACGCGGAGAGGGAGATATCCTTCTTTTCGCGGACGAGGACATTGTCTACGGAGAAGGAGCGGCCAAAGCGGTGCTGCAGGCATTTGCGGAGCACCCGGAGGCCGACATGCTGCTCTTTAACGTGAAGGTGACGGAAGAGCGGCGTACCTACTGGACGGAAAGCTTTCACAAGGTAGGTCTCCACAATTGCGGACGGTATCCTGCCTACAGTTTTGCCCTGCGGCGGGAGCGGATGCAGGAGGCGAACCTGACCTTCCATCAGTGGTTCGGAGGCGGTGCCCGGTATTCCAACGGCGAGGACAGCCTCTTTATCAGCGACTGTATCAAGCGCGGACTTAAGGTTTTCGCCATACCCGAGTGCATCGGGGAGGAGATCCCCAGACCTTCTACCTGGTTTCACGGCTACAATGAGAAGTTTTTCTACGACAGAGGCGTATTGTACCATTACCTCTACGGCGCCCTGGCGCCTTTGATGGCGAGGCGGTTCCTTCTGAAGAATCGCAATGTTATGTGCAAGGATATTCCCTATGGGAAGGCCCTGGGCCTTATGAAAAAAGGAATGAAAAGGGAGGAAGCATGAGCAGCCCCAGATTTTCCGTGATCGTGGTTTGCCTGAATTCGGGCGACAAACTGGTGAATACCGTATTTTCCGTGCTGGATCAGACCTTTAAGGATTATGAGATCATCGTCAAGGATGGAAATTCCTCCGATGGCTCCGTGGAGAGGCTGAAAAAGGAGTGTCCCGGGGAGGAGCGGATCCGTTACTTTTCCGGCGAGGACGGCGGCATTTATGATGCCATGAACCGGGCCGTGGCGGAGGCCACAGGTCAGTACCTGGTCTTCATGAACTGCGGCGACTATTTTGCAGACGAGCTGGTGCTCAATAAGGTGGATCGTTTTATCCGGGAGAAGGGAGATCCTGTGGGGATCCTCTACGGAAACCGCCTGTCCAGAAAGTCCGGCTCCGTGGAGTTTTCCGCACCGGAGATCACACCCTTTGTTTGCTTCCGGAACCTGCCCTGTCACCAGAGCTGCATCTATTCCCTGGAATGCTTCCGGGAGCGGCAGTATGACATTTCCTACCGGGTCCGGGCGGACTATGAACACTTCCTCTGGTGGTACTTTAAGGGCGGGAAAACCTGCCATTACATGCCCATCACCATTTCCTCCTACGAGGGTGGTGGCTTTAGCGAGAATCCCGCCAATGTGCGGAGGTCGAAAAAGGAGCACCGGGAGATCACGCGGATGTACCTGCCCCTGTGGCAGCGCTTCCTGTTCCGGGCTTACCTGGTGGTATCCCTCCAGCCCCTGCGCCATTATCTGGCGGAGAGTCCCCGGTTTTCCGCAGGCTACAACCGGCTGGTGCAAAAAATTTACGGATTACGCAGAAAAAAGAGTTAAGTTTTTGAGGGGACCGTCCGATATATTATCCGAATAGTCGGAACGGATTCCACAAAAAACGCAGGGACGCGACTTTGAGGAGTTTGCGTCCTTTTTGTGTGCTTTTTATCACTTCTTCCGAAATTTTCGGGCGCCACTAGGAAAAACGAAAAAAATCGAGTATAATAAGTTGTTAAAATTTGCGATTGAATTCGTCGACCTGATTTTGGAAGGAGATAGATATGGGAGCGACAGATATAGGAATCGATCTTGGAACAGCCAGTGTGCTGGTCTATGTAAAGGGCAGAGGCGTGGTTCTGAAGGAGCCCTCCGTAGTTGCCATTGACCGTACCACCAACAAGGTACTGGCCATCGGTGAGGATGCCCGTCTGATGCTGGGAAGAACCCCCGGCAATATTGAGACCGACCGCCCGATCCGTAAGGGCGTTATCTCGAATTACGAAGTGACCGAGAAGATGATGAAGTACTTCGTCCAGAAGGCCATCGGACGCAGAACCTTCCGGAAGCCCCGCATTGCGGTCTGTGTACCCAGCGGTATCACGGAAGTGGAGAAGAAGGCTGTTGTGGACGCAGGCTACCAGGTAGGTGCCAGAGAGGTCATCATCATCGAGGAGCCCATCGCGGCTGCCATCGGCGCAGGTATTGATATCACCAGACCCTGCGGCAACATGATCGTAGACATCGGCGGCGGAACTACCGACATTGCTGTCATTTCTCTCGGCGGCACCGTGGCCAGCAAGTCTCTCCCCGTTGCCGGAGATGTGTTCAATAACGAAATTGCAAAATACATCCGTCAGAAGCACAACCTGACCATCGGTGAGCGTATGGCGGAGGATGTAAAGATCCGCATCGGCTGCTGTTTCAAACAGCCCGAGGTGACCACCATGGAGGTTCGTGGAAGAGACCTGATCGAGGCTCTGCCCAAGACCATCGAGGTTACCAGCGAGGAGATGGAAGAGGCCCTCATCGAGCCCGCGACCCAGATCGTGGAAGCCATCCACTCCGTTCTGGAGGAGACTCCCCCGGAGCTTTGCGCCGACATTGCGGAGCGCGGTATCGTCCTGACGGGAGGCGGCAGCCTGCTGAGAGGACTGGAGGAGCTGATTTGCAGCAAGACCGGCATCACCACCATGACTGCCGAGGATCCCATGACCGCAGTGGCCATCGGAACCGGCCAGTATGTGGAGTACATCTCCCAGTACCGCGGAGAGAGCGACTGATCGCCTGAAAGGAGTACCTTATGGTCAAAGGCCTTTACACCGCCTATACCGGCATGCTCAACGAGCAGCACAGGATGGACGTGCTGAGTAACAATATGGCAAACGTGACCACCGTCGGCTACAAGAAGGAGGGCACCACCAGCCAGGCCTTTGATGAGGTTCTGACCCTGAAGATCAAGGACTCCACCGTGGGTTACAATCTTGTTCAGCGGGAGGGACACAATTCCCGCGGCGTTAAGATCGGAGAGAACTATGTGGACTGGTCCCAGGGTTCCTTCCGCATTACTGAAAATACCTACGATCTGGCTTTGGGTGACACCGGATTTTTCGCAGTGGAATTCACCAACAAGGCCGGTGAGACGTCCACCATGTACACCCGCCAGGGACAGTTCACCCTGACCCAGGACGGATACCTGGTGACCAATAACGGCGACTTTGTGCTGGACGTGAACAACCGCAGGATCCAGGTGGACACCCTGAAAGATGCAACCATCGACCAGACGGGAACGATCTGGCAGAACGACCGGGCGGTAGCCACCATCCAGGTGACGGATTTTGAGGATTACGACTATCTGGAGCGTTACGGCGAGACTTATTTTACTCCCCTGGACGGAGCAAAACAGACCGCATCGGGCGCCAGAGTCTACAGCGGCTATCTGGAGATGAGCAATGTGCAGAGCGTATCCGAAATGGTGAGCCTGATCTCCATTTCCAGACAGTACGAGTCCAACCAGAAGATCATTCAGACCATTGACAACACCCTGGATGTGGCTGTCAATCAGATCGGGCAGGTATAATGTTCAGGGAATGACCGTTGCATGAACAGCGCACCGGGATGAAGTGAATCCCGGGAAAGGAGCAGGATATGGTTAGAAGCTTATGGACCGGAGCAACCGGAATGCTGGCACAGCAGACCAGCCTCGATAATATCGCCAACAATCTGGCAAACGTCAACACCACCGGATACAAGGCGCAGTCCATGGAATTCAAGAGCCTTCTGTATCAGAACATTCAGACCAAGACCACTTCCGCCAACGGCGACACCAAGCCCGGCAGCGCACAGGTGGGTCTGGGCGTACGGAATGCTTCCATCAACACCGTCTTTACCCAGGGCGCACTCCTGGCTTCCGAGCTGGATACTTCCTTTGCCATCAGCGGGAAAGGATTCTTCGCCGTTCGCGGTGCTGACGGGAACACCTACTACACCAGAAACGGTAATTTCCAGTGGACCACCGCTGCCAATGGCGGAAATATGCTGGCTACCTCCGACGGCAACCCCGTGCTGGACACCAAGGGCAATGCCATCATCCTGGGACCCCAGTACAATATGAGCCTTGTGACCATCGATAAGGACGGCACCGTATGCTATCCCGATGACAAGAACAATGCCACCTCCCTGGGCATCACCGTAGGCCTGTGGCAGTTCAATAATCCCAACGGTCTCTACCGTGAGGGCGACAGTCTTTATTCCCAGACCTCTGCCAGCGGCGTACCCATCAACGAGGCTACCAGCAACAACGTGGAGAAGAGTAAGGTGATCCAGGGCTACCTGGAGGGTTCCAATGTTCAGATCGCCGATGAGATGGTGAACATGATCACCACCCAGCGTGCATACGAGCTGAATTCCAAGGTCATCACCACCTCCGATACCATGCTGGACGAGGCAAACAACCTGAGAAGATAATGATCCGGTACTGATGTGACACACATGTCAGACAGGAGGGATTATGGATATTTCCGGAATCACAAGCGCATACGCGGATTACTATACAAGCATGGCAAAGGAAGCTTCCGGCGCCGAGCTGTCCGGTAAGCTGCAGCAGACGGATGCAAATGCCACTGACGAAGAACTCATGGGGGTTTGCAAGCAGTTTGAGGCATATCTCCTGGAGCAGGTCTTTAAGCGCATGGAGAACACTGTCATTAAGGCGAATCCCGACGAGGATTCCAACACTTCCCAGCTGGTGGATTTCTTCAAGGGCCAGACCCTGCAGGAGATCGCAACTCAGTCTGCGGATACCCAGTCCCTGGGCATTGCCCAGATGCTCTATGAGCAGCTGAAGGTCAACATGGGCCTTTCCGAGAAACAGGTGAGCGCACGGGAACTGGAAGAAAACGCAGCTGCTTCCGGCACTGTGACGGAACAGGCGGAAGAGGCATAGTTCCGAAACGCGCTCCGTAAAGTTGAAAAGGGCAAAAAAGCGTGCTACACTCAGTGGGACGCTTTTTTATTTTATCTATTCTTATTCAAGTCGGGCACATCGCCCGTTTTCCAGGGAATGGCGGAATGCACCGCGCGTAAGTGCACGCGCAAAGGAGGTTTTTTTGAAGATTCCTGAGGATCGTGAGATCAAGGGTCTGGTGGACCATTTTATCTATACAAGCCCCGACGGCACATTTAAGATCTTTCTCCTGATCACAGGGGGGAAAGAAGTGGTTTGTGTGGGCAATTGCCGGGATCTGGAGCAGGGGGAGACAGTGGAGGCGGAAGGCGCCTACGAAATGAATCCCTCCTACGGACTGCAGTTCCGGGTCAGCACCTACCGCGTGGTGCCCCCTGCCGATGCCATTTCCATGGAGCGGTATCTGGGATCCGGCGCCGTAAAGGGGGTGGGAGAGGCTCTGGCCCGCAGGATCGTCAAGACCTTCGGCGACGATACCTTCCGGATCATCGAGGAGGAGCCGGAGCGCCTGGCGGAGATCAAGGGCATCAGTATGCGAAAGGCCATGGACATCGCGGTTCAGTTGGAAGGAAAGCGGGATCTGCGGGATGCCATGATGTATCTGGGGAGATTCCACATCTCCCAGAACCTGTCAGTGAAGATCTTCGATCATTACGGAACGGGGCTTTACGAGGTGCTGCAGGAAAATCCATACCGCCTGGCGGAGGATATCGAAGGCGTGGGTTTCCAGACCGCAGACAGGATCGCCATGGAAATGGGGGTCAGCCCTGACTCCGCCTTCCGTCTGCGCTGCGGGATCCTCTATACCCTGCAGCAGTCCATGGGAGAGGGCCATTGCTATCTCCCGGAGGAAGAGCTTCTGGGGAAGGCTGCGGAGCAGCTCAGTACCTTACCTGAGCTGCTGCGGGACTGCCTGAAGGATCTGGAGCTGGAGATGAAGGTCTATCGCAGAGAGGACAGGATCTACAGTTCTCTCATGTATCACACGGAGCTGAACTGCGCCGCAAAGCTGATCCGCATTTCGGACGGCATCCTGCGGGATGAAGTATCGGACGCAGCGGTGGAGCGGGAAGTGGAGCGCATCGCTGCTTCCGAGGGCATCACCCCGGATCCCCTGCAGATCGAGGCTGTGAAGAAAGCGGCGGAAAACGGCGTATTCCTGCTTTCCGGCGGCCCCGGTACCGGTAAGACCACCACCATCAACCTCATGATCCGGTATTTCCTGGCCCAGGGAATGGATCTGCTGCTGGCAGCCCCCACGGGAAGAGCGGCCAAGCGCATGACGGAGGCCACGGGTTACGAAGCCCGGACCATCCACAGACTGCTGGAGGTGGGCGGTGCCCCGGGAGAGGGCGGCGGCAGAGCCGTCTTCCAGAAAAATGAGGACAATCCCCTGGAGGCGGATGTGGTCATCATCGATGAGACCTCCATGGTGGACATCTTGCTGTTCCATGCCCTGTTAAAGGCAATCCTTCCCGGCACCCATCTGATCCTGGTGGGTGACATGGATCAGCTTCCCAGCGTGGGTCCCGGAGAGGTGCTGCGGGATCTGATTTCCAGCGAGGTGTATCCCAGCGTGGTGCTGAAGGAGATCTTCCGGCAGGCTGCGGGAAGCGATATCATTGTCAACGCCCACAAGATCAACCGCGGAGAGGATATCCGGCTGGATACCAATTCCAAGGATTTCCTGTTTTTGGAGAGAAATGACTCCGCTGTCATCAAGCAGATCGCGGTCTGGATGCTGCGGGACAAGCTGCCGGATTACTGTAAAACCGTACAAAGCGAGATCCAGGTCCTGACACCCATGCGCAAGGGCGAGCTGGGCTGCCTGGAGATGAACCGCTACATGCAGAGCGTCCTGAATCCCGAATCCCCCGATAAGGCAGAGTGCCTTTCCGGCGAGAACCGGTTCCGGGAGGGGGACAAGGTGATGCAGACCAAAAACGATTATCACCTGGAGTGGGAAATCCTGGGAAAATACGGAGATGTCATTGACAAGGGAGAGGGTGTCTTCAATGGCGACATCGGTGTCATAAAACAGATCAGCGAGTCCGGGAACTTCATGAAGGTGGAGTTTGACGATCGCCGACTGGTGACCTATCCCCTGGGCGCCCTGGAGGATCTGGAGCTGGCTTATGCCATCACCATCCACAAGGCCCAGGGAAGCGAGTATCCTGCAGTGATCCTGCCCTTGCTGGATCCTCCCAGGATGCTGCGGTACCGGAACCTGCTCTACACCGGCATCACCAGAGCAAAAAGCTGTGTGGTGATCCTGGGCAGCAGCGATACCGTCCGGGGCATGATCAGCGAGCAGGGAGAGCGCAGGCGTTATTCTTCTCTGAAGGAGCGGATCCTGGAGCTGGAGGCGAGTCGCGGGTGAGAAAGATCCTTGATTTTATATTACAGCTGTTATTTCCACGCAGGTGTCCGGTTTGTGACAGAATCGTCATTCCATTCGGAGAACAGATCTGCACGGAGTGCATCCCGAAGCTGCCGCCCCTTTCACCGCCCTGGTGCATGCGCTGCGGCAAGAAACTGATGCAGGAGGAGACCTTGTGCGAAGCCTGTCGGAAGGAGGAGCCGGAGTTTGTCCGGGGCAGAGCCGTGTACGATTACCGCGGAGCCGCACTGCCCATCTACCGGTTTAAGTACGGCAGACGCAGGGAATATGCAGACTTTTTCGGCCGTCAGACTGCCCTGTATCTGGGGGACTATCTGCGGAAGACGGGAGCGCAGGCTCTGGTGCCCGTTCCGCTCCACAGAAAGCGCATGAAATGGCGCGGTTATAACCAGTCCTATGAGTATGCAAAGGCCATTTCCCGCTACACCGGGATCCCGGTGCGGAAGGACTTGCTCAGGCGGGTGAAAAACACCGTCCCAATGAAGTATTTAAGCCCTTTGCAGCGCCAAAATAATTTGAAAAAGGCTTTTATTGTACCCTCAAATGAGGTAAAATTAGACAAAGTAATGCTTGTCGACGATATCTTTACCACCGGGGCCACCATGAACGCGGCAGCCCGGGTGTTAAAGCAGGCCGGCGTCTCGGAGGTTTCTTTTGTGACGATCTCTGCGGGAACCGGGGTTTGACAGACGTCTGTGAAGGAGCGATGCAGGCGGCTGAGGAGACGGGCATGAGATCGGCTTTCGGGGAGCCGAAGGTCATCGCTCCGGAATGGGGATGCATATGAATGTAAGAAACTGTAGGAAATGCGGCAAGATCTTCAATTACATCGGCGGTGCTCCGCTGTGTATGACCTGCCGGGAAGCCATGGAAGCAAAGTTCCAGGAAGTGAAGGCTTACATCCGTGAAAATAAAGGCGTGGGCATCAATGAAGTGGCAGAGGCCTGCGATGTAGAGCCCCAGCAGATCACCCAGTGGCTCCGTGAGGATCGTCTGGAGGTTACCGAGGATTCCGCACTGATGCTGAACTGTGAGTCCTGCGGAGCCCCCATCCGCTCCGGCAAGTACTGTGACCGCTGCAAGGGTCAGCTCACCGGCAATCTGCGCGCCATCACCGACGCTGCAAAGCCGAAGCCCCAGCAGCCTTCCAGAGACCCCAGAGAAAATCCCAAGATGCGTTTCCTGGACAACTGATCTTTTGGAGAATGCACACGGAAGGAAGTGGATGTTTTGCTGAATGAAGAACGGGTTGCCCTCATGACCCGTATGGCTTCTTACGAAGCCGGGGAGGGCAAACGCAATATGCAGATCGGGAGATTTTTCCGCAGCGATTATGTCTCCATTCAGGTACTGAAGGCCTTTATCAGCGCCACGATCTCCTTTTGTATGGTCTTTGCCATCTATGTCTACTACAACCTGGAGACCTTCATGGAGAATCTGTACCAGATCGATCTGGTGGCATTTGCGAAGGATGTTCTGACGAAATATGCATGGTTTGCGGGGAGCTATCTGGTGATCGCATACCTGGTATGCACCTTCAAGTATGCCCGTGCCCGTAAGAACCTGCATTTGTATTTCAATAATCTGAAAAAGCTGGGCCAGATGTATCGGAAGTAGGCCCGGCAGAGGAAGTATGACTAAGTTACTGGAAATCCGCGAACAAATCAAATTTTTCTACAGCAAGGCCGAGTGGATCATCACCCCTGTTGCCAAGCTTCTCGCAGCGTTTATCTCCCTGAATGTGATCAATTCCAGGATGGGATACATGCCCAGGCTGGACAATTTCGGAATCGTCATGATCGTGGCGCTCATGTGTGCGTTCCTTCCCACCGGTGCCATCCTTCTGTTCTGTTCCGTTTTCTGCCTGCTGCATCTGTACTCGCTTTCGCTGGAAGTGGCAGTGCTGGGAATGGTGGTCTTTTTGCTGATCTACCTGCTGTATCTGCGGTTTGCACCGGGTGAGAGCCTGGTGGTCATGGGTACCACCATCCTCTGTGCATGGAAGATCCCCTATCTGGTGCCCATTGTCATGGGGCTGGTGGGAGGTCCCGCATCCGCCATTTCCGTAGGATGCGGCGTTTTGGCATACGCATTTCTGGATGTGGTGACGGACAATGCCGCCAACATCAGTACCATGGCGGATGAGGAGACCATCGTCCGGCTGAAACTGGTGGTGGACGCGCTCCTTGCCAACAAGCAGATGCTGATCCTGATCCTTGTCTTTGCCATCACCACCATCGTGGTCTATGTGATCCGCAGACTTCCCGTGGATCATGCCTGGACCATTGCTATCATTGCAGGCGTTATTTTTAACATGGTCCTGCTGCTGGTGGCGGATCTGTTCTACGAGCTGGTAGAGTTTTCCTTTGTGAGAGTCTTCCTCGTATCCCTCCTGGCCCTGGTCATCGGCATGGTGCTGGAGTTCTTCCGGTTCCAGCTGGACTACGGTCACACCGAGCGGGTGCAGTTCGAGGATGATGAATATTATTACTACGTCAAAGCGGTGCCGAAGATGATGGTCCCTCAAAGCAGCCGTACCATCAAGCGCATCAACCGCACCAGTTATGTTCCCGAAGCCGAAGAGGAAGAGGATGTTCGGGATTACAGGCCCCGTTCCCGCAGAGGCGGAGAGTACGACGAGGCTGAGGAGTACGAAGAGTTCCATGAGGAGTTTTCCCGCAGAAGGAGCCAGGAGATCGACCGTGAGCTGGGCTTCGGTTTTGATACCATGTCTTCCTTCGGCGAGGATCCGGACCGTCCTCCCGTAAGACGCAGGGGAGGATCCGCCGAGGCGGATGATCCGGGAGATTTTGAGGAGTTGTTTTAACGGAAAATGCAGGTGCTGAGTCAGATCAAGGATGTTCTGAATAACTTAAATATCTACGGCGCGACGGTGGATGCCATGGACATTGTGGAAGTGTTCATCATCGCCGCCATGCTGTACTTTATCCTGAAATGGATGAAAAACACCAAGGCGTGGGCCCTTTTACGGGGTCTTGTTGTCATTGGTGTTTTGTTGACTCTGGCGTATTTCCTGCGGATGACCACCATCCTCTGGCTGGCCAGGAACATCCTTTCCTTTGCCGTCATCGCCCTCATCGTGGTGATGCAGCCCGAGATCCGCAAGGCTTTGGAGGATCTTGGGAAAAACAAGATCTTCGGTGCCTTCTTCAATCTGAACTCCGTGAAGGATACGGAGCAGATCACCCTTGCCACCATCAATGAGATCGTGAAGGCATGCTCCGAGATGGCGAAGGTCCGCACCGGTAGCCTTATCGTCATCGAGCGCAGAGAGACCCTGCAGAGTTTCGAGGAGACCGGCATTACCGTGGACGGCGCCGTGACCAATCAGCTTCTCATCAATATCTTTGAGAAAAATACACCACTTCATGACGGTGCTGTCATTATCCGGGGCAATCGCATTGCTTCCGCTACCTGTTACCTCCATCTGTCCACCAACACCTCCATCAGCAAGGAGCTGGGCACCAGACACAGAGCGGGTCTGGGTGTGTCCGAGGAGACCGATGCAGTGACCATTATCGTGTCCGAGGAGACCGGCCGTATGGCTCTGGCAGTGGACGGCCTGCTGGAGAGAAATATTACTTCCGATGTGTTGCGCACCCGCCTCAGCGAGCTGCTCTTAAAGCCCGAGGAGGATGATGAGCACAGCCGGAAGATCGGAAGGAGGCGTCAGAAGAAGGCATGAAGAAACTGAAGAGTCTCCTGTTCGATAATCTGGGTCTGAAGCTGATCTCCCTTCTGCTGGCCTGCCTGATCTGGTTCCTGGTGGTCCAGACCGGCGACCCCACGGATACCAAGACCTATTCCAACATCAAGGTGACCTTTACCAACACCCAGCTTTTGAGCGAAGAGGACAAGGTATATGAGGTCCTGGACAATACGGACACGATCCGGGTCACCATCCGGGCTCCCAGAAGCGTCCTGGATCGCCTGAATGAATCCAACATTGTAGCTGAGGCAGACTTTAAAAAGCTGACGGACATCAGTACCGTGGCCATTGAATGCCATGTCAACACGGATGACACCATTTACTCCGCAACCCCCAGCATTGAAGCGGTGCAGCTTCATGTGGAGGAGAAGGCTACCAAATACGTTGCATTGAGTGCCACCATTGTAGGAGAAGTGGCGGAAGGCTATAAATTCAATACCGTCACACTGGACCAGAACCTGATCGAGATCACCGGCCCCAAATCGGCGGTGGACAGGGTCCGCAGAGCCACCGTTATCGTGGATGTGTCCGATGCCTCCACCAACATGACTGCCAACATGGAGATCACGCTCCTGGATGCGGACGGTAACCAGCTGAATCTCAGCAATGTCCAGAAGCAGACGGATTACGTGCGGGTCAGCGTTGAGATTCTCACTACCAAGGAGGTCACCATTTACGTTCCCACTTCCGGCACACCTGCAGAGGGCTACCGCTATACCGGTGAGGTGATCATCGAGCCCGCCACCGTGCGTGTCGCCGGATCTGCTTCTAGGATTCAGAACTACTCCAGGATCAGCATTACCGATCCCGTGGATCTCACCGGAGCCACGGAGGATGTGATCGTTAATGTGGACATCGCTCAGTACCTGCCCACCAATATTTCTCTGGCGGAGGACGGCTACGACGGAATGGTGCAGATCACCCTTCCCGTTCAGCCCCTGGAGTATCGCAGCTACACCTTCTCTCAGTCCATTCTGGGATTTGAGAATGTGCCGGAGGGCATGTCCGTTACCACCGCAGGCGGCAATTTCAGCGTCCTGATCTCCGGATTGGATTCGGATTTCGAAACCTTTGATTACAACAATCTCACCGGCACCATCGACATCGGAAAATGGATGCTGGAGGAGGACCTGACGGAACTGGAGGAAGGCACCTACGAGATGCCTCTGGAGCTTCATCTGCCGGAGGGCCTGGGCCAGCCGGAAGTAACAAAGGTCCGTGTGGTCGTTGTAAAGAAGGAAAGCGGTCATTAGTAAATACCCTCTCCCCGGTTACCGGAAGGCGCCGGGGAGCAGGTCTTTTAAGAGGAAAGATATATGGCAAGATTATTCGGAACAGACGGTGTGAGAGGTATTGCAAACGAGGAGCTGACACCCCTCCTGGCCATGCAGCTGGGACAGGCGGGAGCCTATGTCCTTACCAAGTCCCAGAAGCACAAGCCTACTATCATGGTAGGATGTGATACCAGAGCCAGCGGCGATATGCTGGCGAATGCCCTGATGGCAGGTGCCTGCAGCGTGGGCGCCAACTGTGTCTACGTAGGTGTGGTCCCCACTCCCGCAGTGGCATACCTTACCCGGAAATACATGATGGATGCGGGCGTTGTGATCTCCGCATCTCACAATCCCGTGGAGTTCAACGGAATCAAGTTCTTTGATGCAGACGGATTTAAGCTTCCCGATGCCCTGGAGGACGAGATTGAGTCCCACATCCGCAACAACATGGCGGACATCCAGTTTCCTCTGGGCCCCGGCGTGGGCAGAGTGAAGATTCGCCTGGATGCCAAGGACGCTTACATCAACCATTCCGTCCGTGCCGTCAGCGTGGATCTCAGCGGCCTCAAGATCGTGGTGGACTGTGCCGAGGGCGCTTCCTTCTATACCAATGTGGAGGCCCTGGAAAAAGCGGGCGCTACCGTGGTCCCCATCCACAATCATCCCGACGGATCCAACATCAATGCCAATTGCGGCTCCACCCATATGGAAGAGCTCCAGGCCAGAGTCGTCTATGAGAAGGCTTCCGTGGGTCTTGCCTTTGACGGTGACGCCGACAGACTCCTGGCAGTGGATGAGCAGGGACATATGGTGGACGGCGACCAGATCATGGCCATTATCGGTCTCCATATGAAGGAACAGGGCAAGCTGAAGGGGGATACCATCGTAGCCACCGTCATGAGCAACCTGGGATTTTCCCTCATGTGCCAGGACAAGGGCATCAACCTGGAGCGCACCATCGTAGGCGACCGCTACGTGCTGGAGCGCATGAAGGAGATCGGCGCATCCCTGGGAGGCGAGCAGTCCGGCCACATCATTTTCCTGGATGAAAATACCACCGGTGACGGACTCCTTTCTGCACTGCATCTGCTGCAGGTCATGGTGGAATCCGGCAAGCCACTTTCCGAGCTGGCAAAAGTCATGGAGGTGCTGCCTCAGGCGCTGGTGAATGCTCCCGTAGCCAATCACAAGAAGGAAAAATACATGGAGTATCCCGAGATTGCCGCAGCCATCAAGGAGCTGGAGGAGAAGTTCGCGGGAGAGGGCCGTGTCCTGATCCGTCCCTCCGGGACAGAGCCTCTGGTGCGCGTCATGATCGAGGGCAAAGACCAGAAGGTGATCACGGAGGAAGCGCAGAAGTTGGCTACATTGATTCAGGACGTGATGTTCTAAGACGATACATAGATGTTCATTGCAAGGGAGGAGCCTCCAGAGGCTCCTCCCTTTTTTCGTGAGGTTTTTCGGAAGCAGTGTTCAAATGTGCTGTGGCCTCATATCAGACCAAATCGGCCCCAGCAGCATTTGACCTCTGCTTCCGTAGCTCTCACGGCTGCAGAGCTGCAAAATACCGCAGTGGCCATATTTAGAACTAAATCGGCCCTAGCAGCATTTGCTCCTGCTTCCGTAGCTCTTACGGCTGCAGAGCTGCAAAATACCGCAGTGGCCTCATATCAGACCAAATCGGCCCCTGTGGTTTTTGCAGCCCCGCAGCCTGTGTGCAGCCCGACGGATTAATTGAAGTAAAACGACCGAAGGGCTCCGTGATCTGCGATCCCCGATTTGGTCTGATATGAGGGGATCACAGATACACGGAGTCCGTAGTCCGGTCCGGATTGTTTGTGAACGGTTAAAGTTCAGTTTGTGAACGGTTTGGTGACTCCGTGTGACAATTCCGTGAAAATCCGCACAGCGCGATTTTCTATGCTATGATGCAGAAAATCAACCGGAAAGGAGTGCGATATGCAGGGAAGACACGAGATCAAACACCCCATCAGCCTGTCGGATTATTACGAGCTCCGGACCAGACTCCGGGCAGTCCTGAAACAGGATGCCCACGTGGGAGCGGACGGACAGTACTTCATCAGAAGCCTATACTTTGACGACTATGACGATAAGGCGCTGCGGGAAAAGATGGACGGCGTCAGAGACCGGGACAAATACCGGATCCGGTTTTACAATCATGACACGTCCGTCATACATCTGGAAAAAAAGAGCAAACGGGTGGACACCTGTTTCAAACAGTCCGCACCTCTGACAAAGGAGGAATGCGAGAGACTGATCCGGGGAGACACGGAATGGATGCGGGAGCATCCGGAGCCCCTGGTGCGAGAGCTCTTCCGGGCCATGAAGGAGGGCCTCCGGCCCAGGACCATCGTGGATTACGTACGAGATCCCTTCACCTACCCCGCCGGGAACGTGAGAGTCACCCTGGATCACCACATTCGCAGCGGCATGCGGTGCACCGACTTCCTGAATCCCGGCGCCGTAACGGTGCCCGTCTCACCGGACACCATCATCCTGGAAGTCAAATGGGACAATTACCTGCCGGACATCGTGAGGGATATCGTGCAGGTAAAGGATACAAAGGCTACGGCCTTTTCAAAATACGCGGCATGCAGGATCTTTGACTGAGCGCCGCACAGTACAAGTAAAAAACGGAGGAAAACAAAATGACATTCAGTGATATCTTTAAATCCAGTTTTCTGGAGAACGTGACAAGCGTAAGCGTACTCGACATGGTCATCGCCTTGGTGCTGGCCTTCTGCGTCGGACTCTTTATCTTCTTTGTATATAAGAAAACCTACCAGGGCGTGATGTACTCCCCCAGCTTCGGAGTCACCCTCATCGCCCTGACCATGATCACTACACTGGTGATCCTGGCAGTCACTTCCAACGTGGTCCTGTCCTTAGGTATGGTCGGTGCCCTTTCCATCGTTCGTTTCCGTACCGCCATCAAGGATCCCCTGGACATCGCCTTTCTGTTCTGGTCCATCGCAGTGGGTATCGTGCTGGCAGCAGGGCTGATCCCTCTGGCCGTTCTCGGCAGCGTGGTCATCGGCCTGATCCTGCTGGTCTTCGTAAACCGCAAGACCTATGTGAAGCCCTACATCGCAGTCCTGAACCTGGATGACGCAACCGCGGAGAAGGCTGTGACCGATTACCTGAAGGCAAATGCGGAGCGTCTGGTGCTGAAGAGCAAGACCGTCCGCAGGGGCAGCCTGGAGATCACTTACGAGCTGCGTCTGAAGAGCGATGACACCTCTTTTGTGACGGCTCTGTCGGAAAAGGAACATGTGGAAAGCGCCGTGCTGGTGAGCTACAACGGCGAGTATACCTGACGGATGGCGGACCCGGATCCCCATTATAGGAGAAGCTTATGATCAATCATAAATGGATCAATATCGTATGTATTGTGATCACCGTCCTCACCCTGGTATTTACGGGCGTGCTCATGAACGCGGAGAAGCTGGGACTGAAGGCGGCAGCGGAAGAGGAGACTACAGAAGATGCAGTGGACACTCTTTCGGAGGAGGACGCGGATCCTTCCTGGAACGAAGAAAGCGCAGTGGTGATCGATTTTGACGATCCCTTAAGCGTCAAGGCATCCTCCAATCTCTTCGTGGACGGAAATCTCTATATCGTGACGGGAAATACCTATGTCCTGTCCGGGACCCTGACGGAGCAGCAGATCATCGTGGAGCTCACCTCCGGGTCCGCCCGGATTGTTTTGAACGGTCTGGAGATCACGAATTCTTCCCTGCCTGCTATTGTAGTGAACGCCGCGCAGAAGGTAACCATCACCCTGGCTGAGGGTTCCGAGAATGAGATCTATGTATCCGGTCTGGACAGTGAAGAAGCAGTAACGGCGGATCTGGATGCGGCAGTCTATGCGAAGAGTGATCTGACGGTGAACGGCGCAGGATCCTTAACCGTTACCGCTTCAGCAGGACACGGCATCAAGAGCACCGGTGATCTGATGATCACGGACGGTGATCTGACGGTAAATGCGGAAGGAAATGCGCTCATGGGAAAAACTTCCGTGCAGATCTCGGGCGGTACCTTTGACCTGACCGCAGGAAATGACGGCATTAAGTCCAAAGATGAGGATGGATGTATCCTTATCAGCGGAGGCTCCTTTACCATCGTGGCAGAGCACGACGGAATCCAGGCAGCGAAGGATCTGACTGTCAGCGGTGGATCCTTTGACATCACCACAGGCGGCGGATCGGAAAACGGAGCAGCCCATACGGAAGAAATGATGGGCGGCTTCGGCGGAGAAAACGGCGGATTCGGCGGTGGACGCGGCAGAGGCATGTGGGATGCAGAGGCGGGATCCACCGATGGCACCTCTGAAAATGACAGTCTGTCTGACGGGAGCCAAATGCCCGAGATGCCCACGGGCGGTGAGATGCCGGATATGAGCGAGATGCCGGAGATGCCCACGGACGGTGAGATGCCGCAGATGGGCGAGCGCCCCGAGATGCCAACGGATGGTGAGATGCCGCAGATGGGAGAGCGTCCGGAGATGCCCACAGATGGTGAGATGCCCGGAGAGTCTGCAGACAGTGGCCTGACGGAGGAGACCGGTGCGGAAGGAGAGACCACCGAGGAAGAGTCTGACAGCTACAAGGGCCTGAAGGCAGGCGGTACCATCACCGTATCCGGCGGCAGTATCACCCTGGACAGCGCCGATGATGCGGTGCACGCGGATACCGTCATCATCAAGGATGGCACCCTGGAGATCGCCACCGGAGACGACGCCATTCATGCGGACGATACCGTGGAGATCCGCGGCGGTGATGTACTGATCACAGAGAGCTATGAAGGCATCGAGGGCTATTATATCAATGTGTACGACGGCAACCTCAGTGTCACCGCATCCGACGATGGAATGAACGCCGGCGGCGGAAGCAGTACCAATGCGTTCTTCGGGAATGCGACGGGCGGAGGAAGAACCGCCCGGGGAGATGCGACTGCGCAGGGAGCTACAGCTGCGCAGGAAAATGCGGCTTCGCAGGAGGAGACTGCCCCCGATCAGACGACATCCGAAGCGGAATCGTCTGAAAAATCCCTGCAATGTCTTGCCATCTACGGCGGTAATGTCTATGTCAATGCAGGCGGTGACGGCCTGGATTCCAACGGCGACCTGCAGATTTATGGCGGCACCGTCATCGTGGACGGCCCGTCGGACAGTGGCAACGGATCCCTGGATTCCGGAACCGAGAGCGGCGGTGAGCTGGTGGTATCCGGCGGCACTGTGCTGGCACTGGGCAGCTCCGGCATGATGGAGAGCTTCGGAGACAGTTCTTCCCAGGTATCCTTCGCGGTGGTCCTGGAGGGTTCCTACGCAGCAGGTGATACCATCACCATCACGGATGAGAGCGGCAATGTGCTCTTTACCCATACTGCGGCGAAAAGCGGCAACAGCGTGGTCTTCAGCAGTCCTGATCTTCAGACGGGACAGAACGTCACCGTGACCGCGGGGAGTATGAGCACTGAGGTTACCCTTTCGGATATTACCAATGCGGAAGGAACTTCCGGAGGAGGATTCTCTCCTATGCAGGGCTTCGGTGGCAGAGGACATCAAGGATAATAGAGATAGGCATTTCGACAGGAGAGCATCGTATGGATGCTCTCCTTTTTGCGTTCGGCGGTTTCGGTTTTCCCGCCGCGGGAAAAACCGCCCCGCCTCACTTCGCACAAAAATTTCTATCAATTCCTTAAAATAATATAAAAAAGGAAACGCGCGCCCGTTGCAAGGCGCAAAAGAAGGCAATATAATGGTAATGTGTTGAAACTGACCGTTATTATGCCCGAATAAACGGGGGAGGAAAGGAAATCTATGAAAAGCGTAAGAGGAATCCTGGGAATACTGGCTATGACGCTTCTGCTGCTCATGATGCCTGCGGCATCGCAGAAGGTATATGCAGCCTGGGACGGAACTGTGGCAGCATCCTTTGCATCCGGCGATGGCTCTGCGGGGAATCCCTATACCATCGAGACGCCGGCACAGCTGGCCTGGCTGGGGTACTGTGTCAATAACCAATCCGGCGGATATGGATCAGGATCGTATTTTCGACTGGATTCCGATATCAACCTGGGGAATCGGGATTGGACTCCCATCGGACTAAATAACAACAAGTACTTTGCCGGGTACTTCGACGGAAATGGCCATACCATCACGCAGTTGCATGTGAGTGGTGCATTGCTGGGCGGTCTCTTTGGCTATGTGAACGGCGGTGCCAGAATTCAGAATCTGAACGTGCAAGGCTCGGTTCAGTCCTCTTTGAATAGCGGTGGTACCGCTGCCGGCGGAATCGTGGGCTATCTGGGAGATGCAACGATTGTGAACTGTACCTTCTATGGCTCTGTGAATGCATCTATCGGAAGCGAGACGGGAGTCGGTGATGTCTATGCGGGCGGAATCGTCGGATGGATTGGCGGTGGAGAACATATCATCAACTGTACCAACCAGGGCGGAATCACTGCGTCTACTCAGGGAACTGGGCATGCCTATGCAGGCGGTATTGTGGGGTATTGTAATGTTGGTGATTTCACGATAGAAGATTGCTTGAACACAGGTCATATTATCGCTAATACCGGTAATACGGTGAAGGATTTTGCCGGTGGTATTCTGGGTCTGGGAATGGGCACTGACAATGACCATAGCGTTGATATTACCCGTTGCCTCAACACCGGCAGTTTCGAAAGTTGGGCAACGCACAAGGAACCAATTACCTGGATTGGTGATGATGCTTTGAGGTCAGGAATCGACAATAACGGTAAAGTCTGGATTTACGACGACTGCTATTATCAAGGCACAGGCGGATTGACTTCGGAAGAGTGGGCTACCCAAAGTACTTTTGAAGGATATAATTTCGAGACCACCTGGAAGATGACGACAACCGGCCCTGTGCTTCGTGCAGCCACGGCGGCGGATCCCCGTCTCGTGAAAACCTGGACAAACCTGTATAAAGCGCTGCAGTTGGGGGGATATACAAAGGTTGCAGAAGAAGATGTATATAATGATCGAGGAGAATGGGATCATAGGATATACCCGCGCTACGGAGAGAACGGTAATGAGGATCTTTCCGTTCCTGTAGGTGTCTGCACCACCCTTGATTTGGACGATTGTTGGGTCTATCGACTGCGGTGGGATGATGATGGAGCTCCAATCAACGGCGTTACGCCTGCGGATAACGGCTCTGTCATCGAAGCCTATGGCATTCTGGACATCACGGCGCATGACGGCTGGGGGCAGATCCGAGGCGGATGGGACGGCGCTTCCCAGGAAGGAAAAGGCGGCGGCATATATGTTCATTCAGGCGCTGCGGTTTCCTTTGAAACGGGTATGATCTGCAACAATATGGCTACGACTGCAGGCGGCGGTGTTTATGTGGATAACGGCGGCGTATTCCGGCTGCTCAGCGGAGATATCATTGGAAATATGTCCGGTGGCAAGGGCGCGGGCGTGTATGTTGCTTCCGGCGGCGTGTTTGAAATGCTCGGTGGATGCATACAAGACAATGAAGTCAACGGCAACGGCGGCGGTGTATATGTCGAAGACGGCGGCAGATTCATTATGACCGATGGCGAATTCTTTATTAACAGCGCAACCTTTACGTCTACACGGACCGGTGGAAACGGCGGTGGCGTTTATCTCGAGGAAAACGCAATCTTTGAGATGAGCGGTGGGAGTATTTCCGAAAATACCGCAGAAGGCAAGGGCAATGCAGTCTATGTTACTCCCGGAAGCACCTTCGAGGTGTCGGACAGTTTCGCAATCGGAGATGATACTGTCGAAGATGATGAAGAAAATGCGGAAGAGGAAGAACTTCAAGATGTATATCTGCCCACGGGCGCAGTCATTACCATCGGTGAGCTGGACAGAGTGGAGCCTCCCCTCTGTTTGCGCCATGTGTCCGTGGAAAGTCTCGGCGTATTTACAGACGGCTGGACGACGAGTATGGGGAATGCGGATCCTGCAGACTATTTCTACAGGATTTATGATCGCAACGGCAGTACGAACAATGCCAACGGAGAGCCGTATGATATCGGCATGACCGGCGGCGAACTGACGGTGGTTCCCCACCGCCTGGTCTACACCGTAAATGGTGCTACCATTACTGCCACCTGCCACAACGCCGGATGTCTGTGGGTGGAAGGCGGAACGGTTGCGCTCACCCTTCTGGTCCCCAGACATACCATAGCGGGTGATTCCTTTAACCCCGCTGCTTCGCTTCGACAGACAGGAGAATTTTTTGCGGCCGTCGGGATGGATGCTGAGGATGCTGTGATCCATTACGTCGGCGTAAACGGCACCAACTATCCTGACAGTACCACTCCGCCCACTGCGGCAGGTTCCTATACTGCCAGTGTTAGTGCTTGCGGGAAAACTGCAAGCGTTACCTACACCATTTCCGGCGATTACATGCGGGTAACTGCAAGAGGCGCCACCGGTGCCTATACCGGAATTCCTCGCACCATTACCGTAAACGTGCTCACTCCCTCCGAAGGCGCTACTATCATGTACGGCACCACGGAAGGAACCTATGACCTGACGGAAAATCCGGGCTACACGGAAGTGGGCACCCATACCACGTACTTCAAGGTTTCTGCGGAGGGCTATGCGGATTACACCGGCTCTGCCACCGTTACCATCCGGAAGGCAGGTATCCCCATTACCGGATTTACCGCACCGACGGCCAAGAAGCTGTATTACACCGGCGAGGCCCAGGAGCTGGCAACGGCAGGATCCTCCAATGTGGGAACCCTGGTGTACGCACCGGGCACTGCGGATGAAGCAACCGGAGAGTACAGCGCTACGATCCCTACCGCTACAGAAGCGGGTACCTACTATGTATGGTTCCGTGTCTACGGCGATTCCAATCACCTGGATTCCGCTGAGTTTAAGTTGGCTGTGACCATTTCCGCGGAAGCGCCCGATCCGGATCCCGATGATGATCCTGTGGATGACGGACAGGTCAGCTCTTTTGTCACCAGAATGTATGAGGTATTCCTGGACAGAACTCCCGATGAGGAGGAGGTGACCTTCTGGACCACATTGCTGGATCAGGGCACCCAGACGGCGGGAGAGGCTGCTGCAGGATTTATCTTCAGCACCGAGTTCTCCAACAGGAACATGTGTAACTCCCACTTCCTGGATTACCTCTATCTCGGTCTCTTTGGCAGACCTGCGGATGAAGAGGGCAAGGCAGGCTGGCTCCTGCTGATGGATGAAGGATATTCCAGAGAGATGGTGGCACAGGGCTTCCTGACCAGTACCGAGTTCTATGATCTCTGTGACAGATACGAAGTATATGCCGGCAGAGGTATGGCAACGGTTCCCAAACTGGGCACCATCCAGAAGGCTCACTGCACCATCGAAGGATGTACCGTGGAGTCTCCTGTGAGAGTGATGGTAGTGAATCTCTATGATACGGTCTTCGGCCGTGTTCCCAGCGAAGAGGAAGTGGAATTCTGGGTAGAGATCATGGCGTCCCACAATCCCGATGCACCTGCACGGGTGATGGTGAACACCTTCCTGAACGGCGATGAGTATGCGACGCTGGACCGCGACAACGGTGAGTATGTCACGGATCTGTACATGGCCATCTTCGGACGTGAGCCGGACGAGGCAGGGTATAACGAGTGGCTGAGCGCTCTGGAAAACGGAACCCTTACCAGAGAAGGAGTCCTGGACATGTTCATTGGATCCCCTGAGTTCATCGACCAGTGTCACCACGCAGGAATCGCTGTGGGAATCGGTGATCAATAGTTCCGGAAGCAGCGGAAGGCAATTCTAATTTTTCCGTGAACAATGGATGAACATCCCTCCCTTCTCTTGTTTCCGAAGGGAATTAATGATACAATGGAATCACTTAGAAGCGTGACAGTTTTTTGGCAAACGGATTTGCGTGTCACCGGAGGAAGATTTCATGGTTAGTCAGAAGGTCATTATCAAAAATCCAACGGGTTTGCATCTGCGCCCCGCCGGAATCCTTTGTAAGGAAGCAATGCAATATAAGTCCCTGATCACATTTAAGTTCCGTGACAATACGGCGAATGCCAAAAGCGTTTTGAGCGTCTTGGGCGCCTGCGTTAAATGCGGAGATGAGATTGAATTTTTCTGTGACGGAGAGGACGAGGAAGCTGCATTGAAGAGTCTGGTGGATGCAGTGGTGAATGGCCTGGGAGAATGACGATCGGCCCGTTCCCGAAAGGGAGCGGGCTTTTTTTGAGACGATGGAAAATACGGAATCGATCAGCAACAAAACAGTGAGCATCATCATCCCCGTCTACCGGCTGGCATTTTGCATCCGGGAGACGCTTGAGTGCGTGCGCCGTCAGACCTATGCCGACTGGGAGCTGATCTTGGTGGACGACTGCAGTGATGATGAATCCGCGGACCTGATCCGCGCCTACATGGAATCCCACCGTTTTCTGCGGATCCGTCTCATTACCATGGAGAAAAACGGCGGCCCTGCCCTGGCCAGAAACCGTGGCGTGCAGGAGGCAAAGGGACGCTACATCGCCTTCCTGGACGGAGATGACATCTGGGACAGGGATAAGCTTTTCCGTACGCTGACCTTCCTGAAGAACCGCCGGGCGGGCTTTGTCTTTACCGGGTATGAATTCGCCGACGAGAACGGGAAGGGTCTGGGGAAAATGGTCCATGTGCCCGAGCGCCTGAACTATTATGATGCATTAAAAAACACCACGATCTTTACATCGACCGTGATGTTTGACACTGCTGTCATATCCAAGGACCGCCTTGAGATGCCTGTCATGAAGAGCGAGGATACCGCTCTGTGGTGGAAGCTCCTCCGGGAGGGAGAGATCGCCTACGGACTGGACGAGATCCTGGTGCGCTACCGCAGACCCGGGAAGTCCGGCAAGAGCCTGTCCTCCAACAAGCTGGAAGCGGTGCGCCGCATCTGGAATCTCTATCGGAAGGCGGAGCATCTGAACGTCTTTTCCAGCGCTTACTATTTCCTTCACTGGGGCGCCAATGCGGTGCGCAGGAGGATGTAATATCCTTCGCAGCCCGTCTCCGCAGGAGTCAGGGCAGTGAGATCCAGCGCATCACAGATTGCAGTGAGACCTGCCACATCCGTCCGATCCTTACAGGGCAATACGATCACATCCACACCGGCATCCAGCGCCTTACGGCAGCTTGTGATGCCGTTTTTGTTTCCCGCGGTTTCCCGCGCATTTTCCCCATCGTAGTAGACGGAGCTCCAATCCTCCGCAAAGAAAAACACATCCTGAAGGCTGACGGCGTACATCCAGCTCTCCGCATCCTGCCGTTCCTGATCGTAGGTGTCATAGGTAAAGCCTGCCAGGGAAGCGTCCCACAGGTCTCTGCCGTAATACAGGGTAAAGTCTGCGCCTGCCATGGGCAGGTAGGAAAGGACTTCCCGGGGAGCCCAGACCACGGGCTTGTCAGAGCCGTCTTCCTTGAGGGTCAGAAGCTCTGCCCGCAGGGCCTCCAGCTGCGCCGCATCGCCCTGCAGCCCGCCGCTTTTCCAGTTCCCCAGTCCCGCGTCGCCGCAAAGAAAGGCAATGAGCAGGAGCAGGACCACCGTCAGAGGCGGACAGATTTTATTCTTAAAAGAGGTATCTTCGGCATGCTCCCGTCTGTAGAGAAGAAGCTCTGCCATCAGGGTTCCCAGCCCCAGAGCACAGACGGGGATCAGCAGTGCCGGCTCCCAGAGGGCGGTATAGTCGTAGTAGGCACTCTGGTACCACAGGAGTCCCAGAGCCGAGAACGGGAAGAGGCACAGCAGTGCCCAGATGCCTGCGGTCGCCAGAAGGGTCTTCCCGCGCCCGGAAAGGTATTTCCGCAGCCCCGGGAAACACAGGAGCGACAGCAGCAAAATGGCATAGATCCCCTGAAGCTTAGCGCCGGAGGTGTACTGCGTGAGGCCGTTTAACCATGCACTCATTTGGCACCTCCCTTTCTACGCTTCTGCACAAAGCTCACTGCCACCAGAAGCAGGAAGAATACAAAAGTCAACCCCACACCGAAATGGGTCCACATAATGACGCTTTCCGCCAGGATGCAACTGCAGCAGAGGAGGTAACGCTTGTCAAAGAAAGCTGCGGCCAGGGTAGGGAGCAGTACCAGAGCGCGAATGCAACGGGCTCCGTAGGCCATATGCAGCAGAGAAAAGCCGGGAAGGCCCACTGCCCGATCCGCTGCAAAGAGCAGGAAGAGACACAGGAAGGTGAAGAGGTTGCGGCGCAGCGCAGCCTGCTTCTTGTGATGGTCAGCATCCGAAGGGGCATCGGAAGCCATAGGCTCGCCGGAATGTTTTGCATCGGAAATCCCTTCGGGGAACAGCATCCGTGCCAGATACAAAGCGGCAAAGAGGACGTTCACCAGCCAGAAAACGGAAGCCACCCGCCATACCACAGTCATGGCAGGGAGCCCAAAGGCTCTGCACAGAAGAGCGTACAGGGTGGGCAGGCACAGGATGGTGAGTCTGGAAGGGATGCCGGTTTCGTAGGGCTGACCGGTCATGGGATTGATGGTATAGAGCGGAGCATCCTCCAGGAGCGCGTTTACCGTCTCCATGGTCATGTCCCCGTAGAAATTCAGATGATTTCCTGTCAGGAGATATAGCGCCAAAACAATCATCAGAAGTGCGATGCCCACAGCAAAGATCCCGGCGGCACCGAATCCTTTGGATTTTTCTGCCTTGGATTCCGACACATCTGTCATATCGGGCCTTTCCGGATCTGCGGATTTTTCACCTTCAGCCGGTTCCGGACCGGACGCCCCGGCACTTCCCACGCCTGCTCCCGATTTCTTCAGTGTCCGCTTCACGATCCCCACCATCATCAATACATAAGCGACGGTGGCCAGAGCGATGACGCAGATCCCCATGACCTTCATGGCATCCGCCAGGGTTCCCTTACGCAGCAGGGTCAGGAGATGTGCTCCTTCCGCCGCAAACACGAAAAGAAGGCTTCCGGAAACATATTTTTCCGGCAGCCTTGCCTTTTTCCCGGTGAGAAGCTCGGGAACCGTCTGCAGGCCCTGCCCCAGCAACAGCGGGAGCAGTGCCAAAAACAGGATGAGTAATATCAAGTGCAACATAGCATTCCTTTTGCTCTGTCAGATCAGAAGCAGTTCTTCTCGTTTTTCAGGTAGATGGGACGGTTCTTGACCTCCATGTAGGTCTTGGCCATGTACTGCCCCAGGATCCCGGTACAGAAGAACTGGACACCGCTGATGAAGAGGATGATGCAGACCATGCTGGGCCAGCCGTCCACCGGATCGCCGAAGAGGATCTTGCGGACGATGATGAAGATCACCATGAGGAAGGCCAGGAAACAGAAGAAGACACCGGCCACGGAACTCAGCACCAGAGGCGCGGTGGAGAAGGCGGTAATGCCCTCGATGGAGTACTTGAACAGCTTCCAGAAGCTCCATTTGGTGGTGCCTGCGCTGCGGTCCACATTTTCAAACTCCAGCCATTTGGTCTTGAAGCCCACCCAGCCGAAGATACCTTTGGTAAAGCGGTTGTACTCGCCCATGGAGAGGATGGAATCCACCATCTGGCGGGTCATGAGGCGATAGTCCCGGGCACCGTCCATCATTTCCGTCTGGGAGATTTTCCGCATGATGCGGTAGAATCTCCGGGCAAAAAAGCTGCGGATGGGAGGCTCGCCCTTGCGGTTGACTCTGCGGGTGGCAACGGAATCGTATCCTTCCTTCAGCCCTTCGAACATCTCAGGGAGCAGAGAGGGGGGATCCTGCAGATCCACGTCCATGATCACCACGTACTCGCCCTTCGCGTTCTGAAGGCCTGCGTACATGGCGGCTTCCTTGCCAAAGTTCCGGGAGAAGCTGATGAGGTGCACACGCTCATCCTTCTCGTGGAGTTCCCGGACTTTTGTGACAGTGCTGTCGGTGGAGCCGTCGTCGATGAACAGCAGCTCCAGCTCCAGGTCATTGGCCTTGAAGAAGGGGTCGTTCTTGATCATCTCATCATAGAAAAGGGGTACCGTTTCCTCCTCGTTGTAGCAGGGAACGATCGCGGTAAAGATTGCCATAGTACCTTATCTCCTTTGAACGGGCGCATGCCCGGAAAGTATCGTTTTTACTGGAAGATCCAGTTCCGGTAGGGCAGGAGCTTCACTCCTTCATCATACATCTGTACGATGAGGAATGCAAAGTATAGAAGAAAGCCGGCGATGACGCCGAAGCGCAGGAGCCTACGCAGTTTTTCCTTCTCACATCCTTCCACCAGCTCCGGGATCAGGAAGATCTGGGGCACGATCATGTAATAGCCGATGCGGGAGGTGGTGGGTATGAAGCTGCCGCACAGGTAAACGATGAGACCCCAGAGGCTCAGGAGGCCGTAGAAGCGGAGCCTGTTATGATCCCCGAAAAACTGCTTAAAGCAGATGCCGCAGAGCACCAGCACCGCCACGCAGCGCAGGATGTTCACATAGGAAATGTCACCGTTGTCGAAAACGGAGCCTTCATAATAGGGATAAAAATGGAAGATCAGCCTGCGGTAGAGATTTTGGCAGAAGAGGAGGCTGGCAATGAAGCCGGTCCCCAGGACCCCGCCTGCGATCAGTATCCATTTTTTATACTTCAGGTTCGCCAGGATCCAGGTCACCAGATACACGGGCACCACCAGAAGCACGGATTTGTGGAAAAACATCCCCAGGAAGATCAGCACCAGGAAGTGCAGGTAATCCTTGGAAAATATATATCTGATGGAGTAAAGGGCAATGGCCAGGGCCAGGTAGTAGCGGATGGAATTCAGGGAGTTAAAGTAAAAGCCTCCCGTCATCAGTAAAAAGAGGGAGAAGGCAAAAAAACGTCCCTGAGTCCGCAGCGCCAGTACAAAAAACAGTACCGTCACAATGGAGAAGACGGCGAAGACCGGCAGGTAATTGCTGTATCCGAAGACCGCATACACAGCCTTTACGATAAAATTGAACCCGCTCTCAAAGGAAACGTAGCGGTCCTGGGCGATGATGTCGAAGCTCTTGCGGTAGCCCCAGTAATCGTTGCCCACGGCGATCCGGCAGGCGGAGACCCCCGTCAGCAGCAGGTAGATGCCGATCATGGCGATGCGATTGTAGCGCTGCTGCTTACTTTGCAGTCCCGGGGAAAAGGGCAGCAGCTCCCGGTTGTCAATGCGGGCGGAGAGGAGCAGTACCAGGCCTGTCAGGATCACATAGACCAGGGCACTGGGCTCCACCTGTTTTAAGGCTTCCATGTGCCAAACCTCCGAAAAAGGTATACTACAGGCCTATTTTAGCACGGTCGGGGGTACCGTGCCAACACTGAGCCGCAGGAATTCAGGGGGAACAACCGTTTTGCCGGTTTCCTGTTTATACTCTTTTAATATGTGTAAAGCCTTGCGTTTATTGTGCGCAGTTTCCGTTTACTGTAAAATGACTATGTATCTGCTGTTTTTTCAGACAACTAGAAAGGAACCTGCCAATGAAGAAAAAAACCAGCATCAAAGCGAAAATGCTCCTCGGTATCCTGCCCCTTTTTGCAGGTGCGCTGATCATCATGACGGTCATCAGTGCCGTCAGGAGCAATAGCATCATTTCCGAACAGGTGGAATCCACTGCTGAGCAAACCCTGCAGGCAGCTGTCAATACCATGGACGGCGATCTGCAGGAGGTGCGTCGTACAGCACTGAACATTTCCCGCGCCGTCAGCGCTACCTACCGGTCCGCCAGCCTGGAGGATCTGAAAAACATGCTCGTCTCCATCATCGGAGACAATGACATGGTCCTGGGCAGCGGACTCTGGTTTGAGCCCTATGCCTATGATTCCGGCGAACAGTACATCGGTCCCTACTGGTACAAGGACGGCGGGTCCATTGTGGAGACCTGGGACTACAGCAATGCAGAATATGACTATTTCGTGCAGGAGTACTATCTGAACGCCAAGGCCATTACAACCATGCGTGCGGAGATCACGGATCCTTATTATGATCCCACTTCCGGCTGTGTTATGGCCACCTGTTCCGCGCCCCTGTTTGACAACGGGACCTACATCGGCTGCGTTACCGTAGACATCGAGCTTTCCTCCATCGAGGAGGCAGCTGCTGCCATTAAGATGGGCCGCACCGGTACCGCAATGCTGCTCACCAGCAGCGGCGTGTATCTCTATGCGCAGGAAGCCGAGAAGGCAGAGTCGGGCATGAACATTCTGGAGGATTCCAACAGCTCTTTGGTGGCGCTGGGCAAAAAGGCTCTGGGGGCTGAGAGCGGCGACGGTACCTACACTGAGGGCAGCACCGAATATCAGACCTTCTTTGCTACCGTTCCCGAGGTGGAGTGGAGACTGATCCTTCAGATCACCACGGACGAGTTGAAAGAGGATGTGAAAGCCCTCCTGAACCTGAATATCCTGGTGCTGGTGATCGCTCTGGTTCTGGGCGCAGCCACCATCTTCATCATCATCAACAACATTACCAAGCAGCTGACAGCCGTGACGGAATTCTCCGGCAAGCTGGCTGACGGCGACTTTACCATCGATCCTCTGAAGGTGCGCAGCAGCGATGAAGTGGGTCAGATGTCCGATGCGCTGAATCACATGTACGCAAGCAATAAGGGTATCATCCAGGGCATCTCCGTTGAGTCCGATGAGATCACTGACGCATCCTCCACCCTGAGCGCTATGAGCGAGGAGCTGAATGCGGAGTTTGCAAAGATCCAGGAAAACATGACCATCGTCAACGATGCCATGATGAGCACCGGCGCCGCTACCGAGCAGGTCAGCGCCTCCGTGACCGAGGTCAACACCTCCGTGCAGCGTCTGGCGGAAGAGACCGAGCAGACCGCGAAAGAAGTGGCCCGGATCAAGGAAAGAGCAAGAGAGATCCAGGAGAACAGCAAGAAGTCCCATGACGCAGCCATCTCCATCGCAAAGGAGCGCAGTGAGGAAGTGGAAACCGCCAGTGCAAAGGCAGAGGTGGTCCATGAGATCGGCAATCTGGCTACCGCGATCTCCAATATCGCAGAGCAGATCAACCTCCTGTCCCTGAATGCTTCCATCGAGGCAGCCAGAGCAGGTGAGGCCGGCAGAGGCTTCGCCGTGGTGGCATCCGAGATCAACAAGCTGGCAACAGAGACCGCCAATGCGGTGTCCCAAATCCAGGATACCATCGTTTCCATCGAGGAGGCCTTCGGCGACCTGAACTCCAGCTCCGTAAAGCTGCTGGAATTCGTTACCGAGACCGTTACCCCCGATTACCGGAACTTTGTGGAGATCGGTAAGCAGTACGGCGATGACGCAACCCTCTTCGGCGACCTGGCATCGCAGATCGACGACATGACCGAAAGCATCAGCAACTCCATGGTGGAAGTCAATGATGCCGTAGCCAACATCGCAAACTCCACCCAGGAGACCTCCACCAGATCCTCCGATGTGACGGAGTCCGTTGGCAGTGTTTCCGAGGCTGTGGACAGCATCGCGGAGATGGCAGGAAAGCAGCAGACCACTGCCGAGAAGCTCCAGAAGATGGTGAACCAGTTCAAACTTGACTAAGCGAGATTACGGAACAGTCTCTCCTTTGCCCCTTCCTTTGGGAAGGGGCAACTTATTATGTATAGATAACAGAAAATCCTTTAATCTGACCACAAAATATAGTAAAATAAAATATGTATGCGATGCTGAGAAATTTATGCTTTTTTCGGCTCGCGCTGCGGAGAAACGAACATGAATCTGATTTTCTGTGCCTATACTCACGCACCGAAGGTGGTGGGTTCCCACCAGCTGACGGGCATGGGAGACGACGCCAAGAAAAGGATCTACGAAAAGAATATCTGCGTGGCCCTGGTGTCCGCAAAGCAATGTAATCCTGCAGACGAGGTGGCGCTCATCACCACGGACGCACCGGGAGAGCCCCTGGCGGGAGAACTGGAGCGTGCAGGGGTTCGGGTGATCACGGTTCCCTTTGACACCTACCGGATGCCGGAACGGTTCCGCTGGCAGCTGGCTTTTTACAAGCTCTGCGCCCTGGAATACGCTGCAGGCAGACCGGAGTACGAGCACATCCTCCTGCTGGACACGGACACCTTTACCGTGGGGGATTACGGAGACCTCTGGGAGGAAGCGGATCACGGGATCCTGCTGTATCCCCTGGGACATACCTTTTCCCATTTTGACAGAAAACCCATCCGGGAGACTGCCCGGGTGCTGGAAGGAAAGGACACTGCTCCCGTGCAGTATGGCGGCGAGTTCGTGGCCGGGAATCGAAAGGACCTGCAGACCTTCATGGCGACCTGCCGGAAGATCTACGAGGAGATCACGGCAGCGGGAGAGGCCATTCCTGCGGAGATCGGTGACGAGGCCGTGCTTTCCGTGGCGGCGGAGCGCTGCAGAGGACTCCTGCGGGATGCCTGCCCTTACATCTATCGCTACTGGACGAGAGATTTTTATCTGGTGAGCACCAATGCTTACAGCAATCCCGTCTCCATCTGGCATCTGCCGGCGGAGAAGGATCTGGGGATGCTCTACCTGTACGAATATTACCGCAGGAAGGCTGCGCTGCCGGCAAAGGACCGGGCGGCGAAGATCCTGGGATTCCCGAAGGCAAAGCGCCTTTTAAGCCTGACGGATCTGTACCTGCGTTTCTTAAGAAAGAAGAGCCATGCCGGAACTCGTTAGTGTCATCATTCCAATCTATAATGTGGAGCGCTTCCTGGACCGGAGCCTTACCGCCATCTGCGGTCAGACCTATGAGAATTTGGAGATCCTTCTGGTGGATGACGGCTCCACCGACAGCAGCGGGGAGATCTGCAAACGCTATGCCGCAGGGGACTCCCGGATCCGGTATTTTTACAAGGAAAACGGCGGTTCCTCCACTGCCAGAAATCTGGGGATCGAGAAGGCTACGGGAGACTATGTGGGCTTTCTGGACTCCGACGACTGGGCGGAGCCGGACCTCTACGAGACTCTGTTAACGGGACTGAAGGAGCACCCTGACTGCAATGTGGCTCAGGTCATGAGTCGGGATTTCGACGAGGCCGGGAATCTGGTGAAGGGCCCCTACAAGGAAGGGGGTGGTTCCTACGAGCTGACACCGGAAGATTACTTCCGGGAGCTGATGCTCTATGTGGGAGACAGTTCCTTCTGCACCAAGCTTTTCCGCAGGAGCTTCCTGCAGGGATACCGCTTCAGCGAGCACAGACTCAATGAGGATCTGGAACTTTTGCTGCGGATGACGCCGCAGATCGGCGGTGTCCTCACCATCGAGAAGCTGGGCTACAACATCGAACTGCGCTCCGGCAGCAACACCAGAGGCAGATACAACCCGGTGCTCTACGAAGCCATGATCCGGAATGCGGAGCTGGCCATGCAGATGGCGGAGCAGTATTACCCGGAGCAGATCCCCGTGTCCCGGCATTTTTACGAGGTGCAGTCCATGTGGTATCTCCTCCATGTACCGGTGGAGGAAATGACAGGCGCGTCGGAACTCTATGTGTCCGTGCTGGCCCGTTTGAAGGAATTACGTACCGATATCCGCAAGAGCCCCTATCTGAAAAAAGAATATCGGAGGAATCTTCTGATCATGACGGCGTGGGATCCACGCATCATTCGCAAGGCCCACGGGCTGTGGATGAAGGTGCGTGACGGAAGAAGTTAACGGATCTAATGAAAAACATGAATCAGGAAAAACTGCAAAAAATGGAGTCCTTTAAGAGGCTCATCAATCTGTCCCTGGTGATGGGATGTCTGCTGCTGGAGGTGGCGGTCTTCGGTTACCACTGGTATTTCCATTTCCAGTACAGCGTCGTGGAAGATCTGCGGAACTTCTATTTCCGGGGACACGTTCTGGAGATCGCCATTTACGGCGTGGTGCTCTTTGCCTTCTCCAACATGTACGGCGGCATCCGGCTGGGGTATCTGAAGAGCGCAGAGCTGGTGTTCTCCCAGATGTTCGCCACGCTGATGGCCTGGATCGTCATCTATCTGGAGCTGTCCGTCATGGCATTCCAGCTCTTCCACCTGACCTACTTCCTGTATATGATCGCGGAGCAGTTCGCGGTGGTACTCATTTACATCTTCCTGGCGGATAAGCTCTACCGGAACATTTTCCCGCCCCGGAAGCTCCTGCTGGTCCACGGCTGGCGGGATCCCCAGGATCTGATCCGGAAGTTCGAGACCCGGAAGGACAAGTACCGCATCACCGAGATTGCGGATGTGTCCGAGGGACCCGAGAAGATTATCGCTCTTATCAAGGAGAAGCTGGAGGACGGCACCGTCAATGCGGTGGTGCTCGGAGACATCTCCGAGGCGGAGCGCAAGCCCATCGTAAAGTACTGTTACGCTCATTCCGTTCGCTTTTACCTCCTGCCCAAGATCTCCGATGTGATCATGATGGGTGCCGAGGAACTGCATGTTTTTGACACACCTGTCATGCTGACCAGAGAGTTCAGCCTTACCATGGAGCAGCGCTTCCTGAAGCGTATGGTGGACCTGATCTGCTCCCTGGTGCTCATCGTGCTGACCTCCCCCTTCATGCTCCTCACCGCCATCGCGGTAAAATGCTACGACAGAGGTCCCGTGCTGTACAAGCAGGTGCGCCTTACGGAGGGCGGCAGAGAGTTTAAGATCCTGAAGTTCCGTTCCATGCGTGTGGACGCGGAGAAGGACGGCGTGGCCAGACTGGCCAGCAAGGGAGATTCCCGTATCACTCCCGTGGGCCGTTTCATCCGCAAGTGCAGACTGGACGAGCTGCCCCAGCTCTTTAACATCCTGAAGGGTGACATGAGCTTCATCGGTCCCAGACCCGAGCGGCCGGAGATCATGCAGCAGTACATCGAGATCATGCCGGAGTTCGCTTACCGCCTCCGTGTGAAGGCAGGCCTTGCGGGCTTTGCCCAGGTCTACGGCAAGTACAACACCACCCCTTACGACAAGCTGAAGCTGGATCTGACCTACATCGAGAAATACACCATCCTGCTGGATCTGAAGCTGATGCTGCTGACCTTGAAGATCCTGCTCTGGCCTGACAGCACCGAAGGTGTGGAGGCAGATCAGGTGACGGCTCTGCGGAACAGCGTGGAGCAGGAAAAAAACAGACGGGACGCCTCCCAGGGAGAACGGTCCGGTCAGTAGGAGTCCTCAATGGAAGAACAGAGTAAAAAACATCTCCCCTACGGAGGAATCTACCGCGGAAACGAGCCGCCGGACGAACGGCTCCTGCTGCTGCGCTATCTGCAGAATCTGTGGAAGATCCTCTGTGCCATCCTGGTGATCACCCTGCTGGGAGGCGGCATCTACTGCCTTCTGCACATCGTATTTGCCGGGGAAAAAATGTACCGCGCGGAATGCGATATGCTGGTGCATTACACGGAGCCCTACGAGGATACGGGAGATTATTTCGTCAACTATTACACCTGGATCGCTTATGTCTCCTCCGACAAGTTCCTGAACGTCCTGAAGGAGGAGGCGGTGAAGGCGGATCCCGCCTCTGTGATCCCCTCCCTGGACAATTCCGTCATGGCGGGGTACATGAGCGCCGAGATCAAATCCGACATCAACGTCCCCACCTTCTATGTGACCTGTAACAACGAGGCGCTGGCAGGTGAGATCTGTTCCAACGTGGAGCGGGTCTTCTCAGGCGTCTACGGCACGGAGCTCATGGGCGTGGATTCCATGGAGGTGCTGACCTCTACAAAGGTGACGGATGTGTCGGAAGTTCCCAGACCCGGCAGAGCCTTTGCCCTGTCCGCCATCCTGGGAACCCTCTTTGTACATCTCTTTTATCTCCTGTGGGAGACCGGTACGGACAGCCTCTATCTGCCCGCACAGCTCAGCCGCCGCTACGGACTCTGTGCCCTGGGATCCATGGGACAGGAGGAGCTGGCAGCCAATGTCACGGCCCGTTTTTCCAAGGGAGAGATCCATATCGTTCCCGCCACGGAGGACATCAATCCTTCCGAGGTGGCAAAGGGGCTTCGGGAGATCCTGCCGGAAGGATATGATCTGGTTCCCGTACCTGCACCCCTGCTGGATCTGGACTGCAGCAGGCTGTTGCAGGGAGAGGCACAGAATCTCCTGGTGGCAAACGCCGGTCCCAGAGCCGGAAAGCCTCTGGAGAGAACGCTGGAATTTTTGAAGGTACAGAATGTTACGGTGAAGGGCACACTGCTTTGGGAGGCCGACGAGAAACTGATCCGGACCTATTACCGGATCACCCCGGATCTGCACTGACAGGGAGAACCCTATGAAAGTACTATGGATATGCAATCTGATCCTGCCTGAGATCGCACAGGAACTGAAACTGCCGTTCCTGCCGAAGGAAGGCTGGGTGGAAGGACTCCTGCACGGCCTGATGGAGCAGGAAAATCCGCCGGAGATGAGCATTGCCTTTCCCATTCCCAAGGGGATGAAGAAGAAAGGAAAAGCTGCCTGGCTGGATTTGCTTTTGCCCGTGCGGGGAGAGATCCCCATGGGAAACGGAAAGGTTTCCTTCTACGGGTTTACCGAGGACACTTCCCATCCCGAGAATTATGACTTCCGCTTGGAGCGGGAGATGAAGGCCCTTCTGGAGAGCGCCCGTCCCGATGTGATCCATTGCTTCGGTACGGAGTTCCCCCACACCCTGGCGGTGGCCAGAACCCTGAAGCTGCCGAAGCGCCTGCTGATCTCTATTCAGGGCCCCATTTCCGTCTATGCCATGCATTACATGGCACACCTTCCGGAGAAGGTGCAGGGCGATGTCACGTTAAGGGATCTGCTGAAGGGCGACAGCATCCTGCGGCAGCAGCAGAAGTTTTACATGCGCGGGAGGAATGAGCTGCAGGCTGTTTCTCTGGCGGGCTATGTGGCGGGGCGCACCCGCTTTGACAGGCGTCTGGCCATGCACTGGAATCCGAAACTGGTCTACCGTCCTGCGGGAGAGACCCTGCGGGCCACCTTCTACGAAGGCTCCTGGGACAGAGCAAAAGCGCAGTCCGGACGGATCTTTGTCAGCCAGGGAGACTATCCCATCAAGGGCCTGCATTACCTGCTGACGGCCGTGGGAGAATTCCTGGAGGATGCGAAGACTCTGGATCTGACCCCTGAGGAAAAGAGGCTGGAGGAGGATCTGCAGATCTATGTGGCCGGCACCAATATCATCAGAAACGGGGGCCGGATGGACCGCCTGAAGCGCACCGCTTACGGGGCATACCTGCTGGAACTCATTGCGAAATATCACCTGGAGGACAGGGTCCATATGCTGGGCAGACTGGATGCTGCACAGATGAAGGAACAGTACCTGCTGGCCTCCGCCTATGTATGCTGCTCCGCCTGTGAGAACTCTCCCAATTCCCTGGGAGAAGCCATGGTCCTGGGCACCCCTGTGGTGGCGTCGGACGTGGGAGGTATTCCGGACATGATCGGTCAGGACGAAGCATTTATGTACTCCGCCTCCTCCGATGATACCCTGGAGCAGATCGCAAAGCGCCTGAAAGCAGCCCTGGTAAACTGCCTGACGGATCCGGAGGAAAGCGACAGGCGTGCGGCTCTTGCCAAGGTTCACGGCCTGGAAAATCATGACCCCGAACGGAACCGGAGACAGCTCATGCGAATCTATGAGGAGATGGTTTGATGCGTCTGATCTTTGTGTCGAATTATATCAATCATCATCAGATCCCCTTTTGCCGGGAGGCCGAAAGCCTCCTGGGGAAGGGGAATTTTCTCTTTTTTCAGACCTGCGGGATAGAGACAGAGCGCCTTGGCATGGGTTGGAAGGAGGAGCTTCCGGACTATGTGCGGCTCACCTACGATGAGGATCCGGTGCGAAGTGAATCGCTCCGCAGACAGGCCATCCGGGACATCTGCGAAGCGGATGTGGTGCTTTTCGGTGGCTGTGAGGAAGAAGACTATATCAAGCCCAGACTGGATGCCGGAAAGCTGACCTTCCGCTACTCCGAGAGGGTCTACAAAACGGGCCAGTGGAAGTGTGTGACCCCCAGGGGGTTGCACCGCAAATACCTGGACCATACCGCTTACCGGAAGGCCCCCGTGTACCTGCTCTGCGCAGGCGGCTATGTGGCATCCGATTTCGGGATCTTCCGCTCTTATCCGGAGAAAATGCTGCGCTGGGGATATTTCCCGGAGATAAAACGGCAGGATCTGAAGGCCCTGTTTGCAAAGAAGGAAGAAAATGAAGTGCCACGCCTTCTGTGGGCAGGGCGCATGATCGACTGGAAACACGCGGAGCGTGCCATCCGTACCGCGCAGGAACTGAAAAACCGTGGCCTGTCTTTCCGCCTGGATCTGGTAGGCGGCGGTGCCATGGAGGCGGAGTTAAAACAGGCAGTACGGGACCAACATCTGGAGGATGTGGTGCGCTTTGCGGGCGTCCGCTCTCCGGAGGGAGTTCGGGAGCTCATGGAACAGTCGGACATTTTCCTCTTTACCAGTGACCGTCAGGAGGGCTGGGGGGCTGTGGCGAACGAAGCCATGAACAGCGGCTGCGCCCTGATCATGGATGCCATGATCGGTGCCGCGCCCTATCTGGCAAGGAACGGCAAAAATGCCTTTGTGTATCCGGACGCCCATCCCGAGCTGATGACGGAGTATGCGGAGCGTCTGATCCGGGATAAGGCCCTGCGCGTCATCATGGGAGCGGAGGGCTATGAAACCGTATGGCAGCTGTGGAATCCCCAGGTGGCGGCGGGCAGGCTCCTGATGCTGGCGGAAAAAGCGCTGGCCCTGGGAGAGGAAGCAAATGAAAAAGCCCCCATCCTCTGGGAGGACGGAGGCCCCTTATCGGCAGAGCATCCGAGAGCGGAAGGAAAAATCGCCGCTCAGATCTGTTCGTTTTGACGGTGGATCAGAGGATCCTCATAGGCATCCATGAAGTCGGGCCCCAGGCGGACGCTTTCATCCGCATAGGGAAAATCCGACATCTCTGTCAGAACGCCAACAACCTTTTTGAAATGAGCCCCGGGGATGAAATGCAGCATCTCCATGGGGACACTTCCGCGGATCTGCGGAATATCGGGGAACAGTTTTTCGTAGTCCAGCTCGTCTCTGGGGTGGGGCTTCAGGAAGACGGTTCCCTCTTTTTCATACATGGCAACGATGTCCCGGAAGATCCGTTCCCGGATGTCCAGGGTGCACAGAGGATCCGTTAGGATCAGGATGCCGTCCCCTGCCTTGGCGGCTTCCGCCACTCGCTGCACCAGCTCCTCCTTGTTCTCCAGGAAGACCTGCAGGATCAGCTCCTTGTCTTCTTCCGTCAGACGGTCCCGGAGAGGAAGCCTGGGGACTTCGATGTATTTTTTGAAATCCTGATAGATCAGGCGGCTCCGGTCATTGATCTCCATGTCGATGCAGTATTTCCCGTAGCCGTTGGGAATGCAGATCAGGTTCAGACGCATGGAGAGGAAGGCCTTCAGAGGGAAATGCCCCCGGTTGTCGAACCTTGCCAGATCGCCATTGGCGATGCAGTTTAAGCCGTCCTCCACGGCATGGTACCGGATCCTTGCCTGGTTTAAGTAGACGCCGATGGGATCCGCGTCACAGAAGACATAGATCTGCTTATAATCCCGGAAATTCACGGGCAGGTAGGGCTCCTGCAGCTTTGCAAAGCGTCTGGTGAGTTTGATGCGCTGTCTGAGATTCCCCAGACCGCTGCCGGTATTTTCCCGGTACCTTGCCAGCTCCGGAAAGGCGCTTTCCCGCTGCTCATCATATTCCAGCACCTCTTCAAAGAGGCCGCAGGCTCTGACCCTGGGCAGCAGAGAGGAAAAGTCGTTGCTCATTTTGGAGAGGATCAGGGTGGCGTTCGGCCGGTAAGAAGTGCCTTCCTCTGCCCGAATCTTCAGCTCTTTCAGTATGGTGATGTAGACATGATAGAAGGTGTGGCAGACATAAATGCGTTCTTTCATGTTCAGTTACTATCTCCTTGGATCGTTTTCAGTAATGCTTCCGCCATCAGGAAGCGCCCCCGCTCATTGTAATGTACGTCATCCTCCGCATAGTAGGGGAAAGTGTCCTGCGTCAGGCCCTCCACGGACTGCTGTTCAAATACTGTGCAGCCCAGCTCATCTCCCAGGGTCCGGATCGCAGCCCGGTAATCCTCCAGGACCCAGCTGCGGGATTCGTCCGAAGGGGCCCATCCGTTATCAAACATGGAAATGTATCCCGGGATCATGAGAATGATCTGCGCCTCCGGATGGGCGGAGGCCAGTTCCGTGATGCCGGTGCGCAGGGACCCGACAGTGGTGGCTGTATCTGCGGGATCCTCGCTCACGGGAGCATATCCGTTGAAATAATCGTTGATGCCAAACTCGATGACGAAGATCAGATCCCCGCCGTCCAGGATGTCCGCCTGTGCGTCAGCGAAATCCTTTCGTACCGTGGCATCTCCCGTACCCACCATGGCAGTGAGGGTGGGAAAATCGTGTCCGTAGTGGCCGTTTGCCGCGCCTGTTGCTCCGCCCACGGCACAGTTATAGGCGCTGCATCCCGATAGAGCGTTCATGACGGAAGTGATGGAGGTGGTGTCCGAGTAATTGCCGAAAATGCTGTCTCCGATGCATACCACCGCCGTTCCGGTCAGATCGGGATAGGCCTTGGGATTCTCCAGAGCAGCCAGGATCCGGCTGCATTTTTCATCCATCTCTCCGGCGCTTACGGAGCGCTGTCTGTCCGCATAGGTGTAGAGGAAAAATTTCTCATTCAGATTTCCCTGCAGGGAGCCGCTGAAGGAATCCGCAAACTGGTTCTCACCGTAGAGAACCCAGTCCTCGTCTCCGTAGAAATACAGGACGACATTGGGCTGAGCGCAAAAGAACTCCGCCGCCAGTCCGTAGCATTCCGCCACGTTTTGCGGACTCGAAAGTTCCTCCCAGTAGGAGAGGGGGTGGGCGGGGATGCGGATCTGGTAGAGCACGTCCGGATGGGCCGTAAAATAGGGCGCCAGCATTTCCACCATCTTCACGGCTGCGGCGGACGGATCCTTTTTCTCCCGCAGCAGGAGAGCAGGGTCAAAATCCAGGAACACATGGGTGATCCGGTTGTTCGAAGCATAGGCGGCGTTCAGGCAGTTCAGCAGAGGCTTTAACCGGTCCACGGGCCCCCGGCACACATAGGTGGTAAGCCCCAGGTAGTTTGCAAACCATTCACTCTGCACGGTGACATCTCCCGCGTAGGAGATGTATATGCCGTTGTATTCGCTGTTTTCCAGACCGGCCAGATCCTCGGCGGAGGTGCCGGACGATGTCCGCAGGAACGCCAGGATCCCTACCAGCAAAAGAAAGGCTGCCGCGCTCAGCAGCAGTATTTTGATAAGGCGTGATGTAAATTTCTTATTCATGGCTTAATTATATCAAAAAAGTAGGGATTTTGTGGTAGAATATATAAGCGCCATTCTGTGGCGCAGGAGAAATTTACCCGGGGTTGTTCGGAAACGGAAACGCCCGGAGAGACCTGCTTCGGAAGATGCAGACAAAAGTGAGAGCGTATGGATACGATAGCAATTTTGATCCCATGCTACAACGAGGCAAAGACCATCGGGAAGGTTGTGAAGGATGCGAAGGAGCAGCTCCCCGAGGCAACGGTCTATGTCTATGACAACAATTCCACCGATGATACCGGCAGGATCGCTGCCGAAGCCGGAGCCGTCGTGCGCCGGGAGTGGCAGCAGGGCAAGGGCAATGTGATCCGGAGAATGTTCCGGGAGATCGACGCCGATTGCTACATCATGATCGACGGTGACGATACTTATTCCCTGGATTCTGCCCGGGAAATGGCCCGTCAGGTGCTGGAGTGCGGTGCCGACATGGTGGTGGGAGACAGGCTCAGCTCCACCTATTTTTCGGAGAACAAACGCCCCTTCCACAATTTCGGCAATTCCCTGATGCGCGGCGCCATCAATTCCCTCTTCGGTGCGGATGTAAAGGACATCATGACCGGGTACCGGGCCTTCTCCTATGAATTTGTGAAGACCTTCCCCGTGTTTTCCAAGGGATTTGAGATCGAAACCGAGATGACCATCCACGCGGTGAATTACAACCTTCGTGTGGTGAACGTGGTCATCGAATACAGAGATCGTCCCGAAGGCAGTGTTTCCAAGCTGAACACTGTCCCCGACGGGATCAAAGTTTTGCACAAGCTCTACACGCTGTACAAGAATTACCGTCCCATGCGGTTCTTCGGACTGCTGGGTACGATTTTGATCCTGCTGGCCATCGGATTCCTGGCGCCCATTGTGGCGGAGTACGGATCCACGGGTCTGGTGCCCCGCTTCCCCACCCTCATCGTATGCGGGTTTGTGGGACTGAGCGGTGTGCTTTCCATTTTCACGGGCATGATCCTCAGGGCTATCGATGTCCGTGATCGCAAGGATTTTGAATATCGTCTGGTCCGGGTCCATGATCACCGGGCCTCTCAAAAGAGAAGGGAACAGGAAAAGAATGGATAAAGTCAGCTTTGTGATCCCCTGCTATCGCTCGGAGCTCACTCTGGAGGGAGTGGTCCGGGAGATCAGGGAAAAAATGGAAGAGCTGAAGGACAGATACAGTTACGATATTTTTCTCGTAAACGACTGCTCTCCCGACGGAACGGAAGACGTGATCCGGAAGCTCTGTGAGGAGCACGACAACATCCGGGGCATCTCTTTAGCCCGGAACTTCGGACAGCACAGCGCCCTCATGGCAGGTCTGCGGTACTCCGACGGCGACATCGTGGTATGCCTGGACGACGACGGACAGACCCCTGCCAACGAAGTGGACAAACTGCTGAATGCTCTGGGACGTGACACGGATGTCGTTTATGCACACTATTCCCACAAGCATCATTCCCATTTCCGGAACTTCGGCAGCCGCGTGAACGACTACATGATCCGGGTAATGCTGGGAAAACCCAGGGACCTGGCGGTGTCCAGTTATTTTGCGGCAAAGCGTTTTGTGGTAAATGATCTGATCCGGTACGAGAACAGCTACCCTTACGTCATCGGCCTGGTGCTGCGCTCCACGAAGCACATCACCAATGTGGAAGTTAATCACAGAGACCGTGAGGTGGGACGCTCCGGCTATACCCTGGGCAAGCTCCTGAATCTCTGGTTCAACGGCTTTACCGCCTTTTCCGTAAAGCCCTTAAGGATCGCTACCGGCATTGGTATCATGTCCACATTTTTCAGCTTCCTCTACGGTGTCTACATCGTGATCCGCAGACTGGTGAATCCCGTGGTGGTACAGGGCTACGCAGCTCAGATGACGGCCACCATTTTCTTCGGAGGCCTCATTCTGATGATGCTGGGACTCATCGGGGAATACGTGGGCAGGATCTATATCACGCTCAACAATGCACCCCAATATGTCATCCGGGAGAGCTGGAACCTGCCGGAGGCAGAGGATAAGAAAGCAGACTGATTATGGCTTTTGTACATTTGCACACCCATACGGAATACAGTCTCCTGGACGGCATGAACCGTGTGGGGGATTACGTGAAGCGCGTGAAGGAGCTGGGGATGACCGCGGCTGCCATCACCGATCACGGTGTGATGTACGGTGTGCTGAAATTCTATCGCGCAGCGAAGGAAGCGGGGATCAAACCCATCCTTGGCTGCGAGGTCTATGTGGCGCCCGGCTCCCGCTTTGAGAAAAATGCGGGCCGCGGTGAGGTCAGATATCACCATCTGATCCTGCTGGCGGAGAACAATACGGGCTATGCCAATCTGTTAAAACTCGTGAGCAGAGGTTTCACCGAAGGCTTTTATTTCAAGCCCCGCGTGGACAAGGAACTGCTCCGGGAGTATCACGAGGGACTGATCTGTCTCAGCGCCTGTCTGGCAGGCGAATTACCCAGGACCATACTTTCCGGGAAGCCGGAGGAAGCCAGGAAGCTGGCTTTGGAATATCGCGACATTTTCGGTCCGGAGAATTTCTTCCTGGAGCTGCAGGATCACGGACTGGCGGACCAGCGCCGTGTCAATATGGAACTGGTGCAGATCGCGCGGGAAACCGGCATCGGTCTGGTGGCTACCAACGACTGCCACTACACCTACCGCGAGGATGCGGATGCGCACGATATTTTGCTGTGCATTCAGACCAATAAGACCATCAGCAGCGAGGACCGGCTCACCTACCATGACGGTCAGTTCTATGTGAAGAGCGAAGCGGAGATGGCGGAGCGTTTTTCCTATCTGCCGGAGGCGCTGGAGAATACGGCCCGCATCGCTGAGCGCTGCAATGTGGAGATTGAGACCGGCGTCAATAAGCTCCCTTCCTACGCGGTACCGGACGGGAAAGACGCCTTCGAATACCTGGAGGAACTCTGTACTGCGGGCCTCCTGAAGCGCTATGGCAGGGATGATCTGCCTGCCGGAGACGGCAGGACTCTGCGGGAACGTCTGGACTATGAGCTGGGTGTGATCCGTTCCATGGGCTTTGTGGATTATTTCCTCATCGTCTGGGATTTCATTCATTATGCAAGGAAAAATGACATCTCTGTCGGACCCGGAAGAGGTTCTGCCGCGGGGAGCATTGTTTCTTATTGCCTGGAGATCACCAACATCGATCCCGTTCGCTATGAACTGATCTTTGAGCGCTTCCTGAATCCGGAGCGCGTCACCATGCCCGATATTGATGTGGACTTCTGCACCCGCAGACGGCGCGAGGTCATCGAATATGTCATGGACAAATACGGCCGGGAGAAGGTGGTGCAGATCGCAACCATGTCCACCCTGGGCGCCAAGGGCGTCATCAAGGATGTGGCCAGAGCCATGGATCTGCCCTTCGCCTTCGGCAACGAGGTGACGAAGAAGATCCCCCGGGAGCCGGACATCACGCTGAAAAAGGCGTTGGAGATCAGTCCGGAATTTAAGGAACTCTACGATACTGACGAACGGGTGCACCGCATTGTGGATATGTCGCAGCGGCTGGAAGGACTGCCCCGGAACACCGGTACCCATGCCGCCGGCGTGGTGATCTGCCGGGAGAGCGCCGAGGAGTATGTGCCACTGGCCATCGGTACCGAGGATATGCCCGTGACCCAGTACGACAAGGATGAGCTGGAGAGTCTGGGCCTGCTGAAAATGGACTTTCTGGGACTCACTACCCTGGATATGATCGAGGATGTGGAGCGGAACATCCTGCGGGATACGGGAGAGCATGTGGACAGCGCCCATGTGGAGATGAACGATTCCAAGGTTTTCGCTTCCCTGGCAACGGGCCACACCGAGGGTATTTTCCAGCTGGAATCCGCCGGCATGCGGAATTTCATGAAGGAGTTAAAGCCCGGGAGCCTGGAGGACGTCATCGCAGGTATTTCCCTGTATCGTCCCGGTCCCATGTCCTTCATTCCGAAATACATCGACGGGAAAAATCACGCGGGGAGCATCACTTACGCCTGCCCGCAGCTGGAGCCCATCCTGGCGCCCACCTACGGCTGCATCGTCTATCAGGAGCAGGTCATGCGCATCGTCCGTGAGCTGGGCGGCTATTCCATGGGACGGAGCGATAAGGTGCGCCGCGTCATGAGCAAGAAAAAACAGGATGTGATGGATGCGGAGCGGAAGATCTTCCTCTACGGTAACGAGGAGGAGATCGATACTGCCCGAGAGGCGGGAAAGCCCCTGCCTGCCAGAGTACCCGGATGCGTCGACAACGGGATTCCGGAAGCGACCGCCAATCACATCTTTGACGAGATGGTGGATTTTGCAAAATACGCCTTCAACAAGTCCCACGCCGCGTCCTACGCGGTGGTGGCTTACCAGACGGCTTATCTGAAATGTTATTACCCCGTGCAGTTTATGGCGGCTCTCATGACTTCCGTTATCGGGAACCTGCCGAAGGTGGTGGCCTACATCGCTACCTGCCGCGGCATGGGTATTGAGGTTTCTCCTCCTTCCGTCAACGAGGGAGGCGTGGGCTTCATCTCCGGCGACGGCAGGATCCGCTATGCCCTCACCGCCATCAAAGGCGTGGGAGATTCCGTGGCGGACGCTATCGCTTCGGAGCGTGAGAAAAACGGACCCTTCACAGGACTCCGGGATTTCCTGGAGCGGGTGAAAGATAAGGAAATGAACCGCCATGCGGCGGAGGCTCTGGTAAAATCCGGCGCCCTGGACTGCCTGGGAGGCACCCGCCAGCAGATGCTGCGGGATTCCGCCTTTATCATGGATGATCTGGCCCGGGAGAAAAAGACCCAGATTTCGGGACAGATGACCCTCTTTGACATCTTTGAGGATGAGAAGAAGGGCGGTTCCGAAAGTGATCTGCCGCCTCTGGGAGAGTTCGACAGAGAAACGCTGCTGGCTATGGAGAAGGAGGTGCTGGGACTCTACATCAGCGGTCATCCCCTGGAGCCTTACCGGGAGCTGGAGGAGCGCATTGCGGATGTGAGTGCGGCGGACTTTACCCTGGATGAAGAGCTGGGAAGAGCCGAGCTGGAGGATGGGGCGTACCTCATCGCCGGCGGCATGATCTCCGAGAAGACCATCAAATATACGAAGACCAATAAGGCCATGTGCTTCCTGACACTGGAGGATCTGACGGGATCTGTGGAAGTACTGGTTTTCCCCAAGACCTACGAGCAGTACGCGCCCATTCTGGATGAGGACGCCCGGATCTTTGTCCGGGGCAAGGTCAGCATCGAGGAGGATCGGGATGCGAAGCTTCTGGCGGATCAGATCGTTCTCTTCGGAGACGCGGAGGGGAAAAATGCTTCCGATATTTTCCGCACCGGCCGTAGATACGGCAGTTCCGGGTCTTTCTATCAGAACAGCGCACCCCGTTCCGGCGGATATGGTGCCCGGGGCGGACAGAGTGCCCGGGGCGGACAGAGCGCGGCGGCAGGCGGCGCGAAATCTGCGCCCGGCGCAGGGAATGGTGCCACCGGCAGCGGCGCTACCGCAGGATCTGCAAGTGGTACCGGGGCTCCGGATCAGTTTGGCCCCAAAATTCCGGAGAAGGGTTTGTTCCTCAGATTTGCCACCCCGCAGGAGTATGACGGGCATTGGCAGCAGATCCGGGAGATCCTGGCAAAATACCCCGGAAATGCGGAGGTTGTGGTGTATCTGAACTCCGCAAAAGCCCTGCGGGTACTGCCTTCCGAATCCTGCGTGACCCTGTGCGCGGAGCTGGAGGAGAGCTTGTCAAATCTCCTCGGCGCCGAGAATGTTAAGATAAAGTATTGAAATAGCGGAAAAAAGAGACTAAAATACTTCTGATTATGATATGATTTCAGATTCGTGGAGGTAGTCATGGCAAATAAGATGGAAACAATCGGTGTCCTTACCAGCGGCGGTGATGCCCCCGGCATGAACGCAGCCATCCGTGCGGTTGTCCGTGTGGCGATTGCCAGAGGATTGAAGGTAAAGGGCATTAAGAAGGGATACATGGGACTGCTCAATGAGGAGATCATTGACATGCAGCCCAAGGATGTGTCCGATACCATCCAGCGCGGCGGTACCCTGCTGGGAACTGCAAGATGTCTGGAGTTTAAGAATCCCGAGGTGCAGAAGCGCGGTGCGGAGATCTGCCGCAGACACGGCATCGACGGAATGGTGGTCATCGGCGGAGACGGTTCCTACCGTGGTGCACAGGCTCTTTCCCGCAACGGTATCAATACCATCGGCCTGCCCGGTACCATCGACCTGGATATTGCCTGCACCGATTACACCATCGGATTTGACACCGCTGTCAATACCGCTATGGATGCCATCGACAAGGTAAAGGACACCTCCTCTTCTCATGAGAGATGTTCCATCATCGAGGTTATGGGCAGAAATGCGGGATACATCGCTCTGTGGTGCGGCATCGCAAACGGTGCGGAGGATATCCTGCTTCCCGAGAAGTACAACTTCAACGAGCAGGACATCATCAACAACATCATCGAGAACCGTAAGAAGGGCAAGACCCATCACCTGATCATCAATGCGGAGGGCATCGGTCATTCCGCTTCCATGGCCCGCAGGATCGAGGCAGCTACCGGCATCGAGACCCGTGCTACTATCCTGGGCTACATGCAGCGTGGCGGCAGCCCCACTGCAAAGGATCGTGTCTATGCCTCCATCATGGGTGCTCATGCCGTGGATATCCTCATCGCAGGCAAGACCAACCGTGTTGTCTGCTACAAGCACGGCGAGTTCGTGGATATGGACATCGAAGAAGCACTGAACATGACCAAGAACATCAGCGAGTACGAATTTGAGGTGGCAAGACTTCTGTCCGTATGATCGGAGATACTGACGCTTAAGAGCGATGAAGTCCCTTCATCGCTCTTTTTCTTTATAAGACTGAGAGAACTTTATGATCACAGCATCCTCTAACCAGCAGATCAAACAATTGCAGAAATGGATGAGCAAGAGCTCCGAGCGGGCCAAGGACGGGATCTTCCTGGCGGAAGGCCTGCGTCTTGTGAGCGAAGCTCCGGCGGAGCTGGTCCGGACCCTCTACGTAACGCCCAAGGTGGCAGAAGAGGGGATTCCGGAAAAACTGCGGCAGATTCCCACTGAAGTGGTGTCACCGGAGCTTTTTTCGAAGATTTCCTCCACCGACACCCCCCAGGGGATCCTGGCGGTGGTGAAACGTCCCACCTGGGACCCGGAAGAGATCCTGAAGCGGGATGATCCCTTCCTGGTGGTCTGCGAGCGGATGCAGGATCCGGGAAATCTGGGCACCGTATTCCGCACCGCGGAGGCAGCAGGGGTCAGCGCCCTGTATATGTCCCGGGACGCGGTGGATCCCTACAATCCCAAGGTGGTGCGTTCCACCATGGGAGCTATTTTCCGGGTGCCCCATTTCATCTATAATGATTACAAAGTCCTGGCGGAGACCTTCCGGAAGCGGGAGATCCGCACCTACGCGGCCCATCTCCGGGGAACTCTTTCCTATACGGAAGCGGACTTCCGGGGCGGCAGCGCCGTCCTCATCGGCAACGAAGGAAACGGCCTTTCCGAGGAGACCGCTGCGATGGCGGATACTCTGGTGAAGATCCCCATGGCGGGACAGGCGGAATCCCTGAACGCCTCCGTGGCAGCAGCACTTTTGATGTATGAAGGATTCCGAAAAAGGAACTTCAAATAATCGGATGAAGGATAACTTATATATATGAAGAAAACAATCCTGATCGTGGATGCGATCCTGCTGTGTATCCTGCTTCTGGTAGGCGGGATCGTCCTGATCAAACATTTCGGTGAGAAGGCGAATGCTTCCGGAAGTGCATCCGGGACCGAAACGGTGCTTCCCGTCACCACCTCCCTGGTGGGAGAACCCATCCCCGAAGAGGCACAAACGGACAGTACTGTCGTTTCGGACGGAGCCGTCATTTCAGACACGGATGTCAATGGAGAGGGCGAAAACGCAGCAGATACGGGCACTGCAGAGGAAGAGATTCCGGAAGAAGAACCTCTCGATCCGGTGCATATCATCTACACCGGAGACGTGTGCGTGCAAAACAGCATTCAGGTGACCTATGATGCCGGAGGGATCGGCGCCATTCTTTCCGACGATCTCCGGGAGCGGCTGAATGCAGCCGACATTACCGTCATCAATCACGAGTTTGCCATGAGCGACAGAGGTGAGCCTGCACCGGACAAGCAGTACACCTTCCGGGCGGCACCGAAATATACGAGCCTGCTTCTGGAAATGGGAGCGGACATTGCATCTCTGGCAAACAATCACGCACTGGACTACGGAAAGGACGCCCTCAGCGATACCTTCGTCCATCTGGATGCGGCGGGGATCGATTATATGGGAGCCGGCGAAACGGAAGCCCGGGCGGCGGAGATGATCACCCGTCAGGTAGGAGATTATTGCATAGGCTTTATGGCAGCTTCCCGGGTTTACCCGGAAGTGTCCTGGAACGTGCTGAACTCTCAGCCGGGGATGCTCCCTGCCTACGATCCGGATTATCTGGTGAAGCAGGTGAAGGAAAAAGCACCCCTGTGCGACTACCTCATCATCTATCTCCACTGGGGCATTGAGCGGGAGACCTACCCTGAGGAGTACGAGCGGTCCCTGGGTAAGAGCCTCATCGATGCGGGAGCCGACGCAGTGGTGGGATCTCACCCCCATGTGCTTCAGGGAATGGAATTCTACAACGGGAAGCCCATTTTCTACAGTCTTGGGAATTTCGTTTTCAATGCTTCCATTGCAAGAACTGCCTATCTGGAGGCAACCGTGGATCTGGAGGCGGCGAGGGAGCACGGTGCGGATGAGCTTTCCGACTATGTCACCTGGTCCATCACTCCCTGCAAGGCTTCGGATTACTGCACGAGAGTGATCACCGATCCTGCGGCGGTGACGGAGTTCCGGTCCTACATGAAGGGGATCTCCTACGATGTGGACATTGCCGAGGACGGCACCATCATCAATCTGCGGTAGGGTTCGGACGATACATTAGTGCAGTTTTTCCCACAAAATATGGGAATTGCGCCGAATGTGAAACAAGATGTATATTGACAATACGTCAATAAGAGAAACTTTCTACTATATATATAATGTATCGATTCCGCACTACTGCAATATCAAATGGAAACTGACAAGGGAACGAAAGAAGGAGGGACACATGAAGATCGGATTTATCGGATTGGGCAATATGGCCAAAGCTATCATCGGCGGGATCCTGCAGAGCGGACTGGCAATGCCGGGAGATATCTGCGGATCGGCAAAGACCGAAGTTACCAGGGAGAAGGTGGGGAAGGAATTTGGCATCACCACCTATGCGGATAATCGGGAAGTGGCGAAGAACAGTGATGTGCTCTTCCTGGCGGTAAAGCCCGTGTTCGTGGGGGATGTGATCTCCGAGATCAAGGACAGCGTAAACGAGAAGACCCTGATCATCAGCGTGGTGGCGGGCAAGAGCATCGTTTATCTCCAGGAGGCCTTCGAAAGAAAGGCACTTCACATCGTCCGCACTATGCCCAACACTCCCGCACTGGTGGGAGAGGGCTGTACCGGCTTGTGCTTCCACGGTGCGGTGACGGAAGAAGAGCGGAATCTGGCATGCAAGATGATGGGATCCTTCGGCAAGGCCATCGTGGTGGAAGAGCGTCTCATGGATGTGGTGGGAGCCGTCAGCGGCAGTTCCCCCGCCTTTGTGTTCCTGTTCCTGGAAGCTCTGGCAGACGGCGCCGTTGCAGGAGGTATGCCCCGGAAGCAGGCTTACGAATTTGCTGCGCAGGCAGTGCTTGGCAGTGCAAAGCTGATGCTGGAGACCGGAAAGCATCCCGGCGAGCTGAAGGATATGGTCTGTTCCCCCGGCGGCACCACCATTGAGGGTGTGAAGGCTTTGGAGGAGGGCGGCCTGCGTGCAGCTGTGCTGAATGCTATGGAGGCTACCATCGAAAAGACCCGCAAACTGTGATAAATACTGCATTTTCGGAGTGCTCGGCCGGGGGAGTTTGACAAATAAAATCTAATTTGTTAACATAAACCCCGTGTCCGCTGTAACACTTTTGTAAAGATTGACATTAATACGAAACATATTGAGGTCAAAAACTGACGCTGTTCCGTGCTGTATCGGGCTTTTTTGCTTGCGATACAAGGACACAGGCGGGACAAGGCGGAGCTGATGCTCCGAAAATGAGGTTATCGTATGTTACGAAGCAAAGGACTGCTTCCGGGGCTTACGGCAGTGGGCGTTTTCCTGCTCCTGCTGGTCTTACTCGCTCCCGGTGCGCAGATCCGGGCTGAGGCAAAAGGGCGCGGCGCCCTAAACAGCCTGGTGGGCGGCCTTTCCGGCACCTTGAACCCTTCCGAGGGGACAACGGAAGATGCGATTCTTTCCATGGCGGAGCGGCTTCACATCACTCTTGTGGAAGTGAAGCTCTTCGAGGAAGAGGAAGAATCCACGCTGGTCATGGCAAACGTAAAAAATGCATTGAATGTCCGCAGCGAGCCCGATGAGGAGGCCGAGAAGGTCGGCATGCTCTACAAGGACTGCGGCGGCACCATTCTGGAACGGCAGGATGGCTGGACGAAATTAAAGTCCGGCAATCTGGTGGGCTGGGCCAATGATGACTATCTCCTCTTCGACGAAGAGGCGGAGGCCATGGCCGAAGAAGTGGGTATCACCCTGGCGGTGGTGAACACGGAAACCCTTCGTGTCCGTTCAGGCCCCGGCACCGATGAAGGTGTCCTGGGACTGGTTCCCAACGGAGAAGTTCTGGAAGTGGTGGAGGTCGTGGAGATCATCCCCGGCGAAGAGGAAGAGGAGGATGATGATGATGAGCCTCTTGCCTCGGCCATTACGGATGAAGAGGATGCGGATGAGAATGATCCTCATGTCTACGACGAGGAAGTCAAAGAAGAGGAAGCCGCACCCGTGATCTGGGTGTGTGTGGACTATGAAGGCAAGGATGGCTACATCTCCGCAGAGTATGTGACTACCAGCTTCCATGTGGACGCAGGTGAGACCATCGAAGAGATCAAGGCCCGCGAGAAAGCGGAGGCCGAGGCAAAGCGCCATGTGAATTATGATGCCATCTCCACCGATGCGGATACCGCAAGACTCCTGGCAGCATTGATCCAGTGCGAGGCCGGAGGCGAGTGCTACGACGGTCAGGTGGCCGTGGGCGCAGTGGTCATGAACCGTGTGCGTTCCGGTGCATATCCCAATACCATCTACGGTGTGATCTTTGCATCCGGACAGTTTACTCCCGCCATGAACGGCAAGGTGGGTACGCTGTACAATTCCGGCAAGATCAGCCAGAGCTGTATCAATGCGGCAAACGAAGCCATCAGCGGTGTTTCCAATGTGGGTTCCTGCACACACTTCCGCAGAAACGACGGAAGAGAAGGTATCGTCATCGGTAACCACGTGTTCTACTAAATCAACAGAGATCGATTTTCAGGGAGAGCTTACTGCTCTCCCTGTTTTTATATCACCCACCTGTTCCCACGGGCCTCTTCGGCACTCTCTCTTTTCTGAGACTCTATCCCATTTATTCCGCAAAAATCCGGCGTATTTTCACTGCTGAATCCCACTTTCCGATATTCGACAAAAGGTGGAAAATATAGTAAAATAAATCCCAAATAGGCAAATTGTCTGAAAGGAGTAGATATGGACCCGTATGTGATTCTTTGGATCGTTGTTCTGATCGTCTCCATCGTGGTGGAGATCATAACCATGGGACTGACCAGTATCTGGTTTGCGGGAGGAGCTCTCATCGCCCTCATCGTCGCATTGATCCACGTTCCGTTCTGGCTGCAGATCGTTCTGTTCGTGGCAGTGAGCCTGGCACTTTTGTTTATCACGAGACCGCTGGCCACCAAATATTTCAACAAGTTCCGGCAGAAAACCAATGCCGAGAGCCTGGTGGGAGAGAAGGCAGTGGTGAAGGAGACCATCGACAACCTTAACGCCGTGGGCCATGTGTCCGTCAACGGTAATGAGTGGACCGCCCGCAGCGACCGCCCCGATGAGATCATTCCCGAGGGCACCACGGTGGTGATCCGTCGGATCGAAGGTGTAAAGCTCATCGTTTCGCCTGTAGCGAAAGCATAAGAAAAGAAGTGACGTATCTGTCATTATAATCAGGGGTTCCGGCGAAAAAGATGCCGGGGAAAGGGAGTGTTATGTACGGATTTATTGCATTGCTGGTTGTTGTGATCTGTGTTCTGGTGTCCTGTCTGAAGATCGTTCCCCAGGCGCAGGCATTTGTCATTGAGAGACTGGGCGCTTATCAGGGAACCTGGTCCGTAGGCTTTCACCTGAAGGCCCCCTTTATCGATAAGGTGGCGCGCAGAGTGAACCTGAAGGAGCAGGTAGCGGATTTTCCGCCTCAGCCCGTTATTACGAAGGATAACGTTACCATGCGGATCGACACCGTGGTCTTCTATCAGATCACCGATCCCAAGCTGTATACCTACGGCGTGGAAAATCCCATGCTGGCTATCGAGAACCTGACCGCTACGACGCTGAGAAATATCATCGGTGACCTGGAGCTGGACGAGACCCTTACCAGCCGTGAGACCATCAACACCAAGATGAGATCCAGCCTGGATGTGGCTACCGATCCCTGGGGTATCAAGGTGAACCGCGTGGAGCTGAAGAACATCATTCCTCCCGCTGAGATCCAGAACGCCATGGAGAAGCAGATGAAGGCAGAGCGTGAGAGACGTGAAGCCGTCACCAGAGCAGAAGGTGAGAAGAAGGCCCGCATTCTGGAGGCAGAGGGTGCCAAGGAATCCGCTATCCTGAAGGCAGAGGCGGAGAAGCAGGCACTGGTGCTTCACGCAGAGGCACACAAGGAAAAGATGATCCGCGAGGCAGAAGGTGAAGCGGAAGCAATCCTGAAGGTTCAGCAGGCAAAGGCAGACGGTATCCGTGCTCTGAAGGCAGCAGGTGCCGATGACACCGTGCTCCGCCTGAAGGGTCTGGAGGCATTCGAGGCAGTGGCAGACGGACGTGCTACCACCATCCTGCTTCCTTCCGAACTCCAGGGCATCGCATCCCTGGGCGCAACCCTGAAGACTGCTGTCAACGCAACGGACAGAGCAAAGGGCGGTCCCGATAAGGATGTTCCCTGCAACGATCCCATGGATAAGGTCTATAAGGACGCGTACGATGAATGCACCTGACTAGGTGACGGAGGAAATGAAAAATGATCGATCTGAAAGGAAGAGACTTTCTGAAACTGCTGGATTTTACGCCGGAGGAGATCACCTACCTGCTGGATCTGGCAGCCGACCTGAAGGACAAGAAGAAAAAAGGCATCCCGGTGGATCATCACCGGGGCAAGAACGTGGCGCTGATCTTTGAGAAGACCAGCACCCGCACCCGCTGCGCATTTGAAGTGGGTGCTCACGATCTGGGCATGGGAACCACCTATCTGGAGCCCGGTACCTCCCAGATCGGCAAGAAGGAGTCCATTGCGGATACCGCAAGAGTGCTGGCAGGTATGTTCGACGGCATCGAGTACCGCGGCTTTGAGCAGAGCATTGTGGAGGAGCTGGCATACTATTCCAAGGTGCCCGTATGGAACGGCCTCACCAACGAGTTTCATCCCACCCAGATGCTGGCGGATCTCTTAACCATCCGAGAGCATTTCGGAAAGCTGGAAGGCATCAAGCTGGCTTATCTGGGAGATGCAAGATACAACACCGGCAACAGCCTCATGGTGGCCTGTGCGAAGATGGGCATGACCTTCGTGGCGTGTGCGCCGAAGAAGTACCATCCCAACGCGGAGCTGGTGGCAACCTGCCGTGAGATCGCGGCAGCTACCGGCGGAGAGATCATTCTCACCGAGGATCCCATGGAGGGAACCAAAGACGCCAATGTGGTGGCCACCGATGTGTGGGTATCCATGGGTGAGCCCGATGAAGTCTGGCAGGAGCGGATCAATGATCTGTCCCCTTATCAGGTGAATCGCGCCATCATGGATAATGCGGGTCCCAAGGCTGTCTTCATGCACTGTCTGCCCGCCTTCCACGACGAGAATACCGGCATCGGCAAGGATATTGCGAAGCGCTTTGGCCTGAAGGAGATGGAAGTGACGGATGAAGTCTTTGAGTCCGATCGCAGCCTGGTGTTTGTGGAAGCGGAGAACCGGATGCATACCATCAAAGCAGTGATGGATGCGACCGTGTAAGGTGGTTCAAAAGAAACGGTTATGGAGAAATCCGAGATCCTGGAATGGCTCCGGGACCGGAAGGACTATGTGTCGGGGCAGGAGATCTGTGAGCATTTTCAGGTCTCCCGCAACGCAGTCTGGAAGGCAGTGGAGCAGCTGAAAAAAGACGGATATGTCATTGAAGCGGTGCGAAACCGCGGATATCGTTTGCTGGACGAGGCTGCTGAGGTCTATGACCGCAGGGAACTTCTCAGCAGACTGCGGACGAATCGGATCGGACGGGAGGTTGTTTTTTATCCCACCATCGATTCCACCAATCTCCGTGCCAAGGCGGAAGCGGAGCAGGGAGCCCCGGAAGGGGCCGTGTTCCTGGCGGATGAGCAGACCGCGGGCCGCGGCAGGCGAGGCCGGAGCTGGAACAGTCCTGCCGGAAAAAACATCTATTTTTCCCTGATCCTGAGACCTGACGTGCAGCCGGAGCAGGCGCCGTTACTGACCCTTTTAATGGCGCTGTCCATTGCGAAGGCCCTGGAGGAGATCGCCGCAGAGCAGAACCTCCCGGAGGATCTGCGTCCCCGGATCAAATGGCCCAACGATGTGGTGATGGGAGGCCGGAAGATCAACGGTACCCTCACGGAGATGAGCGCAGAGCCCGGCTTTGTCCACTATGTGGTCATCGGCGTTGGCATCAATGTAAAGAAGCAGGAATTCCCGGCAGAGCTCCGGGAGACAGCGGGAACGCTGGAGGATGCCCTCGGAACGGCGCCCAGGAGATGCGAACTGACAGCCCGGATTCTGGAGCATTTTGAAGGCCTGTACGAAAATTATCTGAAAGAGAAGACCGCCGCCTTTTGCAGGGAGGAGTATGAATCCTTCCTGGTGAACAAGGGCAGGGAGGTTCGGGTGCTGGATCCCGCAGGGGAGTACGAAGCGACGGCTCTCGGCATTGATGACGAGGGACAGCTCCTGGTGCGAACGGCGGACGGGCAGACGCGCGCGGTGTATGCCGGCGAAGTCAGCGTTCGCGGGATTTACGGATACACCTGAAAGAGAAGACTATGAGCGAGAAAGATCTGCGCAGGGACGAGCGGGGGAATCTGATCCTTTGCGGCTCCAGCGCTTACGAGAAAAAATTCTATTACAACCCGGATTTTGCCAAAATCCCCAAGTCCATTCAGGAGGAACTGCAGGTGATCTGTGTGCTCTTTACCGAGGAGGTGGGAGGCGTCTTTACCATCGGCTTTGCGCCGGAGGGAGACGTGGTGCTGACCACGGAATCCGAGGAGGATGACATCTATTACGACGAGGTGTCTTCGGGACTCCTCATCGGTGAGATCCGCCGTACCAGAGCGGAACTCCTGGAGCAGCTGAGCTTCTACTATCGCCTGGTGATCCTGGGGGAGAGCCCCGAGGCGCTCCTGAAGGAATTGGGGGAGTCCGAATGAAGCCTTTGCAGCTGGGGAACGTGACCATCGAGCAGCCCGTGATCCTGGCGCCCATGGCGGGAGTGACGGACATTCCCTTCCGGGTGCTCTGCAGAGAGATGGGGGCCGGCATGGTCTGTATGGAGATGGTGAGTGCAAAGGCCATTTCCTATCACAACAAAAATACGGAGCGGTTGCTGGAGATCCGCGAGAGTGAGCATCCCGTGAGCCTGCAACTCTTCGGTTCCGAGCCGGAGCTGGTGGGAGAGGTGGCGAGAGCCATCGACGACCGCCCCTTTGATATCCTGGATTTTAACATGGGCTGTCCCGTGCCCAAGGTGGTAAATAACGGTGAGGGTTCCGCCCTTATGAAGGACCCGGAACTGGCGCAGCGCATTCTGCGGGAGCTGGTCAAGGGCAGCACCAAGCCGGTGACGGTGAAGATCCGCAAGGGCTGGGATGCAGACCATGTAAATGCGGTGGAGCTGGCAAAGCGGGCCGAGGATGCGGGGGTCTCTGCCATCGCGGTCCACGGAAGGACCAGATCCCAGTACTACGCCGGGGAGGCGGACTGGGACATCATTCGGCAGGTAAAGGAAGCGGTGAAGATCCCGGTCATCGGTAACGGAGATGTGACCTCACCGCAGAAGGCAAAACAGATGCTGGAGGAGACCGGCTGTGACGGTATCATGATCGCCAGAGGGGCCGAGGGAAATCCCTGGATCTTCCGGCGGATCATCCACTTCCTGGAAACGGGAGAGGAACTGCCGATGCCCACAAAGAGCGAAAAGGGAGCGGTGGCAAGACGCCACGCACAGCTCCTTCTGGAAGTAAAAGGGGACTACATCGGTGTCCGGGAGATGCGCAAGCATCTGGCCTGGTATACGGCGGGAATGCCCGGGGCATCGAAAGCAAGGGGCAGGATCAATGCCATTGAAACACCGGAGGAGATCCTGCAGACCATTGAAGATCTGTTCGGAGGAGAGTAAAGAGAAGGAAGGCTCGCGTTTGAAAGAAAACGCTGATGCGCTTTTCTTTTAAACTGAATTGGTGCGAATAAGAAACGCTTCGCGTACGCACCAATTCCCGATTCTGAGAAAATGCATTCGCATTTTCTCATCACGGAGGTATACAAGATGAAGGATGTACAGGGTTATGACGCACTCATCGTTGTAACGGACACGGATTATGCCAGAGTGGCAAAACACTATGACAGGATCCTGCAAAACCTGCCCGCACGGCGGATCGTCGTGGTGGGCTCCGCCGCAGTCCTGGAACGGATGGAACAGGATCAGAGAGGCGATTCCTACGTTTTCATCGACGAGAATGCCATTCTTCCTTTCGATGCCGTATATGACGCTATCTCCGAGCGTATGGCGGACCTTCTGAACGGACAGCCCCTTCCCAGAGGCATCGCCGGCTGGTATTATCAGCAGTTTTTGAAAATGAGCTACGCGGATTACTGCGGAGAGGAATATTACATGGTCTGGGACGGGGACACCATCCCCTGCAAGCCCTTCTCCATGTTTGCCGAGAACGGCAAGCCCTATCTGGATGTGAAGGCAGAGTATGTGCCGGGCTATTTTGACACCATGGGCAAACTGATCCCCGGACTGTGCAAACTCATCGGCCCTTCCTTTATCTCCGAGCATATGCTGTTTAAGACGGAACTGATGGAGGATCTCCTCACTGCCATCGAAGCAAACGAAGAGATCCCCGGTCAGTACTATTGGCAGAAGATCATTAACGCCATCGAGCCCGCAGATCTCCAGGTGAACTCCTTCAGTGAGTTTGAGACCTACGGTTCCTACATGGCACTGAAGCACTCCGCGGTGTACCGCCTCCGGGAGTGGCATTCCTTCCGCCTGGGTGCGGAGTTCTTTGATCCGGACACCATTTCCGACGCTGATTTTACATGGCTTGCACAGGATTTTGATGCCATTTCCTTCGAGAAAAATCAGACCGTCCGGGAGGATCACAAGCACATCTTCGACAATCCGGAGTATCAGGCAAAAATGCGTCCCCGCACCATGCTGGAGAACGCACAGAAGGAATTCAACGGCGGCAATGTAGAGCAGTGGGGTCTGTTCTGACCCTCGGGAGGTCTGACGAGAAATGAGCATTAAGGATATGCAGATCTCCGAGGAGATCTCGGCTATTGAGGCATTAAAGCGCCTGGACGCAACGGCAAAAAGAGTGTTGTTCCTGGTGCGGGACGAGAAACTGGTGGCAGCTCTGACGGACGGCGATGTCCGGAGATTCCTGATCTCCGGCGGCAGCCTGGAGACTCCCGTCAAGGAGATGGCCAATTACAATCCGAAATTCATCCGCGTCTCGGACTATGAGCCGGGGCTGGCGCAGTGGATCATGCGGAGCTTTCACATCGAGTCCATTCCTTTGCTGGACGATGAAGGAAAGATTACGGACATCCTCTTCCTGGAAGGTGACGGAGATATCGTTTCTCCTGAGGCCATTCATTCTCTGGAGGATATTCCTGTGGTGATCATGGCGGGTGGTCTGGGTACCAGACTCTACCCCTACACCAAGATCCTGCCCAAGCCTCTGATCCCCATCGGCGATATTCCCATCATCGAGCACATCATGAACAGCTTCTACCGCTACGGTGCGAAGCGTTTTATCCTCATCGTCAATCACAAAAAGTCCATGATCAAGGCATATCTGGGAGAGGGAAAATATCCCTACAGCATCGAGTATGCGGATGAGGACAAGCCCCTGGGTACCGGCGGAGGCCTGAGCCTTCTGAAGGGCAGAGTGGACTCCACCTTCATCCTCACCAACTGCGATATCCTGATCAAGGACGATTATTCCAAGATCTTAAAGTCTCACAGACTTCAGGGGAATGTCATCACCATGGTGACTTCCGCCAAGGATTTCAAACTCCCCTACGGCGTGGTGGATCTCCGGGAGGATGGCGCCATCAAGGGCATTCGGGAGAAGCCTTCCCTTTCCTTCCTCACCAATACCGGCTGCTATGTGGCAGAGCCCCGGGTCATTGAGGAACTGGAAAATGACACTCCCATCGGTTTTCCCGATATCATCAACCGTTACCGGGAGGCGGGAGAGCGCACCGGCATTTACCCCGTCAGCGAGGAAGCCTGGTATGACATGGGGCAGTTCGACGAGATGAAGCGCATGGAAGCTGCCCTGACCGGACAGGAGAGTATCGATGGCAGAAGATAAGATCAGAGTTGCAATCTGCGGGAGCGCTAACTGCGCTCTCGTGTTAACTACGCTGTTCCGCCTGGAGGCCCGGGAGGACCTGGAGGTGGACTGCGTCATGACGGACGGCTGTGAGGAAACTCGATTTGACGGATACCTCGCGGTAGATGAAAAGACCCTGGGCGATCGCTATCGCGCAGGGGATTTTGCTATTGCGATCTGTGCTACGGAAAATGCCAGATTAAAGGCGCTGTCCTTACGACTCATGAACCTGGGGATCCTGAACCAGTTCTACATGCCCCAGTACTATTACAATCTCCCTCTGGGAGAGCTGAGCCTCGACCGGATGGACTGCCTGGAGACGGACAAGCCCAGACTGGATTATCTGGAGTACCACATCGCGGATCATTGCAACTTAAACTGCAAGGGCTGCACCCACCTTTCCAATGTGGCAGAGCCCCGTTTCGGAGATTTGGAGCAGTTCGGGAAGGATATCGCAAGACTTCGGGAACTGTTCTGGGGCATTACCACTTTCCGTCTTATGGGAGGGGAACCTCTTCTGAATCCACAGCTGCCGGAATTTCTCCTGACCCTTCGGTCCTATTTTCCGGATACGGAGATCCACGTGGTGAGCAATGGTCTCCTGATGACGGAGGAGCGGGCGGAGCTGCTGCAGACTATGCGGCAGGTGCACGCCAATCTGGACATCAGTCAGTATCCACCTGCCGTGCCCAGACATGACAAGATCCGAACTCTGTGCAGCATTCACGGCGTAAGGTGCTACTTTACCGATCCCGTTCATGTGTTCCGGAACTGCATGGATCCTTCCGGAGAGAGCGACCCGGCGGTGAGCTTTGCAAACTGCGATGTGAGCAAATGTACCTTCCTGGAGCGGGGACGCATCAGCACCTGCATCCTGCCCTTCCTCATGGACCGTTACGGGGAAGTCCTGGGAGCAGAGATGACGGCAGGCCCGCAGGATATCATCGACCTCTACGATCCGAACATTACAGGCATCGATATCCTGGAGCGGATCTCCCGTCCCATGGCATCCTGCAGATACTGTGATCCGCTGCACACCAACGCATACCCCTGGGCCGTGGCGAACAGGCATGTGGCCAAGGCGGAAGACTGGCTGGCGAAGAAAGAATAATGGAAATCGCGTGATGCAGAACTGAGTGGTGCAAAACGACAGCGATGTCAATTTTTCGATGGATCACGCATGGAGGAGATCAATGAATCAAGTGGAAAAAGCGGGCAGCAAGGTCCGCATCTGGGGACACCGGGGCTGCAGCAGATATATGCCGGAAAATACCATCCCGGCCTTTCTGGCCTGTGCCAAGCTTCCGGGCATCACGGGCATCGAGTTTGATGTCCATCTATCGAAGGACGGAGAACTGGTGGTGATCCACGACGAAACACTGGAGCGCACCACCCTGGAGACGGGCGCCGTGGGGGACTATCGCCTGGAGGAACTGCGCAGGATCCCTTTGCGGATCAAGGAAGAGGACCGGGCAGTCGGTCGTTTTCTTTCGGAGGACTACCATATTCCGTCCCTGCGGGAACTCTTCGACGCCATGGCACCTTTTTGCAGAGAGAAGGGACTGCTGCTGAACATCGAGTTAAAAACCAGCGTGGTCCGTTACCCCGGCATCGAGCAGAAGACTTTTGACTGCGTGAAGGAGTACGGGCTGGAGCAGTACATCGTCTATTCCTCCTTCCTGCCGGATTCCGTGCGGATCATGAAGGAAATCGACCCGAAAGTCAAAACCGGCATGCTGGCAGATGCGTTGGCGGACTGCATCCGCATGGGGGATGAAATCGGCGCAGATGCGTATCACCCCGACATCACGAAGCTGGAAGGCTGGGAAGGGGTGAAAGGAAACGGGAAGGAGATCCGTGCCTGGAACTGCCAGGAACCCCTCTACAACACCCCCAGACCGGATGTGCCCCATGACTATCTTGCAACGCAGGCGCAGGGAGTAACTGACATTATTGTCAATTCTCCGGAAGAATACCTTCTCCCCGTGTAGCTGCGTAGCAGCGAAGCAATCCGTGGGATCATTCAGCCATGTATTTACAAAGGAGGCTCCATATGGAAAATACCCAAAACTATCAGATCGATTCGGGCAGACCTTTGGCCCTGGTAACGGGAGCGTCCCGCGGCATCGGTGCCGCAATTGCGGAGGCGCTGGCGGAGCAGGGATATGACCTCATCATCACCTGCGACGGCTCCATGCCGGATCTTATGGCATTGGGGATGCGCCTGGAAAACAAGTACAAGATCCTCTGCCGTGCGGTGCGCTGCGATGTCAGCTCCTGGGAGGAGGCACAAACCCTCTTCGAGGAGATTGGCAGACTGGATGTGCTGGTGAACAATGCGGGGATCTCCCATGTGGGACTTTTGTCCGACATGAGCCCCGAGGACTGGGCCCGGATCATTGGCGTGAACCTGACGGGACCTTACTATATGTCGAAGCTGGCCATTCCCCTGATGCTGCAAAATCACAGGGGAAGGATCCTGAACATTTCCTCCGTGTGGGGAAATGTGGGGGCTTCCATGGAGGTGGCTTACTCCGCATCCAAGGGAGGACTCAACGGTTTCACCAGAGCCCTGGCCAAGGAGCTGGCTCCCAGCGGTATCGCGGTCAATGCGGTGGCCTGCGGTGTCATTGATACCCGGATGAATCAGTGCTTTACCAAAGAGGAGATGGATGACCTGAAGGAGGAGATCCCGGCGGACCGCATCGGTACCCCCGAAGAAGTGGCGGCGTTGGCGGTGAAGATCCTGGAATCTCCCGAGTACATGACGGGACAGATCATTACCATAGACGGAGGGTGGACCTGATGGATGTGGAAGCGGTACTGCGCAGGATTGACGAGCTTTTTGATGAAAAACGTGCCCCGGAGGCGGAAGACCTTCTGATGAATGCCCTGGCTGCCGCCGTGGACGAAGGGGACGAGATCAGCCTCTTAAAACTCTTAAACGAGCTGATGGGTGTCTGCCGTGAAACCTCCCAGTGGGAGAAGGGATTTCAGGCGGCACAGGATGCCATGGAGACTGCGGAGCGGGTGGTGCCCGTCTCCTCCATTCCCTATGCCACCACGCTGCTGAATGCCGCTACCCTGTACCGGGCTGCCGGCAGACTGGAGGAGTCCTCGGAGCTCTATGACAGGGTTCAGGCCATTTACGAGGAGATCCTGAAACCGGAAGATCCGCTGATGGCCAGCCTCCTGAACAATCGCTCGCTGCTCTTCCAGGAGATGGGAAAACCGGACCTGGCACTGACCTGCCTGGAGCGAGCCCTTACCTTAAGCATTCAGCGGGAAAACAAATACGAAGAAGCCGTTACCAGAACCAACATTGCAGGCACCAAAGTGATGATGGGAGATGTGGAAGGAGCGGAAAAGGAAGCCAGACAGGCCCTTGCCATGTTTGCAGAGCAGGGGGTCAGGGATCAGCACACCTGCGCGGCCCAGTCTGCATTGGGGAGCTGCCTTTACATCAAAGGGGAGTTCGCTGCCGCCATGGATGTCTACCGGGAAGCCATGGACCTCATGGAGATCACCCTGGGCCGGAACGGCTACTACGAGCGGCTGAAGGAAAATTACGAAGCCTGCGCTGCAGCTGCCTGCCCCAAGGGGTTGGATATCTGCCGCGGGTATTATGAACAGTACGGCGCTCCCATGATCGCGGAGCACTTTCCGGAGTATGCAGGCCGCATTGCAGTGGGTCTGGTGGGAGAAGGGTCCGATGCCTTCGGGCTGGATGATGCCTACTCCAGAGACCATGATTGGGGCCCCTCTTTTTGCATGTTTGTGACGGAGGAGACCTACGGAGAGATCGGCGAAGCCCTGCAGAATGCCTACGAGGAACTGCCCATCTCCTTCGGCGGCTTTACGAGAGCGCCGGAGGCCCAGGGTGCGGGACGCAGAGGCGTTATCGTCATCGGGGATTTTTACGAGCGCCTGCTGCAGGCACGGAAGTACGAAGATATCGCCTGGGAAAATGTCAGCGACGCCTCCCTGGCGGCAGCGGTAAACGGCGAGATCTGGCGGGATGAGGAAGGAATATTTACCGCTTTCCGGGAAAAACTCCTGCAGGGGTATCCTGCGCCCGTTCTCTTCGCCAAGCTGGCGGAGAGCTGCGGCCGTTTCGGACAGGACGGGCAATACAATCTCCTGCGGCTTATCCGCAGAAAGGACCATCAGACCGCTTCCCAGTGCCTCCACGATGCCCTACGGACGGCCAGAAAGATCCACCTCTACGCAGAAGGACGTTACCCCATCCATGACAAATGGCTCCGGAAGGAGATGGAGCGGACGGAAGTCGGAAGCGCCCTGGAACGCCTGCTGACCACTACCTGGAAGGAAGGGATGGAGATCCTTTCCGCAGAGGAGATCTCCGCACAGAACGAAAATCTCCTGCTGCTGCGGATGAATCACATCGGCGATGCCCTGGCAAGGGAGCTTTACGCAGGAGACTATATCAGCGATGTGGATCCGAACCTGACGAACCAGATAGAGGAGCTGCTGGGGAAGAGCATCGACAGCAGAAAGACCACGGAAGAACTGGCCATGGACATCGCGAAGATCGAGTTCGCCGCCTTTGACAGAGTGGTGAACGAGGGCGGCAGAGCCGACTGCCAGAACAACTGGCCTGTCTTTTCCATCATGCGCCGCAGCCAGTACCTGACCTGGAACCGCACCATGCTGCTACAGTACCTCTATGATTTCCGCAGGGAGATATCCCTGGGACACAATCTCATCACCGAAAAATACGGCCGAATGATGGCTTCCACTGCGCCGGAGCGCTACGAAGAACTGAAGGAGCATTTCCCGGAGCTGAGCCCGGAGAAGATCGCCATCATCGAGCAGATCGCCGGAATCCAGGTGGGGTGGATGGAGGATTTTGCCTCCCGCTATCCCGGACTGGCGCAGAAGGCCAGAAGAATCCGCACAGAGCAGGACAGCCCCTACGATACGTCCTATGAGACCTACCTGCGGGGAGAGCTGGGAACTTATTCCGACAAAATGCTGGAACTTTATGCCAGATTCATCGTGGACCTGGCGGGAAAGGGCGCGAACCTGGCGGAAATGACCATGCGGGAGAGCGCAAGACTCTACGGATACGCAGATTTGGATGCCGCGGAAGCCGCTTCTGCAAGGTGACACAGATTTGTTACATAAAATGTTATATGTGATATCCCTGTCAAAACAGGCAAAAAAGTCAGAAAATTAAACCTGTTTTAGTATTTGACAAACCGGATTTGGGATGTTATATTTTTACTTGGTTGTAACATTTTTGTAATAAATCGGATCACAATTTCGCAACAGATCCTTTGCAGATAACGACGAAGAGGGCACAAATAATGAAGCGTACCATCATCCGAATGGCAGGATGTGCGGCAGTTTCCGCATTTCTTTTGTCCGGTTGTTTCGGGTTTACCAGCAAAGCAGCGCTGTTCAGCGGCGGTGTGGGCACACTCATCGGAGACGGAACGGGACTTGACACCATTGTCGGTGATCTCGATCCGACGGTCGATATCAAGACTCCCTACGGATTATCCGATTTGCCGGAGGATTCCCTGAAGCTCCTGATGACTGACGAGGAGTTGGAGGAAGAGTTTTTCAGAAACCTGGTCATCGCACAGGTCACCAGATATGTGAACGTGAGGAGCCTCCCCAGTGAAGAGGGCGAGATCCTCGGAAAACTGTATAACAATTCCGTCGGAACCTTTATCGAGGAAGAGGACGGATGGTATCTGATCGAATCCGGTTCCGTCAGAGGCTACGTCAAGGGTGAGTTCTGTGTCACCGGCGAGGAAGCAGTAGCACTGGCAAAGGAAGTGGGAACCAGATTCGCAACGGTGGACACCACCACCCTGAAGGTTCGTTCCGATTCCGACATCGAGTCCAAGGTCATCGGCCTGGTACCCGGCGGCGACGACCTGGTGGTTCTGGAAGAGACTGATGATTGGGCAAAGGTCGATGTCGAGGAAGGCACCGGCTGGGTCTCCAAGGATTATGTTGAGTTCCACACCGAATTCGTCAAGGCAGAGTCCAAGGCGGAAGAGGAAGCCAGACTGGCACGTGAGAAGGCAGAGCGTGAGAAGGCTGCAGCAGCCGCTGCGAAGAAGTCTTCCTCCAACAAGGGCAGCTCCTCCGGAAATTACGTTCCCGTAGGCGGCGGCAGTGAGAGCGGCAATGCGGTTGCCAATTACGGACTGCAGTTCGTGGGTAACCCTTACGTGTACGGCGGCACCAGCCTTACCAACGGCTGTGACTGTTCCGGATTCGTTATGAGTGTCTATGCGGCATTCGGCGTATCCCTCCCCCACTCCTCCAAGTCCGACCGCAGCGTCGGCTACGCAGTGGACGGCGGACTGGATGCAGCGCAGCCCGGAGACATCATCTGCTACTCCGGCCATGTAGCTATCTACATCGGCGGCGGCCAGATTGTACATGCCTCCAACTCCAAAACCGGCATCATCGTTTCCAACGCCGGCTATCGTACCCCCCTTGCGATCCGCAGAATCTTCTGATGACGCAGGGCGCAGATGAGATCTTTCAGGCCTCCCCTTTCGGGAGGCCTTTTGCTTTGCGTTTCCACTCTTTTTTTGCGACGAATCCTGAGAGAGGGTCAGGAAAATGCAGAAATCTCCGCAAAAAATCCCACGACGGAGAGGTGGCGAAGGGTTTTTCGGGATGTTATAATATGCTCGGAAACAGTGTTAACGGATGCATCTCCCGTCGGGAGACATAAAAAAGGTGAAAGTATGGATTACAATGTAAAAAGTGACCTGGTAAAACAGCTCGCCCAGAGCATGGGTCTGCAGGGAAAGACCGCAAAGCAGCCCTCCAATTTTGACGCAGCTACCGGAACCCTTTATATCGGCAGCAAGGTCTATACCCCCGATCAGATCGAGGGGGCCAGAGAGTTTATGCACGCCATGATCGACAAGTCCAAGCCTCTGGGTGACACCGCATATCAGTCCTATGAGATCGCAGAGTACGCCATCAAGCTGACCCAGCGCCTCGTCATGGAGAAAAAGGGCAGGATCGTCATCGAAGAAGAGTGATCCCGCGAATAGAGCAAAGCAACCAAAGCCCACCCCCTTCCTGTGAAGAGGGTGGGTTTTTCTTTGCTTCGGAGGGGGGCACCCTGATATGACAAAAATCGGGGAAAAGAGAGAAAAATACGATATGTTAAACCGCGGCGGATTTGGATATAATGGAAACGATGAAACCGGAACTGCCATGAAAAAAGCGTAAAACGGCAGCGTAAAGGAGAATCTTTTGAATACGAAGAACATTTATCTGGATCAGGTGGGCTTTCTCCCGAAGGGAAGCAAGCGCGCCGTGCTGAATTTTCCCGCGAAAGAGTTCGCGGTGACGGATGCCGCAGGGCAGGAAGTGTACCGGGGAGCGGTCACGCATTTCGGAACCGATGATATCTCCGGCGTGGATGCCTACGTGGCGGAGTTTGACGAGCTGCAGGCTCCCGGCACCTATCGGGTGCAGGCGGGGGGCGTGACCTCTGCGTCCTTTACCGTCTCGGACGGAGCCTATGACGGGCTCTTCCGTGATCTGTGCAAATGCTTTTATTTCCTGCGCTGCGGCGCGGGACTTTCCGAGGAGTACGCAGGACCCTACGCCCACGGGGCGTGCCACGATACCCTCGCGGTGCCCTTTGCGGACCCGGAGGCCCCCGGCATCGACGTGTCCGGCGGCTGGCACGATGCGGGAGATTACGGCAGATACTCCACAGCGGGGGCTGTGGCAGTGGCCCACATCCTCTATGCGGTTCGCTTTTTCGGCAATCTGAAGGACCTGACCTTCCACATTCCGGCGGTGCCCTGCGATCACGGTACTCTGCCGGACATCCTGGCGGAGTGCAAATACGAGCTGGACTTTTTACTGAAGATGCATCGGGAGGACGGCGCCGTCTGGCACAAGGTGTCCACCCGTTATCACGCGGCATTTGTCATGCCCGAGGAGGACAAAGGGCAGCTGTATCTCTATGATCCCTCCTCCATGGCGGCAGCGGATGTGGCAGCAGTCTTTGCGCTGGCCTACACCGTTTATAAGGACTACGACGCAGCCTACGCGGAGCGCCTCCTGGCAGCAGCCCGGAAGAGCCACGCCTGGTTGCAGGCCCACCCCGAGCCGGTGCTGTTCAAAAATCCGCCGGACTCCGGTACCGGAGAGTACGGGGAGTGGGAGGACATCTCCAATCGCTATTGGGCAGCCTGCGCCCTGTATGAAGCAACGAGGGAAATGACATATCTGTCGGAAGCAGAGGGCTATACCGCTTTTCTGGAGCAGCCCATGCCGGACCGCAGATGGGTTCCTTCCCTGACGGGAATGGGCTGGGCTCCCGTGTCCGGACTGGGCAGCATGTCCCTGCTCCTTACGGGAGAGGAGAACGACCTGATCTCCAGAGTCCGTGAGACCTTCCTGAAAGCTGCAGCGGACTCCGTGGAGACGGCCACCCGCAACGGCTTCGGACTGTGCATGAAACCCACGGACTTTTTCTGGGGCAGCAACATGGAGCTGGGGAAGCACCTGATGATCCTGACGGTGGCGAATCTCCTGGAGCCCTCGGAAGAATACCGCACGGCCATTCAGCGTGGACTGGATTATCTCCTGGGCTGCAATGCCCTGGACATCAGTTTTGTTACCGGGAACGGAGAGCGGGCTTTCCACAATCCTCATCTGCGTCCCACCGCTGCGGACGATGTGGAGGAGCCCTGGCCGGGGCTGGTCTCCGGCGGCCCCAACGCAGGACGCCAGGACGTCACCGGAAAGGAACTCCCGCCGAACCTGCCGCCCATGTGCTGTTACCTGGACAAGGTGGAGAGCTATTCCTTCAACGAGATCACCATCTACTGGAATTCACCGTTTGTCTTTGTGCTGGCGGGAATCTATGAAGCGATGAAACAATAAAAGGGGAGGATTTGGAAAAATGGAGTATTCACAGAAAAAAGCAGTCGTGAAGGTGCGCTTTACGGATCGTGAAGGAAAGCCTGTTGCCGGAAAGCAGATCACGGCAGATCAGAAGAGTCACAGTTTTCTCTTCGGCTGCGGCGGATTTGTCTTTATGCCTTACATGGCAAAGAAGACTCCGGAACTGGAAAAACTGGCGAACCTTTGGCTGGATGTGTTTAACTACGCTACCCTGCCTTTTTACTGGGGCATGTTTGAGCCCACAGAAGGAGAGCCCCGCACGGAGGATATGATGCGCACCGCAAGGTTTCTGCAGGAGAAAGGCGTCCGTGTGAAGGGACATCCTCTTTGCTGGCATACGGTATGCGCCGACTGGCTCCTGAAATACGACACCGCCACCATCCTGGAAAAGCAGCTGGGTCGCATCGACCGTGAGGTGACGGGCTTCAAGGGCGTCATCGACATGTGGGATGTGATCAACGAAGTGGTGATCATGCCCGTCTTTGATAAATATGACAATGCCGTCACCAGACTGTGCAACGAGCACGGCAGAGTGGAACTGGTGAAGAAGGTATTTGAGGAAGCAAAGCGCTGCAATCCCGGCGCCACCCTGCTGTTAAATGACTTCAACACCTCCGAGCATTATGCGGAGCTCATCGAGCAGTGCCTGGATGCGGGAATCCCCATCTCCGCCATCGGCATCCAGTCCCATCAGCATCAGGGCTATTGGGGACCGGAGAAGCTGGAGGAAGTGCTGGATCGCTTCTCCCGTTTCGGACTGCCCATCCACTTTACGGAAAATACCCTGATCTCCGGCGAACTGATGCCGCCCCACATCGAGGATCTGAACGACTGGGTGGTGGAGGAATGGCCTTCCACGCCCGAAGGGGAGGAGCGTCAGTGCCGTGAGATCGAGGAGATGTACCGCACCCTCTTTGCGCATCCTCTGGTGGAAGCCATCACTACCTGGGACTTTACGGACGGCGCATGGCTGAAGGCACCCAGCGGCTTCGTCCGCCTGGACGGTACCCCGAAGCCCTCCTACCACATGCTGAAAAAGCTCATCAAGGAGGAGTGGCATACGAAGGAGACCCTCACCACCGACGAGAACGGCTTTGCCACCCTGGAAGGGTTCAAGGGAACCTATGAGTTCTGCGGGGAAGGCGTTTGCGGTTCCGCATCTGTCACGGAAAACGGAGAGCTCACCGTGGTCCTGCAATAAATCATCAAAAAAAGGCCTGCCGGCGAAAAAACCGGCAGGTTTTTTAATTCTCCGAAAAAGAGGAAAACGGGATCGTTATTTCGCGCAACCCGCCGTTTTCTTTCCTGCCCCCTTACCCTATAATCAAATCATCAAAAGCAACCGACACCCTTGAAAGGAGGGCGCAGATATGATCATTTTAACGATTTTGTTTATTTGTGCACTGGTTTCCCTGACTTTGAAGATCGCATTCTTCGCAGTGAAAGCCTGCTGGAAGGTATCCAAGTTTGTGGTATCCGTGATCTTCTTCCCCGTGATCCTCCTTTTCCTCCTCTTTAAGGGAGCTATCGTTTTGGCCCTGGCAGGACTCCTGATCTTCGGACTCATCGCTCTGGTGGGCGGGGCAGTCGCTTAACAACTTCACAACCCTAACCCGTTGTTTCATCCCCGTTTCCCGGTGGGGCGCTCCGGCGCCCCACCTTTTTTACGCTTTTGGACCCCCGGAAGAAAGATGCTGAAAGTTTAAAAAGCAAGGGGATTTTCCATCACAGATGCTATTTGTGAATAATTGACAAAGGGTATCTTGTCAAGGGTCTGAACAAAATTTTTCCCGGGATTAAATATCCACAGGTTGGGTGGTAAAAAAGGCCAAAAAATCGATTTATGCACTAAGTTATACACATTATCCACCGTTTTTCACCGAAAAAAACCATGGAATTTATGGAAACTTTATGAACATATGTTTTGGAAAAATAGACAAAAATTTTCAAAATCCCCCAAAAAACAATTTTCAGCCCTTTAAATCAAATGTTGTAACAATTCTGATAACTTTCGAAAATTGTTGATATAAATACGCTGATTATGGTATGATGTCTTTACAATACAAACGGGCAAAAAACCCGAAAGAAGGCGAGGGATGCATATGAAGTTTGTTATCATCGGAAGAAACATCGAGGTAACCCCCGGACTGAAGAGTGCAGTAGAGGACAAGATCGGTAAGCTGGAAAAGTATTTTACGCCTGAGACGGAAGTGCACGTGGCGCTGAGCGTAGAGAAGAATCAGCAGAAGATCGAGGTAACGATCCCCGTGAAGGGAACCATCATCCGCTCCGAGCAGGTGAGCAGTGATATGTACGTCTCCATTGATCTGGTGGAGGAGATCATCGAGAGACAGCTGAAGAAATATCGTACCAAGCTGGTGGATAAGCACCAGAGCGGCGGCCTGAGCGCTGCCCTTCCCGATGAGGGAGAAGAGGACGATGAGGAGATCAAGATCGTCCGTTCCAAGAAATTCGACATCAAGCCCATGTATCCCGAGGATGCATGCGTGCAGATGGAGCTCCTGGGCCACAGCTTCTTCGTATTTATGAATGCGGAGACGGACAAGGTGAACGTGGTCTACAAGAGAAAAGGAAACACCTATGGACTCATCGAGCCCGAGGATTAAACCGGATCAAAACGATAGACAGGAAAAAGGTCTGCCGATGGCAGACCTTTTTTGATATACTGTAATGCAGGGCAGCGAAGCGATTCGCAGGATCCTGTCACATCCGATCATGACGCTTCGCAATCAGCACTCCTGCCAGAACCAGCAGCGCCACAAAGAGTCTGATGCCCCGTCCGGAGGAGACGCATTTTTGCAGTTCCCCGATGGTGGCATCCGAAAGGAAGAGGTAAGGGTCGTCCGCTGTGGTGGAAAACACCGCTTCATCCTGGGCCGGAACCCGGTCGATGTGCACATTGTGCAGGTCATTGCACCGACTTTCCGCGAAAAAGTCGCAGGCCAGCCAGGTCTTATGAATGGTGCCCCGGCTGCTTGCCCGCACATCTTTCAGCACGATGAGCTGCTCCGCATGGGGGAAATCCAGCCGGAGAGCGGTGAGGTGCTTTACGGTAGAGCCGTCCAGCCGGAAGGTGATGCACTGTTCCTCGGGAGAAATGACTCCGGTCACCTTCTGCTCGTCGGAAAGGGCAGGAGAATAATCCGTCGCATAATACAGCACGGTGGCGCCTTCGCCCGGCTCCTCATATCCGATCCGAAGGATCAGGGTCGCTTGCGGGAGCGGCAGAGCCACAAAGAGCACCAGCGCTGCCAGTGTGATGATCAGCCATAGATAGTTTTTGAGGATCTTCAAGGAAGGCCTCCTTTTCATATAAGTATCACAGTCATTATGAAGAAAATGACAAAAAATCGCAAGTACCGGGAGGGGTTATGAACCGGAAGGAAAATGAAAAACTGATCATGCTGCTTCCTGCAGCTGTCCTTTTTGCTTTGATGTACCGGATCGTGATGCAGGAACTGATCAATCCGCTGTCCGATATGAACGGACATGTGTATGTCTACATTCTGGGATTTTTGCAGGACGGCTTCTGGAGCGGCTTCAAGGAAGTTCCCTACCTGCTGTGGCACCTGCCGGTGCTGGTCATGTACCGCTTCCTGCACATCCCGTTGGAAAACGGCGCAGGTCTGGTAAGCGGATTTTTCGCGGCCTTCGGGTATCTGGTGACCTACGATCTCATCAGACGCTTTTCCGAGAAGAAGGGTTTGGAAATCGGGCCTCTCACCAATGCGGCCGTATCCTTCGGCTTTTCCGTGGTTCAGGGAATCTATGTGGATTTCTGGGACGCGGGAGAGCGCTTTAACGGCATCTTTTCCATGAATCCACTGCACAATCCCACCCATATGGCGGTGCGCCCCTTTGCGATGCTGTGCTTTGCGCTGGTGGCGGATCTGTGGACGGTGGAAAAGGGCGGTGAAGGCAGCTTTTTTGCCGTGGAGCGGGATCCGAAAAAATACAAGTGGCTCCTGATGCTCTACCTCTTCCTTTCCGCCATGGCAAAACCTGTTTTTGCGGAGATGTTTGTTCCGGCGGTGGCCTTTACCATGCTGGTGCGCTGGATCTGTAAGATGGTTCGGAAAGAGGATGCAAAGGCTTACTTCGGGGAGTGTCTGCAAATGCTCCTCTGCGCGGTTCCGGCCCTTCTGTATATCCTGCTGCAGTTCCTGGCCTATTTTGCATGGGGCGGCAGTTATGGCTCCGACGGCGGATTTACCCTTACCCACTGGATGGAGGTCTGGAGTCTCTTCTCTGAAAACGTCCTGCTGTCCATCCTCTGTGGTATGGCATTCCCCATTTGGATCCTGGTGATTTCCGGGAAATCCTTCCTGCGGGAAGAAATGGGACGTCTGGCCCTCATCGGCTACGGCATCGGTCTCCTGGAAGCAGCGCTTCTGGGGGAGAGCGGCGTGAAGCTGAGCCACGGGGATTTCCTCTGGCCCATGATGTGCGGCATGCTCCTCTGGTGGCTGGCTGCGTTGTTGCAGTTACTTCGCCTGGAAAAAGCTTCGGAGAAAAGCGGCGAAACCTCCATATTACAAAGCCTATTTCTTCATGCCTCCTGGCTCCTGTTCCTGGCCCATGTGATCTTCGGTATCATATACCTGAAATCCCTGCTGGGGTGAGGGAAGCAATCACTTCAAAATGATATGCCGTCTTTCGGAAAAATCCGGAAGGCGGCATTTTCTTTTTTCAATAATATAGAAATGAAAAAAGAATTGCAATCGAATAGGCCCTATGCTACAATCGAATTGTCGGTTTGATAAAATAATAACAATCATTCTTTTGAACCGAAAAACCACGCATTTGCAACGAATTTGGAGGAAAACAAAATGGCAAAAAAAGTAGTACTCGCAGGCGCATGCCGCACTGCAATCGGTACCATGGGCGGATCTCTTTCCACCACCCCCGCTGTTGAGCTGGGTGCGATCGTGATCAAGGAGGCGCTCAAGAGAGCCGGAGTTGCTCCCGAGCAGGTAGATCAGGTCTACATGGGATGCGTTATCCAGGCCGGCCTGGGACAGAACGTTGCCCGCCAGGCCTCCATCAAGGCAGGACTTCCCGTTGAGGCTCCTGCAGTACCGACCAACGTGGTTTGCGGTTCCGGTCTGAATTGTGTGAATCAGGCAGCGCAGATGATCATGGCAGGCGATGCCGATATTGTGGTTGCAGGCGGTATGGAGAACATGTCCCTTGCACCTTTCGCTATTCCCAACGGCCGTTACGGCTATCGTATGATGTGGCCCAGCCAGAGCCAGGGCGCTATGGTAGATAC
>JAEEGH010001020.1_pt1 | contig 84632 bp, 78 predicted proteins | sample 9134181 | NCBI WGS metagenome assembly JAEEGH01 (sample SAMN16246544, study PRJNA631951) | gut metagenome | biome: gut microbiome; feature: rumen; material: DP-attached | host: Bos | place: Iran: Karaj | collected 2018-10 | reverse complement strand
GGCATGCATATCACGGCGCAGGACATCTACGATGTGAACAACGCTTCGCTCAAGGACGCTGTGCTGCTCTTCGGCGGCGGATGCACGGGCGAGTTCGTCAGCCAGGAGGGCCTCGTGCTCACCAACCACCACTGCGGCTACTCCTACATCGTGCGCCACTCGACGGTGGAGCATGACTACCTGACCAACGGCTTCTGGGCCATGAACCGCGGCGAGGAGATCCCCTGCCCGGGCCTCACCGTCACCCGTCTGGTGCGTATGGAGGACGTCACGGCACAGGTGCTCGATGGCGTCACCGACGAGACCTCGGAGCAGGACCGCGAGACCATCGTGGAGAAAAACATACAAGACGTCTGCGCCAAGGCCGTGGAGGGCACGCACTACAATGCCATCGTCAAGCCGTTCTACTACGGAAACCAGTACTTCATGTACGTCAACGAGGTCTTCACCGACGTGCGTCTGGTGGGCGCCCCGCCGAGCAACATAGGCAAGTTCGGTGGCGACACCGACAACTGGATGTGGCCGCGCCACACGGGCGACTTCTCCATGTTCCGCGTCTATGTGGACAAGGACAACAAGCCGGCCGCCTACAGCAAGGACAACGTGCCCTACCGTCCGCTGAAGCACCTCGAGATAAGCCTCAAGGGTGTCGACGAGGGCGACTTCACCTTCGTCTTCGGCTATCCCGGCACCACACGCCGCTATGTGACGCACGACTATGTGGACATGGCCGCCAACCAGACGAACCCTGTGCGCATAGCGCTGCGCACCATACGCCTCGACCACTACAACGCCGCCATGCGCCGGAGCGCCGGCCAGCGCCTGAAATACGCCAGCCGTGTGGCCAGCATAGCCAACGGCTGGAAGAAATGGCAGGGTGAGAGCCTCGGCATCGACCGCCTGCACGGCGTGGAGCAGAAGATAGCACAGGAGGAGCAGTTCCGCAAGTGGGCCGCCGACAAACCAGAGTACCGCGACGTGCTCGACGAGATGGAGGACAACTACGCCAAGCTGCGTGAGATGGAGTTGGAGTGGACCTACTTCAGCGAGGCTGTGCTGGCCAGCGACTTCATGCGGCGCACCATAGAACTGAGGGGCATAGCCAGTCTGGGCGACGACGGCCGTGTGGAGAAGATGCTCAACGACAGCCGCAAATACTTCGAGGACTTTGAGGAGCACTCGCCCGTAGACAAAGCAATATTCATTGAATGCTTCACCTACATGTGGGAGCGCGGTTTCGCCCCCTACATGAACCTCAAACACACCACCGCCAGCGAGGTGGAGGCCACTCTGGAGAAGATATACGACAAGTCGGTCCTCAACAACCCCAAGAAATTGGAGAAACTGCTGGGTATGAAGCGCGAGAAGATGATTCACGCCATAGCCAAAGACCCCGCCGTAGAACTCTTCGCACAGGCCTACGACTACTGCTACAGCGACAAGAAACGCCAGCAGTACAACACTGCCGACGACAACATACAGCGCTTGATGCGTACCTACATCAAAGGCATGATGGAGCAGTATCCCGACTCCAACTTTTTCCCCGACGCCAACCTGACGCTCCGCGTAGCCTATGGCCACGTGGAGGGCTTCCGCCCCAAGGACGCCACCTACTACACCGCCTACAGCACCATCGACGGCATCATGGAGAAAGAGAACCCTGACGTGTACGACTACCGCGTGGAGCCGCGACTCAAGGAGCTGTGGCAGAAGAAAGACTACGGCCACTATGCCAACAAGAAGGGCGAGCTGCCCGTGGCCTTCATTGCCACCAACCACACCACCGGCGGCAACAGCGGCAGCCCCGTGCTCAACGCCGACGGCCAGCTAGTGGGCATAAACTTCGACCGCTGCTGGGAAGGCACCATGAGCGACCTGCTCTTCGACCCGGCCTACTGCCGCAACATAAGCCTCGACATACGCTACTGCCTGTTCATCATAGACAAGTATGCCGGTGCACGCCACCTGGTAGACGAAATGACGCTGGTGGAGCAATAAACAACAGGAGAAAAGGACTAAATAGATACAATAAGTCACACAACATAGATGAAACGCTTAATCATTGCACTTGGAATGCTGGCGGCCATGAACGCCTACGCCCAAGACGAGAAAAGCTGCCGCATAGTGAACGACAGCTATGACGAGCTGCGCATAGAGCTTGCCGTCGACAAGCCCACCGTGGGGAAGACCACCATCTGCGGCGAGCAGTTCAGCACACTGACGATAGAGGGTTACCTGCCGTCAAGCAACATCGGCGAACCGTGTCTACCCACTTTCTCAAAGCTTATAGAAGTGCCGCTGTGCAGCGACTTCCGCGTGGAGGTCACCGGTGCCGTATACGACACCCTTGGAGCCCTGAGCCACTGGCTGGCGCCCACCCAGATGCCGCGCACCAAGAGCGACACCTCAACACCACAGCTGTCCATCAACAAGAGCCTTTACAAGACTGACAAATACTACGGCCAGCAAGAGGCGTTGGTGGAGGCCGTCGGCATAGCCCGAGACCGCCGTCTGGCGCGCCTTCAGTTCTCGCCGGTGCGCTACAACCCTGCCACAGGCCAGTATATCGTATGCCGCAGTGCCACACTTAGCGTCCGCTATATCGGCGCCGACAAGGAGGCCACACTCAACATGTTCGAGCGCTACCACACGCCGGCATTCAACAGTGGCAACGGCGTCATCAACAGCCTATACCCCAAGGGTGTGGCCACGGCAGCACCGGTGCGCTACCTTATCGTGGCGCACAGCTCGTTCCAGGGCCAGCTGGATAGTTTTGTGCAGTGGAAGAAACGTAAAGGATTCATCACCGACATAGTTTATACCAACGACCCCACAGTAGGCACCACAACCACCTCGATACAAGCCTACCTGCAGAGCCAGTACAACAACGCCACCGCAGCGTCGCCGGCACCCACATACGTGCTCTTTGTGGGCGATGTACAGCAGATACCCGCTTTCAACGGCAACCAAGGCTCCAGCAGCCACATCACCGACCTGTACTATATCTCATGGACCTCGGGCGACATCATCCCAGACTGCTACAGCGGCCGTTTCTCGGCGCAGAACGTCAGCCAGCTCATCCCGCAGATACAGAAGACACTGATGTACGAGCAGTACACCTTCCCGGACCCGTCGTTCCTTGACCGCGCCGTGATGGTGGCCGGTGTCGACGGTGGCAACAGTGGCGACAACGGCTATAGATATGGCGACCCCGCCATGGACTATGCCATCACCAACTACATCAACGGCGCCCACGGCTGGGCCAACGTCCACTACTTCAAGAACAACACCTCGATAGTGCCCGCCGGTGTCACCAACGTATCGGTATACGGCAATGGCTCAGGCAATGCGGCCACCGTGCGAAGTCTCTACAACATGGGGGCAGGCCTAATAAACTATACAGCCCATGGCGGCTCCGACGGCTGGAGCAACCCCAACTTCGGCAACACCCATGTCAGCACCATGAGCAACAACCATAAGTTCGGCCTGATGATAGGCAACTGCTGCCAGACCAACATGTACGGCGAGAGCGTGTGCTTCGGCGAGGCCCTGCTCCGCAAGGCCGAGTATGCCGGCGCAGTAGGCTATATCGGCGGCAGCGACTATACCTACTGGGGTGAAGACTTCTACTGGACGGTAGGTGTCCGTAGCAGCGTAGGTCCCGGCATGAGCATGGCCTACAACAGCAACAACCTCGGTGCATACGACCGCATGTACCACACTCACGGCGAGGCCTACTCGCAGTGGGTGGCGGCACAGGGCGCCATCATGATGGCTGGCAACATGGCCGTGCAGTCGTCTACCTCAAGCCTCAAAGGTTACTACTGGGAGATATATCACCTGATGGGCGACCCGTCTGTGATGACCTACCTGACTCAGGCCGACGTCATGACACTCACCGTAGCGCCCACCATCACCTACGGCACTACCACGCTCAGCGTCACCGCGGTACCATACGCCTATGTGGCTTTGAACGACACCGTCACACACACCCTTGTGGCTGCCACATGGGCCGATGCTTCGGGGCAAGCCACACTTACGCTGCCCAGCAATTTATCCGTAGGTACCTATGAGTTGACGGCATCGGCACAGCAGTACCAAACAGCTTTCCGCAACATCACCATCATAGCTCCTACAGGAGCCTTCCCATCGGTGATGACAATGACTCCTGCCTCGCCACTCATCCCAGGCGACACCGTGAGCCTCAACATCATAGTGGAGAATCAGGGCAACAGCGACGCTGACTCCGTGACCATGACTCTCAGCTCCTCGTCACCTGTGCTCACCCTGCTCAACAACACCATCACCATCGCCAGCCTGCCTACCGGATCACAACAAAGCTTCGCCACCGTGCTCGCCGCCGTCAGCCCTACGGCCGGTGACCTCACCCACGTCAACATCACGGCCACCGCCAACTGGAGTGGCAACAGTACCCCTGCCATAAGCATCCATCCACAGACCATTGTGGCTCCTGTGACTGTCATGCAGTACTCCAACCACAGCCCGAACCTGCTTCCCGGCGACAGCACCACCATCACGCTGACCATCTACAACCAAGGACATGCAGCCATGCGCAACTGGAGAGTCACCTGCAACACGCCGACACCGATGTGCACGCTGACGAGCAACGGGCGTGCAAGAGGCAACATCATTGATGCCGGCGACAGCACGAGCATCAACCTCGTCATCCACACCGACAGTACATTGCCGCAGGACGTCATTGTACCCCTATACGTAAGTGTCAACTACGCCACTACGACCAACGGCAATGCAATAGTATCCATTGACACCCTGAATACAATAATCAGCAACAGCTTCTGCGAGACCTTCGAAGGCAACCAGTTCAACCTCAGCGGCTGGACACAAGGTACCGTTCAGTGGCTGATATACGACACCGACCCCTATAAAGGTTCCTACTGCGCCGGTTCGTCCTACACCATGGGTAGCAGCATGACCGCGGAAATGAGCATCAGCTGCACTATCGACCATGCCGACAGCATAAGTTTCTACTACAAGGTGTCGTCTGAGGCCAACTACGACAAGTTCCACTTCTACATTGACGGCAACGACATGTTCAACGCCTCTGGCGAAGTGGAGTGGACCCGCGCAGCCTACCCTGTCAGCGCTGGTAGCCATACCTTCCGCTTCACCTATGAAAAAGACTACAGTGTCAGCAATGGCAGCGACCGTGCCTGGATAGACAATGTAACGCTGCCGCACAATATGCGCAACGCCACATACGTACATCAGGACATCTGCGCCAGCGACACGACAGAGCATCCCGACCATATAATCAACCCTGACGGTTCAGTGGTGTTCTACACCGTCACCGTACACCCGCTGCAGCACACCTTTGACACGGTGGTCAACTACACTGGCTCATCATATATCTGGAATGACAGCGTCTACACCGTGAACGGTGACTATAGCCAGCTTTTCGCCGACATCTACGGCTGTGACAGCACGGCTTCGCTCCACCTCACTTTCTCCACCGAGGGCATTGACGGCACCGAGGGTACGAAGCTGCGCCTCTACCCCAACCCCACCACCGACATGCTGCACCTCGACGGCGATGTGGATGAGGCTCTGGTTTACGACGTCAACGGCCGTCTCGTGGCTACTGAAAAGAACACCCGCCTGATAGACATGACGGCACTGCCGGCAGGTGTCTACACCTTGCGGCTGACGCTGCCGACGGGTAGCGCGACTTGCCGCGTGATAAAGAAATAAAAGAAATGGTGGTCGAGTTGACCACCATTTTTTTTATTTGACCTTCAGCACCTCACCCTTGTCGTCCACTATCTGGCGGTAGAACCATGCAGGGTAGGGCGGCTGCTTGATGCCGGTGACGACTCCCGTCGAGGTGGTCTTGATGCGGCCGTTCTCTACGGTCTTGATATTGCCGTCAATATACTTCATCAGCAGCATCTGGTCAAGCTCGTGCCAGCGGCGCATCATGCGCTCGGCGCGTTCGTTGCTGAAGCGGTTGAGCTCGCCCACCAGGCGACGCTCGTTGTCCTCCTGAGCCCAGCGCTTGGCATGTGTCGTCTCGTCGCGCACGAAGTCCGTCTCCAGCTCCTGCTGCACCTGCCGCACATCGACAATCATCGAGTCGTAACGCAGGTAGCAGAAATTGCTCACACGGTTGAAAAGCCAGAAGGCCGCCGTCTCGCTGTAGCGGCTCATCGAGCCGTTGCCCTCCTCGAAGCAGACGGGCACCTGCGTCACGCCGCAGTAGATGGGGCAGTAGACAGTTGAGTAGGTGTCGTCGACGCCGAACCAGATGATGCCGCCAAGCTTATCGGGCAGCCAGCTGCGGCATTGTGCCACGAACGAGAAGCCCGTCTGCTGCGTGCTTATGGCGCGCTCGTGGACGTACTTTTTGCCGTCGACCTCGAAGTCCATGGGGCGCCAACGGTAGGGGCAGTGGAAGGGGCCTGCGCCCACGTCCTGCGTCATATCCATCGGCGTACCTTCGAAGTGGTCGCGCATCAAGGACATCACGTCCTGCACGGTGAGCTTGCGGTTGGGCTTCACCCACAGGGGTAGCCGCTCGGCGCTCTTGTCGCCCATGGCGTAGGCCTCGTAGCGCTTCATTCCGTCGGCGGCGCGATTGAACATCGCGTAGACACGTGCCTCGCAGGCACGGAGACCCGAAAAGGTCAGTGGGTTATAGGTGTCGGCGAAGGAGAAGTCCGCGTCGTTGCCACTGAACCATCTGTTTTTGCGGGCGAAAGAGACCACATCTTCGCTGTAGACGCACTCCACCTCCTTGTTGAAGATGCGATCGATATGCTTGCTGCCTATGCTGTTCTTCACCTTCTTGCCTTCCTGCGGGAAGGTGGTGATGCGGGCCTGGTTGGCGTGGCCACAGATGTAGCCGTCGGGCACGCGGCGCGCCACCCACACGGCGCCGAGCTCGTCGCCCTTGTTGATGATCTCGTATATCCACACCTCGTTGGGGTCGGCTATGGAGAAACTCTCGCCGCCTTCGGCGTAGCCGTAGGTGCTCACCAGCTCGTGCATCACCTTGATGGCCTCGCGGCAGTTGCGGGCGCGCTGCAGCGTGACGTAGATGAGGTTGCCGTAGTCGATGCCCTTGCCCGAGCCGTGTGCCAGCTCCTCGCGGCCACCCCAGGTCGTCTCGCCGATGGCCAGCTGGTGCTCGTTGATGAAGCCCACCACCTGGTAGGTGTGTGCCGGCTGCGGTATCTCTATCTGAAATTTCAGCGAGCCGTAGTTGTAGAGCTTCAGCGTCGCCCCCTCGGGATGGTCGGCGGCGGGACAGTAGCGCAGCTGCCCATAGCGAGTGTGGCTATCGGCCGCGTAGGTGATAAACGTGCTGCCGTCGGCGGTGGCTCCTTTCGAGACGATAAGGTTGGTACAAGCCAGTGCCGGCAATGCACAGGCCATCATGGCCAAGATGACGAATCTTTTCATAATGTTCTATCTATGTGCAAAAAGAAACGCAATATCCGTCAGAATATTGCGTCATTATGTTCATTTGTCGTCAAGGTCAATATCGGGTAGGTGGAGCCTATCGGCACAGTGGCACTCTCCCCCACCCGACCTGTGGCAGTTCTGGCAGCCACAACCGCAGCCTCCTTTGCCCTTCAGGGTACGCACCACCCAGCGGACAGCGAAGAAGAGCGTCGCCGCCAGGATTACACCTACTATGATTGTCTGTAACATTGCTGTGTCTATTGAACGAAAACCCTTACAGGATGATTATACTAGCAGGCTTCCTATCTGGAACACCAGCGCGCTGACTATCCAGGCCAGGCCGATGGTGTATGCCACGGTGAAGAGGGCCCACTTCCACTTGCCGCTCTCGTTCTTGATGGCCACGATGGTGCTGACACACGGCATGTAGAGCAGTATGAACAGCAGCATGCTGGCCGCCGAAAGTGGCGTCATATTGTTGCGTATAAGCTCGCTGATGCGGCTCTCGCCCTCCTCGCTCTCAAAGTCCTCCTCCAGCAACTCGGCTTCATCACTACTCGTGGCATAAACCACAGCCATCGTCGATGCCACCACCTCCTTGGCACCCACGCCGGCCAGCAGCGACACGCTCTGGCGCCAGTCGAAGCCGCACGGGCGCATCACAGGCTCTATGGTCTTGCCTATCTTGGCCATGTACGAGTTCTCGGCCTGCAGCCGACGGTCCTCGTTGGTGGGGAAATAGCTCAGGGCCCACACTATGATGCTGGCGCCGAGGATGATGGTACCCATCTTCTTGAGGTATTCCTTGCCTTTCTCCCAGGTGTGGCGCAGTACGGCCTTAGCCGTCGGCATGCGGTAGGGCGGCAGCTCCATGACGAAGGGCAGGCTCTCGCCCTTGACGAAGAAGCGGCTGAAGAGCTTGGCCATGAGCACCGCCATCACCATGCCCAGCAGGTAGAGTCCCATGAGTACGAAGGCGGCCCACTTGCTGAAGAAGGCGCTGACAAGTATCACGTACACCGGTATGCGTGCCGAGCAGCTCATCATAGGTATCACCAGCATGGTGAGCAGGCGCGACTTGCGGTCCTCGATGGTGCGTGTGGCCATGATGGCCGGCACATTGCAGCCGAAGCCCATAATCATAGGTATGAAGCTCTTGCCGTGCAGTCCCATGCGATGCATCAACTTGTCCATGATGAAGGCCGCGCGAGCCATATATCCGCTGTCCTCCATAAAGGAGATGAAGAGATATAATATCAGTATGTTGGGCAGGAAGACCAACACCGAGCCGACGCCGGCGATGATGCCGTCGCAGATGAGGCTCTTCAGCGGCCCGTCGCTCATAGTGCTGCCCACCCATTCGCCCAGCCAGCCGAAGAGGCTCTCCAGCCAATCCATTGGGTACTGCCCGATGGCGAAGGTGCAGAAGAAGGTGACGAACATCACCAGCAGGAAGATGGGGTAGCCGAGCCAGCGGTGGGTGACCACAGCGTCGATCTTGTCGGTATGGGCATGCAGCGTGCTCTTCTCGTTCTTCACGTAGCATTCCGCCAAGGCGCCGCGCACAAAGGCATACTTGGCGTCGGTGATGGCGCTCTCGATGTCCTGATGCTCATCCTCCACCGTCACCTGGTGCCCTTTGCTGATATCCTTGTCCACCAGTCGGCGACCGCTCTCTTTCTTGAACTCCTCGGCAATCCTGTCGCGCATCTTGAGCACGCTGCCGTCAGGGTCACGCTCGGCGACATACTGCTCCAGTTGGCGGTCGTTCTCCAACAGTTTGATGCTGAGGAAGCGCGTGCTCAGCGTATCGCTGAAGCCGTGCTCGTAAAGCTCCGTGCGCAGCCGCGCTATGCAGTCGCCCAGCACCTTGCCGTGGTTCACATGTATGTGACGCGTCTTCGTGTCGCGACCCTCATAGACCTCAATAATCTTGTCGAACAAGCGGTCTATGCCGTCGCCGTTGCGGCCGGTAGTAGGAACTATGGGCATGCCCAGCAGGGTGCCCAGCTGCTCAATGTCGAGCTTGTCGCCGCTGCGCTGCAGCTCGTCGTACATGTTCAGCGCCATCACCATGGTGATGTCCATGTCTATCAATTGCGTCGTCAGGTACAGGTTACGCTCCAGGTTGCTCCCGTCCACCACGTTGAGTATTATGTCGGGCGACTTCTCGATGATATGTTTGCGCACGTAGAGTTCCTCGGGCGAGTAGGCAGATAGGCTGTATGTGCCCGGCAGGTCCACCAGGTTGAAAGTATAGCCACCGTGGGTGAAGGTGCCCACCTTCTCGTCGACGGTGACACCGCTGTAGTTGCCCACACGCTCGTGGGCGTGAGCCGCAATGTTGAAGATGCTGGTCTTGCCGCAGTTGGGGTTGCCCACCAGGGCCACGTTGATAGTCTTCGAGCGCTCCTCGGCGATGTGGTGCATGGCGTCGCAGTCAGGCGCCTCCAGGGGGCGGTAGTCGTCGTGGTGCACAATCTCCTTCTCGGCCTCACGCTCGCTGACAATCTCCACCTTACGGGCATCGCTGCGCCGCAGCGACACCTCGAAGTTCATGATACGGTATTTTATCGGGTCCTTCAGCGGGGCGTTGAGCACCGCCTCCACGGTGACGCCTTTGATGAAGCCCATCTCGATGATGCGTTTGCGGAAGGCCCCGTGACCCGAGACGCGCACCACCACGGCGCGCTCACCAGTCTGTAGTTCAGATAGTAGCATTGTTATAGTCTATTTTAATCGTTGTGCAAAATTACATTATTCCGCCCGCGCACGCAATCACCATTATTGGTGATTATGCGCCGGATGAAGAGAAGATCCCTACGGGATAACAACTAACTGCTGCAGGCGGGCGGCGGCTATTAAACTAGAATCCCTACGGGATAAACTACGCCGTAGGCGTTTTCTTTTAATAGCACAAACGCCCACCTGCCTCTTACGATATCCCGTAGGGATTTTCTTTTAATACATTCAGCCGCTTTTAATTGGGATAGACAATAAATTATTCAACACCGACTTCGTCGAGATCTTTGACAAGTGAGTTGATTATTTCAAACGATTTCGGGTCACTTATTTCCTCCATTTTGCCATCTTGGCCATACAGCAAAACAATAGGAAAACCCAAATCGACAGGCTCGTCAAAATGATAGCAATAAGCACCTTTCCCTTGGTACTCACCAAGGTACACAATGTGTCCGGCATATTCTTTATACCAGATGTCCATTGCCTTCTGTATGGGTTTCGGTATGTTCATAATCGGCTGCAAAAATACACATTTTCCACGACGTGGCAAAATAAATGGCCGCAACATTCCGTTATTTATAGCAAAACCAAAAACAACAAAAACCCATGAGCCAATTCAGAGACGACAACAAAACGGGCCGCTACATCCTCTGGGGTGTGCTGGCGGTGTTAGCAATCATCGTGTTCTTCTCCTCGTTCTACACCATCCGTTCCACCGAGCGTGGCGTGCTGGCCACCTTCGGCAAGATGAGCGACACGGTGGTAGAGGACGGTCTGCACCTGAAGATTCCCTTCATCCAGACCATCAAGCGCGTCAACGTGCAGCAGAAGAAACATGACGGCAAGGAGAACAGCTACACGCGCGACGTGCAAACCTCAGTGGTGGAGTACACCATCAACTATGACCTCGTGCGCGAGAATGTCAGCAAGCTGATGAAGAACGTAGGCGAGGACTACCACAACCGCATCGTGGTGCCCTTCATCCGCTCGGCCATGAAGGAAGCCTTTGGCAACTTCGCCGCCACCGAGATTGTGGAGAACCGCGACGCTGTGCGCCGCGAGATAGAGAACACCCTGCGTCGCACGCTGGACAGCAACTACTTCATGAACATACAGTTCCAGTTGGTCGACATCGACTTCGACGACGACTTCGAGACCGCCATCAAGGAGAAGCAGGTGGCCGAGCAGAACGCCCTGAAGGCCAAGAACGTGACCATCCAGGTCGAGGAGCAGGCCAAGCAGACCAAGATCAAAGCCGAGGCCGACGCCGAGGCCATGCGTATCAAGGCCAACGCCCTCGAGCGCAACCCCAAGCTGGTCAACTACGAGGCCGTGCAGAAGTGGGACGGCAAGATGCCGCAGTACATGCTCGGCAACTCGGTGCCCTTCATCGACCTCAAATAGCACGTTGACAACAGATTAACCACACAAAGCCCCAACAGAGCTGTTGGGGCTTTCTCTTTTATCCCCACCCCCTCCCCTCGGGAGCCGGTACGACAGTTCTTCAGTACTTCAACGATACTTCTTCAGCAGTTCTTCTGTCGCGACTGAAGAACTACCGAAGGATCATCGAAGGATCACCGAAGGAACAGCGAAGGGTGTGGGATATTTTTTCGGTGGCACTGCACAATATTTCGAGCACGCGGGCGTTATATGCTTGTGTTATGAGTAAAAAGCTGTACATCACGCTGCTTTGCGCCATGAGTCTCACGCTGTTGGCCTCGGGCCAGGAGGGCGACACGTCGCGGGTGCGGTTCCACCTGTCGACGGGTGCCACCGTGGCTGCCGGCTATGGCCACACGCAGTCGCTGGTGTGGACGGCGCCGAGTGTGACCTACCGCGCCAGCGAGCGACTGACGGTGAGTGGCGGCCTGGCGGCAGCCGGGAGCCTGATGCCTGCCGGCGGCTATGCGTTGCATGGGCGCGGCGAACGCAGCCTGGCGCCACGCCGCGAGGGCACGAAAGCCGGAGCGCTGTGGGTCAACGCCACCTACCACCCCAACGACCGCCTGTGGCTGTGGGGGTCGGTGGCCCATGTGACGGGCTATGTGCAGCCGCTGTGGCTCGACGGGGCTGTGCCCATCGAGGCTACGGCCATCAGCGGCGGCGTGGAGTACGCCCTCGGCAACGGCAGCATGATAGGGATGCATTTCCACTTCGTGCACGACCATTACGGCAACCTGCTGTATCCGCCCTACGGGCACGGCTGGTACGGCCCCTACACGCCGAGCCTGGAGATTTACGGCGGCCACTGGCCTTACTGACATTGAAAACTGAAGGTTGAATACTGAAATACAACAACTTTGGAATACAACACACAACGAGAACAACTAAAGATTAGCGACTACGGGCGCCACGTGGCCAAGATGGTGGAATATTGCAAGACTATCCCGGACCGCGGCGAGCGGACGGCGATGGCGGGCACCATCGTGGAGGTGATGGCTCACGTGAACCCCAAGATAAAGGAGCGCACGGACTACAAGCACATACTGTGGGACCACATGATGATGATGGCGGGCTACGAGCTCGATGTGGACTGCCCCTACGAGATAGTGCGCGAGGAGGTGGAGAACCTGCACCCGCACCACATAAGCTACACCGAGGGCCCGATACGCTACCGCCACTACGGCCGCGCGCTGGAGGAGATGGTCAAGGCCGTGGCCGCGATGCCGGAGAGCGAGGAGCGCACGGTGCTGACGGGCCAGATAGCCCACGCCATGAAGCGTCAGTACCTGCAGTGGAACCGCAACACCGTGGACGACGGGCTGATAGCCGAGCAGCTGGCCGAGCTGAGCGACGGACGGCTGACGCTGCCCGAAGGGTTCACCTTCATGTCGTCGCAGGAGTTGCTCAACGCCATGGAGGCCGCGGCAGCCAAGAAAGAGGCCAACGAGGCCAAACGCAAGAAACGGAAAAAGAAGAAATAAATGGCAAGCTTTGAGATAACCGGAGGACGCCGCCTGAAGGGCGAGATAGTGCCGCAGGGAGCCAAGAACGAGGCCCTGCAGGTGCTCTGCGCCGTGCTGCTCACCGGCGAGAAGGTGCGCATAGAGCATGTGCCCGACATACGCGATGTCAACAAGCTGATAGATCTGCTGAAGCTGCTTGGCGTCAGCGTGAGAGAAGACCACAGCGCGCTGTGCGAGAGCGGGCGGGCCTTTGAGTTCCAGGCCGACGAGGTGAACCTCGACGTGCTGGCGAGTCCTGAGTACCGCGAGCAGGCCGGCACGCTGCGCGGCAGCATCATGCTCGTAGGCCCGCTGCTGGCGCGCTTCGGCCAGGCCGTGGTGCCGCAGCCGGGTGGCGACAAGATAGGCCGCCGTCGTCTGGACACCCATTTCATAGGCATGGAGCGCCTGGGCGCCACGGTGGACTACAAGCGCGGCGCCTACACGGTGAACGCCAAGCGTCTCAAGGGCTGCTACATGCTGCTCGACGAGGCGTCGGTCACCGGCACTGCCAACATAGTGATGGCCGCGGTGATGGCCAAAGACACGACGACCATCATGAACGCCGCCTGCGAGCCCTACGTCTACCAGCTGTGCACCATGCTCAACGCCATGGGCGCCAAGATTAGCGGCGTGGGGAGCAATCTGCTGACGATACGCGGCGTCAAGGAACTGCACGGCTGCACACACCGTCTGCTGCCCGACATGATCGAGGTGGGCTCCTTCATAGGCATGGCAGCCATGACGCAGAGCGACCTGACCATCAAGAACGCACAGGTGCAGCATCTGGGCCTGATACCGCAGGTGTTCCGCCGCCTGGGCATAGAGGTGTGGCAGAAAGGCGACGACCTCTACGTGCCTGCACAGGAGCACTACGAGATAGAACGCTTCATGGACGGCAGCATCATGACCGTGGCCGACGCGCCGTGGCCGGGCTTCACGCCAGACTTGATAAGCATAGCCCTCGTTGTGGCCACACAGGCCAAGGGCAGCGTGCTGATACACCAGAAGATGTTCGAGAGCCGCCTGTTCTTCGTGGACAAGCTCATCGACATGGGGGCGCAGATAATACTCTGCGACCCGCACCGCGCCACGGTGATAGGCCTCGACCGCGAGCACAAGTTGCGCGGGGTGCGCATGACGTCGCCCGACATTCGCGCCGGCGTGGCGCTGCTGATAGCGGCCCTCAGCGCCGAAGGCAAGAGCCGCATAGACAACATTGAGCAGATAGACCGTGGCTACCAGCACATCGACGAGCGCCTGCGCCGCCTCGGGGCCGACATAAGAAGAATCTAAACACACACTACCGATATGCTGAACTTATTCAAGAAGAAATACACCGCACGTCCGATCTTCGCCCCTCTTGGCACCGACATGCACTGCCACCTCGTGCCGAGGGTCGACGACGGCTCGAAATGCATCGAGGAGAGCGTGGAATGCCTCCAGACCCTCTGGGAGGTGGGCTACCGCAAGGTAATCATCACCCCGCACTTCCAGCACCCGCGCTTCCCCAACGACGAAGACGACATCAAGCTCCGCTTTGAAGAGCTGAAGCGGCAGGCCAAAGAGCAGGGCGTGGAGATAGAGATTGCTGGCATTGGCGGCGAATACCGCATAGACACCGGCTTCGCCCAACGCCTGGAGAACCCTCGATTCCTGATGGTGGGTGGCAAATACGTGCTCGTGGAGTTCTCGCTGCACCAGCAGATGATGGGCAGCGACGAGCTGATCTTCGACCTTCAGATGAAAGGTTACGAGGTGATACTTGCACACCCCGAGCGTTACCCTTACCTGAACGTGGACGGCATGCGCATGGAGCAGCTGAAAAACCAGGGTGTATACTTCCAGATCAACGCCCTGTCGCTCGGCGGATTCTATGGTGAAGAGGCCAAGCACCGTGCCTACGAGATGCTAGAGCGCGGCTGGGTGGAGTTTATGGGCACCGACACGCACAACACCATGTACGCACAGGCCCTGCGCGACCTGAGCTGCAACCGCAAGGTGGAGAAGCTGATAGAGAAATACCAATTCATGAACAACACACTTTAAACACACGCTAATATCAACTAACCAAACGCCCGGAAAGGGTGTCATTAAAACCAATAAGTAGACAGAAAGAGAAAATAGCTATAATAAAAAGACAATACTATAGCGTTTGCTACTATTCGGCACTGCTTCAGGAATCTGCAAATTCAAGGTAAGTAAAGGTCACGCATAGGTTCGCAAGCGTCTACGTTGAGCGTGGACGGAACATATCGACTTTTACGGGCATTGCAGAGCCTCTGAAGCGTGGATTTGACGAAGTCCGCGCCCTTTTTATGCTCTGCCGTCCGTGGAAGCCGGATAGGCGTAGACCGCTAGGGAACACAAGGAATGTGTTATGAAGGCCCGCAAAGACGTACACATCGGCAGGGAGATAGAGCGTGTGTTGCACGAGCGCGGTATCACGGTCACCGAGTTTGCCAACCGCATCTGCTGCCATCGCAAGAATGTCTATGACATCTTCACGCGCAAGAGCATCGACATCGACCGCCTGATCCGCATCTCGGAGGCGCTCGACTACGACTTCATCCTGGGGGTCTACTACCCTGGCATAGGGCAGACAGAGGCCGGGAATGAGCAGGAGTTCAGGCTATTATATAAAAACGGAGTGTTGAGGGTGGCCACAGAGTGAAGAGAATGTTACACCGGTGTGCAGTAAACTGTTACACCGGTTTCTTGTCTACCTGCATGAATGTCTGTAATTTTGCACCTCGAAATAGCAAGAGCATCGAAGCTGTAAGAGATGCACAAACAAAAACTTTCAAAACATGGGATGTTTATATGAAAACACCGCATCCTCGAATGGTTTTACCAACGGGCGAAGCGACGAACAGTGCAAGGCAATCTATTATTTTGTTCCCCGCGGAGGCTGCATAGGCAAGCTCTTTATGAAGTCGATCAGTGACGAGCAGTATGACGCGATGGTGGAGGCGAAGGCCGCCACTGTGAGGGACAAGAAATATGCCCTCAAGAAACTCGGCATCGACGAGGATATGGTCAAGGAAGTCGCCCCGCTGTGTCTCGAAGGCTACAGCTTCACAGGCAATGTATTCTGCAAGCAGGGCAAGGACCTGAAGTGGCGCAGCTCGAAGTACCAGATTACCTGGGTGTTCTGCGGCGACAACCAGCTCTACTTCTACAGCTACACCTTCAACACCGACGAGGACGGCAAGAAGACCGAGGCCGAGGAGTACTTCTACAAGGACGTCACCAACATCTCGCATTCGTCGGAGACAGAGGAGATTGTCTCCCTGCGCGACAGCAAGGGCAACCCCCTCATCCGCAACAACGTCACCTACAACCAGTTTATGATCAGCGCCATGGGCGACAAGCGCTACTGCGCCATGGAGGCCAACGAGACCACCGAGCGCGCCATCCAGGGCTTGAAGAACAAGCTCCGCGAGAAGAAGAACGCCTAAGAGTTGCGCGACAAGATGAAATCCGATGACAAGAGCTCCCGCCCCGCACAGGGACGGGAGCCTGCCACGGAGGCTTATGTATTGTGGTACGTCAGGGAGCGTCAGCTGACGCGTCCGCGAGGAGCCATAATCAAATTGCTCGGAGTGCTGCTGGCGGCAGTGGTCCTGACAGTAGGTATCGGCTACGGGCTCGCAGCAGCGGGGCTCGGCAGGCCATGGACGGTGGCGGCAATTGCCGTCGCGGTCCTGCTGGCGCGCAAAGGGGTGATAGCCGCCGTAGAGGTGTACCAGCGCTATGCCTCCGACGAGATACGCCGCAGCTGCCAGATGATGCCCACCTGCTCGGAGTACTGTATCCTCGCGGTGAGAAAGTACGGGGCTGTGGTGGGCTTGTGCAAGACAATGCACCGGCTGCTATTCGACTGCAAAGGGCCGCACTTCCACGAGGACTGGCCATAGACAATAAAATCAGACACAAAAATGGGACTATTCAACAACCGGAACGCCAATGAAGACGCCTATGTGGGCGGCAAGAAACATTGGGTAGATGTAATCAAGAACTCGGGCGACGAGGATATGCTTATCTGGCGGCAGCCGGAAGAGGACTTCAACACCAACTCCACCTTGATTGTCATGCCAGGCGAGGAGGCCATCTTCGTCAACAACGGCAGCATAGAGCAGGTGTTCACCAATGGAAGCTACAAGTTGTCGACGCAGAACTATCCGTTCATCAGCCGTCTGCGCAACTACTTCTCCGGCGGCGTGTCGGTGTTCAACTGCGTGGTGTTCTTTGTGCGCACCGCCTACAGCAAGGAGATCAAGTGGGGCACCATGAAGCCCATAGAGTACTATGACGACCAGTACCAGCAGCTTAACATCAAGGGCTTCGGCGCCTACAAGGTGAAGGTGAACGACCCGAAGGTGTTCCTCGACCGCATGGTGGGCAGCAACATAGAGTTCAAAGATGCCGACGACCTGGACGAGTTCTTCGCCAACGAGTTCTTCCAGCACATCTCGGACACCATCGTCAACGCCCTCGACAGCCTCAAGGCGAGCCTCGGGCAGCCCATCTACAAGGTGGTCAGCGGCCACAAGGCCGAGATAGGCTCCACCATAGGCGACGTATTAGGCCCCATACTGGCCAAGAACGGCCTGAAGCTGGAGAACTTCTCGGTGTCGCACCTCAAGGTCGAGGGCGCCACGCCCGAAATCCAGAAAGCCATCGACACGGCCATGCAGATGGGCGTGATGAGCAGTGCCAAGGTGAACGAAGGCTGGCAGGCTATGACGCAGCGCGACATTATGACCAACCTCTCCAACAACCCCGGCGGCGGCGGTATGGCCTCGGCAGGCATGGGCGTGGGCATGGGTATCGGTGCCATGGGAATGATGGGCAACATGATGGGCGGCATGATGCAGGGCGGCATGATGGGTCAGCCCCAGCAACAGCAGCCTCAACCCCAACCCACTGCACCGGCGGCCGACGACCCCATGGCCAAGCTGCAGAAGCTGAAGCAGATGCTGGATATGGGCCTCATCTCGCAGCAGGACTTCGACGCCAAGAAACAGGACATCATCAATAGCATTTAGGCATGAAGAAGGACAATTTATGGCTTTGGATTGCGCTCGGCACGGTGGTGATAATAGCGTTTAACGTCTTTTTCTTCGCTCTGTCGGCCGACAATAAGCCAGCCTCGGTATGGGTGAACTACGTTTTCATTACATTCTCGTACATCGTCCTGATGCTCACCCCCGTGCTGGCTGGGGAACTGACGGTAAAAAACAACAAGCGTCACCTATTATACTATGGCACTTTCGCCTATCTTGTGCTGACAGTGTTGGTGGACACCGTCTTCATCATGATTTCGCCAGAAAGCACCAAAGCCACGTGGCTGGTAAATATCGGCATGCTTGCCTGTGCCGCCACATATCTCATCGTCACCATCCTGATGGTGGGACAGCAAAAGAAAGACGACCCAGAATAGTCACCAGATAAACACAATAGATATGAAAAAACAGGTTCTTTGGATAGCGCTGGATGCAATATTCCTGATAGTATTCAACGTGTGCTTCTTCGTTCTTCTCGGAGGAGCCAAGGAGAGAGGCATCGAGGGCATACCGCCATCGGTGTGGGTAAGTTACGGCTTCATACATTTTAGCTATCTGCTGCTGCTCTGCACCCCACTGATGGTGCGCCGCGGTAACAAGGCTGTGGCCGACTATGCGCGGCCACTCTATGTCGGCACGTGGATCTATTTCCTCGTCGCTCTTGTGGTCAACCTTGTCTTTATCCTTGTCTCGCTCAACAGCACGCTGGTGCAGCTCTTCCAGCAGCTGCAGCTGTCGCCGAAGAGCGGTCTGCTGGCATGGCTGGTCAATAGACTGGTCAATGCCGACGGCATCACCGCAGCCTGGCTGCTCAATCTGCTGGGGAGCCCCATCTCGACGGGCACGGCATGGGTTGTTAATGTCATCTTGGCAGGTCTGGCGGCAATCTACCTGATAGCCAACGGCCTTGTCAACGAAGACACCGCCGAGAAGCAGGAACGCCATGAGCAGGAATTGGTCTACGTAAAGACCGCAGCGCCCCGCCTCAAGGCACTGGTGGACGGCGCCACAGATAAAAAAGTGGAGGCAGAGCTGGAGAAACTGTACTACACCATAAACAGCAGCCCTTTGCGCTCCAACGAGGCAGCCAAGAGCCTCGAGCGTCAGGTGCTCATGATGCTCAACGACCTCGAAGATGCCACAGACAAGGAAGACACGCTCCGCATCTGCGACGAAATGGTCAAACTGGCGAACCGCCGCAACAGAATGTTGAACACAAACAATTAAAACCATACCTATGGCAACAGCAACAATTTTGGTCTGCCCCAACTGCGACAGCACCCTTGAACGCACCACCAAGAAATGCGACTACTGCCACCAGCCTGTCATCGTCGACAGTGGCTCTCTGGTCAAGATGCAGGACGACCAGGTGAAAAAGTACGTAAAAAGCTACAACCAGATGCTCACCGACGGCAAAGGAACCTCGGGCGAGATGGAGAGCTACATCGCCATGTGCTTCCTGCGTCTGCACCAGTACGACAAGGCTCTTGAGCACTTCGACAAGGCCCTCGACGAGAGCTTCGACGACGCCGAGACCTACTTTATGACCGCCGTCGCCCTGATGCGCGGCAAGAAGCCGTTCCTCGCACAGCGCGCCGACATCAACAAGGCGGTGAGCTATCTCGAGACAGCCTGCGAGCTTGAAGAGAAGCCCATCTATCGCCAGATGCTGGGCTACATCAAACAAGACTATTTCGACCGCAAGTACCTAAATGTAAGCCCCTCGACGGATGAAGAGTATGCCCGTGCCGAGGAGCTGAGGCTGAACGACGATGATATCAACACCCTCGTATCTTTGCTGAACATCAAGGAGAGTTAGCGGTTCACCCTTAGCACTATTCTATTTATATACCAGAGAGTCACGCCTTTATGGCGCGGCTCTCTATTTTTTTATGACTTCTGGGCAATAAAAGACCTGCTTTTGAGTTAATAATGAGTTACTAAAAGGATAGGAAAAATGAACAGTCTGAATGCCGTGTCGCCCATCGACGGGCGCTACCGTGGAAAATGCGAGCCCCTGGCCAAATACTTTAGCGAGGGAGCCCTGATAAAATACCGAGTCCGAGTGGAAGTGGAGTACTTCATAGCCCTCAGCGAGCAGCTCAAGGGGCTTCGTCCGCAGCTGGCCGCGGTGGCCTCGAAGGCCGAGGCGCTGCGCGACATATACCGCACTTTCAGCGATGCCGACGCGCAGGCCATCAAGGACATAGAGAAGGTGACCAATCACGACGTGAAGGCTGTTGAATACTTCCTGAAAGGCAAGTTTGACGAGATGGGCCTCGCGGAGCTCAAGGAATTCATACACTTCGGCCTGACGTCGCAGGACATCAACAACACCAGCGTGCCGCTGAGCATGAAGGAGTGTCACGACGAGGTGCTGCTGCCGGCCTACCGACGCCTGCAGGCCATGCTCGACGAGCGCGCCGAGGAGTGGAAGGACATACCCATGCTGGCCCACACCCACGGCCAGCCGGCATCGCCTACCACGCTGGGCAAGGAGTGGGGTGTCTTCGCCTACCGCCTGCGCCGCCAGATTGAGGAGCTGGAGCGCATACCCTTCACTGCCAAATTCGGCGGTGCCACGGGTAACTTCAACGCCCACCTGGCAGCCTTCCCGGAGGTGGACTGGCGCGCCTTCGGCAACGACTTCGTGGCCAACCACCTCAGCCTCGAACGCCAGCAGCTCACCACCCAGGTTGAGAACTACGACATGATGGCCGCATGGTTCGACGCTTGCAAGCGCATCAACGTTATCCTCATAGACCTCTGCCGCGACGTGTGGACATACGTCTCCATGGAGTACTTCAAGCAGAAGATAAAAGCCGGCGAGGTGGGAAGCAGCGCCATGCCGCACAAGGTGAACCCCATAGACTTCGAGAACGCCGAGGGCAACCTGGGACTTGCCAACGCCATCTTTGAGCACCTGAGCCACAAACTGCCGATAAGCCGCATGCAGCGCGACCTTACGGACAGCACGGTGAGCCGCAACATCGGCGTGCCGATAGCACACACCATGATTTCCATAGCCTCGCTGGAGAAGGGACTCGGCAAGCTGCTGCTCAACGAGCAGGCCCTGGAGCGTGACCTGGAGAACAACTGGGCTGTTGTAGCCGAAGCCATACAGACAATACTGCGCAGCGTGGGCTACCCCAACCCCTACGAGGCGCTGAAGCAGCTGACACGCACCAACGAAAAGGTGACGGCGGCCACCATAGAGAGCTTCGTGGATACGCTTGAGGTGGCACCCGACGTCAAAGAGCGCCTCAAGAAACTCACCCCGCACAACTATATAGGCTACAGCCTATGAACTTCACGCTCCACAACCTAAAGCCATACAGCGCCCGCATGGGTCTGTACACGCTGCTGGTGGTGCTGAGCGTAGTATTCACCATGTCGACGGCACTGAGTGTCGCTGACTTCTTGAAGATACTCTTCGGCGAAAACGAGAATACGGTGCCATCCATAAACCTTGTGGCACAGGCTCTCGACGGCCTGTACCGATGGCTGATAACCTTCGGGCGCAAAGAGTCGCTGATACTATTCTCGGTGATAATCTTTGTACTCTACAGCCTGAAGAACATCTTCGGCTACCTGTCGGCAGTGCAGATAGCCATGATACGCACCGGCGTGGTGCGTGACCTGCGCAACAAGCTGTTCCGCAAGGCTATGCGCCTGCCGCTGAGCTACTACGACCGTGCCCGCAAGGGAGATGTCATGGCCCGCTTCAGCAGCGACATGGTGGAGTATGAGGAGAGCGTCCTCGGGTCGCTGCAGTCGCTGCTCTCGTCGACCATCAGCATGGTGCTGTATCTGGCCATGCTGGTGTACCTCAACGTGAAGCTGACGCTCTTTGTGCTGCTCATGCTGCCGCTGGTGGCACTGGTGGTGGCAGGCATAGCACGCAGGCTGAAGCGCAACTCACAGGTGGTGCAGGAGATGAACTCGCGGCTGATATCCCTGACCGACGAGACGATGGGAGGGCTGAAGGTCATAAAGTCGTACAACGCCATAGACTTCTCCAACCGCCGTTTCCGCAGCTACAACCGCGACTATACACGCAGACGCAACGCCATGTACCGCCGCATTGACGCCGCTTCGCCGGTAAGCGAATTCCTCGGCAGCGTGATAGTGATAGGAATACTGCTGTTTGGCTCATGGCTGGTGATGAACGGCGACAACGGTCTCACCGCAGACCTGTTCATCAGTTACGTGATGCTCTTCGTGCTAATGATTCCTCCAGCCAAAGACCTCACCACCGCCTTCTCGCAGATGCGCAAGGGACGCGCCTGCGCCGACCGCATAGAGGCCTTCCTCGGCGAAGAAGAGGAAGTGTGGAAAGTAGAAAATGACAGGCGGAGAGTGGAAAGCGGGAAATGCGATACAGCTGTGGAGCTGCGGCATGTAAACTTCTGCTACAACGATGAAGTGCCCGTGCTCCACGACATCAACATCAGCGTGCCACGGGGCACAACCCTTGCCCTTGTAGGTGCTTCGGGCAGCGGCAAAAGCACTATAGCCGACCTGATATGCCGCTTCTATGAATGCCACGACGGCGATATACTGCTCGACGGACAGCCTGTCAGCGACATGCCGTTGGCAGACCTGCGCTCGAGGATAGGAGTTGTGGCACAGGACACCCTGCTTTTCAACGACACTGTGGCGGCCAACATAGCCTTCGGACGCCCTGGAGCTACGCCTGAGGATATAGAACAAGCTGCACGAGCAGCACAGGCCCACGACTTCATAAGCGCCATGCCAGAGGGTTACAATACCTGTATCGGCGAAGGTGGAGGCATGCTCAGTGGCGGTCAGCGCCAACGCATAAGCATAGCCCGCGCCCTGCTTCGCGAACCAGAGCTGCTTATCCTCGACGAGGCGACCTCAGCCCTCGACACCGAGAGCGAACACATGCTGCAAGCCACGTTGGGCAAAGTGCTGCAAGGCCGCACGGCAATAGTCATTGCCCACAGGCTCTCCACCGTGGCAGGTGCCGACAACATTGTTGTGCTCGACCATGGCCGCATTGTGGAACAAGGCACACATGACGAGCTTATGGCTCTTGGCGGGCGCTACAAGCAAATGGTACAACTGCAGTCCCTCGACTGATGCACCGTATACTGCACATATTGTTGCTGTTCGCCGCACCACTGAGCATAGCGGCACAGACCCCGGTTGCACTCTGCACAGAATGGGTGGCCACGGTCGACGACTCTCAGCATATCGTGCTTAGGTGGAATCCCTCGCCCGACAGCCGTGCCGCAGGCTACAACATCTGCACCGGCGACACATGCCGCCCATATGCCATAATACATAACCGCTTCGACACAACATTGGTATGCCGTGACCACAGCGTCACCGAGCGTCATGTATATCGCCTACACGTTTTCGACAACGAGAACAACCCCAGCGCACTGACGCCACATTTCGGCAACATTGTGGTGGAAGCCAACATCCCACGATGCGACACCTTGGTGAGTGTCAGTTGGAATGCCTATCGCGGCATGCCTGGAGGTATAGGGCGTTACTCTCTGCTGGGGCGCATAGAGCCTTACCAGGACTCATTCTCAGAGCTATATAATACCGACAGCACCGGTAATATGAGCTACCATTTCGTCATGCCTGAGGGAGCCACACGGGTACACCTTAAGGTACGTGCCATAAGCGTCGACAGACGTCTGACCTCAGTATCCAATACCGTCAGCGTGGAACGTGGCACCGTCGACAGCACCTCATTTGTGCGCATAGACAGCGTTACGACAGACACCGCACGCTCCATCGTTCATGTACACATGCCTATAGACACTGCTTTTCATGGCGGACGCTACACCCTGTGGCGCAGTATTGACGGCACACCATGGAACCCCATTGCGCAGTTCAGCACGAATACACCAACCTACACATATACAGACCGGGACATTCATCCATACAGAGACTCCCTACACTGCTACCAGCTGTCGGTCGTCGATGGCTGCGGCATGAACCCCAGCTACTCGACGGCACGCTGCACCGTTGTGCCAGCACCGCCAGAACCACGCTGCTGGTTTCCCAATATCATTGTGGCAGGAAGCAGTGATAACGGACTCTTCAGGCCAACAATACAGGGAGACATGGGCGACCTGTACGAGCTACACATATTTGACCGCCACGGGCTGCTTGTCTTCAGCAGCAAGAACAGGAACGAAGGCTGGCGCCCATCAAGCAACATACCACAGGGTACTTACGCCTACAGCCTTCGCCTACGGTTCAACAACAATATGATAAAAACCTTCACCGGCACGGTGACAGTGATAAAATAGCATCAAGACCATGAAAATAGCACTCTACATACGCCACATCGAGGAAGAGGCCAAGCCTTATCTGGCCATCCTAACGGAAACGCTCCACCGCAGCGGCATAACAACGCGACAGGTGACCGACGGCGACAGTGTCGACGGCTGTGACTTTATCTTCAGCATCGGCGGCGACGGCACACTGCTCTCGTCGGTACAGTTCGTGCACAGCAGCGACCCCGCTGCTTTCCCACCCATTCTCGGCATTAATTTCGGCCATCTGGGCTTCCTGACGGCCGCCGGCAAGGAAAGTGTAGGCACCCTCGTCGATGAACTGTTACAGGGCCATTATACGCTTGAAACACGTTCCCTGCTGGAGGTCAATGGAGGCTACGCCCTCAACGAAGTCTTCCTGCATCGCAGCGAGGCATCGTCGCTGCTCCGCACCGAAGTGACTGTCGACGGCGACTATGTGGCCACCTATGCTGGCGACGGCGTCATCGTGGCCACACCCACCGGCTCTACGGCCTACTCTCTGAGCTGCGGCGGCCCCATCCTGACGCCCGACTCGCGTTGCCTGGTCATCACCCCCGTCTGCGCCCACACCCTCACCCTGCGGCCCATCATAGTGCCCGACACCGCCACTGTGGTGATGCGCGTGGACGGGGCAGAAAACTATACCCTCGGCATCGACTCGCGCCGCACCACCCTCCACGGCTCCACACAACTCACCCTGCGACGTGCACCCTTCAGCATCAACCTGGTACGCACAGGCTCACAGAGCTTCTTCTCCGCTATCCGTGACAAACTGTCGTGGGGCAGTTGACAACAGCTTCATTGGCACACAAATTGCAGGAGAGAGAAGTATGGACAAGATGACTTTCACCACCGACCGCACCACCCTCACCGAGGGCGAGATTATCACCGTCACCTGGGACTGCCACGAGGCAGAACGCGTAGAACTTACCATCGACAACGGCTATAAAGCCACACCCATAGACCTTGAGCTCACAGGCACCAAACGGTTCCGCCTCAACCGCTCAAAAGGGCGTACACGTCTCACCATTACCGCCTGGGTTGGCGGCAAAAGTTACTCCAAGACCATAAAAGTGAAGGTCACTGAGATGCCTACCACCCACGCCGAGACGGTGGACGACAACGGCAACACCGTGGGTGGGGCAAAGCGACTCACAGAGAAAATAGGTGCCTGGTGGAGGCGCCAACGTACCATCTACAACGAGCGCATGGCGGCACTCACACCCGAAAAACGTTTGGCTGTCCGCATCACCAGATGGTTAGTAGCAGCCATAATACTACTGCCCATTCTCCCTGTCTTGGGACTCATGGGTCTTTTGGCTATTGAAATATACCTGCTGGTATTTATACGCCGCCGCTGAAGGCAGACACTATATTTCCATCAGTTTCATGAAAGCTGCAGGCATCGGTGTCTCGAACTTCAGCCGCTTGCCTGTGACAGGATGCGTGAAGCATAGCCTGTAGGCATGCAGGCATAAACGGCTGACAGGTGACACGTCGTCCTTGTAGCCGTACATCGGGTCGTGCACCACGGGGTGCTTCAACTCACGCAGGTGCACGCGTATCTGGTTACGGCGCCCTGTGTCGAGCCTCAGGTCCACGAGGCTATAGCGACGCGACGTCTGGCGCACCTCGTAATGCGTAACCGCCAGCTTGCCCCCGTTGTCGGTGGGCGACGACAGCACGCAGTATTCACCGTCGGTGAGCCAGCTGCGTATCTCGCCTTGGGCGGGCTCTATATGTCCCCACGCCACCGCAACGTAGCGGCGGTCGAAGACCATACCCTTCCAATCCTCTTCGAACTTCTGCGACACTTCCTTGCTTTTGCTCACCACCATCAGTCCGCTGGTGTCGCGGTCGAGACGGTGCACTATATGGGCATGGCAACGCTGGTGTGTAGCGTCAAGGTACTGGTTGAGCACTGTGATGACGGTCTTGTCATTGGGGTGTTTGCTATAGCTGAGAAGGCCCTCATGTTTGTTGATCACCAGCAGATGTTGGTCCTCGAAGACGATATCGAGGTCGCGCGGACGCAGCCTGTCCTTGAACGAAGCTTTTTCTATCGACACCTTCATACCCTTCTGCAGCGGGAAATTGAACTGCGAAGTGCGACGCCCGTCAACAAAAACGTTATGCGCCAGCAGTTCCTTGACGCGGGTGCGACTGGTATCAGGCATCTGCCCAATGAGAAAATCGAGCAGTCCTTGTGGCTCGGTGACGGTATATTCTTGCTTCTTCATTGTTTCACGTGAAACATTGTTTTTACTACGTTATCAACAATTCTGGTCGTACAAATCAACAACCTCGTATGGGTTTCCTATTTCTTTGGCAAACTTCAACATGTCGTCGCGACTTATCACCAACGAGGCGTGATTGTCGTTGGGATGGAAGCTCACCTTATCGGCGTTGAGCAGATTGCGGTCGATGAAGAGCGTAACCTCGTGATTGGCGTCGTTCACAAGCGTGAAAAGCGAGACACTGCCTGGTTTAACGCCTAGGTAGCGCATCATGCGCTCGGGGCTGGCGAAACTGAGCTTACCCTGGTGCAAACGGTGCTCCATGTCGTGTATATCCATGGGGTAGCGACAATCCATGATGACCAGATAGTGGCGGTTGCCCTTATGGTTGCGGAAGAAGAGGTTCTTGCAGAGTGTCGTCCCCTCGCCGCGGTAGAACTGGGCAGCAATCTCTATGGTCGGCGCCTCAGGGTGCTCATAGTAGTCGAACGGTATGCCCATCCGTTCTAAAGTATCATACACTTGCTGTTGTCCTATCATGATTGTGCAGTTTTACGGTAGACATAGCAACCCGCTTCCGAGGGATGATCGTAGACGAGCGCATCGGAGGGATCTTTTCTTATGGCCCACACTATCATGATATCACCTGCGGCAGACATGATGAACACAATGCCCAACAGCAACCACAGAAAACTTCCAATACAGAAAGCCAAAATTGTGGGTACAATACCAAGCAGCAACAGAGGCATCAGCGCACCAATAACATACTGCCTTTTGGGCATAGGTACATCAATATGGCAGTACACTCCGCCCGGAAGAAAGCCGAAACTGAGGTGTCTGAAACTATTATGAGTGAGGATGAGCCAAGTGATGCCGTGTATCAACTCGTGTACCGCAATACCAAGCACCATAAGCAGAACAAACCAGAGTAACATGCCGTTCAACGAATCCAGTTCTCTGCTACCATGAATGGAGTAAAACGCAATACCGAGCACCGCACCAATTACGACAAACATGCCGATCGCCAGCAGGTTTGCAACAAGCATGCTTATTGTCTTCTTCTGCGGCTCGTAACCCTCCACTATTGGAAGCTCTTCGTGCTTCTTCATAGCCCGCACTATTTTATGATGCCCAGCTGGCGGCTCATGTCAAGCATGCGGACGATGGGGCGCTTGGCGGCCTTAATCATCTCAGGGCTCATCAGTATCTCGGGCTGCTCGTCGCGCAGGCAGCGGTAGAGTTTTTCGAGGGTGTTGAGTTTCATATAGGCGCAGTCGTCGCAGGCGCAACTCTTGTTGTCGCGCAGGGTGATGAACTCCTTTTCGTGGTTTTCACGCTTCATCTCGTAGAGGATGCCTGTTTCGGTGGCCACAATGAAACGTTTGGCCGGCGAGGTCTTGATGAAGTTGAGCATAGCCTTGGTGGAACCCACGAAGTCGGCCACCTTGAGTAGCGCGGGGTTGCATTCGGGGTGCGCTATGACGGGGGCATCGGGATTCTCGGACTTGAGCTGCAGCACCGACTCGGCCTGCATGGCGTCGTGCACAATGCATACACCGTTCCACAACACCATCTTGCGGCCGGTGACTTGGTTGATATAGCCGCCGAGGTTACGGTCTGGGGCGAAGATAATCTTCTGGTCTTCCGGCAGCGAGCGCACCAGCTTCTCGGCATTGCCCGAAGTGCAGATGAGGTCGCTGAGAGCCTTGATTTCAGCCGAGCAGTTGACATAGGAGATGACCATGTGGTCGGGATGCTGGGCCTTGAAGGCTGCAAAATCGTCGGCCTTGCAGCTCTCGGCCAGCGAGCAAGAGGCTTCCATGTCGGGCAGCAGCACCTTGCGCTGGGGGTTTAGGATTTTTGCTGTCTCGGCCATGAAATGCACGCCGCAGAAAACTATGATGTCGGCCTCGGTGCGCTGGGCTTCCTGTGCCAAAGCAAGGCTGTCGCCAACAAAGTCGGACAGCTCCTGTATCTCATGGCGCTGATAGTAGTGGCCGAGGATGACGGCATTTTTTTCCTTCTTCAGCCTGACAATTTCCTGCTTCAATTGCTCGTTGTTCATGGTTTCTGATGTTGTGATTTGAAGATGCAAAGATACGAAAAAAAAGCGACACTGCTGCCACTATTGTCGTTAAACACTGTTTTTCTGACACTCATCTTTCTTTCTTACAACGTCTTATCCTATCAACAATGTCCCCTCCGCGCCTTCCCTATGACATCCCTACGGCATTCCTATCGCATCTGGACAATGCTTGGCCGAACCAAGGCCGAGGAGGGTCCGTATGGGGACCGAAGGGGCTTACATTAAATCCAGTACCACAAAGGGGTTCAAGAAATACGTTTTCATAAGATATTGATTTACATTATAATTTTAAATAGAATGAAAGATATTTTTTTTTCTTTTTTATGTGTGTTAATTCTGTTGAAAAGTAGGCTAAGTGTCTTTGGCATGTTAATATCGAATAACACCAATTAACATGGCTTTCAACAGTGCAAGTATTTTATTCTGTGTGATGTCTTCGTTTTATCAACATTGTGTTTATTTGTGAGTAAACAGGTTAATGTGAAAAAGCAGAAAAGCAAGTTAGAGATGGCTAATTTTGTTGATAGAGTTATTGAAAACATGCATTATTTCAACAACGGTTCGGTTTTCAACATGTGGGTATGGATTGTTTAACATTAGTTTTGACAACGGTTGTCAGTAAGTGGTCGTCGATGCTGATAATCAAAGTGTAGAAAGGAGATGTAGAAAATGTGTTAATAATTTGGCTGCGGTGAGAGTGAACGACTTATGATTTATTCGTACCTTTGCAGCCAGAAACAGTTATCAACAAACATCAAAGAGATGAAAGAAATAATACCCATTGCCTGCGACCATGCCGGCTATGAATTGAAGCTGAAAGTCATAGAACATCTGAAAGAGCGTGGCTTCGAAGTTAAGGATTTCGGCACCCATAGTTCCGAAAGTTGCGACTATCCCGACTTTGCCCATCAGGTGGGCACGGCGTTGAACCGCGGAGAGTACAAGCGTGGCATAGTTATTTGCGGCAGCGGCAACGGTGTGCAGATGACAGTGAACAAGTATCCCAATGTGCGTTGCGCCCTTTGCTGGACGCCCGAGATAGCGCACCTTGGTCGTCAACACAACGACTGCAACTGCATCTCAATGCCCGCACGCTTTATCAGCGAGGCGACGGCAATGCAGATTGTCGACGAGTACCTCGACACCGAGTTCGAAGGCGGTCGCCATCAGCGCCGTGTGGAGAAGATAAGCCAGTTGCTTAAATGATGGATCGCGAGTTGGCACGCAGGGTGTTCTCCTGCATCGACAATACTACGCTGACGGGAACAGACACAGTGCAGTCGGTCACCGACTTCTGCTGCCGTACGCTCGACATGCGACTTGACGATGGCACGACGGTGGCCGCCGTGTGTGTTTACCCTCTTTTTGTCGCTGCCGCACGGCATGTCCTCGATGGCAGCAGTGTGAAGGTGGCCTCTGTGGCCGGGGCTTTTCCGCACGGGCAGCTGCCGCTGGGGCTCAAGGTCGAGGAGGTGAAGCAGGCTGTCGGCGACGGTGCCGACGAGGTGGACATCGTGATTAACCGCGGTCTGCTGCGGGCAGGCGATGAGAACGGCATGCGCGACGAGGTGGCGGCGATGAAGGAGGCTTGCCAGGGAAGAACGCTGAAGGTTATATTGGAGTGCTGCGAGCTGCCCTCCCCCACCCTGCTGCGCCGTGCTGCAGAGCTGGCCATCGACGGTGGAGCCGACTTCATAAAGACCTCCACCGGCAAAGGCAGTGGAGGAGCTACCCCCGAGGCGGCGCGAACGATGCTCGAAACAGTGTCAAATTACGTTAAAATTTGTAAAAAAACTGTCGGCTTCAAGGCCGCTGGAGGCATCCGTCAGCCCGAGGAGGCGTTGCTGTATGCCGAAGAAGCAAAAAAAATTATGGGCGATAATTATGTTAATAATCAGACATTTAGAATAGGTGCCAGCAGCCTTACAGACAAGCTGTTTTCATTTTTAACATTATAATTTGCCACTATTTCGGAAAATTTTTGTTTCTTTGCATTTTAAAATAAAATATAATTGTATGAAGCCGCTCCAACAAAAGTTAGCTCAATACACAGTTCCGCAGGAAGCTAAAGCCGCTGGAATTTATCCTTATTTCACCCCCATCTGCAGCGAGCAGAACACAGAAGTCTACGTTAATGGCTACGACCATCCCATCTTGATGTTCGGCTCCAACAGCTACCTTGGCCTCACCAATGACCCTCGTTTGAAAGAAGCCGCCAAGCGCGCCATCGACAAGTACGGCACCGGCTGTGCAGGATCGCCCTTCCTCAACGGCACGTTGGACATACACATACAGCTGCAGGACGAGCTGGCCGAGTTCTTGGGCAAGGATGGCGTGATGCTCTTCTCGGCAGGATTTCTGGCCAACAGCGGCGTTATACCCGATGTGGTATCGCGTGGCGACTATCTTTTCTATGACGAGCGCGACCATGCCTCTATCATGGAAGGCAAGCTGATAACCTATGCCACGACACAGAAGTACAAGCATAACGACATGGCCGACCTGGAACGCGTCCTCTCCAAGGCCCCGTTGGAAGCAAGCAAGCTGGTGGTCACCGACGGTGTCTTCTCCATGGAAGGCGATGTGGCACATGTTGACAAGATGGTCGACATCTGCAACAAGTACAATGCCACTCTTATGGTCGACGAGGCTCACGGTCTGGGAGTCTTCGGACGCGAAGGCCGTGGCACTTGCGACCACTTCGGCAAACTCAAGGATGTCGAACTTGTCATGGGCACGTTCAGCAAGAGTTTGGCCTCGGTGGGTGGCTTCATAGCCGCCGACAAGGAGACCATCAACTGGATGAAACACTCGGTGCGCCCCTATATCTTCACCGCCTCAATCACACCTGCCAGCACCGCCTCGGTGCTCGAAGCTCTGCACATCATGCGCAGCGAGCCCGAACGCAACGCCAAGTTGTGGGATAACCAACGCTATGCTTTCAAGGCCTTCAAGGACCTCGGCTTCGAGGTGGGCAACACACAGACACCTATCATACCGCTCTTTATACGTGACAACAACAAGACTTTCACCATCACGCACGACTTGCTGGTGAACGGAGTCTTTGTCACGCCGGTCATTGCTCCCGCAGTACCCAGCGACGAGACGCTCATACGTTTCGCCCTGATGGCCACGCACACCCACGAGCAGATAGACATCGGAGTGGAGAAGATATACAAGGCCTTCAAGAAACAGGAAGTTTTATGATAGAAATTTGTACTGTTACCTCTCGTCGCGAACTGCGACGCTTTATTGCTTTCCCCAACAAGCTCTTCAAGGATGTGCCAAGTTATATTCCGGCACTGGACTTCGACGAGGTGAACCTGCTCACCGACAAGAACCCCTCGTTGGAGCATTGCAGCAGGGAACTCTATATCGCCTACAGAGACGGCAAAGTGGTGGGCCGTGTGGCAGCCATCATCAACCGCACCGTCAACGAGCACTGGAACAAGAAGGCTGTGCGCTTCGGATGGTTCGACTTTATCGAGGACTACGAAGTTTTCACCGCCCTGCTCGACAAGGTGATAGAGTACGGTAGACGTAACGGTATGAACGAGATAGAGGGTCCTTTCGGCTTCACGGACATGGACAAGGAATGCTGGGCCATAGACAACTTCGACGCCCGCCAGAACACGTCTACCCTCTACAACCCCGAGTATTATGTGCGCTTCATTGAGCGTGCAGGCTACGAGATAAAATGCCGCTGGCAGCAGTACTCTATGCAGGCCAACCAGCCCGTGCCCGACAAGGTGGCGCGCCTCAACAAGCTCATCATGGATAAATACCACCTGAAGCTTGTCAAGGTGAAGCGTCGCAAAGAGCTGATACCCTATGCGTGGCAGTTCTTCCACGCCATCAACGACAGCTTCAAGGACCTTTACGACTTCGTGCCCATGACGGAGAAGGAAATCAAGGTCTATATTGACGAGTACTTCCCCTTTGTGAACATGGATTTCGTGCAGTTTGTGGTGGACGAGAACGACAAACTCGTGGGTTTCGGCCTCTCGATACCAGATCTCACCGGAGCTTACAAGAAGGCCAACGGCAAGTTGTTCCCTTTCGGCTGGTACCATATACTGCGTGCGCTGCATAAGTTCGACACCATTGACCTGCTGCTCAACGGCGTGTTGCCCGAATGGCAGAAACGCGGTGTGCACAGCATCTACTACTGCGACATGAACGAGGCCGCCATAAAATATGGCGTGCATACGGCCTACACCAACCCACAGATCATCGGCAACGAGGCCGTGAAGATATGGGAAACGCAGTATAACACCAAGCCGCTGATGCAACGCGCAGTGTTTGCCAAGAGTATTTAACGTAAGACTATGAATAAGTTTGTTCATCTTCACATGGCAGCCTTGCTTGCCATGCTGTGCCTGTTTGCTGTGTCCTGCACCAAGGATGAGCCTAAAAACATGGAATGTGACATATTGAGTGCCTGGGTTGAGGATGCGCAGTACGAGCAGTACTTCTACCAGAAGGCAGATATGCGCTGTGACAACATAGCGTCGACCGAGACAGAGATTGTCTTTCTGGTGAAGTCGCTCAGCTCGTTGCCGCAGATACCCGTGCATTTCAGCATAACAGAGGGTGCCGCGATAAGCCCGGCCAATGGGTCGTTGCAGGATTTCACGGCCGGGCCTGTTACCTACACCGTGACATCGGAGGATGGCGAGTATCGTCGCCAGTACAAGGTGTCCTTCATGGAGCAGCGTATTATTGTCGACCAGACAACGCTTTACAGCTTTGAGCATGTAGTGGACAGTGTGAACAGCATGTATAACAACGCCACCTACAATGTGTTCTACGAGCTTGGTGCCAACGGTGCTAGAGACTATATTTGGGCGTCAGGCAACGCAGGTGTTGCCATAGTACACATCGACTTCACGCCCGAGCAGTATCCCACCAGCTCGACAGCCAACGGCTATCAAGGCAAAGGTGTGTGTCTGAAAACCATAGATGCCGGTACTTTGGGTCGCTGGATGCACAAACCGATAGCTGCTGGCAACCTGTTCCTCGGCTCTTTTGATGCTGGTCAGGTCCTCTCCGATCCGCTGAAGTGTACGGTGTTCGGCATACCCGTGAACAGGGAACCCGTCAAGGTGACAGGCTATTATAAGTACCAGCCTGGCGCCGAGTTTACCGATGCCAACATGGATATCGTGCCTGGCCGTACCGACGAAGCCAACATCTATGCGGTGTTCTTCCGCAACCAAAACAGCGCTGGGGAGCGCGTAAACCTCTATGGTGACAGTGTGCTCACCAGTTCCTATGTCGTTACCAGGGCACAGGTGGCATCGCTGCCTGCCACCAACGAGTGGACTCGCTTCGAGATGACCTTCGATGAATGTACAGTAGACCTCGAGGTGCTGGCGGCTTTCGGCTACAGCATGACACTCGTATTCTCGTCGAGCAAGGGTGGCGATAGCTTCGAGGGTGCCATAGGAAGCACACTCTGTGTCGATGAAGTTGAGGTTACCTATGATTTAACTAAAGCTGCAAGATGATGAAAAAGATTGCTTTAAACATATTGGTTCTCGTCATGATGATGCCGTCGGTACGCGCGATGGCGGAGGGTTTTGGTGTCGACATGTCGCTTAAAACCCGCGCGGGCTACAGTATCGGTGCTTCCTCCCCCTATGGCATGCCTGCAGCCATCGTTGGCATCGAAGCATTCCGCATGACTCCGTCGTTCCGTGTGGGTGTCGACGTTGCCAAGCCGGTGGACACACAATGGGCTGTATCTATGGGTTTTTTTGTTGAAAATAAGACCATGGATGTTTCCGTGAGGACCAAGGGCTACCATATGGAGATGCGGCGTGGGGCGGAAGGATTGGAAGGCGTCTTTACAGGCCATGTCAGCCAGCAGATATCCATGTTGGTGCTTACGCTGCCGGTGTGCGCCACCTTCTCCGTGAGTACCGAGGTGAACCTCCGTGCCGGCGTCTACGGGTCGCTGCTTATGAACGGAAAGTTCTCCGGCACAGCCTCTGACGGATACATACGCCGCGGCGGTCCGACAGGCCCCAAGATAATCATCGGAGACACCCCTGAGACTAAGGCCACCTACGACTTCTCCGACGACATGCGCAAACTGCAGGCCGGCGCTACCGTTGGCGTCGACTGGATGCCATGGTCACGTCTTGGTTTCTCGCTCGACCTCACCGTCGGCATTACGGGCATATTCAAGGCCGACTTCAAGACCGTAGAGCAGAGCCTCTACCCGATATACGGCACCATAGGGGTGTTCTACAAAATACTATAGAAATTAATAGGTTTTCTGCCACGGGTGCCAAATCCACAGTGTAATGGGTTTGGCGTAGGTCGTTTTTTATTAATATTTTTGCACCTTAGTGTCAGATTTCGGTCTCCAGTCGGGTATTATATTATATATGGAGCGTCATAGTGCATACGCAGAATTGCTTCGCCGCCATCGCGCAATGGTGTGGCGCATGTGCTGGCTGAGGGCACGTGGCGACTGGGAGCAGTGCCGCGACTTGGTACAGGAGGTGTCGGTGGCATTGTGGATGCATCTTGGAGAGTTGCGCACCGGCATCACGTCCGCCGAAGAGCGCGCATGGGTGCGCTGTGTGACGCGTAGCGCGCTGGACCACAAGACACGCAAACGACGCGTGGAGACACTGCCACTCACTCCGATGCACGAGGAGAGCATAGCCGACGAGGACAGACAGTCGCTGAAGGAAGACATAGATGACATGATGGCGTCGCTCAGTCACGACGAACAGCGCATTATGCAGCTGCGGTTGGAAGGTTTCAGAGCGAACGAGATTGCCTCCATCATGGGGCTGAGCAACGACGCCGTCTACCAGCGCATTCACCGCATTGCGGTAAAGCTGCGTCGCCTGATGGCGGTATTGCTTGTGCTGGCATTTACCACTACGCTGGCCATTGCTGTGGTGCCGCAGTGGCGCAAGGCGGTGTTGGAGAAAGTCCGCCATAATGAAAAAAATGATTCTCTGCAGGAAGGGATGCCCACCATCGAGCCAAAGCCTGTTTCGGAACCTTCCTACGACACAGTTCAGGCTGTATATGCTCCGCAGGCGGTACCTGCTGAAGCAGAACCGGCCCCTGTTGCCGAGGTGCAACCGCAGCAACCGCATCAGAAATATGATTTTCTATACTTTGGCACAACGGGGGACACGTTGGCATGCTTCCTCTTGAATGATGGGCGCAGTGTAGCGGTGTCATGTATTGCCGCAGGTGCATGCGTTGTTATACCAGAAACGGTGGAGCGTGACGGGCATGGCTATGCCGTCACGGCGCTGGCCGACAGTGCGTTCTTCCCGCTCTCGTCTATCCGCAGCGTGAGGTTGCCTGCCTCGCTGGCCAGCGTGGGCAGAGATGCTTTCTCACTTTGCTCAGGTATCGACACATTGGAGGTTCTTGCCACGGAGCCTCCCGTGGTGGCTGGCGAATGGTGCTTTTTCGGCTTGGCCGACACCGTGCGTCTGCTGGTACCCTGCGGCACCGCCTCAGCCTATCGTAATGCACCGCAGTGGGATGGATTCGAGTATGTCATAGACCCCTGTGAACCGCAGCATGACCCGCTGCTAGAGGTGACAATCATCGTCAATGGTAATACCATTGTGGTCGAAGGCACAGACGACGAGCCGGTAGAAGTCTACGATGCCCAGGGTCGCCTTGTGGCTACCGCACAGTGCAAGGGGCACTGTTCGCTGTCGATAAACATGGATCATATTGATGACCGCACCTTCAGCAAGCGGACCACTGGTTCCTATTGGGTGAAGGTTGGCTCCAGGCCGCTTAGGCGTGTATCGCTTTTGGAAAAACATATCCCCGCCAGCAATAACATCTTCATACGCTATCGCTCCCCGGAGCTCACCTTCTGACGGTCTACATTACTCGTATATAGACCTTCTGCGCGTCTCCCACCACAGTCATGGTCTCTTCGTCGAGATTGTATGTCAGGCGGCTGGGATTTCCTGCGTAGTCGGAGTGAATGTACAGTTCATGGTTCATTGTGTCGAGCCTGTAGGTCATGGCGACGGTGGTGTCTTGCGTATATCCTGGGTTGCTGCCGGAGTAGTAGACGACGCTTTTGATGGAGACAATTTCTCCGGTGGTGTCGGTCTTGAACAACAGTCGCTCGGTGTAGGAGTCAAACTCCCCGCCCGGCGTTTCATACCAGGCGGCTTCCCACACGGTGCCGTACAGTGGGTTGTGTGTTGTAACGGCAGTTGCAATGGGTTCTGCTTTGTCTTTGCTGCATGAGGCGGCCGCCAGTGCCATCGCGGCGAGCAGTGCGTATAAATATGTGTATTTCATGTTTTGTGTTTTTGGGGTTATTCTTGCGGGTGAAAGACGATACTTCCCTGCGTCAATGTTCTGTTTTCGGGGTTGTAACGAAAGTAGCCCGGGTATGGCGCTTCGTCCTCATAGAGTTCCAAGCCGTTGAGCTCCGGGTGGAATATGTAGCGGAAGCTGTATGTGGTGTCCCACCAAGGGGAATAGGAGTCTTCGCTGCCGATGTAGCTTTCCCCTGTACTGTCGGTCTGAAAAGCAAGGCGCAGTTCCTGTACCACACGGATGCTCATAATGTTTGTGTCGTTGTGGTAAACCCACTTGGTGCCGACGAGGGGGTTGTTGTACGCCAGCATTGCGGGGGTGGGTTCCTCCACTTTCTCTTTTTCGCAGCCTGCCAAGGCCAGTGTCATGGCGGCTATGGTGGCCGTAACAATTAATGGTGTCTTTTTCATAAAACTGTTTTTTGGGTTGTGTTCTGCAAATATAATACCCTGTTTGGACACGAAATCTGACATCAACGGCATCAGAATGCAAAATAATTGTTATTTTTGCACACTGAAGTCAGATTTATGCCGTCGCAAGTGTATTATATTGTATATGGACCGACAGAGTGCATACACACAGCTGCTTCGCCGCCACCGTGCCATGGTGTGGCGTATGTGTTGGCGTGCCGCCAGGGGCAATTGGGCTCGCTGCAACGATTTAGTGCAGGAAGTCTCCATATTGCTATGGCTGCATTTCGATGTGTTGCGTGCCGACGCCAGTCCTGCCGAGGAGCGTTCGTGGGTGTATTGGCAGTGTCGTTCGTCGCTCTACCAACAGCGGCGCCGTCAGAAGCCTTCTATGCTACCTTTGACGGCCTTGATGGAGGAAACCCTTGCCGACGACAATTCGTTGCAGCAGAAGGAGGAAATAGAGCATTTGATAGCCTCTCTACCCTACGACGACCAGCAGTTGGTGAGGTTGCACCTCGATGGCTACCATGCCGACGAGATTGCCTCTTTGATGAGCCTCAGCCGTGATGCCGTCTATCAGAGGCTGCACCGTATCATCGTCAGGGCCCGGCGGGTAGTGGTGCTGGTTTTGTTGGTGCTTTTGGCCTCGGGATTGGCCGTTGCCGTGGTGCCGCAGTGGCGCAGTGCTGTATTTGGTGGCGCAGTACACCAAGAAGAAAAACATGAGCCACAGCATGAGGAGCCTGCCACGAGGAGGGTTGCGCCGCTAAACGAAGAAGCGGCAGGCATGGAACATGAAGTTGAGCCCGAGGTTCTGCCAGCGATAGTAGAGGAGCGCATGCCCGATGCCGACGTATTGACTATTCTATCAGGCATCAATGATAGGAGCGATACCATGCCGCCCGTGCTCTCTTCTTTGCCACCGGAGCCTACAATATGGGTCAATGGCAACAGACTTATTATCACAGGCGTCTATGATGAACCGGTGAAAGTGTATCAGAAGAGTGGCGTCCTTGTGTCGTCACAGGTTTGCCACGGTTTCTGTGTAATCGACCTTTTCCCTCGCTGCGACATGGATTATCGCATACTTGTCGGGCGTCGGCCGGCAGTGACAATATCTCTGTAAATATGCTACCCATGAGACATATAATGCTGTTGATAGCCTTGGCGATGCTTCCTGTAGCCAAAGCACAGGATGGTGGCGAAAGGCTTACGGTGACAGGAACCGTAATCAATGGCGCTGATGGCAACCCCCTACCCTTCTGCTTTGTGCACCTGATGCGAGATGGGCAGAGCAGGGCAATGGCGGTGACCGACTATGCAGGCAACTATACTCTGCCGCCGGTTGCCGCTGGCACCTATTCTGTTCTTGTGCTGCAGTTTGGCGACACGTTGATGCATTATAAAGGCTTAATGTTGTCGCGCGACACTTGGGTGCGCAGTGTAGTGCTGCCACCAAGCGATGAGAAGCTTAGCAATATGCCGTACTATGATGCTGGAATGTTTCGATATTTGAGACCCATTCTTATTGTGGCTCAGAAGAACATGCTGCACAATATGGGGCTGCTGATTACTAGTCCACATGACCCACGTCTGTGGGACTTTAATGGCCAATTTGATGGCGACCATAGTGCCTCAAGGGATCTCTCGGGTAGCAAAATCCATTTCGGTCTTTTAGTCCACCCTGGTTTTGAAGTGCACCCGTTAGGTAGTGCTATGAAGAATGACCTGATCCTCTATGGGCGCATTCGGGATGTTTTAATCCCAGCACCAACAGTACCTTGGGAGATAATCGCTCCAGCATCCGATAGCACTGCGGTCGATTACAAGATATGGATATTGGGCATTAAGTTTTAGCTCTTGTGGTAATATTTTTCACTCTGCGGTGCTACGTGGTCGAGGACTTATGGGGGACAGGGGACAGTTGGGACAGTTAGTTTTTAAGCCATACACCACGTAATTATACATCTATATCTAGATATAGAAATTATTTTTGGTTTGGTAAGCTATATTTTGAACTGTCCCAACTGTCCTCTGTCCCACTTCAAACATCCCTCCCCAAACTCCCCATAACCATAACACGCTGTCCTACAGCCCTTACTAAAGAGAATAACCATTCTTTACCGCATATTCATTGACAAAACAGCCTCTAGACGGCTAGTAAACGGCTAGTAGACGGCTAGTAGACGGTCTGTAGCCCGTCCTTAATGTAGGCTAAAATATGCTGTACAAGATGGTACTGCTGGGCAACAATGCTGATTAGCTCTTGTAGTAATCCCGAAGAATACCAACCATCTGGTTGCCCGTCAGAACGCGTTTGATGACAGTGCTCAGCCACTGCTCGAGGTTGGCGACGACATTACGCAGAGGCGGCTTTTTCTGCTCGACGAGCTTGACGATGCGGCGCGCCAGCACTTCGGGCTGCAAGCCTCCGTTCTCCTCTTTCTCGATGATGGCTAGCGAGCGCTTGAAGATGGGGCCGTAGTCTGGGTCGTCCATTGTGGTCTGGCTGTTCTTGCGGCTACCGGTGAAGCCTGTGGCGAAGTCGCCGGGCTCAACCATGCAGACGCGGATGCCGAAGCCCGTGACCTCGGCGGCAAGGGCCTCGGTGAAGCCCTCGATGGCGAACTTGGAGGCGGAGTAGAAGCCTTGGTACGGCAGGCCCATGACACCACCTATGGAGCTGAGGTTTATAATCTTGCCCTTGCGCGCCTTGCGCATGTACGGCAGCACGGCTTGACACATGTTGACGCAGCCCATGAAGTTGGTGCCCATCTGCATGTCTATCTCCTCTTCTGTCGCCAGCTCTAGCGCACCTCCTATGCCCATGCCGGCATTGTTGATGAGAACGTCCACCCTACCCTGCTCAACGATAATCTGTGCCACCACTGTGGCAATCTGTTCGCGGTTGCGTACATCGCACTGACGGTAACGGATATTGGTGTCCTGCATCTCGCGGCGGCAAAGGCCGTAGACGGTATTTCCCTTGGCTGCAAGCATCTCGGCGGTGGCTTTGCCAAAGCCCGACGATGCACCGGTGATGATGATTACCTGTTGCTCCATAACTGCTTGAAAATTTTTGCAAAGATACGAATTATTTTAGAGGTTGGAAAATTATTCGTATTTTTGCACGCTCAAAAACAGGTAGGTGAAGCAGCAGCATGACATAATCTCCGCGCTCGACGCCTTCATTAGGAAGTACTACAAGAACCTCCTGATAAGGGGTATTCTTTATGCTGTAGGCCTTGTGGCTGCCATCTTCCTTGCTGCGGTGCTGCTTGAGTATTTCGGTTGGATGTCTTCCTTCGGTCGCGGTCTCGTTTTCTGGCTGGGCTTGGCCGCAGTTCTTGCTGCTCTTGCGTGGCTCGTGGTGAGGCCATTGCTCAAGATGTATGGCCTCGGCAAGCGTATCAGCCGTGAGCAAGCCGCCGTTATCATCGGCCGCCATTTCCCCGAAGTCAGCGACAAGCTTCTCAACCTGCTACAGCTCAATGCACAGCTCTCAACCGCCGATTCGCAACTACTGCAGGCGGCCATTGAGCAGAAAACAGTACAGCTCAAGCCGGTGCCGATGCTTAACGCCATCAACTTGCATGCCAACAATCGTTATCTCAAGTACGCGCTGCCACCGCTCGCTGTCATAGCCATACTCTTGATAGCCACTCCGCAGACCGTCACAGAACCCTCCAAGCGTATTGTGAACTACGGCACCGCCTACGAACGCCCTGCACCCTTCCGTTTCCTTATCCTCAACGAAGGTCTTGCCGTTAGCCAAGGTGATGATTTCACGCTGCAGGTTGTCACCGAGGGTGATGCAGTCCCTGCAGAGGCTTTTGTCATTGTTGACGGTCGCAGGCACAAGCTTATTGCAGAAGGTAGCCGTCAAGCGCCACAGTTCAGCTACACATTCTCCAAAGTGTCGCGCTCCATGGTGTTTTACCTCGACGGTGGTGGTGTGACATCGCCTGAATACACCCTGGAGATGATGCCAAACCCCAGTGTCATCTCGTTCCGCATGCTCCTCTCCTACCCTGCCTACACTGGCCGCGAGTCAGAGACCGTGCTTAACCTCGGCGACGCCGCTGTGCCAGAAGGCACGCAGGTGCGCTGGCTCTTCCAGACACAGGATGCCGACAGCCTTGCCTTTATATTCCACGATTCAAGATACATAATCAGCCCCGACGCCAACGGCCGTGTTGAGGTGAGCCGACGTGTGATGGACAATACAGACTATGCCTTCACTGTGCGCAATGGCTCTGCCGTTGCCGACACCCTGCGCTACGCACTCTCTGCCATCAAGGACGCCGCGCCTATGATTGCCGTCGACGAGATGGCCGATTCACTGTACCTCGACCGTCATATTTTTCGCGGACGCGTAAAAGACGATTACGGCTTCTCTAAACTTGTTTTTGTTCATAAGACCGACAATCCTGCCGATACAAGTCGAAATGCCGTCAGCGAGGCCGAAATTGCCCTTGACGGGGGTGCAAGCCAGGAGTTCTACTTCTCGTTCAATGCAGCAGAGCTGACGTTGGCCCCAGGCGACGTGCTCTCCTATTGGTTCGAGGTGTCGGACAACGACGCCATTCACGGTCCGAAAACCTCTCGCTCACAGGTGTTTGGAATCAAGGTGCCAACTGCCGACGAGCTCGACAGCCTGCTGGAGCAGAGCTCATCGGACGTGCGTCAGAGTGCCGAAAACCAGATGTCCGAGCTTAAGCGATTGCAGGAGGAGATAAACGAGATGATGCGTAAACTGGTGGAAAAGAAGGACCTCGGCTGGCAGGAGAAGAAGGAGCTGGAGCAGATTGCCGAAAAGCAGAAGCAGGTGCGCCAGATGATGCAGCAGATGCAGCAGCAGATAAAGGAAAACAACCGTCTGGAACAGAAATACCGCGAGCAGAGCGAGCAGCTCATGGAGAAGCAACGCGAGTTGGACCGCCTCATGAACGAGGTGATGGACGACAAGATGAAGGAGACCATGGCCGAGATAGAGCGTATGATGAAAGAGCTCGACAAGAAGCAGGTGCAGCAGCAGTTGGAGCAGCTTAAGATGGACAATGCCGAGATTGAGAAGCAGCTTGACCAGAACATTGAGTTGATGAAACGCCTTGAGATAGAGAAAAAGGTGGAGCAGACAATCCAGCGCATGGACAAGCTGGCCCAGGAACAACGCGATGTTTCGCGTGAAACGGAGCAGGCCCGCAACAAAGACCGCGATGAGTTGCTACAGAAACAACAGGCTGTGGATGAGAAGTTCCAGCAGCTCAAGCAGGACATCGACCAGATAAAAAAGGACTACAAAGAGCTTGATCCGAGCACCGAATTCCGTGTGCCACAAGAGCTCGAACAGCAGGTGGAACAGCAGCAGAAGGAGGCCCGTCAGAGCCTGCAGAAGGGCAAGAACAAGGATGCCTCGCAGAAACAACGCGGTGCCGCTGATAGCATGGAGAAATTGAGCGAGGCTCTGGCCGAAGCCGAGGTGGACGCCGAGCAGCAGGACCTGGCCGAGGATGCCGAAGAGGTACGCCAATTGCTCAAAAACCTTGTGCGCCTCTCTTTCAACCAGGAGGAACTCATCACCGACCTCGGTACGACCTACATACAAGACCCGCGTTATCAGTCTATTATCTCGCGTCAGAACCGCATTAGGGACGATTTCCGTGGTGTCGAGGATTCGCTGCGCTCCATGGCCAGCAGGCAGGTGAGGGTGGCCTCGGCCATAAGCAAAGACCTCGCTGAAGTGAACAACGGCATTAGCCGCTCGCTCAACGGGTTGCTCGACATGAACCAGAGTTTCTATGGCAATTATCGCAACACTGTGGCCGCCACCTCGATGCAATACAGCATGACATCGCTCAATAACCTTGCCCTCGTGCTGGCCGAAAGTCTCGACCAGATGCAGAGCGACATGCGTCAGAACAACCAGAAAAAGCGTAGCGGGCAGTGCAAAAAGTCGGGCAAGAGTGGCCAGCAGTGCAGCAACCCAGGCAAAAAGCCGTCACCCAAGTCGATGCGTCAGATGCAGCAAGAGCTTAACCGGCAGATGGAGGCCCTGAAAAAACAGCTCGACAAGCAGGGTAAGAAGCCAGGCGGGCGCCATCAAATAGGCCAGGGACAGTCTATGAGCGAGGAGTTTGCCAAGATGGCGGCGCAGCAGGAGATGATACGCCGCATGATGCAGGAATATGGCCAGGAGCTCAAGGAAGGAGATGCCGGCAACGGCAAGCTGGCGCGTGAAATTGACCAAATGATGCGCCAGATGGAGCAGACGGAGACCGACCTTGTCAACCGCACCATCACCAAGCAGACCATAGCACGCCAACAGCAGATAATGACACGCCTTCTTGAACACGAAAAGGCGGAGATGCAGCGTGAGCGCGAAGAGCGTCGCGAGAGCCATGAGGCCAAGGGTCTATACAGTCAACCCTCGCCCGAAGAGATGGAGAAGTACAACCGCCAGGTCCGTCCGTCCGACGACCAGCTGCGCACTGTCCCCCCCACCCTGCAGCCTTACTACCGGCAGAAGGTGAACGACTACTTTTTCCATTGATTTTTACCCACACCCCCTACGGAGTTCTTTTGGCCTCCGTACCGGAACGGTTCTGGCGCAAGAAGGCATAAAAATGTGTTATACATTGATTGGTAGTGTGTTGTGTGTTGTTGGTAAATTATGTGCTGTCCATTGGCAAATATTATGTATATTTGCATCGGGATAAGAAAATACACGTCATGAAGGAATCGTTTGTTATACAGTCCGATATGGTAAATATGCCCGAGGTGGAGGAGCGATTGTTCCATTTTTGCCGTCAATGCAATGTCGGCAACTACTGTTCGGCAGTATCTGTTGCAACTATGCAGGCTGTGGAAAATGCCATCGTGCATGGCAACCAGGGCGATGCCAACAAACGAGTCACCATCAATCTCGGTCTTTGTCGCGGAGGCATCTATGCCGAGGTGGCAGACGAGGGGAAGGGGTTCGACTATGAGAAGTTCGGAACTTTACCCACGAACGATGAGGTCCATGGCGAAGGTATCTTCATCATGAAACAGCTTGCCGACAAATTGACATTCTCCGATGGTGGCCGACGGGTGCGCTTGGAGTTCGAGGTTGCCGGAATTGATCCGACCGATGCCCTTCAGCGGATAGCTGTCTTGCAGCACCGTCTTGCTATGGTTGCCGCCTGATTGATTCCTCAATTTGCGTTGCCTAACCGGTATACCTGCCGTCCAACTGACAGAATAGCGCAAGGAAAAAGGGGAATTAAAATGCTGAAAGGCTGATTAATTAACTGAAAACCATCTAATTAATACTTAAAATATGCCTATTCGTTTTGCTACACAATCTGGAGATTTTGCGGTGCCGGAGGCACAAAAAGTGCAAAAATGGATTGCCGAAGTGGTAAAACGACGTGATAGGCAAGTCGGCAACATCAACTACCTCTTTTGTGACGATGAGTACCTGCTGCAAGTCAACAGGCAGTATCTTGACCATGACACTTACACCGATATTATTACTTTTGACTACGTGGCTGGAAGTTTGATTTCGGGCGACATAATGATTAGTGTAGAGAGGGTAGGGGAGAATGCCGAAAAATTCGGTGTGCCTTTTGTCAACGAGTTGCATCGTGTCGTAATCCACGGTGTGCTGCACCTTCTTGGACAGGGTGACAAAAGCGACGATGAGGCCCGTGAGATGCGGCGCCAAGAAGAAGAGGCTCTCTGTTTGTGGAACGACTTGTTTCACGAGGAACGGATAGCATAAATGTCTTAGACCATGACATTTGAGCAGTACGATATAGTAGTAGTAGGTGCCGGTCATGCCGGTGCTGAGGCGGCTGCAGCCGCCGCCCGTCTCGGTGCGCGTGTTTTGCTCGTGACGCAAATGCTCGACACTATATGCCAGATGTCGTGCAACCCAGCTATGGGGGGTGTGGCAAAAGGTCAGATTGTGCGCGAGATTGATGCCCTCGGCGGATGGTCTGGCATCGTGACCGACCGCTCGGCCCTTCAGTTCCGTATGCTTAACCGCTCCAAAGGTCCGGCCATGTGGAGCCCGCGTGCACAGTGCGACAGGATGCTTTTCTCGTTGAATTGGCGCCAGGTGCTTGAGTCTATACCGGGTTTGTCTTTATGGCAGGACGAGGTTGTGGGTTTGCTGCATGATGGAGGCGCTGTGGCAGGTGTCACCACCCGCATGGGACACACGATACCGGCCAAAGCGGTGGTGCTCACCAGTGGCACTTTCCTCAACGGCAGGATATATATCGGTGAAGACTCGTGGCAAGGTGGCAGGGTGGGGGAGGCTCCGGCTGTCGGCCTAAGCGATCAGCTGCGTGAACTCGGATTCGAGGTACAACGTCTCAAGACTGGTACGCCAGTGCGTATTGATGGGCGTACGATAGATTTCTCACAGCTTGTGGAGCAACCCGGAGATGATAGCCCGGCCAAATTTTCTTTCTCAGACACCAAGCCTTTGACCGAGCAAAAGTCATGCTATCTGGCAAATACCAACCTTCAGACTCACGATATTCTTCGCACAGGATTCTCCCGCTCACCGATGTTCACGGGCAGGATTCTGGGGCGGGGTCCGCGCTACTGCCCGTCTATTGAGGATAAGATTGAACGTTTTTCAGACAAAGATCATCACCAGCTCTTCGTGGAGCCTGAAGGATGGCGTTCACAGAGTTGGTATCTCAATGGCTTTTCGTCCTCCCTACCTCTGGATGTCCAGCTTGCAGCGCTCCATACTATCAAGGGGTTAGAGCATGCAAGCATCTTTAAACCGGGTTACGCGATAGAATATGATTACTTTCCGCCCACTCAGTTGGCCTATACTCTTGAAACCAAGACTGTTGAGAACCTATACTTCGCAGGGCAGATTAATGGTACTACGGGGTATGAAGAGGCGGCTTGCCAGGGGTTGATAGCGGGGGTCAATGCTGTACTTAAGCTACATGGAATGAAGCCGTTTGTACTCAGCCGATCGCAGGCATACATAGGTGTTCTCATAGATGATCTTGTGACTAAAGGGGTCGACGAGCCGTATCGCATGTTTACCTCGCGTGCCGAATACCGTATCCTGTTGCGGCAAGACAATGCCGACCAGCGGCTCACTCCGCTTTCACATGCTATCGGGTTGGCTGATGATGACCGTATGCGTCGTGTCGAAGAGAAGGTGCGTCAGATTCGTGAGCTTGAGGCTTTGGTCGAAGGTGCCAATGTTATTCCGTCCGATGCTAACGGTTGGCTTGAAGAACACTCATCTGCTCCCCTTGCTCAGCGTGTGAAGTTGTCTTCCCTGCTGCTCCGTCCCGAGTTGTCGTTGCGAGAACTTTCTGCATTGTCTTCCGAAGTGTCCGCTGCTGTCGCCGGTTTGCCGGCAGAAGTGGTGCAGGAGGTTGAGACATCTATAAAGTATCAGCGTTATATTGAGAAGGAGCAGGAAGTAGCCAATCGGATTTTGAAGTTTGAGGAGATTGCTTTGCCACCCGATTTCGATTACTTCTCGTTAGAGGCTCTTAGTTATGAAGCTCGCGAAAAGCTGCGCCGTTATCACCCTGTCTCTATTGGGCAGGCATCGCGCATAAGCGGTGTCTCTCCCGCGGATATTTCTGTTTTACTCCTTACATTTGCCAGATAATAAACGAGATAGCCCTCCTGTTTCGCGTGAAACTGGAGGGCTATTGTTTTGTTTTACCCTGTATTTATGCATTTCCTTCAATATAGTCTTTTGCCTCTGGCCCCAGATTCATGAGCAAGTCAATGGCGCTGAGGTTTGGCGTGAACGGTATGCGGTCACCGAACACTTGATAGTATGGTTTGAGGCTGTCGGTAGGGTAGGGGCGCTTGGGCGTAAATAAATATCGGAAGTCATGCTCGTCGCCCACCGGTGTGCTCCAGTCGGATGTAAGCTCTACTCTACATTTTATTTTGAATTGTTTCAGCAGCCATTGTATGGTGGCAATGTCCAGTTCGAGCAGCGTAGTGTATTTGCCACTGAGCAGATGTTCTATGCCATCGCTATAATATTGGAAGTATGGAGATGCGCTGTAGGCGGCTGTGAGCGTCCGCATGTGGATGATGTTCCAGCGGTCACGGTAATCTATTAGTACCTCTTCGGTCCGGCTATGGTTGTTTCGTATGACGGGTACTGTCAGTACTCGGACACCCCCGGCTGTCATTATCTCGGTGCGGTTGCGGTAGGTCTGTTTGGGATATGTCTCTTTTGCCTCGATGAGTATTGTATCATACCGTCTCGCTGCAGCCATCCACGCAATTGGAGGGAAATAGGCTGTGCCGAACAGGGCTTTCATTGTCCTATGATGATTGATACAAGTTCGTCTTCGTCAAAGAAGAAATCTATATTGCCTTCGGGGAAACTTACGCGTCGCTCTCCCCAGTCTTCCTCGTCGACATCTTGCTCCAGGTATTTGTTCTTCACCATGAGCTCAACCAACTGCCTCTCGGTCATGTCGAAGACATGTTCACCGAAGAGCGTGCAGTCCTCGTTGCTGATGTCTATACAGGCTAAAACGGGATTCTCTCCTTCAAAAAAGAGGGTGATTCCATGGTCGTTATATCGTAATACCGTTGTGGGTTCATCGGCGGCGTTGTCGATGTTCTCAACCTCGTCGGCGTTGCCGATGAGTGCCACAACCTCTTCAACTGGCATCATGAAGCGTATGTCGCCGAGTCCTTGTTTGATGTTTATTGTCAGGTCCATAGTATGTGTGTTTTATGTGCAAAGATACAAATAAAAACATATACGGCAAAATATTTATATTTTTTATGCGTTATTTTGCAAAACGACAACTTATTATGAGGCTCGAACTACTGGCTCCGGCAAAGAATGCGGCGTTCGGCAAGGAGGCCGTCAACCACGGTGCTGACGCGCTGTATGTGGGTGCGCCGGCTTTTGGTGCGCGTGCTGCAGCAACAAATACTGTTGAAGATCTGGACGAGCTGGTTGCGTATGCCCATTTATATGGGGCTAAGGTCTTTGCCACAGTCAATACTCTCTTGTTTGATAATGAATTGGAGGCGGCCGTAAAGATGATACACCGTCTTTACGACATTGGTGTCGACGCTTTGATTATTCAGGATTTAGGGCTGCTGCAGTGTAATCTGCCGCCTATAGAGTTGCATGCCAGCACGCAATGTCACAATGCTAGCATTGAGCGCATAAAGTTCTTGGAACAAGCTGGTTTCAGCCGTGTCGTTCTGGCACGCGAAATGTCTTTGGAGCAGATGAAGCAGATTCGTGCCGCAACCTCCGTCGATCTGGAGGCTTTTGTGCATGGTGCCCTCTGTGTCAGTTATAGTGGGCAATGCTATATGAGCCAGTATCTTAATGGTCGAAGTGGTAACAGGGGCTGTTGTTCGCAGCCGTGCCGTTCGTCATACGACCTTTATGACGGCTCCGGACGACTATTAATAAAGGATCGACATCTGCTCTCGTTACGTGATTTCAACGCCTCTCAACACCTTTGTTCCATGATAGATGCCGGTATTTCTTCGTTCAAGATAGAAGGGCGTCTGAAAGATTTGTCATACGTGAAGAATGTGACGGCATATTATAGGCAGTTGCTTGATAGCATGATGGATGGCCATGAACCATCTTCATCAGGTCGGTGCACTTTCTTTTTCACGCCCGATGTTGACCGAACATTCAATCGTGGTTATACCGATTACTTCCTATCTGACAGACAGCCGATGGCATCCTTCGAGACCCAGAAGGCTCGTGGTAAGTATGTGGGCAAGGTGAAGTCCATCCGTGGTAACTCTTTGGAAATTGTTGGTGATGAGGTGTTTGCCAACGGCGATGGCCTTTGTTATATTGGTGCTGACGGTCGTATGCAGGGTTTCTTGGTCAATGGTGTGAGTGGGTGTCTTGTTACACCCAACAAGATGCCGGAGATTAGCGTTGGTACTATGCTTTGGCGCAACAACGACCAGCGGTTTGAAAAGATGCTTCAAGGGAAGACGGCAGAGCGTAAAATCCTTGTCAATATGTGTTTTAGCGCCACAGATGATGGTTTTACTCTGGTCGTTAAGGATGAGGATTGCCTTTCGGTATCATCCTCCCTCTCAGCCGAACATACTCCGTCTAACGACTCAATTAAGGCAAAAGCCCTTATAGTAAAGCAGTTGTCCAAGACAGGAGATACTCCGTTTGTGGTTTCAGAAGTTGATGATAGCACGGAAGGAGCGTTTTTTGTCCCGGCATCGTCGCTCAATCAGTTGCGCAGAGATGCCCTGACGGCTCTTGCTGACCTGAGAATGAAGCATTTCCATCCTGTTGACAAGCCGTTGGTTCACGTTGATACACCGTATTTTGTAGAGAACCTGGATTATAGAGCCAATGTAGTAAATGCGAAGGCGGATGAATTCTATAAACATCATGGAGTAAAGAATATAGAGCGTGGTATTGAGCAAACATTGGATTACGGCGGGAAAGCCCTGATGACAACAAAGTACTGTCTTCGTTACGAACTTGGCTGTTGTCTGAAAGGGAAGTGCAAGATAAAGCCCAAGATATCGCTCAAACCCTCTGATGTCTTGGTTTTACGCAACAATAATCATCGTTTCCGCCTCGAATTCGACTGTGCGGAGTGTCTTATGCGTATCTACGCAATAGATTGAAAGTAAGGTTTCTTGGTCAGGAATTGACCACCGCGGCGATGCCGCAACCCAGCAGCAGGATGCAGGCGACTATCATCCAGCGGAGAGGTCGTATCGTTACTTTCTGGCGACCGAACATTATTCCCGTGTAACCCAACAGCACCGAGCTGATGAATAGCGGCCAGATCGCCCAGTGTACATGTCCGGCAGGAGGCATCACAAAACCGAGTCCTAATCCGACAAGCAGCACGTTGATGCCGCTGGCAACGGACATTGCTATCACGGAACTCCAGTTCCTTAGGTCAAATACCGGCAGTTGTGGCTTGCGCTTCAGGTGTGGCAGAAGCATTCTTAAGGCCACGAAGATAGTAAGTCCGAGGAAGATATATGCATTTGTGCGTGCATACAGTTGTGGGGCGTCGGCACCTTCGATGCGCAGCAGGTCGCCCAATGTGATGCCTAAAATGAATAGCAAGACGTATATAGTTGCCGTAACAAACATGATTGCAAGGCCTTTCGTCAGTTTTACCGGTGTTGTTTCGGCACATCGGCGCATGAGGAGCATTGCCGTTACGCCGAAGGCAATAGAGAGAACGATGTATGTTGCTATAGACATGATTCTATGGTTTTTGTGATTTCAATGAATTGTGCCACTGAGAGCTGCTCTGCGCGTTTTGCCAGTATTTCTTCACTTATTTTGTCGAGGGGCATATTAAGCTGTCTTAGTGCATTCCGTAGGGTCTTACGTCGTTGGTTGAAGCCGGTTTTTACCACTTGTGTGAATAGCTTTTCGTCACATTCCAAGCCCTTTACGTCATTCCGCTTGAGTCTTATTACCGCTGACTTTACTTTAGGTGGCGGGTTAAAGACATTCTCGTTTACTGTGAAGAGGTATTCTATATTGTAGAACGCTGATAGCAAGACTGAAAGGATGCCGTAGGTCTTGCTTCCGGGGCCGGCGGCGACACGTTCTGCAACCTCTTTCTGGAACATTCCCACCACTTCGGTTACTTTGTCTCGGTTGTCAAATACTTTGAACAGTATCTGTGATGATATGTTGTAGGGGAAGTTGCCTATGATGCTGAAAGTATCTTGGAACAAGGATGTTAAGTTATATTGCAGGAAGTCGCCCTCAATCACATCGAGGGTGGGGTAGTGGTCGTGCAGGTAAGCCACGCTTTCGCGGTCAATCTCAACCACATGGAAGTCAAGTTCCTCTTTTTTAATGAGATACTTCGTCAGCACCCCCATTCCGGGACCTATTTCCAGTACGTGGTTGGTCTCTGGCGAAAGGCTTTCCACTATCCGTTCGGCAATCTTCTCGTCGGTCAGGAAATGTTGCCCGAGGAACTTCTTTGCTTTTACTTCAGTCATCTTGTCTTCAATGCGTTATATCGTTTGCGTGCGTTGTCGGCATACAAGCTGTTCGGGTAGTCGAGAAGCAGCTTTTCATAGCATTCCATTGCTTTGGCTTTGTTGCCCAGTTTGTCCTCGTTCAGTTCGGCCATCATCATCAGCGCATCGTCGGCTGTGATGTCGTAGGGGTAGAAGTCCACTACCTTCTGCAGCAGCGAGTCGGCCTCCGTGTAGCGAGCTTGTTTCATGCGTATCTGGGCTTTCCGCATCAGTACCTCGTCGAGCAGCGGGTGTGACAGGTTGTGCGTCTCTATATTTGTATAGCCCTCCCATGCCGACTCAAGCATCCCGCGGTAGAGCATCAGGTCGGCATCGGCGAAGGTCTCCAGCGTCGTGTAGGTGCTGTCGTCTTCCATGTTGTCCGAAATCAGCAGCGACAGCTCCATTGCGTCGTTGGCCACAAGCTTGCTTGTCGACGCCCTCAGCACTCTGAGCTGCGAGTTGGCCCATTTGAAGTCGTGGTTGTAATAGGACAGCTTGGCGTTTTTGTATTTGGCCATAGCGCCGAGCACGTCGTTGGGGTTGGCTTTCTCCACCTGCATGTACAGCAGCGAGGCGTCCCACACCTCGCCGGCGAAGAGCAGCAGGTCGCCCAGTTCAAGCTTCACCTCGTCGCGCACCTGCTTCTTCAGACGCGGCATCTCAAGTATATCGTCCAGTATGTCGGCGGCTGCCTGTGCGTCGCCGCCGTGATATCCCGTCAAGGTGGCGTAGTTGCGCATCAGGGTGACGGTATTCTCGTTCTTGCCGAGTTCCTCGAATGCTGTTGTGTATTTTTGGCGTAGTGCGGCCAGCTGTTTCTCGTCGATACGGTAGTTGTGGTTGATTTTTGCAAATTCCACCTCCAGCTCTCCCACGCGCGCTTCGAAGTAGTTGGGGCTTTCTTTGCCAAGAATCTGTATGTGGCGGTATCCGTCGGCGGCAACATCCAGCGCCCCGTTGCTTTGCGCTATCTTGGCCACACGCAGCACCTGCTGCCCACCCTTCTCGGGGAAGCGTGCGTCCACGGCTTCGGCCTGCTCTAGCGCGAAGGCAAAGTCTTTCTGCTGCAGCGCAAACCATATCATCATCTCAAGGTACGTCCTGTTGTCGGGATGTTCGCGCACGCGGTTCACCAGTTCCCGTTTCACCCCTGCCGCCAGCTTGCCGTCGGGGGCTTCACGCAGCGTGCGTTGCATCGACACCTGTACCGAACTTATCATCCCCGGCTGGTGATCCAGCAGGTCAAAGTATTCGGCCGTCATCGCGCTGTAGTCTCCCATGGCTTGGTACACGCCCACCAGCTCGTTGAAGTACAGCAACCTGTTGCCGGTCTTCTCCCTCGCCTTGAGGTATGTGCGTGCCGCATAGTCGGGCCGTCCGGCGTTGACGAAGGCCATCGCCAGGTCTTGTACGGGTTGGAGGTTTGATGTGAGCTTCTCGATGGCCTTGTCGAAGCATTTCAGCGCCTTCTTCTCCTCTTTCTGTTTCAGGTACACGCTGCCCTCGTCGACGTAAAGGTAAAGGTCCTTGGGGTTGTTTTTCTGCCTGCGCTCCACGAGCTTCAAGGCGTCGCGGTATTCCCCCAGCTCCATGTACGTCGACAACAGCCTCTGGTAGTAGTATTTCTGCGACGTACGTTTGTAGAGGCTTTCATAGAGTTGCGCAGCCTGCTCGTATTCACCGTGGTCGTAATAGTAGGCAGCCGTCTGCTCCTGGTTATCCTGGGCGACGGCGTGAGGGGCACCTATGTACGATGCCAACAAGCATGCTACCAGTATTATACGGTGTTTTTTCATACAAAAAAACCGGAATCTTGCATCCGGTTCTTGTTGTTTGGTGACCCAGCTGGGGCTCGAACCCAGGACCCCAACATTAAAAGTGTTGTGCTCTACCTGCTGAGCTACTGAGTCAGTCTTTCGACACTGTTCTCTTCCCTTGAAAGAGTTTGCAAAAGTACTACTTTTTTCCAATACGGCAAAGAAAAATATTAAAAAAGTTTCTTCTGTCGCGTGCATCAGTCATGTACACAGCACTATAGCGACATCGCGTCTGCGTGTCGCCAACGATTGTTTATGCTCTCTTTTTATAAAAAATTGCCGTCCGCAGGGCTGTTTTTGACCCTTCGCGTCATGTGATTCCCGGCGGCTCGGCGGCGTCATCTGTCGCAACCTCGTCGTTTTTTGTCGCCACCTCGGCTCTGACCTCCGGAGCCCTGCTGCTGCCTTCGGCCAGATCTACAAACTCCTGCCATTGGCTGTCGACAGGCATATAGCGCCCGCGCTCCTCGTAGTGGCTCACGCGCCCTATGCCGATATACGTCGAGTTCGATGCGCGACCCTCTTTGTCCACAACGAAGCCGTAGAGGTGAACCTCGTGACCCGCCCACGCCGTGGGGAGCCGCAGGGCCACCTGCTTGCTGCGCCTTGCCGCCGCTGCCGACAGGATGCCGGCACCCAGGTCGGGCGCATATACATAAAGGTATACGCTGTCGTCGCCCGAAGCGCGCAGCGCCATACTATTCTTCTCAAAATCAACGCTCACCGTCTCGTCCTGCTCGAAGCGCGGCTGTTTGAAGTATACATCGGCGGCCGATCCTGCGGCAATCTTCAGCTGCGCGTAGTCGACCTTCACCACACCCTCCTCGCGGTGGAAGTGCTGTTTGTTCTTCAACACGAAGTAGTTGCCTTCGGTCATCTGCGCGTCCATCGACTGCTGGCGGAAACCCAGGCGAAGGGCCCCGTTGGCTTGCGACGCGAAACGCACCATGCTCACGAACCAGTCGCGCTGCTTCTGCTGCAGCTCCGTGTTCGGGTAGTTTATGGCGTGCCGGTAGACGCGGATGCAGGGCCGGCCGCGCCACGTGTAGCCGACCACCATGCCCAGTTTTCCGCTGAATCCGCCCAGCACTCCTTGGTAAATCTTGCCCATACCGATGTTTTTTTTCTCTTTACGGCATAACGCACGTCGGCGTCTTATATTGTGTGAAGAGACATTTTTTCTTGAAGACAGACAGAAGAGCAAAGGAAGAAGATAGAGAGCTTAATCTACACCGGGACACCACCTTGTCTCAGGGCGAAAAGATGCCGCAAACACCCTTTTCAAGATTCGTGAAACCGCGCTTTTTGTCCCTCAACAATCCGCACTCTGTCAGCCCTTTACATACTCTATCTTCTTCATTACTCTTAAGTTTGTCTTTAATTGCTGTTTATTTTCTATTTATTTTGTCATAAATTTGTAAGAGATAGTTATGTGAAATCTATGGTGTGATAAAGTGATTAACCTTCTTTTCATCTGTTATCAATATTGTTTCTGCCGTCCTTCGTGTTTGGCGAAGGCTCGTCGGGTGGGGCGGAAGGGAGCAATAAAAATGGTGAAACTGCGTTATTGGTGACATGATGAAACAAGGGAAAATCGTTTTTGGCGGCCTGACGTCGCTGGCCCGTATGCTTCGTGCGGAAGGGTGGCGCGATGCGCGCTACACCGTGCTGCTCGACGAGAACACTTTCGAGAACTGTCTGCCGGCCCTCGTGTCGAGGGTCGAGGCGCTGCAGGAGGCCGAGTTCATCGAGGTGCCTGTGGGTGAGGAGTGCAAGAGCCTCGAGGTGGCGGCGCAGGTGTGGCAGACGCTGCTTGAGTCGGGTGCCGACCGGCAGGCGGTGTTGGTGTGTCTCGGTGGCGGCGCCGTGTGCGACCTTGGCGGCTTCGTGGCTGCCGGCTACAAGCGCGGCATCCGTCACATCAACGTGCCGACGTCGCTCCTCGCTATGGTCGACGCCGCCATAGGTGGCAAGACGGCCATCGACTTCGGCGGCGTGAAGAACAGCATCGGCCATTTTTATCCCGCCGAGCTCACGGTCGTCGAGCCCTCGTTCCTGGTCACCCTCCCGCAGGCGGAGCTCCTCAACGGCCAGATGGAGATGGTCAAGACCGCCGCAGTCTGCGATGCGTCGCTCTACGGCCGACTGCTGTCGGGCGACACAATAGACAAGGACGGCATCAAGGCTGTGGCGCAGCTCAAGGCGCGTGTCGTCAAAGCCGACCCTTACGACCATGGTATCAGGCGTATACTGAACTTCGGCCACACCTTCGGCCATGCCGTCGAGCTGCATTCCAGCCTGCCCCACGGCCTCGCCGTAGGCATCGGCATGAAGGTGGCCATGTACCTCTCGGTAAAGAAAATAGGCCTGTCGGAAGAGGTCTACAGCACATATTCCCAGTGGCTTAAGGCTCGGCTGGCCGCCGTCGGCCACTCGCTGCCCGCTTATGGGTTGAAGGACATCGAGCAGATGCTCCCCTTGATGCACCAGGACAAGAAAAACACCGCAGGTGGGTTGCGGTGTGTATTGCTGCAGGAGCCTGGCGCTGCGGTCATCGACGTCACGGTCGACGACAACGAGGTGCGCGACGCGCTGCTCAAGCTGGCACGATGAGTTGCTCGGTGGTGCGGCTGCGCTGCTCGAGGAGTATAGGTCGGCCGGCGACGATGCTGTCGATGACCTGCTGGGTGTAGTAGCGGATGGTTATGAGCTGCAGGTTGTCGTTGTAACGCACACGGAACATGTTTTTTAGCTCCTCTATGAGGGGTTGCACCAGCTGCGGGTTGTTGTCGATGCAGATGGAGAAGCTCAGGGCCGAGTTCTGCATGAGGTTCACGCGGATGCCTATCTTGCTGAGTATGCCGAAGATGACCTGTAGGTTGTCTTCGGCTATGAAGGAGTAGTCGCGTGGCAGTATGGAGAGCAGAATCTGGTTGTTCTTGAAGATGTACAGGGGGGTCTCGGGGCTGATAGTATGGTAGTTGCCTATTGCCGAGCCGTCGCCCTGCGGGGTGATGAACGAGCGTATGTAGAGGGGTATGCCTTTGTTCTGGATGGGCTTCACGGTCTTGGGATGGATGACCGAGGCGCCGTAGTAAGCCAGCTCAATGGCCTCGTTGTATGGTATTTGGTTTATCTTTACGGTGTCTGGGAAGTACTTGGGGTCGGCGTTGAGGAAGCCCGGCACATCCTTCCATATGGTGATGTTCTCGGCACCGAGACAGTAGGCGAGGATGGAGGCCGAGTAGTCGGAGCCCTCGCGACCCAGCGTGGTGGTGTGGCCGTCGGTGGTGCCGCCGATAAAGCCTTGTGTAATAATGACCTGATGACGGCCAAGAGCCTCGTTACCGGCGACGAGGTGCTGACAGGCGGCTTGCGTCTTCGTCCAGTCGACGTGCCCCTCGCGGTAGTGGTTGTCGGTGATGATCAGCTGGCGTGCGTCAAGCCATTGGGTGCTGATTCCATGACTGTTGAGGTATTCGGCGATGATTGTTGTGGAGATGAGCTCGCCGAAGGAGACCACCTGGTCGTAGTTGTAGTTATATTGTTCGTTGGAGGGTTGCAGGGAATTGAGTGTGCCGTCGAGCTTGCGGAGCAGCTCCTGTACGGCATTGTCGGCGTCGTCGACGCATGGAATCAGCTCTTTATATATCTTCAGATGGTACTCCTCGAGCTGTCTGCGGAGCTCGTGGGTGTCGTCGGTCACGCCGGGCACGAGCTTCTCCAGCAGGTTGGTGGTCTTGCCCATAGCCGAGACGACCACGACCAGCGGCTTGCCGGGTTCCAGGTGCGACTGTACTATCTGCGCCATGTTGCGCACCGCGTCGGCGCTGTTGACCGAAGCGCCACCGAACTTAAATACTTTCATATTATTTTCAATTATCCCCCTTGGACCTATCAATAATAACCTATACTCTATACTCTATAACTCATAACTCATAATTCATAACTCATAACTCATATCTCCTTGTCACGCCAATTCCCTTTCCATATCGCGACGCGAGTCTTTGGCTTTGATGGTCTCGCGCTTGTCGTAGTGGTGCTTGCCTTTGGCGAGGGCTATGGTGAGCTTGGCGTAGCCGCGTGAGTCGACATACAGCAGCTCGGGCACGATGGTGAAGCCGCGCTCCTTGATTTTGTTCTGCAGCTTGCGGAGCTCGCGGCGGTTGAGGAGCAGCTTGCGGTCGCGCTTTGCCTGGTGGCCCCAGTAGCTGCCGAACTTATACTCCGAGATGTGCATGTCGCGGACAAACAGCTCGTTGCCCACGAAGGTGCACCAGGCGTCGTTGAGGTTGGCCTTGCCTTCGCGTATGCTTTTTATCTCGCTGCCCATCAGCACCAAGCCTGCCTGGTACTCGTCCATGAGGAAGTACTCGTAAGCCGCACGTTTGTTCTTTATCTCAATGAGATTCTTTGCTTCCATGGCCCAATTAACGTGATAATGAAAGAAATATTGTGCGGTATGTCGGCATGTGGAACAATAAAATGTGCTGAGCTGCGTTTCAAAAGAAAAAAGACTATGGATCGTCAATCTCAAATCATCCGCACCAGCTGGGTCGGTATCGGTGCCAACGTCCTTCTGGCGGCTTTCAAGGCTGTGGTGGGCCTTGTGGCGGGCAGCGTGGCCATAGTGATGGATGCCGTCAACAACCTCAGCGATGCTCTGTCGAGCGTCATCACCATCCTGGGCGCCAAGCTCTCCGTGCGTCCTGCCGACCGTGAGCACCCCTTTGGCTTCGGTCGCGTGGAGTATTTCAGCGCCATCATCATAGCCCTCATCGTGCTGGCCGCCGGCGTCACGTCGCTCGTAGAGTCGGTGAGGAAGATTTTCGTTCCGACGACGCCCACCTATACCACTGTCACGCTGGTGGTTATCATCGTCGCCATCGCCGTCAAGCTGTTGCTCGGCCGCTATGTGAAGCACAAAGGCGAGCAACTGAAGAGCGACGCGCTGGTGGCGTCGGGGAGCGACGCCCTGTTCGACGCCATCATCACGCTGGCGACGCTGGTTTCCGCGGGCATCATGCTGCTGTGGAATGTCTCCATCGACGGCTGGCTCGGCGCCGCCATCTCGCTGCTCATCATCAAGGCCGGCTTCGAGATGCTTATCTCGCCCATCAACGAGCTGCTGGGCAAGAAGGTGCCGCCCGAGCTGATACACCAGATCAAGCACGACATAACCGAGCAGAAGGGGGTGCATGGGGTATTCGACATCATACTGCACAACTATGGGCCCGACGTGATGATAGGCTCGCTGCACATAAGCGTTGACGACACGATGAGCGCCCATGACATTCACGGCCTTACGCGTCGCATCGCCACCCTGATGTTCGAGCGTTACGGCATCATCATGACGGTGGGCATCTACGCCAACGTTACGGGTAGCGGTCCTGCGGCCGAGTTGCAGAGTGCCGTCATGAGGCGCCTCTCGGCGCACAAGGAGATTGTGCAGGTGCACGGCTTCTACTATTCGGAGGAGGAAGGTATGCTGTCGGTCGACGTGGTGCCCGACATCAGCGTCCACGACGATGCCGCGCTTGTCGGCGCCCTTGTCGCCGAGTTGCAGCCGTTGGCGCCCGACATGCAGGTGGTCGTCGTTGTCGACCACAACTACAGCGAGTAGTTCTGGAAAATTGAAGGGTAACGGCGAACTTGGGAAATTGAGAATTGAGAATTGTAAATTGAAAGGTAACGGCGAATTGGGCGAACTATGGTCGGCGACCTTGTGGAGCTAAGCTGCGCAGACCTTTCCGAGGATGAGATAGCTTTTATCGAAAAAACAATCAAACCTATGGAATAGATATCCTCACCTGTAGCCTACTGTGTTATTCGGATGCCGACAAAGCCGTTCGGGTATGAATGTACTTCCTCGATGGAACGCTATAGTCACCATATAGTCACCTAAAAAGATGACGAAAAGTGGAGCAGAATGGGAGCAAAACCAATAGAGTGGTGTGACGGGTGCAGGAGGTAACGTGCAAGTTATGCATATTACCATGCTAACGGCTTATGTGTCAAGGAAAACTTGACAGTTGGAATAACACGCATTTTTTGCGTGTTATTTTTCATGCAATTGTTGCAAAAAATGCAACTGTTGCTAAAATGTTCACATGAAGAGAATTGGTGGTTATCGCAAAATATACGACAACCACCATAAGGTCATATGTGCAAAATTTGCACATACCACTACGAATAATGTGCAAAAAATGCACGTTGTTATGAGTCCACAGCAATATGTACCCGTTTGGAAATCCCGAACAACTGCCGAAGATGGCAACTTGTAAGGAATTCTTACAAGCTGAAATATGTACCGTCTTTGCATCAAGAAAACCGACAGAGGCTTGGCGACAGATGTTATAGACGATGAATGACTTTGCAGCGATAGTGTAGAATATCTTACTAGAAGGAGCCAATCCCTTGTCTCAAATAAATAACAAGGAATCAATTCCTTGTTTTTAATGAAATTTGCGGAATCAATTCCTTGTTTTTAATGAAATTTACGGAATATCAATTTTATTTTGTATTTTTGCATCAAGAAAAAAAGTATTTATGATACAGCGAATATTGCTTGAGGGAATTAGAAACCAGCTCTTTAAAGGTAAAGCCATCGTCCTTGTCGGTAGCAGGCAGACGGGTAAGACTAGTTTGCTCCACTGTCTTTTTGCAAATGAAGATGATGTGGTGTGGTTGAATGGTGACGACCCGACTGTGCAGACCATGGTGGCGCAAATCAACACGGAACAGTGGCGTATAATGATGGGCGACAAGAAAATCCTTGTGATAGACGAAGCTCAGCTGATACCGAATATAGGTATGCGTATGAAGCTGGTGACTGACTACCTGGAAGATGTACAACTTGTTGCCACAGGTAGCTCCGCTTTTGAGTTGGCCAATCGCCTCAATGAACCCTTGACTGGGAGAAAATGGGAATATAAGCTTTTCCCCCTATCATACAGAGAGATGGTAGAACATCATGGATTGATTACAGAACATAGTCTTATCGACCATCGTCTTGTTTTCGGCTATTATCCCGAGGTTGTGACTTCGCCTGGCAACGAACGTGATGTGTTGAGGACTCTGACTGACAGTTATCTTTACAAGGACATTCTGGCGTTCGGTGGAATAAAGAAACATGACAAGCTTATGTTGCTGCTGCAAGCCATTGCTTACCAGATTGGCTCGCAGGTCAGCTATTCCGAACTCGCCCAAACGGTTGGAATCGATGGTAAGACAGTCGAGACATATATCGATCTGCTTGAAAAATGCTACATCGTATTCCGTCTGCCGTCATTTAGTCGTAATCTTCGCAACGAGCTGAAGCATAGTCGTAAAATTTATTTCTATGACACCGGTGTGCGGAATGCCGTAATCTCGAATTTTTCACATATTACCCAACGAACAGATGCGGGGGCATTGTGGGAAAACTTCGCCATAGCGGAGCGCATGAAGCGAAACGCCTATATGAATTACTGGTGCAACAACTATTTCTGGCGCACACACCAGCAGAAGGAGATAGATTATTTGGAAGAGTGTGACGGACAGCTTTATGCCTACGAATTCAAATACAACTCGCGCAAAGCAGCCAAGGTGCCTAATGACTTTGCATCTTCTTATCCAGAGGCTCAATTTAAGGAGGTTACTCCAGCTAATATTGAGGAGTTTCTAATGATGTAATAATATGTTGTGGGTGTAAATCTATGAATGACTTTGCGGCTATAGACTTTGAGACGGCCAATGGGCAGCGCTCCAGCGTGTGCAGCGTGGGGGTTGTGGTGGTGCGCAGGGGCGAGGTGACGGATAGGTTCTACAGCCTCATACAGCCGGAGCCTAACTACTACAGCTGGTTCTGCCAGCGGGTGCACGGCCTCTGCCACGAGGACACGGACGACGCCGAGGTGTTCCCGACGGTGTGGCACAAGATAGAGCCGCTGATAGAGGGGCTGCCGCTGGTGGCGCACAATGCGATGTTCGACGAGGGCTGCCTGCGGGCGGTGATGCAGGTGTACCAGATGGATTGGCCGGGATATGTGTTCTACGACACGCTGCGGGCCTCGCGCCGCACGTTGCGCGACCTCCCCAACCACCAGCTGCATACTGTCAGCGAGGCCTGCGGCTACTGCCTGGAGAACCACCACCATGCGCTGGCCGACGCCGAAGCCTGTGCGGCGATAGCGTTGAGGCTACTGTAAAACTATCTATAATGTTCCTTGATACGGTCGAGCACCTCGAAGGTGGCTTCGGCTGTGGGGGTTGACACCAGCGCCAGGCGGAAAGGCTTGAAATTGAAGAGCCCCTTGAAGTAGGCGCCGTAGTGCTTGCGCATCTCGAAGACGGCGGTGCGCTCGCCCTTGAAGTCGGCGGCAGCGCGCAGGTGGCGGCGGCACACGTCGACGCGTTCGGCGACTGTTATTTCGCGCTCGGGCTCGCCGCGGAAGGCGCGCTGACATTGTTCGAAGATCCAGGGGTTGCCAATGGCTCCGCGGCCTATGAGGATGCCGTCGACACCGTAACGACGCTTGTTCTCAACGGCTTGCGCTGCGGTAGTGATGTCGCCGTTGCCGAAGATGGGTATTGTCATGCGGGGGTTGTTCTTGACGGCGCCAATCATCGTCCAGTCGGCGGTGCCGCTATACATCTGGGTCTTAGTGCGTCCGTGGATGCTGAGGGCCGCTATGCCGGTGTCTTGGAGAGCCTCGCAGAAGTCTGTTATCATCATGGAATCAGCGCTGTAGCCTATGCGTGTCTTCACAGTCACCGGCAGGTGGGACCGTTTGACCAGTGAGGCGGTGATACCCAGCATTTTAGGTATATCCTGAAGGATGCCCGAGCCGGCACCTTTGCCGGCAACCTTGCGCACGGGGCAGCCCCAGTTGATGTCGATGAAGTCGGGCTCGGCCTGTTCCACAACCTCGAGGCAGCGCAGCAGCTCGTCCTCGTCGGCGCCGAATATCTGTATGCCGATGGGGCGCTGTTCGGGGGTGAAGCGCATCTTGCGCAGGCTCTTCTCGGCGTCGCGGTTGAGGGCCTCGGAAGCTATGAACTCGGTGATGAGCAGGTCGGCCCCCATTTCCTTGCAGAGCTGGCGGAAGGGAAGGTCGGTGATGTCGTCCATGGGCGAGAGCCCGATGACCGGGGTGTCGATATTCAAGTGTTTGAGAAACATTGCACAGATAAAACGAGATTTTCTTTTGGATATTGTTTTTTTTTGTATTTTTGCACCCGATTTGGTCGCCCGAAGAGGACGCCAAGAGGGAAGCCGGTGAGAGTCCGGCGCAGTCCCGCTGCTGTAAGCTCAAGAGTTGAGACCCAATCTGTTACGTCACTGTGCGGCGCCATAGTCGCATGGGAAGACGGGGTGCTCAAGAGTAAGCCAGAAGACCTGCCAAATCGAAAAAATCGGTATCGCTTTCGAGGAAAAAGCACTCCGGTGACAGATGGAAGAGCCATCTTTTTGCCACTTTTGCCGTTTCCCCCCGTTATCGTTACCGATATTGAGATTGGAAGTATTAACAACTTAAAACAATATCAATATGGTAAAAAAACTTATGACTTTAGTAATGAGCTTGGGTCTGTTCTGCGGTGCGGTCTCGGCTCAGATTGCCCCCGCAGACATCCAGTTCTGGGTTGGTAGTGGTGACGGCGAGGCCGTTGTCACAGTTATTTGGAGCACACCTGACACTGGTTTGGCATGGGGTGTCCGTTATGACACTGATGAAGGTCTTGACCCACTCAGTGCCCTTGCCGCTATCGCCGATGGTGATTCACGTTTCTCCTACACTGTCGAATACCAGAGTTTTACAGTGGCTGGTATCAGCGCATTAAACTACAATGACGGTACGTCGAGTTTCAGCCTTGCCACAGAAGAGCATCCCTGTGTCTATGTGGATGAAGTGATGCAGGCTGACGAGAGCGAATGGGACATGGTGTGGTGCGACGATGTGGACGGTACTATAACCTTTGCCGCCGACTGCTATCTGGTCTACACTCACGTGGGTGCCGTGACTCAGGGCGAGGCTCCGGAAGTGCCGGTTGATGCTACCATCGCTTTTGAGGACATTAGGTACTGGGTTGGCGAGGGCAGCGACAGCGCTGTTCTTATTGTTAACTTTGGTAATCCCGACACTGCTTTTGCATGGGGATACCTCTTCAACGGTACTGCCACCGTGCAGCAGATGACTGACGCCATCACTGCAGCCGACCCCCGTTTCTGGGTGGTTGAAAGGCCGTCATATTATCCTGAGGGTGACATCTTCTTCGTTATCTCCACAGGTGACACTCTGAGTCTTTCCGGCCGTGATGAGGAATATCCTTACAACTACTGGGAGGCTAACATAAATGGCGGTACCTCATATAGCGGCAATGAGCAGGAGCTTGTCAATGGCGATGTGTTCAAGTATGGTGACCAGCGCGCTCCGTCGCGTGTATGTCTTCAAGAGAGTGGCGGATGGTGCCTGCTTTCTGCCTGGACGAAGGAGCCTACACCCGTCAGTGAGCCTACTCCCGAGGATGCCGAGATTGCCGCCAGCGAGATTGTCTACTGGGTTGGCGAAGGTGACAACAAGGTGGTCTTCGCCATCAACTGGGCCGATACCGCACTGGCTTGGGGTTACAAGTTCAACACCGACAGCGTCTATGTGAGCGAAATCATCGGTGCCATCGTGCGTACCGACCCTCGCCTGAACATCGTTGGAGATTCCACCTTTGTCTCGGACTTCCGCTATGCTGATGCAAATATTACCGATAGCTTGACCATCACTCCTCACGATCCCTCGGATTGGAGCATCTACTTCAATATGCAGGTCAACCACGTTTCTTCCATGATTGGCGCCGGTGGCCACAAGGTTAGCAACGGTGACTTCGTGAAGTTCGCCGACACCTATGTCGCCGTGAAGGCTGACAGTACTTGGATAGAAGGTGAGTATAGCTACTGGGATTACACCTATGTCTACCCCATGGAGATCCATCCCGTCAGTGTGCCTCAGAATGTTGGCATTGCTGGTGTAGAGGCCGTCAGCGTGATGGTATGGCCGAACCCCACCACAAGCCTTGTCAACGTCAGCGTGAGCCGTCCGATGCAGGCCGAGCTCTACGACCTCTCTGGCCGTCAGGTGGCTTTCTACAGCTTCGCCGAAGGCAGCAACAAGGTTGACCTCAGCGCCCTCCAGAACGGTGTCTATATGCTCCGCGCCGAAGGCTCTGTGAGCAAGATTGTCAAGAGATAACTCAAGGAGATACATACAAAAAGCCGCTGCAAAATGCAGCGGCTTTTGTTTTATTGATTGTTTTCGTCTTCCTCTTTCTTGGAGAAGGCCCCCAGCTGACGTAGCAGAGACCAGTAGATGAAGATGAAGAGGATGGCAAACATGACATCGCCGATACCCACGAAGCCGCGTCCGAGGAAGAGCAGCGGCACTATGATAAGCAGCAGGCGCGCCAGCGTGTAGCAGTGGAAGCCCGCCGGGCGCAGCGTCCACATGAAGGCGGCGCCGAGCACCTCGAGGGCATAGAGCAGGGCACAGCCGATGTAGTAGGTGCGCGGCACCTCCAACATGCGTTCCATGGCGGCGCCGAACTGTTCGGGCAGCACCGACGGGTTGGCGGCGTAGTAGTTCTGCACCATGGGCAGCATGGCACCCATCATCAGGTAGACCACTGTCGACAGGCCGGCGAATATGAAGGTTATTACCAGCAGGATGTGCAGTAGGGTACGATTGCTGTTCATAACACCGCAGCCATTTGTTGTTGCAGTTTCTGAGCCTCGCGGCCGGCGGCTTCGGCGAAGTCGGTGCCGTTGGAAGCGTAGATGATGCCTCGTGACGAGTTGACCAGCAGGCCGCAGTCTTTGTTGAGACCGTGCTTGCACACCTCCTCGAGGCTGCCGCCCTGTGCTCCCACGCCGGGCACCAGCAGGAAGCTTCCGGGGATGATGCGGCGTACGTCGCCGAGCATCTCGGCCTTGGTGGCACCCACCACATACATCATGTTGTCCTCGTTGCCCCACTGCTTGGAGGTTTCCAGCACACGCTGGTAGAGCGGTGTGCCGTTCTTGTCCTCGGTGAGCTGGAAGTCGAAGGCACCCTTGTTGGAGGTGAGGGCCAGCAGGATAACCCATTTGCCCTCGTATACCGTGAAGGGCTGCACGCTGTCGGCGCCCATGTAGGGAGCCACGGTGATGGCGTCGAAGTTAAAGTCACCCTTGGGGTCGAGGAAAGCCTTGGCGTAACGCTCGCTGGTGTTGCCTATGTCGCCGCGCTTGGCGTCGGCTATAGTGAAGACCGGCTTCTTGAGACCGTGGATGTAATCCATGGTCAGCTTCAGCTGGCGCAGACCTTCGATGCCGAGGGCCTCGTAGAAAGCCAGATTGGGCTTGTAGGCCACACAGTAGTCGATGGTGGCGTCGATGATGGCGCGGTTGAACATGAAGATACCGTCCTTCTCGTTGCGCAGATGCTCGGGCATCTTGGCGGGGTCGGTGTCGAGGCCGACGCAGAGGAACGAGCGGCGCTCGCGGATAAGGGCTATTAACTCTTGACGTGTCATATTGCTTACATTGTTAGCTTGTGGAACTGTTCTGTCAGCTTGTTGGCGTTCAAGCCTGTGATGTCCTCGTCAGCGAGGATGCGGCCGTGGCCCATGATGATGGCGCGGCTGCACATGGCCTCAACTTCCTGCATGATGTGGGTGGAGAGCAACACCGCCTTGTCCTTGCCGGCGTTGCGTATCACGCTGCGTATGAACTCCAGCTGGTTGGGGTCGAGGCCGGTGGTGGGCTCGTCGAGGATGAGCACCTGCGGGTCATGGATGAGGGCTTGGGCGAGGCCTACGCGCTGGCGGTAGCCTTTGGAGAGCTGGCCTATGCGCTTGTTGGCCTCGGGGGTGAGGCCGGTGAGTTCAATCATCTCGTCGGCGCGCTCGTAAGGGTTCTTTACACCGCCCAGACCGGCAGCGAAACGCAGATACTCACGCACATACATATCCAGATACAGAGGGTTGTGCTCGGGCAGGTAGCCTATGCAGCGGCGCACCTCCAGGGTGTCGTCGTAGATGCTGTGCCCGCAGACGGTGGCGTCGCCCTCGGTGGGCGGTATGTAGCAGGTGAGAATCTTCATGAGCGTCGATTTGCCGGCACCGTTGGGCCCCAGCAGGCCCACTATCTCGCCTTCCTTCACGCTGAATGTGGCGTGATCCACGGCTCTCTGCTCACCGTACAGCTTGCTTATGTCTTTTACTTCAATCATTTGCCTTTTTTGCTCTTTTGCATTTCCTGTGCTTGGCTAAGGGATATGCGCTCGCCATTGTATATGGCTATCACGAATGCATCCCTGAACTTGGTGGTGCGCTTTATGGTGTTGCAGCGCTGTTGGGCTTCGGCAAAGGTTTTATAGTCGCCCGCCGTGTGCACAAAGCCGTTGGTGGCAGGTGCCGAATGTACGTCTTTGATGCCTTGCAAGTCGGGGTCGCCAGCCTGCATCTGTTTGGTCGAGGTGCAGAACTGTATGCGGTAGGTCAAGCCTGCTACTGCCTTGGTGGCTTGGGTTGGAGTGGCTGGCTGTGGCTTTTGTGCCGTGGCTTGTGCGGGTTTCTCGGCAGTAGGTTGCGGAGCAGGTTTGCTTGCAGACTCCTGGAAGACATGAGCCCAGGCATCCTTGAACGGTGTGGTGGCCTTGAGGTGCTTGCAGTATTCGCGAGCTTCATCTATGGTGTTGAAGCGTCCGGTGTTATAGGCGTATTTCTTGCCCTGCTTGGTAGCGGTGAAGTCGCTCACGCCATTCAGTTCCGGTGCACCTTTGGTATAGAGATTGGCTGAGGTGAGGAATTGTACGGTAAAGTATGTTGTTGCCTCAGCTGCTGCGGTGTTCTTTGGGTCTTGCAATGTCTCTTTCACCACGGGTGCTGGTTCAGGTGTGGGCTCTGCCTTGGGCTGCGGTTCCTGTACCGCTACAGGTTCTTGCTTAGGCTCTGGTATGGGCTCTGGTTTAGGTTTGGGCTGCTTCTCTTGTACGGGAGGCAGGGTGGCTGACGGCAGCGGTTTCTCCTGAGGTGTAGAGGTCACTGCGGGTTTCTCTTCAACCTTTGGCTCTTCTTTTGGTTCTACCTTAGGCTCTACTTTTGTCTCCAGCTTGGGCTCTTCTTTGGGCTCGGGTTTAGGCTCGACCTTAGGCTCCTCCACTGCTTGTACCGGAGGCTCGGCTTGTGCCACCTGCTGCGGCTCCTCTTTGGGCTCCTCTTTGGATGTAGGCTTCTGTTGAGCGACTGCTGGCGGAGCGTCAAAGCCCTCGATGTTTATTACAGGGGTGGCTATGCGTGTACCGCCTTCTTCGGCCACCTTGTAGTTCATGAAGGCGTTGAATAGGCACAGGGCTATATTGGCTTGGCCTTCTTTGCTGAGCATGTAGGCCTCCTCCGTGGGGTTGCTGATGAAGCCTATCTCCGTCAGTACTGCCGGCATGGCGGTCTTGTAAAGCACAAAAAGCTCGGCCTGTTTAACGCCGCGGTTGATGGTCTTGAGGTTGTTCTTGTACTGTGTCTGTATGGCCTGTGCGAAGTTGAGGCTCTTTTCGAGGTAGGCGTTCTGAGCCAGGGTGAAGATAATGTAGCTCTCTTCTGAGTTGGGGTCGAAGCCTGCATAGTCCTTGTTGGTCTTGTAGTCGGCCTCGAGCAGTATGTCGGCGTTCTCTTTCTTGGCCACCTCCAGGTTGCTGGCGCTCTTGGAGAGACCCATCACGAAAGTCTCCACGCCGGTAGGCGTGCTGGTGGGGTGCGAGTTGGCGTGTATGCTTATGAACAGGTCGGCCTTGTTGTGGTTGGCTATGCGGGCGCGTTCGCCGAGCGATATGTCCACATCGGTTGTGCGGGTGTATATGACCTTGACGTCAGGGTAGTTGTCGTGTATCAGCTTGCCGAACTTCTTGGCCACCGCGAGGGTGATGTCCTTCTCCATCGAGCGGCTTCCTATGGCACCGGGCTTGTCGCCGCCATGGCCGGGGTCTATCACCACCGTCCGCACATGGTAGCTCTCTTTTTTTTGCGAGAAAGCCGCGCCACATGATAAAACGAGGGCAATAAATATAACGAATAAGCGTTTCATATACAAAACAATATATTTTTGTTTTTCAGTTTGCAGAAATAGTTTTATCTTTGCAAACCGATTTGCAAAGATACAAACATTTTTTGAATGTTGATAATTAAATATTTTGCCGCATAGTAAACAACATAGTGTCAGCCTTTTTTCCGCCTTCTTTGTGCTGGCGCTTATGCTGTTGTCGGCTCAGGCTGTCACCGCTCAGGCTGATATCGACACGCTGATGCGTATCTCGCCCGATGCTGTCGACCAGCTGGTCAAATACAAGGCCCGCGACTCGGTGGCCATGGACCTCTCCACGCGTCGCGCTTTCCTCTACAGCGATGGCAAGATAGATTACGGCGATATGATACTGGAGGCTGACCGCGTGGAAGTGGACTTCGGCAAGCAGACCCTCCATGCCTATGGCACCACCGACACCGCCGGCGAGGTCGTGGGACGTCCCTTCTTCAAGCAGGACGGTGATGAGTACCATGCCGATACCATCACCTACAACTACGACTCCCAGAAGGGTATCATCCAGAATGTTATCACCCAGGAGGGCGAAGGCTACCTGCACGGCAAGAAGGTCAAGAAACTCAACGACTCCGTCATGTACCTCAGCGGTGGCAGCTACACCACCTGCAACTATGCCCACCCCCATTTTGCCATCAACTTCACCAAGTCCAAGCTCATCACAGGCGACAAGATTGTCACCGGCCCGGCGTGGATCACCGTCGAGGACGCCCCCACGCCCATAGCGGTGCCCTTCGCCTTCTTCCCCATCACACACGACCGCGCCTCGGGCCTCATAATACCCTCCTACGGATGGATGAACTACCGCGGCTATTACCTCAAGGACGGCGGCTACTACTGGGCCATCAACGACAACATCGACCTCTCGCTCCTCGGCGAGATATTTACCAACCTCTCGTGGGCCGGCGAAGTGAAGACCAACTATTACCGCCGTTACCACTACAAAGGCCTCTTCGATATGCGCCTGGGCCGTGTCTACACCGGTATCCGCGGCGACCCCAACACCTTCAACTCATACAGCGACTTCAAGCTCGTGTGGCAGCATGACCAGGATGCCAAGGCCAACCCCTACAGCCGCTTCTCTGCCAACGTCAACCTGCAGAGCCGCAACTATAACAAGAACACCACCAATAGCGCTGACTACTTCAGCAGTACCACCACGTCGAGCATCAGTTATAACACCAAGCTGGGCTCCTACCTCAACCTCGCCGCCACAGCCCGCGAGTCGTACAACGCCCAGACCGGCGTGATGACCATCAAGCTGCCCTCCATCACCCTCTCCTCGGTTACCCTCTACCCGCTGCGCCGCAAGAAGCCTGTGGGTGGCTACCGCTGGTACGAGAACATCTCGCTCTCTTACGTCTTGAATGCCGAGGACAACATCACCACCCAGGACTCTGACCTCTTCAAGCAGGTCACCCTCGACCGCATGCGCTACGGCATAATGCACAGCATCCCCCTGAGCAGCACTATCAAAGTGCTCAAGTATTTCACATGGACCAACAGCATCGCCTACTATGAGCGCTGGCATTGGAGCACCATCAATAAGAACTACGACAGTGCCACCAACACCGTCACCATCGATACCATACACGGCTTCCGCGCCAACCGCGACATCTCCTTCAACACCAACCTCAGCACCCGCATCTACGGCATGTTCCAGTTCAAGCGCGGCCCGCTCAAGGCTGTGCGCCATGTCATCAACCCCACCATCGGCTTCAACTTCCGCCCCGATTTCGGCGCCGCCTACCTCGGCTACTGGAAGGAATACACCGACAACACAGGCTATGTGCACCGCTACTCCATCTTCGAGCAGAGCCTCTACGGCGGTCCGCCCGACGGCCGCAGCGGCCAGCTGCGCGCCTCTATAGGCAACAACCTCGAGATCAAGGTGCAGAACCCCTTCGACTCCACTGCCGAGGTCAAGAAGGTCACACTCCTCGAGAACCTCACTTTCAGCGGCAGCTACGACCTCGCCAAGGACTCGCTCAACTTCAGCAACCTCTCCGTCACCGGCCGCACCACCCTCTTCCGCTCCATCGTGATCAACTACAGCGGCTCCTTCTGCCCCTACGTCGTCGACTCCATTGGCAACATGCACAACCGCTTCCTCTGGAAAGAACAGCGCAAGCTCTTCCGCACCCAGAACTCCACCTGGAGCGCCCAGGTCTCCCTCAACCTCAACAACAACACCTTCAAGGCCGACGGCGAGAAGAGCCAAGGCCAGCCCGTCTACTCGCTCCTCCAGACCCCCTACAACTACAGCCCCACCATGCTCATGGGCGGCTATGTCGACTTCAGCGTGCCTTGGAACATCAGCGTCAGCTACTCCTTCAGCCACGTCAGCTCCTATGTGGCCCGCGAGCGCAACCTCAAGAGCGAGACCATCCAGAGCATCAGCCTCAGCGGCAACGTCAGCCTCACCCAGAACTGGAAGCTCGCCATGACCACCGGCTACGACTTCGTCAACCACGGCATGTCGTACACCACCGTCGACATCTACCGCGACCTCCACTGCTGGGAGATGCGCTTCTCGTGGGTCCCCTTCGGCTACTACCGCAGCTGGTCGTTCCAAATCAACATCAAGGCCGACGCCCTGCGCGACGTCAAGTACGAGAAACGCGAGAGCTACCTCGAGAACCAAGGATACTATTCCTATTAGTAGATAAGACAAAAGACCGTTATGGAAGACAAACTGTATTACTCTATCGGCGAAGTCGCCGCCATGCTTGGCGAGGCACCCTCGGTGCTGCGCTTCTGGGAGAGCGAGTTCCCGCAGCTGCACCCCGTGAAGAACAAACGCGGCGTGCGCTCCTACACGTGCCACGACATCGAGCTCCTGCAGCGCATCCATTACCTCACGCGCGACTGCGGCTACACCCTCGAGGGAGCTCGCGAGCAGATGCGCACGCGCCCCGTCGAAGACCCCAAGATGCAGGTCATCCAGAACCTCACCGACCTCCGCTCCTTCCTCGTCGACCTCAAAGAACAGCTGTAAAAATTATTTTCACCGTATCCGGTCCGTATCCCCTTCGTATCCTCTCCGACAAAAAACCGTTAAACAACCGGTGAACAGTCGGAGCGGGTACGGAGGGGCTCCGGTGCGGATACAGTTTTATGTGGAATGCCACTGGCATTCCTAATGGCGCGGGTACGGACCGGAGTCGCACAATATTTTCCGGCGTTTTGTGTTCTTAAAATAAGAATCTTGAAAGATAAACGCAAGAACACCATGAATACTCTCATCATTTACGGTAGCCAGTACGGCTCCACGAAACGCTATGCCGAGCATCTGTCGGAAACCTCTGGAATAGAAGCCGTTGATTACAAGCATGCAAAGGACATCGAAGGATATGACAGGATTGTCTTTATGGGAGGTTTGTACGCCGGAGGTGTCCTGGGTTTGAAGAAAACTGTCGACAAGATGGCTGACGGACAAGAACTGATAATCGTCACGGTCGGTGTGACCGACCCGAACGAAACAGCATATTTCAGCGAGATTAGGAAGTCCATCAAGGCTAAAATCCCAGCTAGTCTTTACAATGAAGAGAAGATATTCCATCTTCGCGGTGCCATCGATTACAGCCAGTTGGACATGAAACATCGGCTGATGATGTCGATGTTCCACAAGATGGTACAGAAGATGCCGGAAGAGCAACGGACAGCCGATGCCAAAGCCATGCTAGAGACCTACGGCCAAAAAGCGGACTTCGTCGATTTCAGCGCATTGGAACAGATAAATATCTCATAGCCCTCAATAAGGCAGCGAAAATCAGAAAACAATAAACCATTATGACATTCCATACATTCGGTAATAGAGGAAATCAGAGTTTGCTGCTGATTCCTGGCCTTGGGGTATCCTACGAGATATTCCTGCCGCTGATTGAGTTATTGAAAGACAAATACTACATCGTTGCCGTTGGCATCGACGGATTTCTACTCGGGGAAAAGTCGCAGTTTACATCTGTAGACGACCAAGCCGTTCAGGCGACTCATTATGTTCAGGAAAACCTTAACGGTCATCTGGATGTTGCATACGGCCTTTCTTTGGGTGGAAAAATCCTGTCCCGAATCATGGAACGGAATGAGATTGTAATTGACCACGCCATCATGGACGCTGCTCCGTTGCTGCCTCTGCCAAAATGGAGTGTGAACCCATTGCGATACTACCAAAGCCTGAACGTTTGGACTTGCTACCATTGGACGGGTTTCTGGAAGATGGTTTTCCATTCCCACTATTTCGGTGTACTATTGGACGAATGCAGGAAGGTGTGGCCTTCTGGCAAAGGAAAAGCTGTCCGCGATGGATATAAGGATGTCTATACCCATAAACTGGAGGCTATTCAAGGTGCCGACATCCATTTTTGGTATGGCACAAAGGAGGCTTTTGTGGCCAAACCTCAAGCCAGGCATTTGCTGAAGCTCTGTCCTGATGCACACATTGAAGTCTTTCCGGGAATGAATCATGGGCAACTGTTGGTTGACCATCCAGAAGAGATTGCCAACAGGATTCTTTCACATGAGAGGGAATGTATTACAGGTAAGAATAGTTAAAAAATCATAAAGTGCTTGACTCGTCCCTTGGGTCATGCTTTAACTTTGCATCCGCTAATCGATAAGCATTAATGTTGTACAACTATGAGTAACAAACAATTATTAACAATTGGAGAGTTCTCGAAACTGATGCAGGTGACGGTCAAGACTCTGCGCCACTACGAACAGAAGGGTCTTCTGTCGCCGCAGCGGGTGGACGAATGGACGGGCTACCGCTACTACGGAATAGAGCAGATGCTGCGCATGAACGACATCCTCGACCTCAAGCGGCTCGGCTTCTCGTTGGAGGAAATCAAGGACCTGTACGATGACGAGTCGCACATTCCCGACCCAGACCTGTTGTCGGCTAAAATCCAGGAGACGGAAAGCCTGCTGCGCTCATTGGTGCGGCGGCGCGACCAACTGCTGAAGTGGAGAGACTCCCGTAAAAAAATCAACACAATGGAGAAATTCACCATCCAATCGCTGCCAGAAATCATCGTGGCCAGCCATCGCGAAGTCATCCCCAACTATGCCGCCCTCGGCCCAATGTGCTACGGGAAGATCGGGCCTGAGATGCAACGGCTCGGCTGCAAGTGTCCGCCTCCGGGCTACTGCTTCACCGTGGAGCACAACAAAGAGTACACGCCCACCGATATCGACATCGAATACTGTGAGCAGGTGGAGGAGATGGGCACAGATAGCGCCATCATCCAGTTCAAGCGTCTTCCTGCTGTTCCCAAGGCTCTCTGTATGAAGCATGTCGGTCCTTACGAGCGTTTCTACGAGTCGTACACCGAAGCTTTCCGCTATATGGAGGAGCAGGGCTACAAGATTGCAGGGCAACCTCGTACCAGCTATATTGATGGGGTCTGGAACCAGGAAGACCCCGAGAAATGGCTCTCGGTCATTCAGATACCAATCGAGTAATCAATCATTGTCTGCCTCAAATTGTTTGGGGCAGACAATAAAAGATATACTAATGAAAGAAATAACTTCCCAACCCCGATTTACGTTCAACACCGTTGGACTGTTTACAAACAGCAATAAGGCTACCGTTGATTTCTATACGAAAACCTTTGGTTTTACCACTTCATGGGATGGCGTACAGCCAAATGTGGAGATGTTCCTTGGCAACAGCAGAATCATTCTCTTCCCACGTAGTGCATTTGAGCAGATGGTCTCAAAGAAATTCCGATATCCTGAAGGGCTAAATGGAACAATAGAATTGAGCTTCGATGTACCAACTTTCGCCGATGTTGACAAAGAGTATCGGAATGCTCTAAACTGTGGCGCAAAGTCCGTACTTCCTCCGACTACTGAACCTTGGGGACAGCGCACATGTTACGTTGCCGACCCTGATGGGAACCTCATAGAAATAGGATCGTTTGTTGAATAATAAATTTAGCGTGGAGCTATTATCGTGGTTTAAAAATTATCGTCATGGAAATATCAAATTGGTTTAAGGGTTTTGAGAAAGGTATAGCACGGCTCTCTCCAGATGAACGTTCTGCATTCTTCTCGGAATGTGGGAAAAACTGTGTGAATGGCGGCACGCTTTCCGTTTACAAGAAACTCTATGAGGATGCCAAAGGGGACATGGATGTGTTCTTTCAGATGGCTAATGATTTGCCAGGAGTAAAAGGTGAGGTTGTTGAGAAAGATCATGTCTATCGTCTTGTTTTCTTGGAATGTACCTGCGAATTATGCAAAAAAGGATATATCTCAACGCCTTTGCTCTGTGAATGTTCACGCCAAAGTGTGATTTATTCGCTGCAAAGTTTGTGGAAAGACAAGAACTTCATCGTAACGCTTTGTCATTCCATATTGGGCGGTGCAACAGATTGCGAAATGAGAATAGAGGTCGATAGATAAAATGAAAAGAATATGAACGCAAAAGCACTTGTCGTAATCGACATCCAGAACGACATCACCAAGCATTATCGCGACATCATCGACAACATCAACAAAGCGATTGATTGGGCGGCAAACGAGGGGATGCATGTCGTCTATATCAAGCACAACAATATCTCCGCTGGCACCCGTACCTTCAAGCCCGGCACTCGTGGCGAGGAGTTGGCGCCAGAACTGAAGGTTGTTTCGGAGAATATCTTTGTGAAGACAAAGAGCAACGCCTTGACAAGCGAGGCGTTTGCCACGTTCATTGCGGAAAACGGAATCACAGAGTTCTATATCGTCGGTGCCGATGCTACCGCCTGCGTGAAGTCCACCTGCTTCAACATGCGGAAAGCAGGCTACACGGTGCATGTCCTCTCCGACTGTATCACCAGCTACGACCTGAAGAAGTTGCCCGAAATGCTCGCCTATTACGCCAAACAAGGCTGCGAAGTAAAAACATTGGCGTAGGGGAGGGAAGATGTCCGAACATTGGGAGATATACGCCGACTGGAATCCGTGGCACGGATGCACCAAGATTAGCCCCGGGTGCAAGTACTGCTATGTCTACCGGCAGGACGAGATGTATGGTAGTGAGATTTCGAGTAGAGAATGTCGCAAGACGGCCAACTTCAACCTGCCCATCAAGCGCAAGCGCGACAAATCGTGGAAGATAGAGAGCGGCAAGCTGGTCTTCACCTGCTTCACCTCCGACTTTCTGTTGAAAGATGCGGACGAGTGGCGGCCCGAATGCTGGCAGATGATGCGCCAGCGCAGCGACCTCTGGTTCTACTTCTTCACCAAGCGCATCGACCGCTTTATGGAATGCGTGCCCGACGACTGGTGTGAAGGCTACGACAATGTCCTTGTCGGCTGCACCGTGGAGAACCAGGAGATGGCCGACTACCGCCTGCCCATCTTCCGCTCGCTCCCCATCAAGCACAAGAGCATCATTGCCTCACCCCTGATTACCGCCATCGACCTCACCCCATACCTCGACGAGACGATAGAGGAGGTGTCCGTGGGTGGAGAATCAGGCGTGGAGGCGCGCCCCTGCAACTACGACTGGATTCTCTCCCTCCGCGAGCAATGTGTCGAACGCGACATCCCTTTCCGCTTCCACCAGACAGGTGCCCATTTCATCAAAGACGGCAAGATATACCGCGTGAAGCGCTGCCACCAGCTTAGCCAGGCCCACAAGGCCAATATCGACTACAAAATAGGCAAGTACCTAGTGCCAGAGACGGTGAAATTCGAATGGCCCGACAGCGATTACCACGACTGACCCGGTATCCCTATCGATTGACCATTCGTTTTATTTCTCCGCCGTCACACTCAGCCAGTGGCACTGCTCGTCGCGGCGGACGGTGATGTCGCGGAAACCGGCGGCGGTGAGATGGGTGCGTAACTCGTCGGGGGTGTAGGTGTGCATGCCGTCTATGAGTTTCTCCCACTTGTCGTTGTTGCCCGATAGGCCGTCGTCCTCGTTGACGATGACGAAGCGGCCGCCTTCCTTCAGCGTGCGGCGCACACCGGCGAAGCATTTCTCTATCTCCGGCCAGAAATAAACCGTCTCGAAGGCGGTGACGAGGTCGAAACTTCCCTCCTCGAAGGGCAACGCGGCGGCACTTCCCTCAACCACTTGGCAGCGACCGGCGGCAATGGCTTTGGCGTTCACCTCGCGGGATTTCTTGACAGAGACGGGCGAGTAGTCGATGCCCGTCAACCTGCCCTTGGGGGCGCGGCTCAGCAATCGTGCGATATTCGCACCGCCACCGCAACCCACGTCGAGGATATGCGCGCTTTCGGCAATGGAGACCTCGCTCAATCCCCATTCGGCCAGCTTGGCGTGACCGCCGCCATTCATTCCGTTCACCATCATGCGCCCGAAGAAGCCCTCCGGCTTGCGCGTATTGCTAAAGATTTTGCTTAACAGTCCCATCTTTTATTTGATTATTCGTTTTACAATCCATAAGCCACATTCGGCGGCAACAACAATGGCGATGATGGCTATCATGAGCCACAACGTACTCTGGAGCGGAGCCATAGCGTCGGCGTAAGCTTGGCCGCACTCGTCGGCAGCACCCTGGAGATACCAGGCCTTGCGCGTCCACATATAGATGATGGAGGCAATGTTGCCGAGGGCAAGGAGAGGATAGGTGACGCCGTCCCTCTTCACGACCAGCCGGACAATGTCGCTCAAAAGGCCGAATCCGACACAAATAGCAAGGCGTGCAACGTCGAACTCTCCCATTGCAAGCATCAGCAGGCCAAACACAGCGGAAAGCGTTGTCCCCAAACCGAAACCATTCCACCGCAACGAAAGCCAGCGGTAGGGGTAGGCAGCCAGCAGCGCACCCAGCGCGGGAGCCAATAACCAGCACACGGGATGGAGGAATCCGATAAAAGCAGCGGCGAACACCGCCACAAAATACAGCACCGCGAAACCCGCAGCGCCCAACAAAGTCAGTTTTTTATCCATGATATTGCATTTTTGATTCGTGCTGCAAAATTACCTCCGTTACAGCAACCCCACAATAGCCAAAAGTAGTGATTTCTCGGTTCTGTCCTTTGTCAATTCAAGAATTGTTTGTAATTTTGTTTGTGGAATTGAAATGATGATCTCTATATAATTGTTTGGTAACAAAATAACTATGGGCAATTTCCTGCAATCGCTGCTGTCGGTGGTCAACGCCATGAGTCCCTATCTACTGCTGGGTTTCCTCATCGCCGGGGTGTTGCATGTGTTTGTACCGAAACGGTTTTACACCCGCTACCTGTCGTGCGACAACAAGCTTTCCGTGCTGTGGGCGGCATTGTTGGGTGTACCGTTGCCGCTGTGCTCATGCGGTGTCATCCCTACCGCCGTGGGGTTGAAGAACGATGGAGCCTCAAAAGGTGCCGTTGCGTCGTTCCTCATCGCCACCCCGCAGACAGGCATCGACTCCATCCTCGCCACCTTCTCGCTGATGGGGTTGGGCTTCGCCGTGACGCGCCCCGTGGCAGCAGTGGTCACAGGCATCTGTGGTGGTATTCTGGTCAATCGGTTGGTAAAGAAAGACACTGCCGAAATGAACGCAGGGCAATGTGCGGTCACTTCTGAGAAAGGCAACCGCCTGTGGCGCGTGCTGCGTTACGCCTACTTCGATATGATTCAGGACATCGGCTTGCGCCTCACCATCGGTCTGCTGATAGCAACACTTATCCAGGTGGCAGTGCCCGACGAGTTTTTCCTCACCTTCGGCTCGCAACCTCTTTTGCAGATGCTGATCATCCTGGTGGTGGCGGTGCCGATGTACATCTGCTCCACGGGCAGCATCCCTGTGGCGGCGGCACTGATGATGAAGGGGCTTTCGCCAGGAGCGGCGTTGGTAATGCTGATGGCCGGTCCTGCGGTCAACATCGCCTCCATCCTCGTGGTGCGTAAGTCGATGGGGAGCCGCTTCACATGGATATACCTACTCACCATAGTGGGGTTCTCCATCCTTTTCGGCTTGCTGGTCAACGCCATCGGCATCGGTGCCGACATTATGCCTGCCTGTGGTGAGGTGACTTGCTGCCCATCCGAGACCACCACGCCAGATGTGTTCCACACCATTTGCTCTGTACTGTTAGTTTTGTTCATCATAATCGCATTGGGTATGAAATTTCTCAGCAAATTCAAAAAACAGGAAGCCGTCGAAGGAACAGTGATATACACCGTCGAGGGCATGCACTGCAACCATTGCAAGGTTGCCTGCGAGCAATCTGTCGGCAAAGTGAAGGGGGTCGTCTCGTGCGAGGCCACTCCCACCGCCAATACCCTTGTGGTTTCCGGCAGCGCTTCCGACGACGACATACGCAAGGCCGTCGAACAGGCCGGTTTCGAGTTCAAAGGAAGGAAGAATTGATATAACTGCTGTTTGCATCGGAAGGGTTCGGCGTTTGCCCACTATTGGAAACCTTCCGCTACAGTGCTACAATTCATTTTTCTATCTTTTAGATTACTCTTAAGGTTGGAATACCTAATTTTTAACTGTAGCACTGTAGCAACTGTAGCATAACTACCATCCCCAACCCTCTTCCCCCTTCATTCTCATACTCTTATGCTGCTCCCCTAAGCTTAGGGGAGCTGTCACGCAGTGACTGAGGATTGTGTCCTATCTCTATAACCTATAACCCGTAACCCATAACCTGTAACCCGTAACCTCTCTATAACCCATAACCTATAACCCCTAACCCTTACCCCACCAAAACCCATACAAATGCATTTGTCTTATCTCCTTACCTTCTTACCTCCTTATCTCCTAAAAAATAAATGATGGATTCGGTACGTCACTGCTCCCGGAAGGCTCTTGGCGACTGGCCTTTGAGGCGGGAGAAGAACTTGCTGAAGGAAGGGGCGTCAGCGAAATGTAAGCGGTCGGCTATCTGGGTGATGCTCAGCTCCGAGGTGCGCAACAGGAACGAGGCTTCCATGAGGAGCATCTGGTTTATATAGTCGACGACGGTGCGCCCCGTGACCTGGCGGACGACACGCGAGAGGTAGACGGGGCTGATATGGAGCGCGGAGGCGTAGAACGGTATGTCGTGGTGCTCGGCAAAATGGTCGGGCAGCAGTCGGATGAAGCCGATGAAGATTTCCTCGACGCGTTGGGGGACCTGATGATGAACTATGGCATGGTCCTGCGCGTTCTGAAGGTCGAGCAGGAAGACGGCATAGAGCAGGCGCAACACCTCGGCTTTGTAGATATGGTCGGATTGCAGGTAGCTGATGATTTCACGCATCTTCGCGGCCAGATGCTGCGCGGTGTTGGCTGGCAATGTTTGCTTTGGTTCGTTCAACTGCACGATGGGCAGGTAGGCGATGTGCACGAGGTCGTGGAGCGTGGGGTCATCGATGGCAGCTTGCTCGTCGGCCATCAAGCTTAAGCCGTGAAAGTCGTCGGAGGTAGCAATGACAGTAACGGGAAGGCCGGGCGAGTAGATGTAGAGGTCATTGGGACGGAATGTCAGCTCGTGGCCGTTGTAGCGAATTGTCAGCCAACCACTTTCAACCAGCGTAAAGATGTAACAGGCGAAGAATCCCTGCGTTTCGTTTGTGCGCAGGGCCGTTACGGCATTGGTTTCAAAACAGTACATCGCTGCATTTCCGTCATTTGTCGTGCCCCCAGCAAACAACCCAATGGCTTCTTTCAAACTGTACATATCTCCCCGTTTTTTGGGGTGCAAAGATACGAAAAAAAATACAATTGTATCGTTTTAGACAACTTTTGTGTCGTTTGGGAATTTGCAGAAAGTGAAGTTTTTTGTAACTTTGCAGTTGGAAATCATCATACTTATCTTGGTGCAATAGGCAGTAAATCAAATTATTAACAAATAAAAACATTACAATTATGACAAAAGAAGAAGCATTGAAGATGTTCGCCCAATCCGGCGCAGTATGGTTTGGCAACAGCAAACAGCATTTCGCATTCTCGGCCTATTGCCGTCTGAATGGCTGGAACAAACTGGCCGACAAGTGGAAAGAGGAAGCCGAAGAGGAGTGGGACGAGGCCGAAGAGGTGCTCAACCGTCTCGTCGAGCTCGGCTGCAAGCCCGCCGACCTGCAGGAGGCCATGAAGACCATCGAGTTCCCCTTCTACGACGACCCCAAGCAGCAGATTGAGAGCGACTACAACCCTGAAGCTGTCAAGATTATGAGCGAGATGGCCGCAGCCTTTGCCGACGACTATCCCACCCAGAAGCTCATCTACAAGTGGATTGACGGTGAGAAGGACCACATGGCCTGGGAGGCGCAGTACCTCAACTACATCGACAAGCTCGGCTACGAGAATTTCCTCATTGAAATGATGTAATCAAAAAAACACTATCATGGAAGCAAAAGAACAAGTATTGAATGCCATGCGCAAGGCTGGTGAGCCGCTGAACGCCGGCAAGGTGGCCGAACTGACGGGTCTCGACCGCAAGGTGGTCGACAAGGCTTTCGCAGACCTGAAGAAAGAGGGGGCCATAGTGTCGCCCGTCCGCTGCAAGTGGGAGCCTGCCAAATAATTCCCGATGGCTTCGAAAAGTGCATCCGCACCTCGATGCAAATAAACTTTTTGCTCACGGAGGGCTCTGGCCCTCCTTTTTTAACCTTATGGATAAAACGACATTTGCCCTGGCCACCTATATGAGCGACAGCATCCGTGGGTTCATGGCGGCGGCCTACCGAAACGTGCTTTCCAATCCCCGGGAGGCACGTTTCGTGCATAGGATGCGTCGTGTGGTGGAGCAATCGGCCAAGCGACGGCGCGAGGTGCTGGAGAAGGACGGGCTGGCGGTGCCACCGTTCCTCATCGCCAGCATCGCCACCACCTGCAACCTGCACTGCAAAGGTTGCTATGCCAGGAGTAACGGCATCGCCGAGGACGAAGAAGCTCGGCAGAAAGCCACCCTTACGCCCGAACAGTGGCGCAACATAATGGCGGAAGCCGCCGAGTTGGGTGTCAACTTCACCCTGCTGGCAGGCGGCGAGCCCATGATGCGGCGCGACATCATCGAGGCGGTGGCCTCGGTGAAGAAGATGATTTTCCCTGTCTTCACCAATGGCACGCTCATCGGCCCCACCTATATCGACCTCATCAAGCGCAACCTCAACATCGTCCCCGTCATCAGCATCGAAGGCACCGCCATGGGTACCAACGAACGCCGCGGAAAGGGGGTATTCGAGCGCGCCATGCTGTCAATGGACATGCTGAAGGAGGAAGACCTTTTCTTCGGTGCCAGCATCACCGTCACCAGCGAGAACATGGGGTTGGTAACCTCACCGCAGTTCATCGAGTCGCTCCTGGCGAAACGCTGCCGCCTGCTCTTCTACGTAGAATATGTGCCCACTGAGAAAGGCACCGAGCACATGGCTCTTGATGAAGAGCAGGTGGCCCACATGGCAGCCACCGTGCAGCAGCGCTGCAACGAATACAGCGACATCATCTTCTTCTCCTTCCCCGGCGACGAGAAAGCACTCGGCGGCTGCATCGCCTCGGGACGCGGTTTCTTCCACATTGGGCCCGACGGCAGTGCTGAGCCCTGTCCCTTCTCGCCCTTTAGCGACAGCAACGTATTGGACCTCGGTGTCAAGGGAGCCCTTCAGTCGCCTCTCTTCCGCACCCTCCGCGACGCCAGCATCCTCGGTTGGGCGCACACCGGCGGCTGCACCCTCTACGAGCATCAAGACGAAGTGGGGGCAATGATGAACAAACTTAATAACAATCAAATATGAGTACAGCAATTAGATATTACAGCAAGTTTGGCCATTCAAAACTGATGGCTGAGGCCATCGAGGATATCGTAGGCGCAAAGGCCGCCACCGTCGACACGCCTCTCGCGGAACCCGTCGACACGCTTTATCTTGGCGCGGGTGTCTTCCTCGGCAAGGTGGGCGGTGCCGTCATGTACTTCATAGCCTCGCTAACCCCCGACAAGGTTGGGAGGGTCGTCTGCTTCGGCTCGTGCGCCATCATCAACTCCCCAGTGCCACAGATGCGCAAAGCACTTGAAGCTCGCGGCATTACGGTCAGCGCCCAAGAGTTCACCTGCAAAGGCTCGATGGGTCCCCTCCATAGCGGCCATCCCGACGCCCAAGACATCGAGGCCTTCAAACAATTCATCCAATCGACAATTACCAGTCGTTAACCTCACGTCGTGAAGACAAAATAATTTTGCCCAATGCGAAATTATTTGTAATTTTGCAGCCGTGAAGATTGACGAGGCCATAGTACGTTTTGTGGATTACATAGCTACGGAGAGGCGCATGGCGCCGGGGACGGTGCGCAACTATGAGGGCGACCTGCGCGACCTGCAGCGGAGGCTTGAGCGCGAGGGTGTCACGGAGTTGGATGAGCTCACGTCGCGCGACATACGCGGGTGGCAGATGGAGCACCTCGGCGCCGGCGAGGCGCCGGGTACTGTGAAGCGCCGCCTCTCGTCGGTGAGCAGCTGGCTGCGGTGGCTACGCCGTGGCGGCATGCTGGAGGCCGACCTCATGGCCAAGGTGTCGGCGCCGCGGCAGCCCAAGCGTCTGCCGGTATTCTTCAAGGAGAGCGAGACGGAGCACCTGTACGACGAGGGTCTCTTCGGCGACGACTTCACGGGACGGCGCGACGCGCTGATGCTGCGCATGCTCTACGAGACAGGCATGCGACGGTCCGAGCTGTCGGGGCTGCGCGAGTCGTCGGTGGACTTCCACAATCTGACGGTCAAGGTGCTAGGCAAACGCAACAAAGAGCGGCTGGTGCCGATAGAAAATGAACTTGCACACAATATTTCCGATTACATCGCGTTAAAGAGACAGACGGTGGGAGAGAACGAGTGGCTGTTCGTCAACGCCAAGGGACGGCAGGTGAGCCCGTATACGGTGTACCAGGTGGTGCGCAAGTACATGGCGGGCTTGAGCAGCGCCGACCGGATATCGCCGCATGTGTTCCGCCATTCTTTCGCCACGCACATCCTTGCCGAGGGTGGCAACATACAGGCCATAAAGGAGCTGCTGGGCCACGAGAACCTCGCTACCACGGAGGTGTACACGCACGTCACGCGCGAACATCTAAAGGAGGAATACAAGCATGCGCACCCGAGGAGTAAGAGGAATTGAAAGTTGAAATTGTTGAAGACACTCTAATACAAACCATCATATAATAAAAGGAGGATAATATGAACACAATCATCAACGCCGCCAAGTTCACGGCCGACGAGAAACTGGAGAAATTCATCAACGAGAAGGTAGCCAAACTGGACCGCATGATCGACAACGCTGTGCGCTGCGAAGTGACCTTGAAAGTCGACAAGCCCGAGAGCCATAACAACAAGATAGCCGAACTGCGCCTGTGCGTACCCGGAAACGACCTCTTCATAGCCAAACAGGCCGACACATTTGAGCAGGCAGTGTCCGACTGTGTAGACTCGATGAAAGTACAGATTGAAAAGTATAAGAATGCCTGATATACAGTAGATTGAGCGCATAGCCCCCTTTTGGCTCCGTTGAAAGGCTCCAAAAGGGGGTTTTCTTTGTCTTGAGGTGCCGTTTTGCAAGGTTCCGTTGCCAGAGGGATGAAAAAAATTTCAACATGTGTATTACTGTAAATCAGTGGTTTATTGCCAACGTTTGAAAAAAAAACAAAAAAAACTTTGCGGGTAATGGAAAAAGTAGTATCTTTGCAACCTCAAAAGTCGTAAGAACGGCGACAATTGAAGAGAAGATTGACACAGTGAAAGCAGCCGATGTAACTCAGTTGGTAGAGTAGCTGATTTGTAATCAGCCTGTCGGGGGTTCGAGTCCCTTCATCGGCTCGGAATCCGGCTCTCTTAAGATTGAGCAGTCGGACAAAATATTGGGGGAGTCGCATAGCGGCAATTGCAACAGACTGTAAATCTGTCCTCGGAAGAGTTCGGTGGTTCGAGTCCACCCTCCCCCACGAAGACCAACTTCAACAGGCGGAAGTAGCTCATTTGGTAGAGCGATAGCCTTCCAAGCTATAGGTGGCGGGTTCGAGCCCCGTCTTCCGCTCCAAAGCAGCGGAGAGGGCTCAAAAAACCGAGACCTACGCCCCGCGAAAAGGTACTCAAAAGAGAGTGTGAGTAGAATGCAAGCCGCAGTAGCTCAGTGGTAGAGCGCTTCCTTGGTAAGGAAGAGGTCACGAGTCCGACTCTCGTCTGTGGCTCTCTTTTTTTGCC
>JAEEGH010001018.1_pt1 | contig 84720 bp, 74 predicted proteins | sample 9134181 | NCBI WGS metagenome assembly JAEEGH01 (sample SAMN16246544, study PRJNA631951) | gut metagenome | biome: gut microbiome; feature: rumen; material: DP-attached | host: Bos | place: Iran: Karaj | collected 2018-10 | reverse complement strand
AATGAAGTTCAACTATCTTTCAATAGAAAACTAAAAGTCGTTTCAGTTCCCCACGCGGTTGGAGTTTCCGCAGAGCGACAACGGCAAGAGCATTTTTCTTGTGGGCGGTATGAACGGCGCAGGCAAAACCTCGGTGATGGAGGCTGTTAATATATGCCTCTACGGCGAGCGTGCCGACAACATATTCAAGAGCATCAACCATAAAGAACTTGCCAAGGGCAACGCTTTTGTAAGTTTTGAACTCGAATTCACCACCGACTCTTTCGAGACCATACTCGTAAAACGCACGTGGAGCGCCAACGCCTGCGAACACCCCCTTGCAAAAGACCTCGTGGAAAAACTCACCGTGGTAAAAGACGGCAAACGTGTTTCGGTACAGAACAAAGAGATGTGGCAAGACTACATCAACAGCACCATACCCAAAGGAATAACGCAGTTTTTCTTTTTCGACGGCGAAAAAATCCAGCAGGTGGCTGCCGACGACCATTCTGAGGTATTGCTCAAAGATTCGTTGGAAGCCGCCCTTGGCATCAAATACATCTCACGCCTTGCCGACGATGTGCTATACATTAAGCAGGAAGAACGTAGAAATTTTGTTGATGTATCCGACGAGGATATAGAATTTAAGGAATCGGAACTGAAAAAAGAATCCCGCAAGTTGAAAGACAAGCAAGACGAACTTGCCGACACTCAGGAACAACTTGCCGAATACAAACGTCAAAAAGAAGAGGCTTCCAAAAGGTTCAAAAGTATTTTCAGCATCGACCCCGAATCCTCGGAAGTGATAAAACAAAAAGAGAAAAAACGCATCTCGCTTTCGAGCCAGAGCAGCCAACTCGATTCGCAAATAAAACAACTCATCGAGCAGTATTTGCCGTGGGCAATGGCGGGGCAACTCTTTGAGCCGCTCAAACAGCAAATCGAAAAAGAGCATACCGCCCAGCAAGGCAAGTTTATAGCCGAAAACGCTTCCGAACTCACACGGCAGATTGTTTATACCATCGACAACCCGATGCCGCTCACAGGCTCGCCCCTCAACGAACGCCAAAAAGAAGAAATCGAACGCCGTCTTTTGGCACTATTCAGCGGCAACCAAGAGCAGGTGGAAAAAATCCTCAACCTGAGCGACCGCGACGCCGCCCGCGTTCTCAACAAGATGGAAGAAATCGAAAAAAGCGACATCCTCCAATTGCAGGATTTGATAAGTCAAAAACAGGAAATCGACGACGAAATCGACAACATACAGTCGAGCCTCCAATCGCGCGGCAACAGCCGTAGCGAACAAGAACTCTTCGACGATTTGCAGGAAACTATGGAAAGTTGCCAGATTCAAATTGGTCGCCTTTCCGTTACAGCCAACAATCTGCAAGAGGAAATCCGTATCGTCGAAAGCCGTATCAAAGACATCGAGATAGAACTCAACAAACTATACGACCGACACAACTCCTCGCAAGAGAAAAAGCAGTTTATCGACGAATGTGACAACATTGCCAATATGCTCAACGCATACATCATCAAACTCCGCAAAAGCAAAATCCAACTTTTGCGCGACAAAACCTTTGAGATGTATCTGCGCCTGTCGAGCAAAGCCGACCTGATAAAAAGCATCGACATCGACGAAAAAACATACGAGATGACCATTCGCGACAAAAACGACAATGTAATCCGCAAATCGGGTCTGTCGGCGGGCGAAAAAGAAGTGTTTGCAATATCGCTACTTTGGGGATTGGCGCAGACGTCTCAACTCAATCTGCCCATCATCATCGACACACCGCTTTCGCGTCTCGACAGCGTTCACCGCGACAACATCGTGCGTCAGTATTTCCCCAATGCGGCATCGCAGGTAATAATACTATCTACCGACACAGAGGTAGATAGCAACTATTTCAAAAACCTCGAACCGTATCTTTCGGGCGCGGCGCGTCTCATTTTCAATAGAAACCAACAACTCACAACCGTTTCCGAAGGTTACTTTTGGAACTAAACAGATAGAATTATGGCAGACAGACTTTGTACATCGCAAGATGCCGACGAATACATCACCTCATTGCGGCGCATTACCAATTTAGACAAGTCGGTAATAGCACGTTTGGCATTCACATATTCGCTCAACACCGCTGGCAAAAACGTAGCCGAAAGCAAGAATTTTGCAGGCGGAGAGATGCGTATTGCCTCGTTTATGGGCGGCGACGAAACCTTTGTGCGCACGCTTGTAAGTTTCGTTTACCAAAAATCGGAATTCGACGAGCAGGAGTTTTACAGCAACCATTCCATCATCAAAAACCACATCGACAACGGCGCCGAAATGCTATGGAATCTTTACCATCAAAACGGCGATGATGTCAACCGATGGTACGCCGAGTTGGTAAAAATCATAAAACTATCCAACAAAGCCGATGTAAAGACCAAAGACCTCGACATCTTTATCGGCCGCAATATCCTCAACAACGACGAACTGATAATGGGCTTAAACGACACCACCATACACGCCAATTCGCACCTTGCTATTATGGGTATTCCGGGCGTAGGCAAAACGCAGTTCCTCTTGAAAATCCTTGCCGACATCCGCCGTCAGTCGGATTATCAGACCAATTTCATCTATTTCGACTACAAAGGCGACGTTGTTGACAATCAAAAATTCATTGACACCACCCGCTGCCGCACCTACAAACTTTTGCAAGGTGAAGACCAGTTGCCGATAAGTCCGTTCATCCTGTCGGATTACAGCGAACAATCCATCTTGCTCTCGGCTCGCGAAAAGGCAGAAAGTTTTTCGTCCATAAAATCTTCCTTGGGCGTAGTGCAGAAAGGTGCGCTTACCGATGCCATAGTAGCCGGCTACCAGTCGCGACAAGGCACCGACAAGCCGTTCCCCGATTTCAACGACATTTTAGAAATCGCAAAACTCGCATACGAAACCGACAACAAGAAAGACGACTCTTTGATAGAAGTGTTGCGCGATTTGGCGAAGTTTGATTTGTTTTGGTCGCACAATTCGCCTGTTGACCCTCTCGAACGCATAAGCAACCGCACAATGATAATTGACATTCACAAAATGCCGGTATTGAAAGAGTTGGTGGCATATCTTGTAATCGAGCGACTCTACAAAGAAATGGTTTCTTTGCCCGACAGTCAGGTAAAAGACGGCCGCCGCACCATTCGCACCATTCTTGTAATCGACGAGGCACACAACTACCTCTGCCAAAAAAACATCTTCCTTCAACGCATCATCCGCGAAGGACGTTCCAAGGGTGTTGTGGTATTTTTTGCCTCGCAGTCGCCGTCCGACTATCAGCAAAAGTTCTTTGATTTTCAGGAATTGCTCGAATTTTCATACATTTTCCAGTGTCAAGGCACAGCCGCCAAAGACATTCAAGACATATTGGGATGCAGTGCTAAAACCGCCAAAGACCTTCAAACCGAAGTGGCGCGTCTCGAACCCTTCCAAGTAATTGCACGCGGAATGAACAAGACCGACGAATTTGTAAAATTCAAAGCCGAAGCGTTCTATAAGAACTATTAGTAAAACGTTGCTATTGCAAAAATTAACAATAATTATTGTTGATATACTATAAAAATTCTTACATTTGCCATAGTTTATACACAAACCTATGACACAAGAATATCCACAATTTGAACGTGCGACAGGCATCTACTACAAGAACGAAGTGAAGACCATCAAGAAGTCAGGTTCGGCATTTCAGTTCTTGTACGAAGCCTTTATGAATGCTTGGGAGGCAATAGTAGAGCGGTTTACGCCTGAGCATATCAATTTGGGAAGTATTCGCATCAACTTGTACCGCTCCGACAATCTTGCGAGCCAAAGCAATGGAATCTATGATTTTGTGAAATTTGAAATTGTTGACAATGGTATAGGCATCAACGATGTCAATTACAGCCGTTTGTTGAATCTTAGGGACGACAGCAAAAAGATGTCTAACAAAGGAACAGGCAGAATACAATACATCCATTTTTTTGACCACACGTATATCGACAGTGTTTACCAAAACGATGACAAGACACATACGCGAAGGAGAATCACACTTTCCAAAAACGACGCCTTTTTGTCTAAAAACGCCATTATACGTTTGGACGGACTTGAAATATGCGGCGATTGCGAACTTGGCACAACCGTTACAGGAAAAGAACAAAAACATAGATGAGTTGAAACGTATGTTTTTGTTAAACGATAAAACTGTTGACGCCATCCGTTCAAAAATAAAAAACACAGATAACGACGAGAGTATTTTGAAAGTTATCTACAAAGCCGACAGCGAATTAGAAGCCGAACAAGACAGCAAAATCAGGGAGCAAATCAATGCGTTAAAACTATTAACTCCTGACAAAACAGAACATTATCAGACAGAACTCACGCAAAAAGTTGAAGAGTTTGTTTCGTTTATCCCTTTGCAAAACAGGACTGCGTTAAGCAAATATGTTGCACGAAGAAAACTTATCCTTGAACTTTTTGGGCAAATACTTTCCAGCGAATTGGAGGCTGTCAAAAACGGCAAAAAACAGCGTATAGACGAAAAACTATTGCACAACTTGATTTTTCAACAAAGTTCGGAGTCGTCCAATCCCGAAGACAATGACTTATGGTTGATAAACGAGGATTTCATTTATTTCAAAGGTTTTTCTGAATTCAAATTAGACGATGTGAAAATTGGCGATGACTATCTGTTTAAGCGCGAATCAGAAATGACCGAAGAAGAATTGGAATACAAACATAAATGTAACAGGGACGCGGGCGACCGTCGTCCTGACATTTTGATATTTCCGCAAGAAGGGAAGTGCATTATCATAGAGTTCAAAGCACCTGATGTTAATGTATCGGAACATTTGAGCCAAATAAATCGGTATGCTACATTGATAAACAATTTGTCAAGTAACAAAATGCAGATAACAACATTCTATGGTTATTTGATAGGTGAAAATATCAATACAGATGAAGTAATGGATGCCGATGCGGATTTTAAATCTGCGGGAACTCTGAATTATCTGTTTAGGCCACACAAAAATATTAATGGTAAATTTGGCAGAGACAAAGGTTCATTGTACACCGAAGTAATAAAATATTCCGAATTGTTGGAACGCGCAAAACACCGCAATCAGATATTTATTGATAAGTTGACAAAGAAAAGTGAATAACAACACATTTACACAATTATAATAAAAAACATCAACAACACATATCATCCATAAAGATGAGTGGTTGGGGGGAAATAGAATAAGTGGTGTTTTTGATGGCTAAAAAATTGGAATAAGTGGTGATTTGTAGGGGTAAAAAAGTGGAATAAGTGGTATTTTTTTGGGGTAAAAATTTGGAATAAGTGGTGATTTTGGAGTGTGAAAATATGGAATAAGTGGTAAATAGAATATATATAATATTGAATTTCAATACATTATCTTTTTGGAGATTTTTAGGCAAAGGAGAAGGGGATGTTGTATTGCCAGAGTTGGAGGTGGTGTGAGGAAAACTCTCTGATTAAGAGTAGACAGCGGTAAATTCGACCATTACAACCTCTATAAGATAGACTCTTGGTTTAAAGACCGTAACAATCAGATTTCACAAAAATCCAAACATTTAACTTCTCACCCGAAAAAATATTTGACGAAACACATCTACATATTTACACACACCATTCGTATCTGTTCAATAATTGTCTCGAACTCGATTCCTTTTGCGTAGGGGAACTTTTTGCAATATTGTCCCCAAAGGGTTTGAAGGTTGGTGTTGATTGATAAAGTGCTGATTATAGGTGCGGTATCTTTGATATTATCCCACGAGCCACGGTGTTGTGCGGTGGCCTTTAATGCTTTGGTAAATATTTGATAATCAATATTTTTTGTGGTTGATAAAATATAGATGTCGTAAAAATCACGGATACGGGTATTGAGAATGTTGCGGCTGAGGATTGTCTCCATCTTTTCTGCCAAAATTGTTTCCAAGTTATACGCCAAAAGTTTGATTGATTGGTCGGTTTCAAACATTTTTCCATAGTCGTATTCCACGGGAGTTGGCGTGATAATGTCGCCAGTTGTCATATCAATAGACATTGCAGCCGTTATGCTGCCATAGGTCGCCGACATTTTAACGCAGAAACCACCGTAACGGTCGTTTTTCCGTTCCTCTTCAATGGATTTTAACTCAAATTTGATATCGTCGCCAATGTCAATTGCGCATATCTTATTTAGAATCTTTTCAACATTTTCGTATGTAAGACGTATTTGATTTAATGTGGTGTCCAAATCCATTGTGGAACGTGTATCCAACCCTACAATCGACGAAATGAGCAATCCTCCTTTTATAATCAGATGCTCGCGGAATTCTGAGGCAGCAATACGTTCAAGAAAGTGCTCAAACAAATAGTTTTGCAAAACAACCTGCGGCGCAATTTTGTGTTGCTTAGCATAATTGTTGATTTTTGCTTTTAGGCTCATTGAATTCACACTCATAGTATTATCTCAAATATTTGCGTTATTTGTTTCAATATTCTGAACTTTACGGCGTATTCTGTCAGGAGGTTCAGGTTTTTGGTTGGAGATTTGGCGTAATTGCGAATTGCCATTACAAAGGTTTCTGCATCTAAACGGCTACGGCTGCGGACAATATCGCAGACTGTGCGTTCGGGATTGTAGCACCTTACTTGATTGCCAAAGGCGGTTTTGCATTGAGTAACGCCAAGCGAATACAATAATTCATTGACATAAAAGCAATTACATTCACCGCTGATGGATTTTGGCAAACTTGCGTTCGACGGTATTGTCAGCGATTGGATAAAAGGCGTCCTGTCAGAAAGACCGTTGAGAAAGAGTGCCGTTTCGTGCGAAAAGATAATGTGAGGCGAACGGAGCATCATTGTATACATATCGTCGTGAATTTCAGACGATAAGGTATAAGTCCCTTGGCGAACTCTTTGCAAAAGTCCCGCCTTTACATATCGCGACAACATTGTTCTCGACACGCCAAGTTGGGTGATTTCGGCAGTTGTCATTGCATTGTTATTTTGCGACATTGCATTATATATCAAACTGTTAACTGTCATTACTCAACATAATTTAGTTTACATTCAGATAGAAATCGCTTTCAATTTCGATGCAAATGTAAACTTTTTTATCAACAATTCCAAAAATATCTTTTACAAAAGAGATGTATTTTTCGGCTTTTTCATTACCTTTACCCTCTAAACATTTCAAAAATTACTATTATGCAAAACAATTACACTCCTTCGCCCGAACGTTACAACTCAATGATTTACAACCGTGTGGGAAAAAGCGGATTAAAACTTCCGGCAGTGTCGCTTGGGTTGTGGCACAATTTCGGAACCAACGACAATTTCTCAAATATGGTGGAGATGTGCACCACGGCTTTCGACTTGGGTATCACGCATTTCGACCTTGCCAACAACTACGGCCCTGAATACGGCGCGGCTGAAACCAATTTCGGCAAAATCCTCAAAACCACTTTTGCCGGCTTGCGCGATGAACTTGTGATTTCTACCAAGGCGGGTTATGATATGTGGCCCGGTCCTTACGGTGATTTCGGAAGCCGCAAATATCTGATTGCCAGTCTCGACCAAAGTCTCAAACGTCTTGGCTTAGAGTATGTGGACATTTTTTACCATCACAGAATGGACCCCGAAACACCGTTGGAGGAAACTATGCTCGCGCTCGATCAGATTGTCCGCTCGGGAAAAGCCATTTACATAGGAATCTCAAACTACGATGGAGCCACGTTTGCCCGCGCAACTTCTATTCTGCAACAACTCAACACACCTTTTATTATCAACCAAAATCGATACAGCATTTTTGACCGAACCATCGAGCACAACGGTCTAAAAGATACTGCCCGCAAACTTGGAAAGGGAATTATTGCGTTTTCGCCTCTGGCTCAGGGACTTCTGACCGAACGTTACCTTAATGGAATACCCAACGATAGTCGCGCGGTAAAGAGCGGCGTTTTTTTAAAACGTGAAGATATTACCCAAAATGTTCTTGCTAAAATTCAGGCACTCAACGCAATAGCACAAGAGCACGGTTGCACACTTTCGCAAATGGCATTGAAATGGATTCTTAAAGATTCCGACCTTACCAGCGTTCTCATCGGTGCCAGCAAACCCTCTCAAATTGCCGAAAACGCTAAAATTGTGGATATTGCGCCATTATCAAAGGAAGAATTGGAGGCGATAGATAAGATTGTGCTGCAATGATTTGATAATCTGTAAATTATGAATAGTTCTTACAAATTCGGAATACCATGCAGAATTTGTAAGAAAAATTTCAAAAAAAATCATACAAATTCGGAATACTATTCCGAATTTGTATGAATAATCTTTTCTCTACTTCTTATATCCAATCGGATGATTGAGGATAGGGTTCTGAGACTCAGTGAGTTTCAATTCTTTTTTCAAAGCCTCCTTATCCATTGTGGCGCGTGGAACGGTGCAAAGTCCCAATGCCTCGCACGCCAAGTCGATGTTCTGACTTACATAACCGGCATCAATTGCGCCCGAAATCGTTGGTCCATTGGTACTTCCGCCGCGAAATTTGGCATTGTCGGTTACGATTACAAGACTGATGGGCGCTTCGGCTGCAAATGCCTGTGCTGAGGCTACCGATTTACGCAAGTCCTTGTCGGATACTTTTTGAAGCGTATTATCCTTAGCCACATAGAGATACGCGCCATCTTTGCGACAAACATATACGGTAATGTCCTGAGCGTTAATGGCTGTGGGAGCGGTCAAATGTCCGTCGGGACGGTTGATACCTACGGCAGCCCATAGCAACTGGCTAAGTTTCATATCGTCAATGTCTTTGGTGCTGTATTCGCGCACCGATTTGCGTTGTTGCAATGCCTGATAGAGGGTCATTGAAACGTTTTTGTCGGGTTCGGGCAGTTTGATATTTTGCGCCGATACAAATAATGTGGATGCCATAATTAAGCAAGAGGTTAAAAACAATTTTTTCATTAGTAAATGTATTAAATTATTATGTGTATTTATTTTTTTTGACTTTCGTCGGCGCAATAAGTTTAATCTAAATGAAGATATTGATATTATCCATTGGCATAAGTTTTTCACGGATTTTGAATAAGTTATACACTTAAACCCTTTTGAAACCATTGTCAAACGGCCCTTGCGTTACGTATATTTGCATATAAACTAAAAGCAATTAATATGGACGCTTTAATAACACAAAGAGACAGCGTGAACGAATGGATGTCACGCTATGGAGTGAGGTTCGGAATTTACAAGAACGGCACGTTTAAAGAGCAAATTTTCCCGTTCGACCCGATTCCGCGTAAAATTTCGGCACGAGAGTGGAAAATGCTCGAAAAGGGACTAATTCAGAGGGTAGATGCTTTAAATGCCTTTCTCAAAGATATTTACGGCAAAAAACAGATTATCAAAGACGGCGTTTTGCCCGAAGATTTTGTCTACTCGTCGTCGGGATACCTGCCTTTTTGCGAGGTTATTGTTCCGCCAAAAAACGTGTGGGCGCATATTGCCGGCATCGACCTTGTAAACGGCAAGGATGGCAATTGGTATATTTTGGAGGATAATCTTAGGATTCCGTCGGGAGCGTCTTATCCGTTGATAGCGAGAGAGATAACTCGAAGCGTATCGCCCGTAACGTTTGAAAACAACACCGTGAGCGACAACCGCAATTATGCTAAACTTTTGCGTCAAATGCTCGATTATGTCAACCCTCTGGACGATTCTATCAACGTGATTCTCACACCGGGACGTTACAATTCTGCCTATTTTGAGCACTCATATTTCGCCGAAAAAACAGGTGCTGTGTTGGCAGAAAACCGCGACCTTCGTGTAGAAAACGGCATTCTCTATTATCTCGGCATTGGCGGCAAAAAACAGCCCGTGGGCACTGTCTACCGCAGAATTTCCGACGAATATTTAGACCCTGAAATCTTTAATTCAGATTCGCTTATCGGCGTTCCAAACATAATGCAGGTTTACAAAAACGGCTCGCTTGCACTTGTTAACGCTCCGGGCAACGGAATTGCCGACGACAAGGGTATCTATTACTTTGTGCCTAAGATGGTTAAGTATTATCTCGATGAAGACCCGATTTTGCAAAATGCACCTACGTTTCTTCCGTTTTATCCCGACGACAGAAAATATGTGTTGGAACATTTGCAAAACCTTGTGATTAAAGACGTTGCAGAGGCTGGCGGCTATGGCGTAATTTTCTGTGGAAATCTTTCGCAAGAAAAACTCAAAGAAATTCACGACCTTATTGTTAAAGAACCGCGCCGTTGGATTGCTCAGCATGTGGTTGATTTTAAAGACCTTCCAATTATCGAAGACGGTAAAATTGTGGAACGCAAGGCCGACCTCCGCGCATACGTGGTAACTGGCAGTGAAACAAAGGTTTGGAAATGCGGATTAACAAGATTTTCGCGCACTCCCGGCTCATTTATCGTCAACTCGTCGCAAGGTGGTGGTTTTAAGGATACTTGGGTGATTGATAATGCATAATTCATAATTCTTAATGCGTAATTATTAAAAAAATGAACACAACAGTTTCAAAGGCAAAGGCAGACCGTTTGTATTGGCTTGGACGATATGTAGAGCGGGTTTTTATTAGCCTAAATGCCGTAAAAAAATATATCGATTATGATATCGACGGTAGCGAAGATGCTTACAAGGTATATTGTCAAAGAGTATGTATACCAGATAGTTACAACGGTGCCAAAGATTTTGCCGTAAAATATCTTTACGACAAGACAAATCCTTACAGCGTGTATTCTATGCTGGTTCGCGCGTTTGACAATGGCATAGAACTTCGCGATGATATCACGTCTGAATCGCTGTCGTACATACACTTAGCGTTAGACGTAATGGAAAAATGTTCGCTCACCAATGCCGGAATCAGCCTTTTGCAACCGGTTTGCGATTATATGCTTTCGTTTTGGGGAAGTATCGATGAAACCGTGGTAGAAATCCTGAAAATGAACATCTTACGTCTTGGGCGAAGGCTCGAATCGTTGGACCTCAATGTAAGACTTCTTGCCAATTGGGACAAAATCAACGAGATACTCAAAGGCGGCGTACTTACCAATGCGCGGATGCTTACTTCGGTTACCGATATGCTTAAAACTGAGCGGCTTAGAACTCTTATCGAACACCGCAGCGGCAAAAACAACGGTAGCGACACCGCCGAAATTCTCGATTGTATCAACACTCTTTTTAATGCGTAATTATGCCGTGGGTGTATGAATTTTCGAGCAAATCAAAGTTTTCGCAAGAGGTAAACTCGCACGCATTTTTGCTACGATGTGTTCCCAAAGAAACCGAATATCAGCACGTTATCAAAAGCGGAACAATCATTCCCGGTTGTTGGCGATATTTTGATCAACGCGACGGTTTTGGCAACACCATCTTTTGGGGCGAAATCATTGAGCCGCACAACGTATTTTCGGTACTTTCGCACGGCATTGTAGACTATTCTGAGGGTGCTGAAAGCGTGTTAAATCCTGTTTTCAGGTTTCCCACACGCCTTACCACTTGCACCCCCGAAATGCTCGATTTTGCCCTTAGAGCAAAATGCAGCAATGATGCCGAAACAGTTGCGAACCTTGCCGCAAAAGTAAGAGAATTAATAAGTTACACCCCCGGCTCTACCAACAATGCCACCTCGGCGCAAACAGCCTTTGAAAACCGCTGCGGAGTATGTCAGGATATTTCGCACGTGTTAATTGCGTGTTTGCGTGGCGTGGGCATTGCGGCGCGATACGTTTCGGGTTATGTTGAAGGGCTTACCCTTAGTCACGCATGGACCGAGGCATATTACAACGGCACGTGGCACGGTATCGACGCCACCGAAAATCGCACAGTTTCAGGTGGTTACATCAAAATTGCCGACGGTCGCGATGCATCAGATTGTTCGCTAAACCGTGGCGTTTTTTCGGGCGGAAACATTTTCGAAAATCTTGAAATCAATATTTCGGTAAAAAGAATATGACAACGACAGTTTTTTCGGCTTCCTTGCCAATAGAGGAGCAACTCATTATCCAAAAGCAAGTTATCACCGGACATCGCTCCGGCAAAAGGCTTTGCGTAGTAACGGGTACACACGGCGACGAGTTAGAAGGACAATACGTCTGTTACCTTTTAACGGACTTTCTTCAACGCAATGCCGATAAAATTTCAGGCACAGTAGACGTTTACCCTGCCCTCAACCCTCTTGGAATCGACACCATAACGCGAGGGATGCCGGGTTTCGACCTTGATATGAACCGAATTTTCCCGGGCAAAAAACTCAGTTCGCTTTCCGACGAAGTGGCATACGCAATTATTGAGGACATCAAAACCGCTGATTTTGCGATAGATATACACGCCAGCAACATATTTTTGCGCGAACTTCCGCAGGCTCGAATCAACGTTAATACCGCCGAAACTCTCCTCCCCTACGCCGCTATGCTCAATGTTGATTTAATTTGGGTGCATCCCGCCGCCACAGTGCTTGAATCCACGCTTGCTCACTCGCTCAACTCGCTGGGTGTGAAAACGATAGTGGTAGAAACCGGTGTGGGAATGCGCATAACGCCCGAATACGGACAAAGGCTCTTTTTCGGTATTCTCAATTTAATGAAAAATATTGGAATGTATGAGGGTGAAATATCAGCACAAATAACTGAACCAACGATAGTTAGTGGCGATGGAGTAGCATTTGTAAACGCGGGTGCTTCGGGAATTTTTCTGCCAACAAAAACCTACGGCGAAAATGTTAAAAAGGGCGAAGAAATCGGGCAAATTGTAAGTCCGCTCGAAGGCAAAATTCTTTCAGTGGTAACAGCCCCCGAAGGCGGAAAAATAATGACAATCCGCGCCTATCCTGTGGTATATTTTGGTTCGCTAATAGCAAGAATTATAATTGGTTAGATATGGAAAAGATAAAGATATTTTCAATGAAATCGCCTTATCGCGAACCGTTCCACATCAACGGTTTTTTGTTTGGCAAAGGCGAAAAATCGGTTGCCATTGTGGGTGCAATGCGTGGCGACGAAATTCAGCAACAATTTGTTTGTAGTCAGATAGTTAGACTTTTGTGCGATTTTGAACAAAAAGGTTTGCTACGCAAAGATTTTCAAATACTTGTAATTCCGTCGGTCAATCATTTTTCTATGAACATCAACAAGCGTTTTTGGCCTATGGACAACACCGACATCAACCGTATGTTTCCCGGCTACAACGAGGGCGAAACCACTCAACGCATAGCCTCAGCGGTGTTTGAAGCCATCAAAGATTATCGTTACGGCATTCAGTTGGCAAGTTATCATTTTCCGGGCGAATTTGTGCCCCACGTGCGCATTATTAAAACTTTTAATGACATCACCGACGACGCACAAAAATTTGGTCTTCCATACGTATATCTAAAAACGCCCGAACCATTTGATACCGTGATGCTTAACTACAATTGGCAAGTTTGGAATTCGGCTGCATACTCCATTTACGCCGGCACCACCGACACCATCGACAAAAAAGATGCTCACCTAACTTGGAACGCCGTGATGCGCTTTCTTTCTCAAATTGGAATCATCACCAAAGATTACCACGGCGGCTATCTTTCAAGAATGTTAAACGACGCTGATTTTCAAACCGTTATGGCAGAACGCGCAGGTTTTTTTTATAAACTAAAAACCGCCGGTGCCGAAGTTCGACAAGGTGAATTGATTGCCAAAATCCTCGACACCTTCAACGGCTCGGTTTTATCTGAAATTCACTCCCCTTCCGACGGAGTAATTTTCTTTGCACACTCAAAAGCCCTTATAATGCAGTATACAGCGGCATTTCAAGTGATTGGCTGGTAACTAATACGAAAACGAATTAAGCGTATCAAACAACCCTTTGAAATATTCCGATTTTTTTACGGCTGCATCGTAAGCCTTTTTGTATTTGTCAGTTACGGTGGCTCCGCTGTACTCTTGGGTAAGGGCGCTGTCGTCATCCTTTTTGCGTTTTACAATCACCTTGATTACGCCCTTGGCATCAAAGTAAAAACGGTATTCATATAACTGAAAATCATCATCATAACCCCTTTGATAAATAAATTCGATTTTGCCTTTTCGGGTATAGAGATACTCTTCGTAATATTCTCGTGCAGCCCAATTGTAACTGTGTGTAACATAATAAATTGACTTAGTGATGTCAGGTAGCGACTCTTCATTTTCGTCCTCATAATAATAAAAATTTGCCGTTACTTGGTGAGGGCCAGAACCCGGCATCATTTGCTCTGTTACCACCTTAAATTTATTATTTACGGGGTATTCGGGGTCGTTAATTTGTTTAGCGTGAGCCAAAGCATCTGCATAATCTTTGCGGATAGTTTCTACCGTTTGCGAAAATGCTGACACACAAAACATTACAGTCAGCAATGTGAAAAATATTTTTTTCATAATGATAAAATTTTATAAAATTAATAACTTGAATAATCGCAAATTTACGGAAAATAATTAACACTCAGTTTCAAATTTTAAGAAAATTATTTTGGTTTTTAAATGATTTTATATATATTTGCCATATAGAACGCTCTGAGTTGCAGGTAAAGGAACGTATGCATTCCACCGCCGGACTTGGGGAGTTTTATTATTTTTCGATAATAGCCGCGCAGCAAGGCATTCTTCCCTCGGCGGTGTAATATTGCTCTACATTGTAACCCATTGATTCAAAGAACTCTTGATACGATGAATAAGTAAACTCTTGTTGAAATCCGGCACCAAGAAAATTAAAAAACTTCATTGCAAAATTTGCGCTCTTGGTACTGTGAGCAATATATGTGGGAATAATGATTTTGCCGCCCGTTTTGCATACTCGCCAAAGTTCGTTCATTGCTTTCTTTGGATCTTCTACTATATGGATAACATTGGCAGCCAACACTTTATCAAACGATTCATCGGCATAATCCAATTTAGTAATATCCGCATTGGCAAATTTTATATTGCTAAAATCTTTGCATTTTTTACGTGCCTGACGGAGCATTTTATCGGCAAAATCGGTGGCTATCAAACTATTACAACGGGGCGCAATCTTTACGCTAAACATTCCCGTTCCGCAGGCACATTCTAATACATCATCGTTGCTATCTATCTTATTTGCAACATAATCCACAATACCTCTATTAACTTTGCCGTTAAAAGCGTTCTCTACAAAATCATAAATCGACGAAAATGTGTTCCAAAACATAACCTATAAAATTTTATAATTTAACTTTGTTTTATTTGCAGCACAAAGTTAAGGTTGATGTTTTGCAACTGAAAGGCAAAGTTAATAGGCTTTGCCCCTACATTTAGGGCAAATACCCTTTGCAACGCACTCAATATCAGTCATTTCAAAACCATCGGGAAGGTGAAAATGCGGAATTTCAACATCTTCGATGCAGAAGGTGTGTTTGCAGATTTTGCAGGTGAAATGCAGATGATGATGAATGTTGCCACTGCCGCACGAATGGCAAAGGCAATATTTGCAAAAGCCTGAACCATCATTAACTTCATGAATTATATGATGTTCCGAATCGGCAAAAAGTCTTAGCGTGCGAAAAATGCTCGAACGATCCATCGTGGGCATTTTGATTTCCACATCGTCGAGCGTAAACGGATTATGAAAATCCTCTATCGCTTTGTAAACCAACAATCTAACGGCTGTGGGACGTATGCCGTGGTGTTTGAGCATCTCTTCTATATCGGTGTTTTCCATAAATATTCGTTTTATGTCCACAAATATCGAAACATTTTTTCAAAAAATCAAGTAATAATCAACTAAATAACAAACCAAAATAGATAGCAATATGAAAAAAATATTACTCACAATGCTTATGTTATTTGCCTTCACGTGCATTTTTGCGCAGCAGGTAAAAATCAGTAAATCAGATTGTTCGGTAACTGTCAACGGTAAAACATTCCCGCTTTCGGGTAAGGTAAAAATTGTGGAAAGTTTTCCCGATTTAAAAGTTCAGGTGGTTGAGAGTTTTCCAGATGTGGAGATTAAACTTACCGAAAGTTCGTGGACAGGATGCTGCGAATGGAAGGTTGTGGAGTCGTTTCCGGATGTTAAAATTCAGTTTGTCAACTCTTTTCCCGACATCAAAGTTAAGTTCGTAACTTCGTTTCCGAAGGTTGTGAATGAGAAAAAGTAACCCAATTCCAAAACTTTCTGTGTTTTAGATAGTTAAGGTCTTTTTCGTTGATATACGATTCGCGTTCAAAAGGTATATTGCGATATGCATCATAATGTCGCATACCTTTTATACGGTTGATGATGTAAAATATCAAATACAATAGGTAAAAGAATATTACCAAAGTTTCTAATTGTTGACGCAGATGAATGCGCTCGTGGTTTACAATTATCTCGTATGGCTGCGTTGAAAAATCATCTTTGCCATATTTTAATATAATAAATGGGAAAATGCTAATACCCGTATAATTTTTTAGCAATTTGGTAAACAATTTTTTTGAGATAATAATCATAGCGCAAGAGGTTTAAGGTTGTTAAATATCAAAATTTGGGTCGGTTTCAAAGGTTAATGTTTCATTTGTAATCGGGTGAGTAAAAGTGATTTTCATGGCGTGGAGATACATTCTGTCGGACTTTTCGCCATACAGTTCGTCGCCAATAATCGGATGAGAAAGACCATCACGATAGGCACAGTGGACTCGCAATTGGTGGGTTCTGCCGGTCTTAGGATATAAATTGATGTAAGTTTTTCCGTTTTCCACTTTGTCGACCTTGAAATCGGTAATTGCGGGTTTTCCTTGCAGAAAATCCACTTTTTGACGCGGACGATCGGCGATGTCGGGCATTAAAGGAAGCGAAATTGTGCCTTCGCTTCTATTTATCTCTCCTGAGAGCACGGCGTAATAAACCTTAACAACTTGATGATTTTCAAATTGTTGCTGTAATTTTATGTAAATATCCAAATTTTTGGCAATCACCAACAGCCCCGAGGTTGCCATATCGAGACGGTGAACAACCATCGCCTCTTCGCCAAAACGCTTTTTGGCAATTTCAGCAACCGAAACACGCTTTGATTTTCCGGGAACGCTCAACATTCCGGCAGGTTTGTTGACAACTACTATAAAATTATCTTCAAATATGGTTTCAAAATCCTGCGGGTTGCTCTCTTCGAGAGGATTGGATTTTACATCCAATCCCGAAAGCATAAAGTTCAAAATCGGCTTGCATTTACCCTGACAGGCGGGATAAAAATGACGGTGTTGGCGAATCTCGCCAACGGGACTTCTCCCCAACCAAAACTCTGCTATAAACAGCGGTTTATATCCGTGTAAATAAGCATATTGCAAAAGTTTTGGCGCACAACATTCTCCGCTTCCCGACGGTGGAATTGTGTTGTTATATTCTTTGAAAATATTCAACAAATTTCGCTTTTCGCCTTTGGCGTTAAGAATCACAAAATTTTCGAAAAGGTATTTTTGCAAATCCTCAGATTTTTGTTTGCGGAGATTTTTTAGTTCTGAAATTGTATCAGAATGTTTGGAGAGTTCAGTGATAAAATTATTATTTTCTACGTCGTAACGCTGCTTTAACCGACGGAGTTCTGCGTTTTGAAACTGACTTTCTGCTATGAGTTTTTTCTTATCCTCGTCCGAGAGGTCGGGATTGCTCCGTTGGCGTTCGCGGTTGAGTTTAGATTTTTTTATAAACTCTTTATAATCAGCAATTTCTTTGAGAATATCTTGCGATTTTTTAAACGCCCCAGATTGTTGGCTGATATCTTGGGTTTGATTTTCAAGGTCTGAAATCTTACGGTTAAGTTCTGAAATCTCACGCTTTTTGGTTTTAAAAACGCCGTTTTCTTGAAGATAATCGAATACAGGCGGAACAAAATAATCGTGATTCTCCTTGCCCAGAATCTGTCCCGAAAAGGCAGCAAGATAGCCGATTGCACCGTCTTTTTGCTCTGCAATCAAAAAGCCGAACATCTTGCCGGCGGAGATTTCTTCCTGCCAATCTGATTTGTTTTCCAAATAGTTGCAAATCTCGCGTTGAACCTCAAAACACACATCGTTTGGTTGGTAATAAAACGGATTATTCATTGCCAACGGCTTGAAACTCTGAATGTTTAAAGGGTGAAAAATCATTTGTCTTGTTCGCGGTGAATGAGTACAACGTTTACTTCGGGATAGTTTTTACGTATAAATTCAGCCATTCGTTCGGCGCAATATACGCTGCGGTGCTGTCCGCCTGTGCATCCAAAATATACCGACAGATTGGCAAACATTCGTTTAATGTATTTCTCTATCGAAATTTTTACGATACTCTGCGTAAGCGAAACAAATTCAGCCATTTCGGGCTCTTTTGCGAAGAAATCAATAACGGGTTGATCTTTGCCAGTAAAGCATTTATACTCCTCGTATCGACCCGGATTGTGAATTGCGCGACAGTCGAATATAAAACCTCCGCCATTGCCACTCGGGTCGTAAGGCAAGCCCTTACGATACGAAAAACTGCCCACAGTTACCGTTAAAACGCATTTTTTCTTTTCAAACTGTTTTAAAAATTCCGATTCGGTAAGCGAAACAAGGCATTTTTCGAGATGCGGAATTTCTATTGGAAGTTTTTGATATTCAAGAAGATATTTAAGATTTTTCATTGCTGGCGCAATGCTCGCAAGAAAATGCGGTTTCTTTTCTAAAAATCCACGATAGCCGTAACTTCCACACGCCTGCATTATGCGCACGTAGGCAAAGGCGGCAAACATATCGCGAAATACTTTTTCATCAAATTTTATATATTTTTTCAACTCATTGATGTAATAATCAAGGAGTTCGATACGTACTTCTGGCGGAATTGCTGCCTTGCCGTCGTAGAGAAGCGAAGCAATATCGTATTGCAAAGCACCTTTTCTACCGCCTTGATAATCAATGAATTTTACATTACCTTCGGGAGTTACCATTATATTTCTACTTTGAAAATCGCGGTAGAGAAAATATTCGCTGTCGGCAGTGCAAAGATATTCGGTAAGTGTTTGAAAATCATTCTCCAACAACTGTTCGTCGAAAACAGTGTGAGTGGTTTTTAAAAAATAGTATTTAAAGTAGTTTAAATCCCACATAATAGATTGAGAATCAAATCTTTTGCGTGGGAAACACTTATCAAAATCAATATATTTTACACCCTGTGTTTGAAATTTCGGCAAAACACGCAGTGTTTTTTTGTATAATTCTATGGTTGAATTATCGGGCGAACCATCGTTAAGGCGATGTTTTTCAAGGTATTCAAACAATGAAACACCCTCGATAAAAGTTTGCAAATAATAAAGTTTGTCATCAGAAACTGCAAGTATTTCTGGAACAGGCAACTCAGCCTTTTTCAAAGAGTTAGAAAACGAAATAAATGCTTCGTTTTCTTTTACTTGATTGCCGTAAGTGCCGACGCAAACAGCGTTTGGCGATGAAATTTTGTAATATTCACGGTTAGAGCCCGACAGCGGAAGTCGCTCTATTTCAGATGGTTCTACGCCAAATTTTGTCTTAAACAGACTTATAAGTTGAGTTTCTGTTGATGTCATAATTATATAATTTCGAGTGCCGAAAATTTAATCCAACCCACGCGGCCATCGGTAAGGCGGATTTCGATCCAATCGCCCGAACGCTCTTTTACAGCCACTTTCAAACCTTCGTTGATACGGAAAAGGTCGGTGCCGTTGTCGTCGGGACTGCTTTTTACCATCACAACTTTTTCCATAATCACAGCCTCGTTGTTTTGGTTGATAAGCGACTGATTATAAACGCCTAAGAGCAAGTTAAAGAGCGTTAGGAAAACCAAAACGCAGCCAATTGAAAACGCCAATTTTCTACGGTTGCGGCTTGTGCTGAAAACGTACCAAAGGAAAGATCCCAAGCACAATGCAAAAGAGAGAATTGTAAACCACGCCCAACGGTTAAGTCCCACATTCTTAATAAATTGTTCAAAGATTGCACCCACAGCCGAATCTTGCGCTTGGTTGATTTTGTCGCGCTGACTTGCGTTGGCAAATTTCAAATTTACCTTGGCATCTTCAAAATCGGGATTGAGTTTCAAAGCCCTTTCGTAGTTGAGAATTGCACGCGTAAAATCGCCAGTTTTGTAATATGCGTTTCCAAGATTATAGTTGAGTTCAGGAGCGGTAAACCCCTGAGCAGCAATCTGTTCGTAAAGTTCAGCGGCGAGTTTGTAATCCTTGTCAGAATATGATTGGTTCGCCTTTTGCAAAAGTGCCGAAGCATCATCGTTTTGTGCCAAAAGTGATGATATTGAGCAAATTGCAATTAAAATGTATGATATTATCCTTTTCATTGTCTTAGTTTTTAATATTGTTTTCCATCTGTTCTATTGCCTCGGCAGCCCTTGTGTACATATCTTGAAGCGGACGAGCCAAGCCCGAAGGTGCATAACGTTCAAATTCACAATCGTTTAAGGTATTTACGAATGGTTCTACTGCATCCATAGAAACACCCTTGTCGCCGAGTTTTTCCACCACATTGTCACGAGTAAGTTCCGATGCAGGCATTTCAAGTTTGTCGCCGAGATAGCCCCACAAAGCATTGAGAACCTCCTCGTAAAACTCGTCTTTCTTGTTTTGTTTCATATATTCTGCCGCCTTTTTCAATCGTTTGCGCGATGTGCGTCCCGCCTTGCGGTTCTTAACTGCGGCAAGGTTTGCATTGTTCTTAATTTGCTGTAATCTAAGGAGTATCACGGCGGTAAAGGCAAGTGCAAGAACCAAAATAATCATCCAAAATTCAAACGAATTAAAAAATCCAAACTTCTTAGATTTCAACTCAAAACCCTGCTTGATAAAACGGATATCACTACCGAGGTTTTCAACGTCAGATTTAATTACACCGCCAGTAAATCCCGTGGCAGTGGAATCTCTCTCACCTGTGATTTTGATAGTCAACTCGTTGGTTGATACTGTTTTGTAACTCTTAGTAGCAAGGTCGAAATACGAGAATTTCACAGCCGGAATTGTTATCTCACCAGGTTGACGGGCAATTGCCACATAGTTGAAAGTGCGTGTGCCCGACATTCCATTGTCGTCGGTTTTGATATTTTCGGTGCTTTTAGGCGGAAATGCCTCAAATGCCGATGGAATATCTACTTTGGGAGCCTCGCACAACTGGATGTTGCCGTTACCGGTGAGTGTTACCTTAATTGTGAGCGGGTCGTCGAGTTTTACCTCCTCTTTGTCGGCGGTCATCGAAATATTAAACGAACCAACCGCACCTCCGAAATTATCAGGTTTGGGCGAAGGTAACTGCTTAACCTTGATTGTTTTAGTCGTACTTTTGCCAGTGCGTTTGTAACTATCCCAAAAACCTTCGCGGGTAATAAAGTCGATTGAGTAAGGCTCAATCACAAGGTCGCCTGCTCGCTGCGGAATCAGCACTTTTTTGTGCAAAAGTCCATACGAATAAGGCACGCCGTTGATTAGTTTCTGTTGCAATGTGATGCGCGACGAAGTGGATATCTCCTTGACCCAAAAGCCATTATAAGAAGGCAATTTGGTGTCGGCTATCTCTTGAATGTTGTATCGCGAATAAAAACCAGCGGAGAGAACAATGTGCTGCCCAACGTAAACCTCTTTTTTATTGACATTTACATCGATAAAGAGATTTCCGCTGCCGCTAACTTGTTCTTCGGCTTGTGATTGCTGCTGATTTTGCGATCCACCTTGATTTTGTGCTTGGTTTTGTTGCGGATTGTCCTGAGCCGTAATCACAAGTTCCTTTGATTTGTAGGTTTTGCCGTTGTATTCGGCAGTTACAGGTGGAATTTTATAAGTGCCTGCTTTGGGCGCAGAAACCGTGTAGTAAACCGAGTATTTCACTGTCATATAGCCGTTTACAATACTAACGCTCTGACTTGTAGATGCACCGTAATAGTTGAGTCCCGTAAGGTCGGGTTGACCCAACTGTGCACCCTGAGCATTCACAGTATACTCGATGCGGAACGGCTGACCCGATTTAACCGTTGAGGGCGCATTGGCTGTAACTGCCACATCTTGTCCGTAAGCGGTTGATATTATGCCTGTTAGTAATGTGATTGCTATAATCAGTCTGTTCATAGGTATAGAATTAAAGGTTACCATTGTTTGTCGTGTTTAACTTTTGATTTAGAATCCTCCTCCTTCACCTTTTTCTGAGTTTCGGCGTCCGCCTTGTTGATGGCTTCGAGAATACGCTCAGCGTCTTCTTGCGAAATAGCGCGAGCCTCCTCGCTGTCGGGAATTCCGTTGTTGTTGCTGTCGGTGTCGCGGTAGTCTGGCATTCCGTCGCCGTCGGTATCCTTGGGATTCTTCGGGTCGTCGCCAGCCTCTTTTGAGTCGGGAATGCCGTCGTTGTCAGAGTCGTTGTCCTTATAGTCGGGAGTGCCGTCGCCATCGGTGTCGCGAGGTTGCGATGGGTTGTCGCCCTGCTCCACACGGTCAGGAATACCGTCACCATCGGCATCGGGCTCTTTATTCTGATTATCCTTGTCTTGATTTTGATCTTGGTTTTGGTCTTGGTTCTGATTTTGATCTTGATTTTGTTGTTGTTGTTGTTGCTGCTGCTGTTTTAGAGCCTCGATTAACTTTTTGGTATATAAGTAGTTATACTTGGTCTGCTGGTTACGTGGATCGTTGATGATGGAATTTTTGTACGAAACCAAAGCCGAATCAGCCATTGCGATAGCACCGTCTAACTTTTGTTGCTCTACCATCTGCATACAACTGCCTAACTGCGAGTTACCAAGATTATAGTAACATTCGGCGAGTTTCTTAGGGTCGGTTTGACTCTTTATCAAACTTTTGTAAGCCGAAGCCGCATCGCCATATTTTTCCTGACGGTAACGTGCATTGCCCACGTTAAACGCAGCCTCATACGACGAAGAATTTTCGTTAGCCGCCTTTTGATAGAGTTCCTCAGCCTTGTCGTATTTCTGTTCGTAGTAATAATCGTTGCCCTCGCGAACAAACTTGCGCTCATCTTGGGCGTAACTATTTGCCGTTAAGGCTGTTATCATCAATATTAAGAATAATGTCCTTTTCACTTTCTGTTCAATTAAAATGTTAGTCGAATATGCCTAATTTATTGATCCAACGGTTTTTGCGCTGCAAAGTAAAGCAAGCGGCAATGAAGAAAACGAGCGCCAAAACTGTGGGCACTGCGTATTTTTCGTCATATTCTGAGTATGAAACAATTTCGCCTTTCTTCATTTTTCCAATTTCTTCATAAATGGCTTTGAGACCAGAGTCGCCGTTGGTAGCCTTGGCGTAAGAACCTCCGCCAGCCTGAGCAATCTGTATCAGCGACTGTTCGTCGAGTTTTGATACCACAATGTTGCCGTCCTTGTCGCGAATCATCTCGCTGCTGCCCTCCGATTTGGGAATTGTGGTGCCTCGTGGACTTCCCATACCGATTGTAAAGGTTACTATACCTTTGTCTAACGCATTTTTGGCGGCGGCAACAGGGTCAGGATTAGCCTCGTGGTTTTCGCCATCGGTGATAAGTATCATTGCCTTAGAGGTTTCCGACTCGGTAGAAAACGACCTTGCACCAAGGTTGATTGCCTCGCCGAGAGCCGTACCTTGTTCGGAAATCATATCGCACGACACCGACTGCACAAAAATGTCGGTGGCTTGAATGTCGCTCGTGAGAGGAACTTGAACAAACGCCGAGCCTGCAAAAATCACAAGTCCGATTTTATCGCCCGACAGTTTTTTTACAAGGTTTGAAATTGCATTCTTGGTGTTTTCCAAACGGTTGGGATACATATCGGTGGCACGCATAGAGTTGCTGATGTCTAAAAGTATCATAATTTCAGAACCTTGCGTCTTTACCTCCGAAAGTTTGCTGCCCATACGTGGACGAGCGGCGGCGATAATCACAAACGCAAGGGCAACGGTCAAAAACGCAAACCTAATAATAGGACGCGCCTTTGAATATTCTGGCATCAACGGACGAAGTACCGCGCTGTTGCCAATCTTCTGCATATCGCGCTTACGCTTAGCAAGATAGAGCAAAAACAACGCTGCTAAAACAGGCACTGCAATCAGTCCGTAGAGATATTCTTTGTTTGCAAATTGTATATCAAACATAATAAAATTTTATTATGGAAGAAATCTTCCCAAAGTCATTTTTATTAACATATTAACTACAATCAAAACCGCAGCAGCCAACAACCACGGCATAAATCTGTCGTGGGTTTTGTTCATTGTAAGGGTCTGCATTTTAGTTTTTTCAAGTTTATCGATTTCGCCGTAAATTTCTTTGAGCGAGAAATTGTCGGTGGCACGGAAATATTGACCATCTGTAAGAGATGATATTTTTTTAAGTGTAGGTTCGTCGATACGAACCTCCATATTTTCGTAATAAACACGACCAAACGGATCTTGAACGGGAAACGGAGCAAGTCCGTTTTTGCCCACGCCAATAGTGTAAACCCTTATGCCATAGCGTGCTGCTATTTCAGCGGCAAATACGGGGTCGATTTCGCCCATATTGTTAACGCCGTCGGTAAGGAGAATTACGATTTTGCTTTTTGCGTCGGAATTTTTAAGACGTGCAACAGCGTTGGCAAGTCCGAGACCGATAGCAGTACCGTCCTCAATCATTCCTTCGCGGATAACTGACATCAGGTTAACGAGCGTTGCCTTGTCGGCGGTGAGGGGACATTGTGTAAAACTTTCGCCTGAAAACAGCACAAGACCGATACGGTCGTTTTCGCGCCCCTGAATAAAGTCAGCGGCTACATTTTTGGCAGCCTCCAAACGGTTTGGCTTAAAGTCGCGGGCAAGCATAGAACCCGAAACGTCCATTGCCATAACTATGTCGATACCCTCTTTTGTTACGGTTTCGTTGCTCGAAGTGCTCTGAGGACGAGCCAAGGCAACAATCAGAAGGGCGATTATTATAAAATTGAAAACATAAGGTGCAAAAGCCGCTATCTTTTTTACCGACAGGGAGTTGTTGCCAAAGTCGCCCGTATTGCTAAATGTCAGCGCCGGATGCGAATTTTTCAGTTTAAAAAAATACCACACCGCCAACGGCACCAGCAACAGCAAGAGCCACAAGACCTTAGGATATGCAAATTGTGTAAACTCAAACATTTTTGTCAATTTTAATTGTCGGTGTTATTATTTATTGATATTCCAGCATCAAATGATGTATCATTATTTATAACTGATTGATTACTAATATCAACCGTAGAATCTATTTGTGTAGAATCAATATTGTTGTTTATAATCGTATCATTACTCTCAAACGGAGGAGGAACCATAGGACGGGTTGACGGTGGCTGAGTTGTGATTTCAGGAATCAACTTGGTGCTGTCAACAAACTGATATGCAACCGAAAGGGCGAAATCGTTCTCATCGGGACGGGGCTCAAACTTGGCAAACTTAACAAAGTCGGCCGTATCGAGCAAAGTCTTGAAGTTTTTATAGTTCTCGTCCTTTGAAGAGAGGAACTGTTTAAGTTCGTCGAGTGTCTCCTCTGATGTATTTTCTATTACAGAACAATTGTAACGGTCTGTGATATAATTCTTTAATATTTCGGTAAGAATAGAATAAAAATCCTTTACACGTCCTTGCTGCCAAAGTTTTGAGCCTTTCAACTTGTCTAACAAGCGGTAAGCGGTGATATGCGCAGGCTCTTTGGGTTTGGCGATAGGGATAATAGGCTTGTTTTTGAGTTTGCGGATAATGAAATAGGTGATAGCCGCAGCCACAAGCATCGCAATAAGTATTATAATAATAAGGCGTCCAAACCTGTGCCAAAACTCCTCAAAGGTGAACGGAGTGTTCTTCACTTCAACTATATCGAAAATTTTTAGAGCCTTAGTAGTGTCGATGGCAGCGTAGAAAGTGCTGTCGATATTCTGCAAGAGTGTAAAAGTGATATTCACCGAATCGGTACGCAACATTTCGCCGTTTACCAAAACCGGCATTTGCGGAATGGTAAAAGAAGAATCTTTAAACGAAGTAATATAGTAACTATTTATAATGCTGACAGTTAAATCAGTATTATAAACTGTATCCAATTCAGGACCGCGCAAAACTTCGAGTTCGGGAACTATCTCCTTGTGAAAAACAGGAAATTCTACCTTTTGAGCACCCTTAACCTTAACCGCTATCGAATATTTAGCGGGAGAGCCGAACTCCACAAAATTAGAGTCGGTGTAGGCTTTTGCAACGGGATTTTGCGCTGATACACAGTTGGTTATTACCACTGTCAACAGTAGAGCCGTTATTATTGAAATTCCCTTTGCCTTATAATGCGACATTGTTTTAAATAATTAAGTATTAATTAGTTACAACCTCGATTTAAAAAGTTTTATAAGCGGTTTTACATAATCGTCGTTGTCGGCGATAAACGCGCAATCTACGCCAGCGTGACGGAAAATTTCCTCGTTTCGCATCCGACGTTGTTCGGCATTGCGGCGGAAAGTTTCCCTAACCGTACGCGACGATGTGTCAACTATCTGAACCTTACCAGTTTCGGCGTCTTTTATGGTAACAAGTCCCACATTTGGAATCTCCTGTTCCCTAACGTCGAAAATATCAAGAGCAAGAAGGTCGTGCTTGTGACGGGCTATGCGCAACGCATCCGAAAAGTCGGGACAAATAAAGTCGCTGATAATGAATGCGGTAGTGCGTTTTTTGATAGCACTTGTAAGATAGCGTAACGCACCGGCAGCATCGGTTCCCTTGCCTTCGGGTTTGAATGTTAGCAACTCTCTGATAATGCGCAAGATATGCTGACGACCCTTTTTCGGAGGAATGAACTTTTCGATACGGTCGGAAAAGAGGATAACACCAATTTTATCGTTATTTGAAATGGCTGAAAACGACAAACACGCAGCAATTTCTGTGATAATGTCACGCTTAGAAGCGGTTTGAGAACCAAAATCAGTACTTCCGCTCACGTCGGCAAGAATCACCACAGTAAGTTCGCGTTCCTCTTCAAATACCTTTACGTAGGGCCTATCAAAACGAGCCGTTACGTTCCAATCGATGTTGCGGATGTCGTCGCCATATTGGTACTCGCGCACCTCGCTAAACGCCATACCACGACCCTTGAACGCACTGTGGTACTCGCCTGCAAAAAGGTGGTTTGACAGTCCCTTGGTTTTTATTTCTATCTTCCTGACTTTCTGTAATATATCTGAGGTTTCCATTTTGTTTCGATGTGAAATTTTAAGTGAGACGATGAAATCATCGTCTCTACAATAAATGTAATTAAAATCTACTACGGAACGGGGATGGTGTTGAGGATTTCAGAAATAATTTCTTCTGTTGTAATATTCTGAGCCTCAGCCTCATATGTAAGACCTATACGGTGACGAAGAACTGCGTGGCAAATAGATTTCACATCTTCGGGGAAAGCATAGCCACGGCGTTTGATAAATGCGTAAGCCTTGGTAGCCTTGGCAAGACTTATGCCTGCACGGGGCGAACCACCGTAACTTATCAACTCTTTAAACTTAGCCAAGCCGTACAGTTCGGGGTTGCGAGTGGCAGAAACAATGTCAACTATGTAGTTTTCAATGCGTTCGTCGATGTAAACCTCCTTTACCAACTCACGAGCCTTGATGATGTCCTCAGATGTGAGTATTTGGTCAGGCTTGGGAAACTCGCCCGTAATATTCTGACGGATAATGAGTTTCTCTTCGTCTTTCTTAGGATAGTTAACTATGATTTTTAGCATAAAACGGTCTACCTGCGCCTCGGGAAGCGGATATGTTCCTTCTTGTTCGATAGGGTTTTGTGTTGCAAGTACGAGGAAGGGATCATCTAACTTGTAGGTCTCCTCTCCAATTGTCACCTGATGCTCCTGCATAGCCTCCAAAAGTGCTGACTGAACCTTTGCGGGGCTACGGTTGATCTCGTCGGCAAGGATAAAGTTAGCAAACACAGGACCTTTCTTCACCACAAACTCCTCGCTTTTTTGCGAGTAAATCATAGTACCGAGCAAGTCGGCAGGCAGAAGGTCGGGCGTAAACTGTATACGGTTGAACTTAGATTTAATAATTTGCGACAAAGTTTTGATTGCCAAAGTCTTAGCCAAACCTGGAACGCCCTCTAATAGAACGTGTCCGTTGCTAAGCAATCCTATGAGAAGACCCTCGGTAAGTTGTTTCTGACCAACAATCACCTTGCTCATCTCGTTGTTAACCAAGTCGATAAACGCGCTTTCGCGATTGATTCTTTCGTTTAATTCTTTGATATTTTCTGCTGTTTGATTCATAACATTGTTAATTAAAACTCAATTGCAAATGTATAAATCAAATCTTAAAAACGTACACAGTACATCATTAATTAACTTTTTTTAAAAGAAATTAATACTTAAAAGCGTTTTATGTTAGTGGGTGTTGATAATAAACACACCGTTGCCGCTACGTGCTCCATAAATTGCAGCAGTTCCGTCTTTTATAAGGGAAATTTCCTTTATGTCACTTGGTGAGAGATAGTCAATTGAGTCAACTACCGAACCATTGACCACAAAAGTTGCGCAAGGGTCTCCATAAACTGTGGCAGTGCTACGAGTAATGACGCAACCATCAGGACGAACATCGACTCCCGTAAAATTACTTTTTATAATATCGTAAACGCTTGAATATGTGCTATAATCTGGACCTCGTTTGAGACTTTCAACAGCTGCGGTACGGTCTTCTTCCTTTAAATAGCCGTATCCAATAGCCATTTCTACTGATTTTTCGGTGGGTTTGGTAGTTAGTTTGATGTTCAATGTATCAGCTGTTTTTTGATTAATTTTGATATTAACTTTTTTGAAACAATCCGACCTAATTGAAATACAATCTGTTGTTAAACAAACAATTGAAAAATTACCAAGAGAATCTGTATTTACCGCAGATTTGGCCTGTTGGGCAGTTACTTTAATGCCAGAAACTGGTAAATCATTAAAAGCACGAACTTTACCATTGATTAAACGGGTCTGTTGAGCGTATGATGGCACTAGCCATATAAGCATCATTAAAACTGAAAATATCTTTTTCATATTCATTAATATTTGAAATTTATACTGTACAAAATTACATATTTTCAATGGCTTAAATCGATGTAAGTTTGTTAAAAATACTTAAAAGAGAGGTTACCTTAAAAGGCAACCTCCTCTATCCTATTCGCTAATGTTCTTAATCAATGTCTCAACGGCCTCGTCGATAGATTTGCAACTACCTAACAGTTTGATAAATGCGCTACCGATAATGCATCCACGCGAATGGTCGGCAGCGGCACGGAAGGTCTCTTTATTGGATACGCCAAAGCCTACGAGTGTAGGATTTTTGAGTTTCATACTCTCTATATGGCTGAAATACTGCTGTTTGGCTTCGTTAAACGACTGCTGTGCTCCTGTGGTGGAAGCCGACGAAACCATATAGATAAAACCCTTGCTCATATCGTCGATGGCGCGGATGCGTTCATCAGTGGTCTCAGGAGTGATTAACTGAATGTAATTCAAACCGTTGGCATCTACAAACTGTTTGTATTGAGATAGATAAATCTCTGACGGAAGGTCGGGGATAATTAAACCATCAATACCGCAATTAGCACATTGTTTGCAATAATCCTCAAAACCAAACTGCATAGCGGTATTAATGTAACTCATCATAATCAGCGGAATATCAGTTACTTTGCGAATATCTGCTAACTGTCGAAAAAGGATTTTTTGAGTCATGCCGTTGCTCAATGCCTTTTGCCCGCTTGACTGAATCACAGGACCGTCAGCCATTGGGTCGGAAAATGGAACACCTATTTCAATCATATCTACACCGTGGTCTGAGAGTGATTTGATGATTTTTACAGTGTCGTCTAAATTTGGATAACCTGCTGTAAAATAAACTGATAATATGTCTTTTTTTCCAGATTGGAAAAGTCTGTCTATTCTGTTCATTTTCTTAAAATATTTAATGCTTGTTTTAACTTTTCGATGTTTTTAAGTCCGGGTGTATCTTCAAAACAGCTGTTTAAATCTACACCTACTAAATTATTGATTTTTAATGCTTTAATATATTCTAAATCGTCTAAAGAAATGCCGCCGCTGAGCAAAAACTTCTGCGAAATGTTAACATTCTGCAACATATGCCAGTCGAATTTTACACCCGAACCGCCGTAACCTTTGGTTTTGGTGTCAAAAAGCAGATAGTCAACATATTGCGCATATTTTTCTGCCGATTGTAAATCAGATTCCGACGAAATGCCGAAGGCTTTTATCACGAGCAGACTCTTGCGTATCTCGGCGCATAATTCGGGTGATTCGTTGCCGTGAAGTTGCACTAAATCAAGATTATACTCCGACACTTTGTCTAAAATATAATCCTTGTCGGCGTTGACAAATACACCCACCTTCTTAACATCGGTGAGTTTCTGTTTCAGCACAGGCTCTTGGCTCAATTCCACAAACCGGGGAGATTTTTGATAAAAAATCAGTCCTGCAAAATCGGGTTTCAGAGCCACCACATCGGCATAATTGTCGCGCAAACCGCATATTTTAATCAACATATCAAATAAGTGTTAAAACGTTGTCGATAAATGATTTAAGCGCAATTCCCGGATTCTGCTCCTTCATAAAGTTCTCGCCCATAAGAAAGCCATTGAAACCAAGTTTTTTGAGTGAGGCTACTGTTTCGGGTTTTGAAATACCTGATTCAGAGATTTTTACCGCGTCTTGGGGAAGATTCTTAACTATTGATTTTGAAATCTCAATGTCGGTTTTAAAAATCTTCAAGTTGCGGTTGTTGACACCCAAAATATCGATATAACTATCGTTGTAATGCGATAGTTCGTCTTCGGAATGAATCTCCAAAAGCGTTTGCAGACCGAGTTCCTTGGCTTCGAGCGCAAGTTCCTGACATTGTGACGGTTGCAGACAAGCCGCAATCAACAATATCACATCCGCACCCGACGATTTTGCCAAATAGAGTTGGTAAGGATCGGTAAGAAACTCTTTGAAAAGCAGCGGAGTATGCTCCAAATTGGCACGAGCCTGAATCACATCTTGGTAACTGCCGCCAAAATATTTATTGTCGGCAAGACACGAAACACCTGTGCAGCCATATTTTTCGTAAAGAGGCACAACATCCTTTGGCTCAATACCTTGATGTATGTCGCCCTTGGATGGTGATTTGCGCTTAAACTCGGAAATTATACCAGTGGAACTATTTTTCAAAGCATCTTTAAGCGAGAAAGTATTCCTCAAAAACAGCGGTTTATCTTTCAGCACCGACAATGGCAGACTTTTTTTGAGTTCCGCTGTTTCGATTTGCTTGTTGGCTACTATTTCGTCTAAAATTGTTGACATAATGCTGATTATGAGTTCATTTCTACATATTTATTAAGCACTTCCTTAGCCTTGCCGCTTTCGAGCGATTCTTTCGCCTCCAAAAAACATTCGCGGATGTTTTTCTCTGGACAGATGCAATTGATTGAAAATGCGGAGTTTGCAAGCACCACATTTTTCTGAGCCGCAGTAGAAGTGTTGCTCAAAACATCGTCGAAAATCTTTTTAGCCTCTTGCTTGGTGCTGCCGCCATAAATTTCGGTGGGATTGATTCGCTCAAAACCAATGTCGGAACAACTGAAAACCTGCTCCATACTCGACGAAATCACTTTGAAATCTTTGGTAAGAGAAATCTCGTCGTAAACATCAAGCGAAGTTACAATCGAGTATCCCTCGCTAATTTGCTGCAACACACTGTGATAAAGGCGCATTTGGTCTAACGTTGCAGTTCCAAGCACCTGATACTGCGGACGGCAGGGATTAACGATGGGCCCCAAAAGATTAAAGCAGGTGGGCACTTGCAGAGCCTTGCGAACCGGAGCCACAAATTTCATAGCGTATGCAAACAGCGGTGCGTGCATATAGGTAAAGTTACATTTTTCAATGTTTTCTTTAAGTTTGTCGTTGTCGGCGGTAAATTTTACACCGTGTTCTTCCAAAACATTGCCTGCACCCGAAACTGATGTGGCAGAGTAGTTTCCGTGTTTTGCCACCTTGTAGCCAGCACCTGCAACCACAAAACACGAGCAAGTAGAAATGTTGAAAGTATTTTTGCCGTCGCCGCCTGTTCCCACAATGTCAACAACCTTGTAGGGCGATAAATCCACAGGTTTGCCGGTAGCCAATATGCCGTCGCGAAGACCAAGAAGTTCGTCGGTGGTAATAGAGCGCATCTGAATGCCTGTTAAGAGTCCGGCAATCTGCTCGTTAGAAAATTTTTGCTCTGTGATAGCAATCAATATATCTTTCATTTGGGCGCGGGTAAATGTTTCGCCCGAAATCAATTTTTCTAATATCTCTTTCATTTTTAGTTGATTAAAAAGTTTCTGATAATAATTTCGCCGTTTGGAGTAAGCACGCTTTCGGGATGAAACTGAATACCGTGAACATCCAACTTTCTGTGTTTCAAAGCCATAATAGAACCTTCGTTGCTAATAGCAGTTATTTCAAGATCTTCGGGAAGATTTTTGCGTTCCACAATCCACGAGTGGTAGCGTCCAACCTCAATTTCGCTATTGAGACCTTTGAAAATATAGTCGTCGCCGATGATTTTGCAGTTGGTAGCCACACCGTGATATACCTCGTTGAGATTTAGAAGGTTAGCGCCAAACACCTCTCCTATTGCCTGATGTCCAAGGCATACTCCAAGAATTGGTTTTGATTCGGCATAATGTCTGATAACATCCATCAAAAGTCCTGATTCTGAGGGTATTCCCGGACCTGGCGAAAGAATAATCTTGTCAAAATCAGCAATATCTTCGATTTTGAATTGGTCGTTACGCACTACCTCGCAATTAAATCCGAGTTTTGTAACATATCCGTAAAGATTGTAAGTAAAAGAATCGTAGTTGTCTATTATTATCGTTTTCATTTTCAAATAATTAAATGTTTTGAGCAGATACTACTGCCTTGCGTAATGCACCGAGTTTGTTGTTAACCTCTTGAAGTTCGTATTCAGGGTCGGATTTGGCAACGATTCCGCCGCCTGCCTGAAACCAAAGTTCGTTGTTTCGAGCCACAAAAGTGCGAATTGTAATAGCCTGATTCAATTCACCATTTAGACCGAGGAATCCGATGCAACCACCGTAAATACCACGGCTATGAGGCTCAATTTCAGAAATTAACTGCATAGCGCGAACCTTGGGCGCACCGCTGAGAGTTCCGGCGGGGAATGTGTCGATAAAGGTTTTGATAGTGTCGGCATTAGGACGCAAGTCTCCGCTTACACGGCTCACCAAGTGGATTACGTGCGAATAAAATTGCATATCCTTGTAAAAATCAACCTTCACATTATCGCAGTTGCGGTTGAGGTCGTTGCGGGCAAGGTCTACAAGCATTACGTGCTCTGCATTTTCTTTTGGGTCGCGACGGAGATACTCTGCATTTTTGAGGTCTTCTTCCTGATTGCCAGTGCGTTTGGTAGTTCCGGCAATGGGGTCGATGTAAGCCTTTCCGTTTTCAATGCGACAGTGAGTTTCGGGCGACGAACCAAAAATTCTAAATCCACCAAAATCAAAGTAAAAAAGATAAGGCGAAGGATTAATCGAACGTAAAGCGCGATAGAGTTTAAAGTCGTCGCCGGTGTAATGCTGTATAAATCTGCGCGATATAACAATTTGAAACACATCGCCACGTTTGCAGTGTGCGATACCCTTGCGGATATTGTCTTTGTGCTGTTCGTCGGTAATGGGCGATGTGGTTTCGCCAGTAGCATTAAAACCGTCGTTGCGCACACCTGCCTTCGAAAGAAGTTTTTCAACCTCGTGCACCTTGTTTTCGCCATCTTCTGACATATCCACAATGGTGAGTTCCGATTGATAATGATTGAAAACCAACACAGTGCGAAACAGCACATAGAGCATATCGGGAGCATCGTTTTCTTTCATTGTGGTATCCTCCACGGGGATATTTTCAAAATATCTTACAGCATTAAAAGCCGTATATCCATAAAGACCACAATAATTTGAGTTTTCGCCCTCAACCTTGAAGTTGCTCAAAAACTCTTTCAAGGCGTGCTCTACTCTATAATTTTTTGTAATCTCCTTAGTAACAACGCTTTCGTCGGGATATTTAAAGATAGCCTTTCCGTGATTGATAGCCACGCTTGCCAAGGGATAAATGCCTATAAATGAGCGTGAATTTTCTTTTGAATGATAGTCGTTTGACTCCATAAGTGCGCTTTGCACTCCCGAATCTCTGAGACGAAGATATGCGCTCACGGGCGTATAGATGTCGCTCAGAATTGTTTTTGAATTTGTTTTGTAACTGAACATTTCTTATTCCTCCATATTAAAATATTTAACATATGTGTTCATATCCTTATCGCCACGGCCTGAGACAGTGATTACTACGTTCTCATCCTTTACGAAATTGATTTTCGGGAGCATAGCCAATGCGTGTGCGCTCTCAATGGCGGGGATAATACCTTCTAACTTAGTGAGTTCCATCGCTGCCTGCATAGCCTCGGCATCGGTAACGGCAAGCACCTTGGTGCGTCCGCATTTAGCAAAGAATGCGTGCATAGGACCCACACCAGGATAATCGAGACCAGCAGAAATTGAGTACGGCTCTACAATCTGACCGTCGTTGGTCATCATCACGAGCGAGAGACTTCCGTGCAAAACGCCCTTTTTGCCGAGATGGATAGTGGCTGCCGATTTTTCAGGGTCGTCGAGACCAAGTCCCGCTGCCTCTGCTGCGAAAAACTTAACGCGCTCATCGTCGATATAATGGTAAAAAGTTCCTGCCGCATTGCTGCCGCCGCCTATGCAAGCCAGCAGTTTGTCAGGATAGTTGCGACCAGTCTGCTCCTGCAACTGATATTTAATCTCCTCACTAATAACAGATTGGAAACGTGCAACCATATCGGGATACGGGTCGGGTCCAACAACCGAACCTATAATATAATGTGTGTTTTTAGGATTGCAGCACCAGTCGCGGATAGCCTCATTGGTGCCGTCTTTGAGGGTTCTGTTGCCCGACATTACGGGAACAACCTTAGCGCCCAACATCCTCATACGCTGTACGTTGAGAAACTGACGCTTAACATCCGTTTCACCCATATACACCACGCACTCCATATTCATAAGAGCGCAAACTGTGGCAGTGGCAACACCATGCTGACCTGCTCCTGTTTCTGCCACAATGCGGGTTTTGCCGAGTTTGCGTGCGAGGAGAATCTGACCGAGAGCGTTGTTCAACTTGTGCGCACCCGTATGGCAGAGGTCTTCGCGTTTGAGAAAGATGTTGGTACCGTATTTCTCGCTTAGGCGTTTGGCGAAATAGAGCGGCGTGGGGCGACCTACATAATCTTTCAATAGTTTCTGAAAGTCTTTTTTAAACTGCTCGTTTTCAATAATTTGCAGATAGTTTTCTTTGAGTTCCACAACGTTTTTCCTGAGTATTTCAGGAATATACGCTCCGCCGAACTCGCCGTAATAACCGTTTTGATCAATTTGATATTTACTCATTGTATTTAGTTTTATTATTTTCGTTACTCACAAAAAAAAGGCTTGTCGTGAGTCTTCGACAAGCCTTTTTTAATATCTTTAATATATATATTAAGGTGTACCACTCACGAATTTTAGATTCGTAAGCGCCACCACCAATTACCGTATGTCATATTAAATAAATTCATTTTTGCTTTGTTTTATGCGGCAAATTAAAAAATAAAAAATGAGAAAAAAAAATTTTTTTAGAAAAAAATTAAACCAAAAGTGCATTTTTAAGTCAAATGATTAAATAATTAAAACAATATCGAATAACTAAATTGAGTAAAAAAATGAAATCAATCAAAACATTAATAATTTTATTTCTTATAAATTATTGGTTGCCTGCAAGTTCACAAGAAATAAGAATTATCTCAGGCACAGTAACGACACTTAATGATTTACCAGTATCTGGCATAAAAGTAACTGCCAAAAAATCTCTTGCCGCTACCATAACAGATTCGCTTGGCGGGTTTGTTATAGCATGTAAGCCCAAAGATCGACTTATGTTTAAGTCACAAGTATTTAGTAACATCCAACGACGCATTAACAAATCAACATCTAACCCTATCAATGTTAAACTCAATTTTATACCCACGACCAAAAACGTTGATATGGCAATAGGATACGGTTACATTTCGTCGGATCAACGAACACAAGCTATTGAATATATAGAGCGTGGCAATAATTATTGCAACTACATAGATGTTTTCGATTTGATTAAAGCTAAGTTTACGGGTGTAAATATTATGCCGGATGGTTGTATTATAGTTCGCGGTTTAAACACTATAAATGGCTCAAACTGTGCAATTTACGTGGTTGATGGTAACAAAGTTGATAATATTGACTATATTTCTACATGCGATGTTAAAGAGATTTCGCTTTTGAAAGATGGTACCGCGGCCATTTATGGAAGTCAAAGTTCAAACGGTGTATTCTTCATCAACTTAAAAGACGGAAAAGAATAAAACAAAAGAATATATGAATAAAATTGTATTTCTCTCAGCGTGTATTGTACTTATATGTGCCACCTGCATGGCACAACAATCTTCAAAGATAGCTATTGGTTTCTACAACCAAGAGAATTTTTTTGACACGATCCACGACGTAGGTAAAAATGATAACCAGTTTCTGCCAGACGGCACTTACAAGTGGAACAGTGAAAAGTATTTTGGAAAATTGCACAATATGTCGCAAGCACTTGCAGATATGGGAACCGACCAAGTACCTGATGGATGCGCGTTTATAGGTCTTAGTGAGATAGAAAACAGGAACGTATTGAACAACCTTATAGAACAAAAACCGCTAAAAGATAGAGGAATTCAATTTATTCACGAAGAAGGGCTCGATAAGCGCGGTATCGATTGCGCTCTGCTTTACAATCCTTCGATGTTTAAGCCAATTGATTACAAATTAATTCCTTATGTTTACGAAAACGATTCCGACAAAAATAAAGCTACACGTGGATTTTTAACTGTAAGAGGAGAACTCTACGGAGAAGATGCCGCAGTGATTGTTTGCCATTTGCCCAGCCGCTATAGTACAAGTTACTACCGAGAACTTGGTGCAAAACAGATAAGAGTGATAAAAGATTCGCTACTGCAAATCAATGCAGGATTAAAGATATTTATCATGGGCGATATGAACGACGACCCGCACGACAAAAGTATGAGCGAGGTGCTTGGCGGCAGGCGAAAAATTGAAGACGTGGAGGCAATGGGTCTTTACAATCCGTGGTGGGACATATTGTTTTCGGGAAAAGGCACGCTGCATTATCGTGGGGCATGGAATCTTTTTGACCAGATTATTATTTCAGAAAACCTTTTAGACAAACCTCACACAGAAGTTATCCAAAAAAACAAGAAAAAATCGGTTACTAAAACTGTGGAGCACGACAAAAAGCAGTTGACATACTGTGGAAGTCAAATAGTTAGGTTTGATTATCTAATAAACCAGCAGGGAAGATACAAAGGTACGCCAAAACGTACTTCGGCAGGAGGCGAATGGCTCAACGGATACAGCGACCATCTACCTGTGGTAATGTTTTTGTGTAAGGATTGATACTGTATAATTAAAAAGAAAATGCTTGCGACCAAGGATTGTTTTACTAACAATAAACCTTGCTTGCAAGCATTTTGTGTTTGGAATCAATAGATAGATGAATTCAATCAAGCAAAAAGTTATGCAGGAGAACTGATTTCCACCATCTTGAAAGGCAGTTTGAGAATCGACTGGTAGTCTTCGCCAGCCTCTAACATATCTTCGTCATCTTCTTCGTAGTACCAATTGATTACAACTTCGGCTACACTCTTATTGTGGAGGTTTTCCAATTTCTTGAAAACGTCTAATATGCATTTAGAAGAACTTGTGTTGAAATACTCAAGTTGCATATTAACTTCCACAGTGCCCTTAGCCTCTGATGCATACTTGTCAATCCAGTCTACAAGTGGCTTATAAAACTCAATCGAGTTTTCGGGAATAGATCTTCCCTTGATTACTAATTTGCCAGTTTCGGCCTCAAAAGATACCGACGGCGTTTTTGGTGTTCCCTCTATTTCTATTGAATCCATGTTATAAATTAATTTTAGTTTTGTTTACTTATGAAATTAATACTTCAAAAACAAAAAACGAATAATCTTTGTTTTGCCTCAACAATTCAAATCCAAATTTGTTGCCAGATTTTCTAGCCATTTCGATAAAACCAAGCCCTCCGCCACCTTTGGCCGAAAATTCGTCGTTGTTGAGCACTATTTTGTACAAATCTTTCAACTCATCTTGTGAAAGATAGTTAAGTTGCTCAATACGGTCGCGGAGAAAATAACCGGTAAGATTTTTCACGAAATTGCCCGTGGTAATACGGTAAACTCCGGGATTCTCTTTTGTCATACAGAAAAATGCGTAATGACTTCCTTTCTTCATGTCAGAATCTTTGAAGAATTCGTCAGGAGGAGGTTCGAGATGGTGAAACAAATTTTGTAGAGCCTCTACCAAAATGTTGTACACCTTTTTGATAACCCGGGGCTGTTCGTTGTCGGCTTTGAGCTTGTCTTCGATTGTAGCGAATACATCGTCTAACAGTTGGGATGTAATAACACCCTCGAACGACAACACAACGTTGCCTTTCACTGCTTTTTCAAATAGGCTATGTATCGCTTCTCTCATTAGGCTGTCTTTAAGATTACTCTATTTGTTTTATGTTACAAATATAAGCAATTTCTATTATACATAGATAATTTTTTTACATTTTTTTTTAATATAACTGCAAAATGTATTCCTTTCCGTTGCGGATAATGGTATGTTCTTTTTGGGGATTAAGCCCAACAGCTTTGCTAAATTCTTTATAATCAGAATGTAACCACATTTTGGAGTTTTTGATATTATGCTTCAAAAATTGTGAAATATTTGCAAAAAGATTTTTGGTCTCTTCTTTTTTGTACAAATCTACCACGGGAGGATCAAGAATAACAGTATTGTTACCGTCGGGAAGTTGGATATCCTTGAGTGAAGAAGTGTAGATGGTGATATATTTGTCGAGAATAGCCTTTTTGATGTTTTGTGCAGCTGCTTTGGTAGCGGCCTCGGCTATATCGTATCCGATAATTTTATTAGCAAACTCACCGTTGTGCTTGATTCTAATTTTAGCATCGTTCTTAATATCTTTCCACATTTCGGCGTCGAAATCACGCCAAGTGAAGAAACCGAAATTTTCGCGGCAAACCTGAGCGGGAATATTGTAAGCAAACATGGCAGCTTCAATCAAGAGAGTACCAGTGCCACACATAGGATCGATAAAATTGGTGTTAGCTTTCCAGCCAGCCAATTGCACAAGACCTGCGGCATAAACCTCGTCTAACGGATCAATGCCAGCTGCAATTCTGTAACCACGTTTTGAGAGAGGGTCACCAGTGCTGTCGAGGCGTACAGAGCAGTTTTTGCCATCAACCAAAATGTCAATCATAACAGAAGGATTTTGCACATCGTGAGGGGGTGTTTTGTGAGATTTCATATTGAAATAGTCACAAATAATGGTTTTTACCTGCTGTGCGCACCCGGCGTCAATCGTTTCGTTTGTTGACGAAATGCTAAGGTTGAAACTCTTGTAGATGTTAAGAATTTTGCTCCAACGGTATGATTTGATATTTTCGAAAAATTCTTCTTTGCTTTCAAATGCAAAGTTAAGAATCTCTTTATAAATTTTCAACGCAGTACGCAACTCGTAGTTGGCTTCATAAAGCAGGTACTTGTCGCCAGTAAAAGTTACTGAACACGGCTCTGTGTTAACTTCATCAGCGCCCATACGCATAAGTTCGCGTCCTAACACATCTTCCAGACCTTCATAGGTCGTTGCTGTCATTTTAAAAGTTTCAACTTCCACTTTGTAGATATTATAAATTGTTTATATTCTGTTATTTATTCTTTTTTTAATTCAACTTCAGCAGTTTTTGCTTTGCGTGAAGATATTTCTTCGATAACGCAGACCAAAGCCATTCCCGCAATTATAAAAGCTATAGCAACAAATGTTTGTTGATTAAATTCGGGGATGAATTTGTCGTATCCTTGTATAATAACATCACCGTGCGAATTGAACACCTCGTGACCGTTTTGCATAAGGTAGATTGGTTTTTTCCAAGGCCAGATAAATACAAGTGATCCGAAAATAAAACCTGTGAGTACCGACAATGTCTGGTCGGCATAGGTTTTCATAAGCCATGACAAGAAACGCGAAAACGCTAGAAATCCTATCACTGCTCCAATTGCAACCGGTATGAGCACAGCCAAATTGAAATGCGAAATAGAATCAATCACTATCAATTTGTAGTTACCTAATAATATAAGTGTGAATGAACCCGAAATGCCTGGCAAAAGCATATCGCAAATGGCTATTGCACCGCAAAGTACAAGGTAAAAAATATTGTCGTTTTCGGTGGCTGGACTGATTATCGAAAAACCGAACGCAACGGCTGCGCCTACAATGGCAAGAAGCACCTTCCATAAGTTAATCTTATTTACCATGCGTCCAACGTAATATACCGAGGCGAGTATCAAGCCAAAGAAAAACGCCCAAACATGCACTTCGTAGTTTTTAAAGAGCCATTCGAGCAATTTGGCACCAGTGAGAATACTAATGCCCTCGCCGAGGAATAATATTATAAGAAACAATAAATCAGTATGTTGTGCAAATTCTTTAAATTTAAATTTGGATAAAAGTTTCAACGCTTCCAAATCAAACGATTTAAGAGCATTTATAAATCTTTCAAAAATGCCTGTAAGCAAAGCAATTGTACCACCAGAAACGCCCGGTATTACATTTGCCAGCCCCATTGCAAAGCCTTTAAAAAACAGTAAAACGTTTTTAATCATACATATAACATTTCCGACGATACCAAAATCAGAGGCTTTTCGTCAAAATTATAGGCACAAAATTACAACTTTTTCGTTATTGCTCAAGTTTTTTATGCTAATTTTTTTGTTGGAAGTTCATTTTTTCAATATATCTTTGCCTGAGAAATATATAGAGATGATTACATATTTACAAGTTGAGAACCTCACAAAATCATTCGGCGACATCGTGTTGTTCGAATCAATAACTTTTTCGGTTGGAAAAGACCAAAAGACAGCTATTATAGCAAAAAACGGCGCCGGCAAAAGCACTATGCTCGACATAATTGCACGCAATCAGAGCGCCGACAGCGGTAGCGTAGTTTTTAAAAACGATCTAAAAATAGGATACTTACGCCAAGATCCTGTGCTTGACAACAACCTTACTGTTCGACAGCATATTTTTTCATCAGAAAACAAATTGTCAAAAGTGTTGCAACAATACGAAGCGGCACTTGCTAATGGCGACCACAATATAATAGAAAAGGCTCAGGCTGAAATGGATGCAGCTGGTGCTTGGAAATACGAATCTGATATGAAACAGATTCTTGGCAAGTTGAGAATCAATGAGTTAGATATTCATATAGGTAAGCTCTCTGGCGGACAAAAAAAACGTATTGCTCTCGCCGAAACGCTTATAGAACAGCCCGACTTCCTTATCCTCGACGAACCCACAAACCATTTGGACACAGATATGACCGAATGGCTCGAAAACTATCTCAAAACATCCCGCACAACTCTTCTGATGGTTACCCACGACCGATATTTCTTAGACAATGTGTGCGATAATATCATAGAGATTGATAATAACAAAATTTATACATATTCAGGTAATTACAGTTATTACCTATCAAAACGTGAGGAGCGCATGGCAAACCTCGCTGCCAATATCGACAAGGCTGCAAATCTGCTCCGCAAAGAGTCGGAATGGATTTCACGTATGCCCAAGGCTCGTGGAGGAAAGGCAAAATACCGTATTGACAGTTTCTACAAGCTTAAAGAGGTGGCATCTCAAAAGATAGAAACAAAAAAAATCGACTTCTCTGTAGGCACAGCCAACCGTCTCGGCAACAAGATATTAGAAATAAAGAATCTCTGCAAGAGATACGGCGACAAAGTGCTGATTGATAATTTTACTTACTCTTTTAAGCGTAACGACAAAATCGGTATTTGCGGACACAACGGCTGCGGCAAATCTACCTTGTTGGATATTATCATAGGCAGCACAACACCTGATTCAGGCACAGCAGAGTTTGGAGAAACAGTTGTAGCGGGATATTATCGTCAGCGGGGCATAGAATACAAAAAAGATCAACGAGTTATTGATATCATTAAAGACATTGCAGAGGTGGTAGTTCTTGGAGACGGCAGAAAACTTTCAGCATCACAGTTTCTCGAATATTTTCTATTTCCACCCAAAATGCACTACACCCTTGTTGAAAAACTCAGTGGTGGCGAAAAACGTCGTCTTTACCTGATGACTGTACTTATCAAAAATCCAAATTTCTTAATACTCGACGAACCTACCAACGACCTCGACATAATCACACTCAATGTATTGGAAGACTATTTGTCGTGCTTTGCAGGCTGCTTGTTGGTGGTGTCGCACGATAGGTATTTTTTAGACAAAGTGGCTGATACTATGTTTGTTTTTGAAGGTAATGGCAAAATAAGGAACTTTCCGGGCAACTACACAGTATATATCACCCAAAAAGAGGACGAAGAGAAGGAGAAACAAAATGATGAGCCGGAACCCAAAGAACATACATTTCAACGCGAAAGACGTAAAAAGAACTTTACATTCAAACTTGCACAAGAATATGAAACCGTAAGTGCGGAAATCGACAAACTCAATGCTGAAAAACAAGAAATAGAGCGTTTACTATCAGGAGAAACTACCGATATAGAAGAAATAAACAAACTATCGTTGCGAATGGAAACCGTTACCGCACTATTGGATGAGAAAGAGACACGCTGGCTAGAATTGGAAGAGATAAAGTCGAGCGATGCTATTTGTCAATCCTAACGCAAAGTATGTAAAAATAGTTGTCGTCGTCTACCTTAATAAATTTATAATCAAGAGGATAACCACTCAATATTGACACTTGTATCAAACCTATATTACCTCCGCCAAATTCGGTACGGGGCTGACCACGCATATAGCGTTTAAACTCACGAAGTTCGTCTTTGTTTTTCTGACAAATTTTGCTGCACTTATCAGAAAGAAGGTCGTATTCTTTTTTACCAACCAAGTTGCCGGTAATAAAAGAAAAATGATCTGCGTATTCTTTGATAAGCATAAGGCCCACACCAGCGGATTTATCAATGCCGTTGCCCTTCTCTTTAGAGTATAGATAAATATTCTGGCTCAATTCAATAAAAATCTTGAAAAAAGTCTTGCCTCTGTGTTGGTCGTCCCAAAGGGAATCTTCAATATTTGATGCCAGAAGCGACAGTATCTGTCCGTCGAACGGACCGATATACGAAATGACTATGTCATTATCGAGCATTGTGTTGAATATTTCCCTACTGTTAATTGCCATGATGTTTAATTTGTATTCTAAATAATTTAAATCAATTTTACTGCAAATACCGTAACGTCGTCGGTTTGCGATGAATTTTGGATTTGTCGTTCAAATTCGCTGAGTATCAGTTCTTTTTGTATAGCTAAATCTCTATGAGCATGTGTTTTCAAAAGTTCTATAAATCGTTCGCTACCGTATTTTTTCATATCGGCATCGTATTGGTCTACAAAACCGTCGGTTGTATGATAAACGATGTCGTCGGTGTGCAGCAGAAGTGTCTGGTCGGTGAAATCAGTACCTACGTTGCGTTTCGACTTCATGCCGCCGATAGTTTTTAAATCACCTTTAAGAGTAATAAATTCTTGTGTGTCGGCACGGTAAATATACAACGGACGACGGGCACCTGAGAAAGTTAACTCGTAATCTTTTTCAGAAGTACGGTTGAAACAGCAGAGGCAAATTTCCATGCTGTCGTTGTTGATTTCGGCAGTTTCGTCGCCAACATCTTGTTTCAGAGCCTTTACAAGATTAATATTCAACTGAGTGAGAATATCTTTGGGGTCGTAAATATGATGTTCAACAATAATTTCAGAAAGCAGACGCGCACCGATCACACTCATAAACGCACCAGGAACACCGTGTCCTGTGCAGTCAACGGCTGCTGTGAATGTAAGTTGGTCGTTGTCGGGTACGCGAGTAAACCAGTAGAAATCGCCACTAATAGTCTGCAAAGGAATAAATATACCAAAATACTTGAAATACTTTGAAAGGTTCACATCCAAAGGCATAACAGTATCCTGAATTGTTTTAGCGTATTTGATACTGGTGTTGATGTTTTCGAGCTGCATAGAAATGTACTCCTTCTGTTGGGCAAGCTCGTCGCGCTGCAACGATAATGTTTTTCCTTGCGCAATAATCGATTGTTCCTGCTCTTTGATTTTTGAGATGTCGGTATCGATTGTTACAAGACGTGTAATCTGGTTGCTTTCGTTGAGAATCGGTGTAAGAGTGCTCTGAATCCATATATCTTTGCCTTCGGCTGTATGGAAAGGACATTCAAAGATAACCGGTTCACAATTATTGATACATTTTTCTTTGATATCGTTGATATTAGAGTTTGAACTGTAAAGCGATGTGAATGTGGTGGTTTTGTTTTTGCGCAAGTCGTTGATATTCATCTTGGTTAATTGCTCAAAACCGTGATTAACCCATTCTACATTGCCTAAATTATCCATAATAACCACACCGTTATCGGTTTGGCTTGCTACAATCGAAAGTTTTTCAAGCTCCTTGTTGATAAGTTTCAACTGCTCGCTCTGTGAACGGATATGTTCTTTCTGAGAGTCGATACGGTCGTTAACTGCAATGAGCTCACGATTGCGTTTTTTGTTGATTGAGTTGTTGATAAAAGCTACAATACAGAGAATCAAGAAAATGGCTATACCCATAGTTATAAGGTTCAGCTGTTTTTGATTCTGCTTAGATTTTTCTTGCTTCTTTTCAAGTATTTTCTTTTGGTCCTCAATACTATTCTCACGCTGGCGCACTTTGTCTTTCACATCGTTGAGTTCGCGGAGCGACTGAGAATGTAGTTCCTCTTTTTGGGCTTTTTCGGCTAACTGCTCTTCAAGAGCAGCTTTGTCGCGTACAAGTTTCGACTGTAGCCTTTGTGCTGCATTCATCAAGCTGTCGGCCTTGTGCGACTGCTTTTCAATTTCACGTTTTACTTCATCGTTTTGCTGCTGTTTTCGAGAGTTCTCTTCTTCTTGAAAGTCGTTGCTCATCGACATCTGATAAATTTCCTCTTTCTTTTGATCAAGTTCCCACTCTTTGTCTTGAAGCTCTTTTTCTTTTTTAATGAGCTGATCTTCCATCTCTTGGTTGATTTTTTCCACATCAACACGGGTGCCACCTTCCACAACTGCACGTTGATTAATTTTCAAATTAACCTCGTTGGCCTTGTTGAGGTTTACTTGAAACTGGTTATTACGGCTTTGAAGCACAAGATTAACCATAAAGAGTTCGGAATTTTCCGACGAGCAACTGTCGGTAACAAGCAGTGTGGGTTGACCAGCAATTTTGTCGTTGATTTCACGAAGATACTGCAAATCGTGCCTGTTTACATACAGTATGTGAGAATATCCAATTTTGGAAACACTGGAAAATTTAACGGTCTTAAATTTTTTGCCATTGATAGTGGCTCCAGATGTTTGCATCGATTTAAGGCGATGATACTCAATAGAAGAGTTTCCAAACATACCCACAATATATTCTGTTGCGGTATCGTTGGGCCACTCAACATATTTAGCAAAGTTCATTAGCCAAAAAACATTAACCTGCTCACGCGACAAGTTAGTGCCTCGCTGTGCCGACACGGTACTGGCGCACAACAACACAACCACCGCAATCAATATCCAGCGGGCAATGCCAAGGGTTAATATGTTTGTCTTTGATTGCATTCTCTATTTAAATTTTATTCCAATAACAGAAATATCATCACGTTGTTCTTCGTCTTTCTTATAATCGTCGAGGCTCTGGCGGATAAGACCTCCCTGAGAATCCATCGGTTTGTCTTTGATTGAGTACAGCAGCGCTAAGAATTTTTCAGTGCCGAATCTGTGACGCTCGCTGTCGTTTTGGTCGATAATACCGTCGCTTGTAAGATAAATCATATCGCCACTTTTGAGGATAAGTTCCTGATCGGTAAACTCAGCGGTGTTGCGTTTGGATCGCACACCACCAATAGATTTACGGTCGCCTTTGAGTTGTTGGATTTCCACATCGGAAGTGGTGAGGTAATAAAGAGGACGTTTTGCACCGCAGAATACTACGGAATATTTACCTTCGGAAAGTTTCTCAACGCGGCAGAGGCAAGTGTCCATACCATCGTTGTTGAGACTCTGCTCTTGTTTCAAGGCTTTAATTACTCCGAGGTTTAGGTTATCCATTATATCACGTGGTGAGTAGAGTTTCTTCACGTTAACAATTTCGTTGAGCAGTCGGTTGCCGATAAGGCTCATAAATGCGCCCGGCACACCGTGACCTGTACAGTCGAAATCACCTATAAATTGATATTTGTGTCCTTGGTCGTCAACATCGGCAAACCAATAGAAGTCGCCCGAAACTATGTCTTTGGGACTGAATAGTATAAAGTTGTCGAAATATTGGTCGATTTGATTTTTTTCGGGCAGAATTGTGTTCTGGATAGTTTGAGCATAGTTGATACTTGACTTAATGTGCCTATTCTGCTCTTCAATTTGGTTTTTCTGCTCCTCAAGGGTGTTTTTCTGTTGGAGAAGCTCCTCGTTTTGACTACGGATAGCGGCCTCCTGCTCTTTAAGTTTGCTAATATCTGAATAAATAGCCACCAACTTGCTTACCTCCTTGTCTTCATTGAGAATAGGTGTAAGTGTGGTTTGGCTGCTGATAACATTTCCGCTACGGGTAACGCTGTCGGATTCGAAAATAATTGTCTGCTTGTTGCTTACACATTTAAAGAGGATGTTGCGTATGCTCTTGTTTGCCGACACATTCACGATATTTTCGTCGCGTTCGTTGCGCAAAAGCTGCAATGTATATCCATAAATACGTGTAAATCCAGCGTTTACCCATTCGAAATAACCGTTTCTATCCATAATGATGATAGCGTTCTGGGTTTTGCCAGCCACAATTGAAAGTTTTTCCAACTCTTTGTTGACGCTTTCAAGCTGGTGCGCTTGCTGGTCGATCTCTTTTTTCTGCTTTTTAAGCTCGGTGTTCTTTACATTCAGCGCCGCGTTGGTTCGTTTGCTATTAATAAGGCTCTTGATAATAATTACCAAAAGTATCACAACAACGATGATGAATATAATCAGATATGTTCTGTTGCGCTCCTGTGTGGCAATGTTAGTGTCCTCAACCTTAATTCTGTCGATCTGATCCTTGATATCTTTCTCTTTTTGCTGAAGGTCAAGGTCCATTTCTTTAAGTTTCAAGTTAGAGGAATCAATTTCTCGCTGCTTGATTTCAATTTCGCGCATTGAGTTTTCGATTTCGGTTGCAGTAAGGATAATTTGACGCTCTTTTTGACGTACATCGGCCATAAGGGCAGATGCTTTGCGTTTTTGAACTTCAATCTCCTCTAAGTTTTCTTTAAGCTGAGCCTCAATTCGCAAGTTCTGCTGTTTTACAAGTTGGTTTTTGTTTTTCTGAGCCAACAATTGTTCTTGCTGGTCGTTAAGGCTCTTTTCAAGGTCTTGCAAACGTTTCTCACGTGCTTGAAGTTCGTCGTAGTTGACTTTAAAACGCTGTTTAAGGTCTTCCTTGCTACCGCTGAAAATCCAAAGAGAATCGGTTGGGGAAGCGTCATCGTTGAAGTTGGCGGTATTAATATCGTATGTGCTACCGCCGCTTCCAGATTCAAGCCGGATATTGATAGCTGCAAATTTTGTGTTAGGTGCTTGCCCTGCGAACACAAGGCATTTATTTTCTTTGGCAAATGTGCTCACAGCTTCCAATTCGTCGTAGTTGGATTTGCCCACAAAGATGATATCGGTAGGCACAAGTTCGTTGAAGTTTTTGCGGTAAACTCTAATTGGAACACCATTCAACGACTTGCCCTCTGCATTTGAAGAAAGAGCGTTGAACTCGTCAGAAACTTTACCTATTACAGTGATTGATAATTCTTTGGGACGTTTGTAATTTTTCCATTGAATATGTTTGGCACAAAGCATTACTACTTGTGCATTCATGGTTGCGTTATTGTTGTTCTGGCATATACTTGGCTTCGAGAGCAGTAATGCTATAAGCAATACAGTGCTCCTCAATAACACCTTATATATATTATCTATTTTTTTGTTGCCAGTCATCTCTATCAATATTCTATTGTGATATTCTTTTTCAAAAAAAACAATATCCATACCAAAAAACAATACCTAACAGTTATTTTTGGTTAGATAAATTGTGCCGAAAGTTAAACATTTTTTTGGAAATAACATAATGATATATCTTTTTTTTTTACAAAAAATACATTTTTTATGCATTATTAAATCCTTTGTACCTGATAATCAAGCAATAATATTTTTTTATACGAGAATGGATTTTTTTTGTTACTTTTGCGCTTGAAATTAATAGCAGCAAATATTACAAAATAGATTTTAACTTATTGATTTAATGATATATATTATAATTATTCTTTCTGTATTACTCGCTGTGTCGGTGTTTTTGTTGATTAAGGAGCGACAAAAAAGTACCAAGATTAAAAGCGAGTGGCAAAAAAAATTAGACGAGGCTGAGAACGATATCAAAGTTCTCAGTTCGAGTGTTGAAAATTGCAAGAGCCAGATTTCTAAATCGGAGCGCAGAGTTTCTGAACTTAAAGGCATTGTTGACAGTCAGAAATTCCGTATGATTGAGATGGTTAAAAACTTGACAGTGGTTCAAAAAACCGTATTTTCGGGACGGGGATATATCAAATCGCTGTTTCCTGATTATTTTGTGCTGGATGTTCCTTTTGAAAATGCTGGCGGCGATTTTTACAAGTTTGCTTCCAAAGGCGACTATGTGCTGGCAGCTTGTGGTAATAGCGGAGTGTCGGGTGTCAACGGCTTGATTATGGGCATTTTAAATGTTGTATTTCTTTCGGAGATTATAGAACGGGTGGATTTGTCAACAATTCCAGCTGGACGGATTCTGGATATGCTCCGCGGCAAGTACGCACATCTGGCAGAAAGCAACAATTCTTACCGTCACGAAGATGATTTTCCAGTTAACTTTACGGTATGTATAATCAATCAAAAAGAGCATACATTGTCGTACGCAGGTGCTTACGGCAGTATGTGTCTACTTAGAAAATCCTATCCTGGTACCAACCGTCGCGAGGTGGATGTACACGAATTCCGAGGCGACCGCATGAACTTTGCCGTATCTTTTGGGCGTAGGAAAAATTACACATCTGAAACCATAGAGCTTGAAAAAGACGACAAACTTTATATCAAAACCGATGGTTTTGTCAATCAGCGTGGAGGTAGTTCGGGAAACAGATTCGGCGATATTTATTTCCGTCAGATGCTGATGAAACACTCATCGGAGAGCATGTCGGAACAAATGCAAAGTTTTAAAAACGAGTTTGACAAATGGCGAGGCAACGACACTCGCGCAAACGACATACTTATTATAGGTCTAGCCTTAAAGGTAAAAGCTGTTATGAAACCCATACCGGCAGAACCCACGGATTTAGATCCCGAAATTGACGAATAAAAACTATACAGTATGGACAGAAAGGATGCAGAACCGTTGTCGAATGTGCTAAGACAATACCTACACGCTATTGGCGCCGATGTGCGAATAAGAGAGATACGTGCTCTCCAAAAATGGGACGAAGTGGTTGGTCGCGTAATTTCGCGCGATACCATGGACATTGATTTACGTCAGGGAGTGCTTACGGTGAAATTTAAATCACCTCTAATACGCAACGAAATAATGTCGCGGCGCAGCGAAATAATCCGTAAGATTAACGAAGCTGCTTGTGAACAAATTGTAAAACAGTTGGTGGTGAAATAATTGGCTATTTATGAAATACGCTGATGTTTCCCTTATAACGGTTGCCTTGCTTTTCCATGATATAGAAATACACACCATCGGATAAATCGGGGGCGTTCCAATTGTTTTTATAATCAGAAGAATGGAAAACCATCTTTCCTTCACGATTAAATATCGACATCTCCCAACCGCTACTCCACTCTAACCCTTTGATTTTGAAATAGTCGTTGATGCCGTCACCGTTTGGTGTAATGATATTAGGGAAAACAAATTCGCCACAATAACGAACCGTTATATCCACAGAATCGGTGGCTACTCCGCACATATTGATGATGCTAAGTTTATAAATGCCAGATGATTCCACAAGAATTTCTTTACCGGGCTGACCATTTTGCCAAATATAATCTGTGGCATCAGGCCATTCGGATGTAAGATAAAATTCAGTGTCGTCGCAGATGGTTGTGTCGGCAATAAGCGAAATCTCTGGTTTGGTAAACTCTTTGAGTTCAATTGAATCTTTTGAAACACAACCTTTTGCATCGGTTACCAATACTGAGTAATTGCCAATTTCGCTCACTTGGACCGATTGCGTGGTTTCGCCCGTAGACCATTTATATGTAGCGTTTTTAACGTTGCAGTCGATAATCTTAAACGAATCGCGGCACAGCACTTGGTCAGTTTTAAAATCTATGACAGGAAGCGGCGTGGCGGTAATCTGAATAGTGTTGGTGAATTTGCATCCATTAATGTCGGTAAGTTGGGCAGTGTATTCGCCTGCCTTATTAAAATAACGTGCAAGCGCTGATGATGAGTTGTCGAGATAGATAAACTCGTTGTAGGCGAAACTCAAAGGGCATTTCACTTCCACACTGTCACCTTCGCAAAATTCACGAGGGCTACCAAAAGAAAACTCCGTTGGGTCAACTACAGAAATCTGTATGTCGTCGATGGTATAACAACCTGTAAATTGGTTAGTGATCCCGATAGAAACAATCGTAGATTCGCTAATTGGATTGGTTATTCCAGTACAGCCGTTGCTCCATACATAATCGCAATTTTCGGGAATGTCAGGCACAATTGTGTATACATCACCTCTACAGATAGTCTGGTCTTCTGGCAAAGAAATCGTTGGAGGGTTGTACACTTTGAAGAAACGGTATTCTGACGATTCGTTTGCTCCTATACGTATGGTGAGGGTAATTCTATAGGTGCCGCTTTTGGACAATAAATAATCAAATTCACGATTGTTGCCAGTAGCAATGGTGGTGCCGAGAGAATCTGCCAAAACCCATTCATAATAATCAATCGCCCTCTCATCATTACATTCAAAATGAACATTTTTGTTGACACAATTGTCTGATATTGTGAAATTTGGAGGGAGAAAATATGTAGGAATAAAGTTTGGGAGGCCCATTTGACCAATTTTGCCGCCAAGATACTGCCCCCGGGTATTGAAACCGCACGCTGCTCCCCTTTCTCGTGGGTTTTCTATAACACCAAGATATTCACAGTTGTTTTGCGAAATGTAGATTTTGCCGTTGATAGCAAGTTGCAATGCACCTGCAAAGGGAGTTTGTTGTTCAATGGCTAATTTATATTCCTCGTCGGTTGCAAAATCTTCTCGATACAAGTCGGGAGGAAACAGCGGAATGCCAAAACTTTCGTAATCAAATGTTCCTATCTTTATAGCCGATTGTTCTATCTCGGCAACAGAGCTCAGCGACAAATCTATCTGAAATATGGTACGTTCCGATGAATAGTATAATTTTGACTCATCATTTGAAAACTCAACTCCATAAAGCTGTCCTTCGTCGTCTCGAATTACAGCATAGGGACTTACAATACCCGTAGAAGGATCGAATTTATATAAGTCTATTACACTATAAATACCATCAGGAAAGGTAAGATTAATAGACGTGGCGCAAGCAATATAATTACCTTTGGGCGACACTCTCATATAACCCACAGCAAAAGGTTGGGAGGAAACATTATGAAAATTTGCTATCGCATAATCCACAGAACCAACGGGATATACTTGACGCGAAGAGAGGTTCAATCCGTTTTCGTCGATGAGATATTCCACTACATCGGTTCCTGATGTGTTTTGTGTTTGAAATTCGTCGTTGTCGTGACCTGTAACGCGAGTGAGTACCCAAAAATTCTGTTGGTTGGAATGTCGTATTGCTGTAACTTTCTCTACGACAAGGTCTTCAAGGATAACATTTTTATCAGCTGTTACAGCACCCCGTCCTTCGTCTAAACTCATATCCACAACAGAATAACTCAACGGACCCAATCCGTTTTCATCTACCACAAACACATAATACTTGCCGTTGCTTTTAGGCCATGGCACTATGATGGCGCTTTCGGTGCTACCGTGACTTCCAATAAGGCCGTCGCCATTTTCCATTACATTGTGTTCACGGTTCCAGATTGTTTGACCGTCGGTATAAAATAAAAGGTGTCCAAGACTATCGCTAAAACAAGCCACTCCCTCCCAGTTGTCGAGTGCACCATCGGTAAGAATTGTAGGATTTTGCGACTTGAAATCCAATCCGCAGTTGCGGCCAAAATACCAGACAGAGGTTTCCAACTGCGCATAACAGATATTACAGATTATTGATAATAAGAATATTACAAAATATTTTTTTGCCATAATAGTTAGTATTTTCCGAAACGAAAGTAAACATTTTTTTTATAATGATAAAAAAAAACGTATATATTGTATAAGTTTTAAAAATTTGAAAACCAAACAAATAACAAAAGCATTAAAAAAAAAGTGTAAAAAATATGTTTTTTTGATTAATAAAGTTTGCAAAGAAGAAAAAAATACCTACCTTTGCACCGCAATCGAAAAAAGCAAATTCAGTTTTAACCCCGGAGAGATGGGTGAGTGGCTGAAACCAACAGTTTGCTAAACTGTCGTACTGGTAAATCCGGTACCGGGGGTTCGAATCCCCCTCTCTCCGCTCTTTTTTCCAATGGCAAATCCTTGCCGAATTAATAATCAGTTTTTTTATTTATTAAAAATATGCTACATTTGTAGCGTGTTTTAAGTGATTTTATCTGAAAAATCCAAGAATATTTTGAGTTTTAAAACGATATTAATTATGAAGTATATCAATATATTGAGTAAAACTGCGTTGTGTGCAGGATTGTTTTTTGCAGCGCAAAATACAGTTGCACAGGTAGTTATCAATGAGGTTTGCACCAACAGCGACGACATTGAGGTTTTCGGTCATAAATGCGACTGGATAGAAATATACAATCCCACCCCGGGATACGCATATATGCACGGCTTTTCCATTTCCGACGATCCAGAAAAACCACAAAAATGGCAATTCCCAGATTCATACAAATTAGAGCCATACGGTTTTCTGATGATTATGTGCAACGGCGAAGCATCTGGTGTAAACACCAATTTCAAACTATCTGCGGAGGGCGAAACGATAATCCTCAGCGACGGAACGGGCAACATAGTGGATCAGATTAAAGTGCCGCCCTTACTCCCCGACCAGTCTTTCGGACGAGTTCAAGACGGACAAGGCACTTGGGGAGTATTCGCAACACCTACACCCTACGACAAAAACACTAATTCAGAAGCCCGTACTATGATGCCGAAAGTAGATATTCAAGGCGGTTTTTTTAATTCAAGCATCGATGTAACAATATCTTGCGACGATCCAAATGCCGACATAAGATACTCTACCGATGGTTCCTATCCTGCTAGCCACCCTAGTTCCAATCCATTTACTTTCAGAGTTAGCAAAACTACGGTACTGCGTGTGTCGGCATCCAATCCAGATCTCAAGCTTAGCGATGCAGTTACCAACACATATTTTATTAAAAATCGTCCCTGCGACTTGCCTATTGTTTCACTCTCAACAGACCCTAACAACTTTTTCAACGATACTAGAGGCATTTATGTACAAGGCACAGCAGGAAAAACTGGCAACTGTATGGATTATCCCGCCAACTGGAACCAAGACTGGGAACGACCTATCCATTTTGAGTATTTCGACAAAGACCGCAAACAGGTAGTTTCTTTGGATGCAGGAGTTAAGATATTCGGTTCATGTAGTCGCACTAACGCTATGAAATCTCTGCGTATAATTGCACGTAAAGATAATTATGGAGAAAAAAGAATTGATTATAAGTTCTTTGCCAACAAAGATATCGACCAGTTTAAATCCATAGTGCTACGCAACGGCGGCAACGATTTTGCCTACATCATGATTCGCGATGGTATTATCACGCAGCTATGTTCAAAATACATGGACGTGGATATCCAAGAGTTCCAACCAGCTGCGGTATATCTCAACGGACAATATCTCGGAATGCACAACATACGCGAAAAAATCTCCGAGCATTACATCGAAGAAAACTACGGACTGAAAGACGAGGATATCGACCTTCTGGAAAACAACTCTGAAATTATCGAAGGGAACAACGCCGCATACGAAAATTTGATCTATGATATAAAAAACAAGTCTCTCCAAAACCAAAAAGAATTCGACAACATAGCAAGCCGGATGGACATAAACAACTATACCGATTATATCATCGCACAGCTATATATCGACAACGAGGATTGGCCAAACAACAATATCAAATACTGGCGCACCCACGGACAAAACAGCAAATGGAGATGGATTCTCTTCGGAACTGAATATTCATTGGGACTATACGACAAAGGTCCAAACGACAATGCAATCAAGCGCGTGTTTGTTGACAGCGACAACGCACTCGGAAATTCATATTGGAGCACAGTACTTATGAGGGGACTGGTCAAAAACGAAAACTATAAAAATATGTTTTTGCAACGTTTCGCCTACCATATCCAAAAAACTTTCTCCGAAAAGAATTTCAACCGTATTACCGACAGCATACACGACATAGTTTACAACGAATGGAAGTATCATTCAGCGAAATACTATCCAGACAACAACCAAAGCAGCTTTGATAAATCGGTTAATCAGTTGAAATATTGGAACGAAAGAAGGGGAATAGCAATTTGGAATCATATTATAGATGTTTTTGGACTTGAAGGCAAAGTAAATGTAAAAGCTACTGCCGACAACCCAAATGCCAAGATAGTTTTTGACGGATACGAGAACAAAGAGGACATATCATGCTCGTATTTCAAAGGTATTCCTCTGAAACTTAGCGCATTGCTCCCCAAAGGTACAATTATCGACAAATGGATTGTAAAAGAGGGAGAAAACACTAAGGAATACAACACTGATATTCTTGAAATCACACCCATGAACGAAACCGAAATCACATTGCTTACCAAAAACGCCGAACCAATGGAGATTTGCGAAATCAAAGTTTCTAACGAATTGGAATTTGTGGAACTTTACAACAATTCGGAAATCAACTGCGATATAAGCGGTTACAAGATTCAAGGCAACATAACTTTCGAGTTTGCAGAAGGAACAGTGATTCCGGGCAACGGATACGTGGTAGTATCCAACAAAGGAGTACAAGCTTCTATCAACCAAACGTTTACAGAGGGAAAAATAGGCAACGAAGGCAAACTTGAACTTATTAACACCAAAGGCATAAAAACTGATTCGGTAAAATATTCGTTTGGCAGCTACAATTGGCCAGCAATGCCTCAGAATGGTTCTATATATCTAAAATCCTATGGCACCGACAATTACGTAGGAGAAAACTGGATAGCGTCGCAAGTGGCAACACCTGGACAGCAGACCCGCTTAGAATCGGCAAAAGGGTTAGTAATCAACGAAGTATGCACCAAAAACGCTGGTATTCTCGCCGATGAATACAATCAGTACCCTGCATATATCGAAATCAGAAACCTATCTGACAAACAAATCGACATAGCAGGATTATATATCGGTTATGAAAACAACTATTATACAATTCCTTACAACCAACCATCGCTAACTAAACTAAATACTGGAGTAAGTGTAGTATTCTTTGCCGACGGCGAAAGCGACAAAGGTTTGTTTCATACCAACTTCAAGCTGAGCAACAAAGGTGGAAAGATTCAATTATTACAAGTGGTTAAAGGTGTTTCTGAAAAAATTGATGAAATAACATATCCAAAATTGGGTAAAAATGAAAGTTTCGGACTTGTACCAGATAAAAATAAACTTGCTGTGTTCGCCACAGCCTCGCCTTATGGCGAAAACGTAGGAGCATTAGTTGAGGATCCTAAGCTCTATACGGTGCCACAATCCAACATCGCTACACCAATAGATAATCAAATGGAGGATAAGATATTCTCCATATCAATTTATCCCAATCCTACTAAAAACAGCCTCATTATAAAAGGGACAACCGACAATCCCACATGGACGATTTTCTCAATCGGAGGTTTAATGATAAAATCTGGTGAAGGTTTAGAAGTAGATGTAAATGATTTAACATCAGGATATTATCTAATCAAAATATGCAACGGCAACACCACAGAAACTCACAAATTATTAAAGCTATAATAAAAGAAAACCCGAAAAATGAAGTTCATTTTCCGGGTTTGGTCGGTCTCCAGGGAGTCGAACCCTGGACCCACTGATTAAGAGTCAGTTGCTCTACCAACTGAGCTAGAGACCGTCTATTTTTGACACCGCAAAAGTACTAACTATTTTATTACCTACAAATAATTTTGATGTTTTTTTTATGATTTAATCCAAAAAATACATAATCTGTTAGATTAAAACGATTTATAATTACCAAATAATTACCACAATGAAGATTTTGATAGCGTGTGACAAGATGAAGGGAACATTTTCGTCGAAACTGTTAGGCAAAATGATTGAAAACTCTTTCAATTCTGTACATCCTGGTGTTGAAACCGAAATATTACAAGTGTCGGATGGCGGTGATGGTTTTTTGGAATCGCTGCGTTGGCGAAATAATTTTTCGAGATGGGAATTTCTAAGTTACAACGCCGCACGACGAACAATTCAAAGCAAATATCTGTACAGCATTTATAACCATACGGCAATTTTAGAATCGTCGTTGACATTGGGCGGCAACAAATTGGCTCTTAGCGAACAATACATACTCCAAAACAATTCATACGGCCTCGGCCACGACATTAAACGAGTGGTGGATGTGCGTCATCCTCAAAAAATAATCGTAGGCATAGGCGGAACATCCACCAACGACCTCTTTTTGGGTGCCGCTTTGGCGTTGGGTTTCAAATTTGTAAACAATGATGGCAAAGATGTTGAGCCAATACCTCGCAATTATATGAATATCAAACATATAATACCAACCAACATATACTCTGGTATTGAGTTCAATGCTGCTGTGGATGTGAAAAATCCACTGCTCGGCAACTTTGGAGCCACCAAAGTATACGCTGAACAAAAAGGAGCCACACCGCAAGAGATTGATTACCTCGAAGAGGCGATGGCACATATAGCCGAAGTGATTAAGGAAGACATCGGCACCGACATTTCACAAATAGAAGGTGCGGGTGCAGGAGGAGGAATAGGCGGAGGAATGGCGGCTCTGCTTAACGCAAAAATCATTTCTGGTGCCGATTATGTGCTCAATGCAGTAGATATCGATAAAAAAATATCCGAATCAGACTTGGTGGTTACCAGCGAAGGGTCGTTCGACCGTCAGTCGATAATGGGCAAAATAACAGGCAATATCATAAACCGTTGCCAAAAACTCAACAAGCCAACATTGATAATAAGCGGAGTATACGACAAGACCCCTCTCCCGCCCAATTGCAGCATCATAGCCCTATTCAACGAATATCCCGGATTCAAATATGCATCAGAATATACTGGAATCCGTATCGAAGAAGAGATAAAGAAAATAAAACTATAATGATTTGAGCCACTGGCGAGAGTTGAACTCGCGACCTGTTGTTTACGAAACAACCGCTCTAACCAACTGAGCTACGGTGGCGTTTACGCTGCAAAATTAACTATTTAATATTTGTTTGCAAAACAAATAACTCTTTTTTTATTGTTTTTTACAGCATGATGTCTAAGATATTGAAAATAGCGAATATAATACTGGCAATACCATTGAAAGTTCCAAATGCTATGTTCACTTTCGACAAATCATCGGGCTTTACAATTGTGTGCTGACGTACAAGCAACAACAAAAATATGCTGGCACCAATTGCAAAAAACACTCCGCCATTTTGAAAATAACCGAGAGCCAAAACCGAAATTGCTGTTACAATATGAGCTAAGATACTCAGAGTCAGAGATTTTTTAATACCAAATCTTTGCGGTACAGAATGAAGGTTTTGTTCGGTGTCGAACCGTGCATCTTGCAGAGAGTAGATGATATCGAAACCTCCGCCCCAACTCAGCACAAGCACAAAATATAAAATAGCCACCAGCGAAAACTCGCCGCACACTGCCAAATAAGCTCCCAAAGGCGCAAGTGCCATTCCGCAACCTAACACAAAGTGGCACAGCGATGTAAAACGTTTTGTGTAGCTATAAAACAATACCACAAATATTGCCACTGGCGATAGAAAAAAAACTAACCTGTTGATTGTAAACGTTACAGCAACAAAAAGCAGCGCATTTACTATTACAAATATAAGTGCATTCTTTGGCGAAATTTTGCCAGCTGGTATCTCTCGGTTTTGGGTGCGAGGATTCTGTGCGTCAACATCGCGATCTAAATAGCGGTTGAACCCCATAGCTGCATTGCGTGCAAAAACCATACAGCCAACCACTTGCAAAAGCAGTATCCATGAAAACCCACCGCAAGTTTTAATTGCCCAAAAAAAACCGGCCAACGCAAACGGCATGCAAAATACCGTGTGCGCAAACCGGACTAATGAAAAATATTGTTTTATTTTATCAAACATCTTTGTTTAGATAAAAATCAGTCTTCGGAATCGTCGTCGGTGTGATTTTCATCATCACCGGCATTGTTTGTAATCATGTTCAAAAATCCAATTTCGTTGTCGTTGAGGAATCTCCACTGACCACGGGGAATGCCTTTTTTGCTCAATCCTGCAAACATTATGCGGTCGAGTTTCTTAACTTCGTAGCCGAGAGCCTCAAAAATACGACGTACAATACGGTTGCGACCAGAATGAATCCTGATTTCCACTTCTGATTTTGAATCGGCATTAGGATAGAGTATTTCATCAGCTTGTATAAAACCGTCTTCAAGGTCGAAACCTTCTGCAATACGGTCCATATCTGCACGAGAAACACTCTTGTCGAGCAAAACGTGATATACTTTCTGAATCTCGTTGCTGGGGTGAGTAAGTTTCTTAGCCAAGTCGCCATCGTTGGTAAAGAGCAATACGCCAGTGGTGTTGCGGTCAAGACGACCAACGGGATAAACACGCTCTTTGCAAGCACCCTCAATCAATTCCATAACAGTGTTACGTGCGTGAGGATCGCGGAGAGTGGTTATATAATCCTTTGGTTTGTTGAGAATGATGTAGCGTTTGCGTTCGGGTTTCACAATGTGTCCGCCAAACATTACCTCGTCGGTAAGGTTTACTTTAACGCCCATCTCAGTAATTACTTCGCCATTAACGGAAACAAGACCCTGCTTAATCATCTTGTCGGCCTCGCGACGAGAGCACAATCCGCTATTTGACAAGAACTTATTGAGACGAATTTTGCCATCGTGAAGCATTACATCGTCTTCGCTTTGGGCATCGTTCTCAATGGCTTTTTGACGCCTATCGCTATGATCCCAATATTTTTTGTGGTGGTATCCTTTTTCGTCAACGGTATAGTTGCTGTTGCGGCGGCGATAGTTGTTGTTGTCGTTACCGTATGAATTATAACGGTTTCCGTAACCTTCGCCGTTGTTGTTCCAATTATCATTGTTGTAGCGGTCGTTGTTTTTGTAACGATCATTGTTGAAACGGCGATTTTGTCCATAGCCACCCTGATAGTTTCCTCCATCGCGGTTAAAACTTCGTTTATGATAGCCGTTGGCACCACCGTAGTTGCCACCGTTGTTGTCGTTGCTGCGGTATCCTTGACGGCCACCGTTTCTGTCGCCCTGATAGCCACGGTCGTTGCCGTAGGATTTGTGAGGACGCGAATATTGACCATCACGGTTGTAATTGCGTTTTTGATAGCCGTTTCCATCGTTGTCGCGACTAAAGCTGCGATCGTTGTTGAAACTGTCGTTATCTTTTTTTACAAATATTCTTTTGCGGCGTGGTCTGCCGCCTTCGCTGTAGTTTTCGCGGGAATTGTTGTCCGAATAGGAGTTGCCGCGGTTGTAATTTTCGTCCATTGTAGTTGCTATAATCGTGTTTGAAAATTTTTGCAAATGTAAACAAATATTCCCGAAAAAAAATAATAATCTAAAAAATAAAATTGCAATTTTTTTTTGCTGTTATAATAAAAAAGTGTAAATTTGAACTTTGAATTTAAAAAAAGAAACTTATGTCGATAGAAAGAATGAAAATGCTGATACAGTCGGCATGCGGAGATGGCACTCTGAGCGATGTTGACCGTAAACTGTTGGAAAAAAAAGCTTCCGACTTTGGTATCAGCCAAGACGAATTAAATAAAATGATTGATGCCGAACTCAACGGAGCATCAGCTGATACATCAGAATTAGAGGGCTCAGGATTTGTTACAGAAGCATCCACTGTTGCTCCTCCTCCCCCACCACAGCCACAGCCTCAGCCCAAACCTGCTCCCGCTCCTATGCCAGAGCCTGCACCCGTGCAAAATACAGAGTCTGAAGGTTCGGGTTTCATAACAGAGGCTTCTCAATCAGGGGCAACTACATTGCAGACTCCGCCTAAATCGTCATCTTCGTCGGCAGGGGTTTCTCAGGCTGCATTTGGTCAGAGCATGGCAGTATCGTCGCGTTTTACCGATATAAAGCCAATGTCTACACAAGGTGCTATGAGCACTGTTTATCAGGGCAAACAATACGGCAAATGGATTATTATCAAGCGTATTAAACCTCAGTTTAAAGATAATGAGGATTACAAAAATCTGTTTTTCAAGGAGTTTGAAAATGCTTACCATCTCGACCACCCAAATATCGTGCGCATATTAGACAAAGGCGAGGACGAAGAAGGCGCTTTCTACACAATGGAATACGTTGACGGTCAAACTCTTACCGATTTAATAAAAACTGGTCGCACTGTCAAAGACGAGCGTCTTACAAAAAAATTGTTTTCGCAGATGCTCGATGCGCTTTCGTACGTTCACAAAAAACAGATTATTCACCGCGACCTCAAACCCGAAAATATGATTGTTACTTATCGCGGCGACAATGTAAAAATATTGGATTTCGGACTTGCAAGTGCCGATTATTTCGACGACGACCTCGTAAAAGTGGGAACACCTAAATACGCTGCTCCCGAACAGATGACCAAAGGCAATGAGGTAGACCAACGTGCCGACATTTATGCTCTTGGACTGATACTTTTGGAAATGACAACCGGCAATCTCAACGACAAAAATGCCGATACAGTTAAAAATCCTAATTTCCAAGAGATAATCCGCAAGTCTACAAAGCCTAACCGCGAGGACAGATTTTACGACTGCCAAGAGATTATGGAGGTGTTAAACCGTCCTATACCACCCGCTACCGTTACCCCTCCACCTGTAACTCAAGTAGCACCTCCACCTGCTCCACCTACTCCGCCCAAGGTTGATATTCCAAAACCCGCTCCGCAACCAACAGCTCAGCCAAAGTCTGGAATTGTGGAGGAGAAGAAAAAATCAAAAGCACCTTTAATAATAATATTGCTTTTGTTGCTGATGTTATTAGGTGTGGGAGCATTATTCCTATTTATTGATGACGATGAAGCTGGCAACAACAATCCACCAATCGAGAATCCTACCAACAATAATCAGGGCTCCAACAATCAGGACAATAACCAAGGCAACAACAACCAACAGCAAACTCCTGAACCTCAGCCGCAGCCCACTCCTACTCCTGCTCCCGACAATAGTCAGCAAAATGAGGAGGATGCCGAACTATCTGCCCTTACAAAACAGGGTAACGCTTGTTTCGACGAGAAAAATGTGGCACGTGCTCTCATCTATTATAACAAGGCGCTGAAAATTAAACCCGACTATGCGCCTGCAAAGGATAAAGCAGCAAAGTGCACCGAAATACTAAACGCTACAAGCACCAAAAATCTGTCGCAACAGCGAGGCACAAGTCCCGATGGTGCTGGCGACAAACTTGGATTTGTAGATGCAAATGGTTATGTTTTAATAGATTATCTATATGCTGCTTGTCCAAATGGTTTCCAAACCGACTACGGTATTTGTCTGCAAAAAGATAAAAACGGCAAGTACGGATTCATAGACAATAAAACCAAACTTCCGTGCAGCGAATTTATCTACAACAGCGTTTACGCACAGCCTTCTTACGGATTTTCGTGCAAAGACAACAGCGGAAAGCGTTGGAAAATAATTTTAAAAGGCGAAACATCCGTCCAACCTATGTAACATATTGTTGATTAATTTATAACAAGCGCCGATTGAAATACTTCAATCGGCGCTTCTTTGTTTAATAAATTAATGTGTCTATTCAGATTTCAAAATCATATCTAACAATTCTCCCTTGGTGCCGGGAGTGATAAACACTTGCGAAGAGTCCTTTTTGAGAACACCGGTGCTATCTTCAAAAATAACATAAAAACCGCTACCTTGTGTACACGATTCTGGAAGATGAATTTCGTAGAAACCATCAGCATTAGTAACGGCTGAATATTTTACAGTACCAAGTTGTACTGATACATTCACTTTTTCAACCGATTGAGTTTCACCATTTTGGTTCGTTGTTTTTACTTTGCCGTAAACCAAGTATGGATTTTCTGCGTCTTCATGCGGAGGCATTCCATAGCAGGCTGTGAGTGCACCGATGCCAAAAAACGCAACAACTGCCGCAGTCACCTTTTTCCATGTAATTTTCATAATGTGTAAAATTTAATTGTTTATAATTGTATTAATTGTTGTATAATTCTGAATAATTGCACCTTGCCACGCCTTCGGAAAGTCCTGGATGCAAGTGCATACCGTTGCCAAGACACTTGTTCCATTGCTTACACTTGGCACATTTGCCTTGTTTTGCCCAAGCTCTATTGCGCATAACGGCGTAACCGTTGTTCCAAATATCCGAAAAACTTCGTTCATATACATTACCCTGTATAAAATCTTTGGCGCGGACACTCAAACAGCCTGTAACATTGCCGTCGCACATTACTGAGGCTATGTTAACACCAGCACGACAAAAAAAGAAAAAGTCTCTCACCTTTAACTCATAATCACCAAGCCAGCCTTCGCACGAATAGTTGAGGTGAATCTTGTCGCCAAAATCTTTACGTGTTTCAGCAATAAAGTCCATCAAACCTCTATATTGCAAACGGCTTATAGATAATTGATTGAAATTATCACTCGCTCTTCCTTCTGGAAAAATTGAAAAAATCCTCCAATGCCTGATGCCATTGTTGATCAGAAACTGTCGAAAATCTCTCAAACTATTGTAATTGAATGAGTTTACACATGTGATAACGTCAAACATAAAGCTATGATGTTTTGAATATTCAGTAGCTAGGTTAATAGCCGACATCACACGTTCAAAGCCTAATGGATTCTGACGCAAACGGTTGTGTTCAGGTTCAAAACCGTCGAGACTAAAACTCATGCTGCCCATTCCAGCATTTATAAGCGAACGAAATCTACTTTCGGTGAGCAACATACCATTAGTAACAATACCCCAATTAAACCCATGCTGAATAATCTCTATGCCCGCATTCTCCAAGTCGTTGCGCAGAAGAGGTTCGCCACCAGTGATACAAATTGTAAGCTTATCGGCTGTGCCTGATGATTTTATATCATCCAATACCTTGACGAAATCTGCCACAGGCATATCTTCCTGTTCCGACTTTTTAAGGCAGTCGCTTCCACAGTGCAAACATGAAAGGTTGCACTTAAGCGTACACTCCCAAAACAAATAGTTTAGCGTATGCCGCTTTATTTCATTATCACGGTAACGCCTAAAAACCAGATGTTTAAGAGAATTTGAAATAGACATAGAATATAGTTTGATTAAATTTTCCGTTCACAAAGATAAATAAAAAAATTCACTTTTGGGTATGCGACAAAAAAAACGGCACGATTTTTCCCTTTTTTTACATACATTGATTAATTTTGTAGCCATAAACTTACAACCATGAAACGATTACTGACTTTAGCATTTGTGATAACCATGTTTTTGGGTTGCGGCAGCATCAACAGCCCCATCAACATGACACCGCTCGACACACTAAATTTCAAGGAATATGTGTTTGATACCGACACCGTGTTTGAATACAAGAAAGATGTACCAGCAGTGATATATTTTTATTCTCCGCGAGTAAAAAACTGCGAAAAACAAACCCCAGAATTGGAACAAATCACAGGACTGTATTCCAATGCTATAAATTTTTACTGCGTAAACTACGAGGAGAACATCAAAATTGCCGAAGCATTCAAAATAAAAAAACTGCCTGCGTTTGTGTTCGTCCCCTTAAACCCTAATATTCAAACTGTTTCGGGTGCTGTGCTTTCGTATCACGACCTCGAAAAAGCATTCGACGATATTTTTGGAATAAACAAATAGATATGGTAAATCTTTACACCGAAGTTAAAATTCCCAAAACGCAGACTGTTGTCAACTACAATAGCAATCTAATGTTTGTGGGGTCATGCTTTGCCAACAACATTGGCGAAATGTTTTTCAATATGAAATTCCGATGCTTGGCAAATCCTCTCGGCACTCTTTATAATCCATTATCTATCAATATATTATTTGATATTCTTACATCCGACAAAAAGATAACCGATGACGATTTTTTCAAAAACGGAAATCAATATAGTTCGTATCTGATGCATGGTGATTATTCCAACGAAGATCTTTCTTGTGCTGTAACTAATGCCAACAAATCAATCAGCACGGCACGCAATTTTCTTAAAAACAGCGACATAGTGTTCATTACCTTCGGCACCGCCTTTGTTTATTATCTCAACCAAAACAATATGCCGGTAGCAAACTGTCACAAACAAAACCCCAATTTGTTTACACGCCGAATGTTGAGCGTTGAGGAGTCGTCGGAGGCTATCAAAAATATCTGCCAAACCATTACCCACTATAATCATGATGCCAAAATTGTGTTGACAGTAAGCCCAATACGCCATATAGCCGACGGAGCCACAGATAACACTCTGAGCAAAAGTACTTTGCTTTTAAGCGTTGCCGACACTGTAAAAAAGCTCGAAAACGTTGAGTATTTTCCAGCGTTCGAGATAATGATCGACGAACTCCGCGACTACCGTTTTTATGAATCAAACCTCACACACCCCTCAGCAATGGCACGTGAGATTATTTTCAACAAACTGATAACTTCATTTTGCTCAAAAGACACCATTAATCAGATATCAAATGTGGCAAACTTTATGAAAAGTGTAAATCACAAAATAACATCTCCCGATTCGACCGACACCATAAAATTTGCACAATGCCAATTACAAAAAGCCATGCAACTTGAGGCGCAAAATTTTGGTCTTGATTTAAGTAAGGAAAAAAAATATTTCACTGAGATAATTAACAAATAAAGCATTATAATTATGAATAACAAATCTATACTAAGTGTGATAATACTTCTGCTATGCTGCAGTATGGCAAAAGCACAAGATCCTATAACTCTGAGAATAAAATACGGAGCTGTTATGGGTGGATTCACAGTAGAAAACCCCAATTCCTCAAAAGAATGGGATGGAAACGAATATGCTTCTTTCGAAGATAATTATTTCATCATCGAAAACAAGAACGAGGTTGGAAATGATGATGTTTCATTAAAGATTGTTATGAAGTATGAATATAAAGATGAAAACAACAATTGGATACCTAGCTCCGAACCAGGAAGCGTTTACTCTATATGGTGCTATGTAACATTAGAAGGAGAAGATGCACATAAATACAAACTTGATGTAAGTCAATCATTTATGAATACACGCGATGACACATTTAGACCGTATATACATGATGATACATTTACCGATGGATTAAGATTTATGGAAGCAGAAACTGCTGAAATATACAAAATAGAGGTGACAATCACTCCTCCCACAGGCACATACACCTACGGTAATTCAGAAATGGGCAAAGACATCAAACCTACATTAGATAATGATCAACCAGGCACTTTTGATTTCTTGATCAAGTCAACTGCTGACCCCATCAGAATACTTATTGGTGAAATGCTTGGCGCTGGTGAAAACTTGCTTGCAATATATTATAGGTTTGTTGAAAACACCCATTACAAGGCAGATCCCGTTGAAACAACTATTACCGTTGAACCAAAAGTAATTGATTATCAAGGTAAAATAGTAATTAAAGCAAAACCAAACGACGGAAACACAAACCTGATTTCGCAACAAATAAAAACACTACCAACATTGCAAGGAATAGTTGGAGAAGACGATGTGAAGTTAACAGTAGATTTTGATAAAACAAAATATCCAAAGGCAGATCCTGGGGAATACAATATCGACGTATATCTGAAACTCACAGGAAAACAAGCAGGAAATTACACTCTTGCAAAAACTGTGGAACAAACCACAGCTAAAATCACTTCGGAGGGCAAAATTGTGGCACAACTCGGAGGAGATTTCACTATTGAACCAAAATATTTCGACAATACCGACAAAATTTACTACGGTCAAATAATTCCTCCGGCTATCAGCAACATAAGCAACAACGACGACGTGAAAATTGTGGTTGATTATGATAAAACAAAATATCCCGAATCAACAGTAGGAAAACACCTTGTGAGAATATACTACAAACTTGGCGGTGAAGATGCGTTTAGATACGACCTTAAGGAAACAAGCGAAATGGAATATGGCGAAATCACTGATTATGAGATGGAAATCAATGCAACACCTGATTCCAAAGAAGTATATCAACTTACCTATACTCAATCACAGTTAGGTGAAGACCTAAAAATTAAAAATCAGCGAAACATATACGAAACTTCAAAATATTTTATTGGTAGCGAAGATGTTACAAACAAAATGCTCACAGCCGGCACTTACACTGTGAAGGCAATAATGTACCAATATGAAAACCAAGTGGCTGAATGTGAGTGGAATGTTAATGTAAACAAGCTAAAACTAAAAGTTTCGGAACCTCAGATACTTCACAACAAAGTATACGACGGCACCAATACTGTTACCATCATTGGCAACAATTGCGAACTCACTAACAAACTTGCATCCGACGATGTGGAAATTTCGTCGCAAACGCAGGTTTTCGACTCACCTGATGTGGGTTCTGGCAAAAAAATCACCGTTTCGTTTGTTCTCTCCGGCGACCTTACAAATAAATACATTGCTCCTGACAATATCGTATACAACGACGGAGTAATAAGTCCCGGCAAAATTGAAATTGCAAAAATATCCGAATCTAAATCAAATTATTGTCAAGGCGACGAAGCAAAAGTCATTTTAAAAATAACCAACGGAGTGCCTCAATCAGCGCATATCACATTTGATAACGATGCCAAGCAAAACGGTTTTGTTGATTTGGATATCAATACTTTAACAACAGAATCCGCAGAGGAGAAATCATTCACAATTCAAATACCAAGTAATGCTGGCGCAGGCAATTATAAAGCTGAAATCACATTGTCCGATCCATTGGGCACCGTAAGTGAAAAATACAAATTTGAAATCACCATCAACTATCCAAAGTCATATATCAAAACTATGTTTACCGATGTGGTGTTTATCGACAATGCAGAAGGCAAATTTGTTGAATATCAATGGTACAAAGATGGTAAGAAACTCGACGGTGAAACAATGCAGTTCTACAACGACAAGAACGGAATCAACGGATATTACAACGCCGATTTGAAAACTACCGACGGCAAAATGTTCAAAGTCTGCGGGGTGCAACTCAACAATGTAAATGTGTCCACCACCAAGTCGCTCGCTAAAAAAGCAGAAATATATCCCAATCCCGCCAAAGCATCGCAACCTATTAATATAAGGTTGATAAACTTTACTGAATCCGACATCAACGCCGCAAATATGTATGTATTCAACTCGCTGGGCAACAAAGTATTGCAACGCAGCAACCTCGCGGAAGAGTTCTCAATAGTACTTCCCAAAGGAAACTACACCGTTTCAATAATTTACAATCAGCAGCGAATATCATTCAAACTAATAGTTAACGACTAATAATCTGATTTACAATGAAAAATATAATTCTCATAATAATAATGGCATTTGGAGCCACAATGTTGCAAGCGCAGACTAAGAAGAAGGCTAAACCCGACAACATCTGCGAACCCACCACTTATATTTACGCCTCGCTCGGAGGAGGAATGCACAACCTCTGCTACGACCTCGGTTCGTTCGGAAACAAAGGCATAGGATTGGGTGGAATGTTCACTGGTGGACTCACACACTTCTTCACCGACAATTTTGGTGCATCGGCAGGAATAATGCTCAATTATATCAACACATCAGCCAAACTCAACGGTATAGAATCTATCGAAAACGCTATCGACGAAGAATCAAAAACTTACACTCACCGCACATATTTCAACGACTTGAAAGAGAGTCAGAATATTTTCTCCTTGGGAATTCCCGTGGGCGGATACTACCAGCACGAAATAGGCAAAAAATTTAAAGTTACCGGCGGCGTTGGCGTAGTGGTGTCATTTGCATTGTCGGGCAACTACAAAACCAAATCGGGCTATTTGGAAACACGAGGCTACTATCCCGAATACAAACTCGAACTTAAAGGAATGCCCCAACACCACGAATACACTGCGCAAGATTTCAACGGTTATTTTGAACTAAAACCATCAATATCACCATATTTACAAGTGGGTGGTGCGTACTGCCTCACAAAAGAATGGAGCGCAACGGCAGGTTTTTATTTTGCCTACGGCGTTAATTCTGTGGCAAAAGCACAAAATTCATACATTTACAATCCCGACTGCATGAGCGCCGACGCATATCATAATCCCACCTACAACGGTGTTTGCTCATCATCCACTGTCGACAAAATGCACACAATATCTGCCGGTGTAATGGTAGGTGTGGCATACAATATCGGCAATATTTTTGAGCACAAGAAGAAACCCACCGAAAAACCCATCCACATCGAAATCATCACAATACCCGATGCCGCACTCATTGCCAACGTAGACGATTCAGAACTGCAAATAATAGAGCCCGAACCAGAACCGTTTGTGGCCGATATAGAAACTCAACCCGCCGACACCCAAGTAGTTGTTATCGACGTTAAGAAAGAACTCTCGCTCAACGGTTTCAACATGCAGTTTGCCTTCAACGACTCCACCGCCATTCTCAACACACGCTATCAGAACTATCTCAACCAGATAGCCGAAGACATGAAAGAAAATCCCGAGAAAAAAATTATGATCGTAGGTCATACCTGCGACATCGGTTCTTACGAAGCCAACTACAAGGTTGCTCTCCGCCGTGCAGGATTTGCAAAGCAGCAGCTCATGGAACGGGGCATCAGCGCCGACCGCATTGTTACACAATCGAAGGCATATCTTGAACCCCTTGTACCCAACACTTCGGAAGATAACCGCAAAATAAACCGACGTATCGAGTTCAAATACATCAAATAATAAGTACATTAGCAACATCTTCAAAAAAAAGTGACAAAAAACACAAAAAAACTTCACAAAAGTTTTGGAGAATAAAAAAAACGCTCTACCTTTGCATCGTCAAAAACAAAGACAAGCCCGGATGGCGGAATTGGTAGACGCGCATGTTTGAGGGGCATGTCCCAGTAATATGGGGTGCAAGTTCAACTCTTGTTTCGGGCACGAAAGGCAGAATTAAAAGTTCTGCCTTTTTTGTTTGTCATAAATCAAAGAACTTCGTCCCTAAGTGGTAAAAAAACATAGTTAAGGACGAAGTTTTTTTTTATCAAGTATTGATTATTAGAAAAATTAAGTGTATATTTGCCAAACAATAATATACCCTATGCCTATACCTCAAAAAATATCAGACCTCACCAAACTTGCACTCAGTGATAGAATTCTTACCTACACCGAGCGGCGAACCATTGTTGACGCTGCCATCAAAGAAGGCGTTTCAGAAAAGGAAATAAACTTATATCTCGACAACGCCCTTCACCAACGTCTACAATCCTACACCAAAGAAGAACTCAAAAGTTGTCCGTTTTGCGGTGCACAAATTCCATTGGTATCGGAAACATGTCTGTTTTGCGGAAACAATTTGGAAAAACCAACAGGCATAAGCAAATTAGATATTACCGGATACGAAGCCGACATTATCCGTAGAGAAAACCTTCGAACAAAACAAGAAAAACAAAATATCAAAACTTGTCCCGACTGCGGTGCACCATATCCACTCATCAGCAACATTTGCACAAACTGTGGACACGTGCTCCACGAACAAACCGATTCTGAACTCAATATCCGTAATCTTATAAATAACATCAAACAAAGTATCAAAGAAATATCAAATTGCCCTAAAAACACATATGGACAAGTAATTATGTTACGAATAATATATGTGTGTTTAGGAATGGCCATATTGTATTGTATTTGGCCTGGGTTTATAATAATTATAGGAGGGCTTTTAGTATCGGCTGGACCAGCTTTTCTAATTGAATATGTTCAAACTAAAGAAAACTTTGACACTTTATCTAAAAATCAGATAGATATACAATATTTCAATGCCATTTTTAGCATGGAGATGTATATACGTCAAATTGAAACCCTCTACGGTAGCAACCAAGAGGCAAAAACACTTTTGAGTGAATATGCTAAACTAATAGATATTCACAAGGAACAAAGAGACAAACGCAACAGAAAATTTGCTATCAAATACACTATTAGTATTGCACTTATATTTTTAATTGCTATTATTGTTCCACTGCATCCGTTTAAGAATCTAACAAAATCTCATAAAAATGATGTAATTTTCAAGGAAGTTGTAAAAATTATATATATTAAAAACATCAAACCAAATCCTGAAATGCCTGTCGACAGTATATGCACCAAATATTTCAGCATTAAAAACGATGCAATACTGACGATTGATGCGATTACTAATAGAGACTCAACTATATCTTACGGCTTAAATATTTCAAACATTGAACTTGAATCTACAGGTGAAAGGGTATGGGATAATATGGAAAATATTCATTTAATACTCTACGACAGTGCATTTAATATATGCGGAGAAAATCTACCTCGTCTATCTATACACGACATGTACGACGAACGTGAATTCTTCGACTGGCTTAGTGCTCATAATGGATGTTTAGAAACCAAGTTTTCTATCGAAACTAAGCCATATAACTTAGACGAACTAAAACAGAATGTAGAAAAAGTATGCTACTTCTCAATTAATACAGAACCATAAAATAATCTTATAACCACACTCAACTATGAATCAAAACAAAACTTTTTTTCTTCAAACAATCAACACCTTAGAAGACCTTTTAAGAGAGTATAAACTAACATATCCTGTTAATTTCGGCTCCATGGTAATTAAAAACTTGCATATTGTAGCATGTATTACCTTAGCAATTTGTTTGGTTTTATCTATTACAAATTATTCTTCTAAAAATGAATTTTATTATATTATTATTTTTGGATTTATTTTTGGATTTATAGCTTTATATATAGTACCACTCTCAATTATGGATAATCTTATAGAGGCATATAAAAAGATAACAAGGAAACCCAAAAAAGAAAAAAGGGATGTTCTAAAAATGATCAACAATACAAAAGCTCTCCTTGCAAATTACTCAGATTATCCAGATGTTAAAAAATACCTTGCCCGATATGAAAAACAAATAAAATCCACCACAGAATACAAACAACAACTTCGCAAACGCTTCAAACTCATTGTCATAGGTTTTTATACATTTGTGGTACTTTTCGTAGTAATATATTTGTTAGTTAAATTTCATACAATATAATTTTTTTAAGAACTATATAGATTGCATTTTTTTATTTTTCTCTATCTTTGCCCAATAAACTACACCCATGTCCATTCCGCAAAAAATAGTAAACCTCACCAAACTTGCCCTCAGCGATAGGATTCTAACCTACACCGAGCGGAAGACCATTGTGGATGCCGCGATAAAAGAAGGCGTTTCCGAAACTGAAATAAACCAATACCTCGACGACGCCCTGCATAAACGTCTGCAATCCTTCACCAAAGAAGAACTGCGAAGTTGTCCTCACTGCGGTGCACAGATACCGCTCATCAGCGACAAGTGTATGTTTTGCGGTGTAACATTGGAACACGACGGAGATTTCAAACGCATTGATATTTCGGGAGATGAAGCCGACATTATCCGCGCCGAAAATCTCAAAACAAGTAGAGAGCGTACCGAAATCAAAACCTGTCCCGACTGTGGCGCACCATTACCGCTCATAAGCCATATCTGCTCCAACTGCGGACACGTATTCCACGAACAACGCGACAATGAACTTAATATCAAAAACTTAATTGAAAATATCAACAATAGCATCTCTAATTTAAAAAATCAACCTAAACTGAAATTTTCACAAGTGCTATTGGATTTTTTATCCCCGATAAGCTTGCTTGCGTTGCTGGTTTTCTGGCTGTTTTGGATTCTTGCCCAATGGGATTATACTCCAATATTTATCTTAGTTTTAATATTCTCTTTAATATTAGTACAGGTTCCTATCAAGATGTATACTGAATCTAATTCACAAGTTGTAAAAGACGTTAAAAACTTGTCAACAGCTCTCGCCAATTATGAATTGTTTATGCGACAAACAACCATACTATATGGCAATAATTCCGAAGCAATAAAGCTATTGCAAGAGTATCAAACAGAAATTCAACATTTTAAGGCCGAACGTTCAAAACGAAGAAGACATTTATGCACACGATTGGCAGTCGTGCTAACCATTATAACAGCAATTGTTTTAGGCATAGCAGCGTTAATTGGCAAAGACAGATATATGCCGGAAGCATTGTTAGACACAAAGATAACACTACGCAGCGATACCACCGACAATCATCTTTATGGTTATACCACACCAAATAATGCGGTATTGACATTTTGCCGGTCATACTATAAAAGAAGTATTACCATCAGAGTTAACAAAGTAAAAATGATTTTAACTTCGCCCGAAAACAAATATATGCTTAAGGATTTAAAAATGGTTTTATTGGATGATAATGGACAAGAAATACAAACATTAGGAATCCGCGACGATTGGGAAATAAGCGAATACGATTATGCTTTCCACAACGAAAAAAAGTTATCTATATCATCTAACGGCGAACGATATTTTTACTTAGACTTTAATATTTTTATGGAATATAACATGCAAGATATCAAATATATTGTGAATAATGCAAAGTCTTACCGTCTATATTCTCCAAACTGAAAAATATGGAAAATACAAAAACAAATTGTTACAATCAAATGTCGGAATTAGAATCCAATCTAATTCAATACAGAAACGACTATCCCATCAGTTTCAACCAGATAATCTATAACAATCATAGAATGATTTGGATGATTTTATTGCTATTCGTAGTTATCAACATAATACCATACATAATATATCTAACTGATAATAGCGGAGATATTTTTTTGGATACTTTTGTACTTTGCGCTTTGATAACAATCGTAAAGACTACAATTAGTTTAATTAAAAACCGTGAAAAATCAAAAGAGGAACAATATCTGCCAACAATTCAGAATATCAGACAGCAACTGATTGAATATGAACAATATCCCGACATAAAAAACTATTTGAAACAGTTTGACGAAACTTTTAAAAAAGTATGCGAAAAAAAATCAAAAATTAAATCCCAAGCCTACAAATTTAAACAGACACTTATAATAATTGCCACAACAATTATAGTGGGTAACGCATTGTATTTTTTTTTGAATTTCAGAGATGACCAAAATCCGATTGCATATCTTGAACGTAATTTTCCCATCGACAACAAAACCACATTTATCACCATCAAATGCCTAAACGACAATGCAAATCCAATAGAATTATTATTGTCTCTGGATCAAAAAAACAATGTAACAGCTAACTTCAAAACCACAAAACGTTACCCTGAAAACCTACGCTTAACCATCACCGACCAAAACGGCAACCCTGTAATGGAATTTCCCGATGTCAATTGGCCAGCAAATAGTCAACCCGAAGCTGCCATCATTAATCATGCTTATTATGATAAAAAGATATATTACAAACCAGTCTACAAACTCCTCACCTATCTTCAAACCCATCAAGACAGCATTTTTTATACAATTGAACAAATAGAATAATCATACATTTTCTACAAATTATCTCCATAGTATTATTATTTTCCCTAACTTTGCCCAGTAAACATTAACAATTAAGGCGATAAAAGAATCACCCATGACCCTTTACGACGAAATACAACTTGGCGAAAGCCGAACATTATATACCAAGAACAAGAATAATAGATAAAACACAAACAATCATCATGTCAGAAATAACCATCATCCGCGCCACAAACGACGACCTCAAATATGCCGAGGCAATATCGCAACTTATCGACGAGGCGGCTAAATCAAAAAACTCAGGTCTTGCACACCGCACACCCGAATACATCCGCGAAAAAATCTCCGAAGGAAAGGCTGTTATAGCTCTTGCCGGCAACGAAATCGCAGGATTTTGTTACATTGCCACATGGCAAAACGATACTTTTATATCTCATTCGGGATTAATTGTAAACCCAAAATTCCGAGGCAAAGGTCTAGCCACCGCCATCAAACGCGAATGTTTCAACCTTTCGCGCGACAAGTATCCCAATGCCAAGATATTCGGACTCACCACAAGTCTCGCCGTAATGCGCATCAACACCGCCCTTGGCTACGAACCCGTAACATTTTCGGAACTCACCACCGACGAGGAATTTTGGAAAGGCTGCGAAACCTGCGCCAATTTCGACATCCTCCAACGCACCAAACGCTTCAACTGCCTCTGCACCGGAATGGTGTATGTGCCGAAAAAATAGCAAAAATTTTGATAGATAATAACCTTTTTGGTTATTATCCGTTAAAAAAATTACTATTTTTGCACAGAAAACCAAGAATTTTTTGGATTTCTGTGCAAAATTTATAAACTTTGTGGCGCTATGAAGAAAAACCCGCTTACCATATTCAGAAACGTGCCTGTAACATCTGACATTATTCAATCGTGCTATAATAATTTATCAGCAACGGATGAAAAAGTTAGAGCGTTGGAAAAGGACGGACAAATAATCCGTCTCAAACGTGGTCTCTATGTGGTAAACAAAGAAGTATCGGGTAGAGATATAGATATATGTCTGTGTGCCAATCATATATATGGTCCATCGTATGTATCGTTGCAATGGGCGTTAAGATGGTATGGCCTTATTCCTGAACAGGTTTTTACAGTAACTTCCATCACTACCAAGCGTTCCAGAACGTTTGAAAACAAGTTGGGAAATTTTGATTATCACCAAGTTAACAAAGATTATTATCCTATTGGCATTAAACTCATTGAAGAAAACGATGTATGCAGTCAAATAGCCACACCCGAAAAGGCATTATGTGATACAATAATATATGATTCGTACGTTCCGTCAAATTCTACTTCGGGACTTTACCGTTATTTAGAAGAGGATATGCGATTCGATATCGATGTGCTTCCCGATTTTAATTGCCACATTATAGAACAATGCGCCGCCAATGGCATCAAACAAAATATTTTTAATAACCTTTTAAAAATAATCAAGCGATGAGTGTTTTCGAAGAAATGTTAGCAGAATATTCTGATAATCAAGGTACAGCAACGCCAAACGCTGTGCAAGAAGTAATGCAGAGAATAGCACTTGCAGGTCTTAGCCGAGGTGGATTTTTCAAACACGCGGCATTTTACGGCGGCACTTGTTTAAGAATATTTCACAACTTGCCGAGATTTTCGGAAGATATGGATTTTTCACTCATTGAAAAACGCAACGACATTCATCTTGAAGACTATTTCGACGACTTGGTAAGAGAATTTCACGCAGCAGGTCACGATGTTGAAATCACAAAAAAGGATAAAAAAATATTCGGTCGCGTAGAATCGGCTTTTTTAAAAGAAGGCACCGAAGTGTACGATATCAAATTCAATACTAAGAAATTAGTTAAAATTAAAATTGAACTTGACACAAATCCTCCATTGGCATTCGATACCGAACAAAAACTCTTGATGAAACCATTTTCGTTTATGACCCGTTGCTTTTCGTTGCCCGCACTTTACGCCGGAAAAATGCACGCCCTCGTTTACCGCAAATGGCAACGCAGAATCAAAGGTCGCGATTGGTACGATTTTGAGTGGTATATTCGAAATCGTATTCCGTTAGATTTTAATCATTTACAAGAGCGAATCCGCGAATTTGACGGTGAATCAATCGACAAAGATACTTTCATAAAATTACTAAAAGAAAAACTCTCTACCGCATCAATTGAATTAGTAAAACAAGATGTTAAGGGATTTGTCTTCGACCGCTCTACCCTCGACATTTGGTCTAACGATTATTTTCTTCAACTTGCAGATATGATTGTATTTAAATAAAAAAGGGGTGCAAATCTGCGCCCCTTTATATTATACATCAAAAATATTCGATTAGAATGCCGCATTCTTCGGTGTTCTCGGGAAGGGAATCACGTCGCGGATGTTCTGCATTCCCGTTACAAAGAGGATAAGTCGCTCAAAGCCAAGACCAAAGCCAGCGTGAGGACAGGATCCAAATTTGCGGGTTTCAAGATACCACTCGTAGCCGTCGAGTTTCATTCCGAGTTCGTTCATACGGTTTACAAGTGTGTTGTAATCAGCCTCGCGAACCGAACCTCCGATAATTTCGCCGATTGACGGGAAAAGTACGTCGGTACCCTGAACGGTCTTGTTGTCATCGTTGATTTTCATATAGAACGACTTGATTTCCTTGGGGTAATCTATCATAATTACCGGCTTTTTGAAATGCTCTTCCACAAGGTAACGTTCGTGTTCCGAAGCAAGGTCGCAGCCCCACGATACGGGGAACTCGAATTTTTTGCCTTTCTTGATGGCCTCTTCCAAAATCTTGATGCCTTCGGTGTAGGGCAGGCGAACAAACTCTTCTTTTAATACGCCTTCGAGACGGGCAATCAAACCCTTATCAATCATATTGTTGAGGAATTGAAGGTCGTCTTGACAATGATCCAAAGCCCATTTAACACAATATTTAATAAAGTCTTCCTCCAAATCCATCAAACCGTTGAGATCCATAAAAGCGATTTCGGGTTCAATCATCCAAAACTCAGCCAAGTGGCGTGGAGTGTTGGAGTTTTCAGCGCGGAAAGTGGGTCCGAATGTGTAAATTGCTCCGAGAGCGGTGGCTGCAAGTTCGCCTTCCAACTGTCCCGAAACGGTGAGCGAGGTCTGTGCGCCAAAGAAGTCTTGCGAGTAATCAATGCTGCCGTCCTCATTTTTGGGAGGATTTTTGAGGTCGAGCGTTGTAACCTGAAACATCTGACCGGCACCCTCGCAGTCGCTTGCGGTAATCAGCGGCGAGTTCCAATAGAAGAAACCGTGCTCGTGGAAATATGTGTGAATAGCCATTGCCATATTGTGACGGATGCGGAAAACTGCTCCAAAAGTGTTGGTGCGCATACGTATGTTGGCGTGTTCGCGGAGAAACTCCATCGAGTGTCCTTTTTTCTGCAACGGGTAATCGCTGCCGGCAACACCATAAATTTCAATATTAGTTGCCTGAATTTCAACGCTTTGCTCAGCACCTTGGCTTTTTACCAAAGTACCGATAACATTGATACAAGCGCCGGTAGTAATATCTTTGATAATGTTTTCGTCAAATTTTTCAACGTCAACCACAATTTGCACATTTTTGATGGTTGAGCCATCGTTGAGGGCTACGAAGTTAACGGCTTTGCTGCCGCGGCGGGTACGCACCCAACCCTTTACATTAACCTGAGCGCCGTAATCCTCGCGTTTCAAAAGGTCTATAACTTTTGTTCTTTCCATTTTGTGTGTCTTAAAAATATTGTTTCAAGCGGCAAAGATAGATATTTTTTGCATTTGTTAAAACTTTAATGTGAAAAAAATAGCAAATAGGTAAAAAACGTATGCCTACTCCCCTATTGCGCCTGAAAGTGGAAAAGTATAAGAATCAATCTGACGGTCGTGAAAATATAATTCAAAACGATAATCACCGGCACTCTTTCCTGATAAAATTTTATCTACTCCGTCGATTGCAGCCTCGCCGTAACCCTGTTCAAAAGCCACATATTTTTTTAGGGAATAACCCACTGGCGAATCGGCTGAAATAATCAAATTTCCATTTGGGTCAAACACTTTTATATACAATTCAAAAGGACGAGTTTGCGGCGAAAAATACTCTATTTTGAGGTTCTCCTTTCCGTCTTGCGTTATTACAGAGCAAGATGTAATGGTAAATGGAAACCTATGTGCTCGGTAATATCCATACCCAAAAAACACAAACACCAACAACAATGCCGCAACAATCCAAAGCCAACCACGAGATTTCTTTTTAGGTTTAGCAACTGTTTTTTTCACCTCGGCAACCCTGGCAGACTTGGTTTCGGGCTTAGGGGTGTTATTATAATATTTTATTAAATCGTTGACAAAATTATCCCAATTACCCTTGGATGCATCGAAATAGTTGTAAGCACTAAAAAACGAGTAGAGTTCGCGGATTTTGTCGAGATAGTATCCGCTTGCTTCCGCAGCCTTTTCGGTGCTTGAAAACTCTCTGATACGGTGAAACTTAATCTCATCGTATTCGTTTTTCTTGGCAGTCCAAAATTTTTCGAGATCTCTAATGTAATGCATATCGGCAAGGTTGAAATCGCCGCATTTTATAAGCAATAGACGCTTGTTTGGATTGGTTTTGAGCGATTTTTGAATTTGTATAAGTTCATTCATACAATGCATAGATCGGAAATACCTGTCGGAGAATACTATCACCACAGTTTCGCTCTTATGCCCAATCTCTTTTTCAAAACCCGAGATACGGTCGCCGGTGATTAAATCTCTCACATCGAGACGGTATTCGATATTCTCTTGTTGAAATTTCTTAATTATAATATCCACACAATCAGATATATGTTTCCATTCGGGCTTAGCATCGTTGTTGCGAGCATACGAAAAATATACAGGTCTCCCTGCGTTAATAGGCGTTTTTCCCTTGTTAGCCATCTTGTTTAGAGTGTTGGTACGTAAATTAATGAGTTTACAAATATACGACAGAAAATTAAAAAAGAAAAATATTTTTTACTTAAATCACTATGCTCAAAAGTTAAAAAAAGTTAGAATAATCATTCCCGCTCAGCCAAAAAAGACGGATTATTGTTCCCTAAGTCCCCAAATAAACGAGTTAAGGAACAAGAATCGCGATTTTTGTTCCTTAACGGCAAAAATAATTGAGTTAAGGAACGAGAATCGGATTTTTTTTGTATATTTGCGGTGTCAAACTAATACTATCGCATTATGGACAAAATTATCGGCAGATATTCGGAAAAAAAACGTCTCGAACAAATATATAATTCGGGCAAAAACGAGTTTGTGGCTGTTTATGGACGGCGCAGGGTGGGCAAAACATATTTGGTGAAGGAGTTTTTTAACAACCAATTCGACTTTTTCTTTACTGGCATATACAAAGGTACTAAGAGCGAACAACTTAGAGAGTTTACCAAGAACTTGATGAAATGTACGGGAAGCAAAATCAATATTCCTCGAAATTGGTTTGATGCTTTTGGCAATCTCAAAGAGTACATCGAATCAATAATAGATAAAAAACGAATTTTGATTTTCCTTGACGAACTGCCGTGGATGGACACCCAAAAATCGGAATTTCTGAGGGCGTTTGAGTATTTTTGGAATGGCTATGCATCCACAAAATCAAACCTGATGATGATAGTTTGTGGCTCGGCTACCACGTGGATGCGCGACAAGATTTTTGGCAACAAGGGCGGACTTTACAACAGAATGACAAATGTCATTTACTTGGCGCCGTTTTCACTTGCCGAAACCGAAGAATTCCTAAAATTTCAAAATGTGCCGTTTAACCGATACCAAATTTTGGAGACGTATATGATTTTGGGCGGTATTCCACTGTATCTCAGTATGTTGGAAAAAGAATTTTCGTTGAACCAAAACATCGATAGATTGTTTTTTTCTAAAAATGCAAAATTAAAATCAGAATACAAATTTTTGTTCACGTCATTGTTTAACGAATCGTCGATGAGCAAAAATATAGTACAATTACTTGCCCAAAAAGCCGTTGGAATGACACGTTTGGAAATCAAGACCGCTCTCAAACTTCCCGATGGTGGCAAACTATCTGTTGTTCTTAATGATTTGGTTGACAGCGAGTTTATACGTCCGTACAACGGTTTGGGCAAAAAAGAACGGGAAACAATTTATCAACTCAGCGACTTGTTTTCACTGTTTTATCTTCGATATGTGGCGGGCTATACAGGCAACGACGAAAATCATTGGTTCAATATGGAAGATTCACCATCGAAACGTGCTTGGTCGGGCTATGCCTTTGAACAAGTATGTTTTCATCACATCCGTCAGATTAAAGCAAAATTGGGCATCCTTGGTGTAGAATCCAATGTTTATTCATACAAAACAAAAGATTTTCAGATAGATATGCTCATCGACCGCCGCGACCAAGTGATTAACCTTTGCGAAATTAAATTTTCGCTTTCGGAATACGAAATCGACAAAAAATACGACGAATATCTTCGCCAACGCCGTGAAATGTTTCGCAATTCAACAGGCACAAAAAAATCATTATACATCACAATGATAACCACATACGGACTCAAACAAAACTCATACAGCGGCAACGTTCCAAACCAATTGACAGCAGATGATTTATTTGCAGAAATAAGTTAAGAATTTAATCCTCCTATTTTATTACAGTGTAAAATATTACAATTATAAATAAATAATACTTAATTATTGGTACTTTGACAAATCAATTCAATAATATTCGTGAAAAATCCCCACAAATAACTACCTATATTGCAACTCAATTGCAAAATAATACCCTTAATTTTGTTGCCAAAATTTTTAAAGATGAACACTACACCAATTATTATAGGCACAAATTCGTGGGGAGGTAGATTATATGCAAAACTTCTGCGCGGTGGTTCGGTAAGTATCGAAACCATCAGAGAAACGGCTGAATCTGCAATCAAAAACGGATTTGTAATTTTTGATACCGCACGAGATTATGGTTTCGGCAAATCGCAAAAAATTATGGGGCAATTGGCAATGCCTGAAATGAAAATATCGGCGAAATTTACCCCTTTTTCTAAAAAATACAAGCAAGGACAGGTGCGAAAATCGCTCGAAAAAGATTTGAAAGATTTTAATCGTCAATACGTTGATATATACTGGCTTCACTTGCCGGTGTGTATCGAAGAAAACCTTGCAGAGATGATTACCCTTTATCGCGAAGGCAAAATACACGCAATAGGTATCTCAAATTTTAATCTCAACGAGGCCCAAAAAGCAAAGAAAATTTTAGACCGCGAGCAAATTCCGCTCTTTGGCGTTCAAAATCATTACAGCCTCATTGAACGCGAATGGGAGAAAAACGGTCTTGTGGATTGGTGTAAACAAAACAATGTTCAGTTTTGGGCATGGGCGGTATTAGAAGAAGGTGCGCTCACTGGAAAAACTCCAAGCGGAGTAATGGGTTTAATGTACCGAAGGCGTACCAAAAAGTTGAAGCCATTGATAGAATTAATGAATATTATAGGCAAAAAATACAACATCTCAACGGCTCAAACCGCTGTGGTATATTGTCTTACAAAGGGCATTGTACCTTTATGCGGATGTCGCAAACCTTATCAAATAGATCAACTTACACAAAACGTGTCAATACGTTTTACGCCCAAAGAAATCACTGCGCTTGAAACCGCAGCCGACAAATGCGGCATAACTATTATGAAAGCCGATATGTTTAGATTTATGTCGAAATAAAAATCCATCAAAATAGGTATTGCTCAGATTTTTAATCGTTATCAATTTTTGCGGCGAAATTAATAGATTAAATAAAAGAGCAATGAAAAAGATTATTACCACTGCGCTGATAATGTCGGCGTTTTTGATGGCTTGGTGGATGTGGTGAGGAAGTATTCGTAAAAATGCTACATAGATATGGAATTATTTTCGTATCTTTGTGCAAAATTGAATTGCAAACTATGGCAGATAATTTCAACACAAAATACACATCGGCGGTGGAAGCCATCAAAACCGCCATTCTGCAAGGTCAGTACGAGGCCGCCAAAGGCGTTAACCGCATCCAATTGGCTGTTTATTTCGGCATTGGCAAATACATTTCGCTCAATACCCGAAAGAAGAATTGGGGTACAGGTGCTTTGAAAATTATTAGCGACCAACTTCAAAAGGAGTTGCCGGGGCTGAGAGGTTTTTCGGAGAACAGTCTAAAAAATATGCGTAAGTTCTACGAAGAATGGCAAATGCTTGATGCCAATTCGGCAATTGCGGTTGCCGAATTGCAGAATACAAATTCGACAACTGCGGTTGTCGAATTACAAAACACTAATAATCAAATAGATATTTCTCATTCTATGATTATTCCAAACATAGATGAATTTCCCGTTGATAGTTTTTTTAACGTCCCTTTTTCGCATCATCTTGTGATCTTAGAAAAGGCAAAGGAGAAAAAACAGCGTTATTATTATATAAGACGGACTATGCAAGAAAATCTGTCAAGAGACCGCCTAAAACAATTAATCGCCTCCAAAGCATTTGAAAATCAAGATAAAATCCCCAACAATTTCTCCAAGACCATCTCCGATTCTTCTCTTGCACGCAAGGCTGTTATGATGTTTAAGGACGAATATCTCCTTAATTTCATCAATGTGGAACAGATTGGCGAAAGAGACGCTATCGATGTAGATGAGCGTGTTGTAGAACTGCAAATTGTGCAGAATATCAAAGAGTTTATTATGACTTTTGGAACCGATTTTGCTTTTATCGGCAATCAGTACCACTTGGAAATTTACGGTGTGGAACATTTCCCCGACTTGCTGTTTTTCAATAGGGAACTCAACTGTTTGGTAGTGATTGAATTGAAAACCGGCGACTTCAAAACGTCATATTTGGGACAACTGATGGGCTACCTGAGCATTCTCGACAGCAAAATCAAGAAACCTCACGAAAATCCGTCAATTGGCATTGTCCTTTGCAAAAGTGCCAACAAGGATTATGTGGAGTTTGTAATCAGAGACTACAACAAGCCCATGGGCGTGGCAACATACACTACATCGGAAGACCTGCCCGACAATCTCCGCAAAGCACTCCCCGACATCGAACAACTGAAACAATTGTTAAACAATACAGATAAATAAAACCATTATGCTTCAACCCAACACCCCAGCGCCGTCGTTTTCGCTGCCCGACCAAGACGGCAACATCCGCAGCCTCGAAGAGTTTCGCGGCAAAAAGATTGTGCTTTATTTTTATCCCAAGGACAACACTTCGGGCTGCACCAAACAGGCTTGCGCTTTTTCGGAACTTTTCCCGCATTTCCGTGAAAAAGGCGCGGAAGTCATCGGCATCAGCAAAGACAGCGTTGCCTCGCACAAAAAATTCCAAGAGAAATTCAAACTCGCGTTCACCCTCCTCGCCGACACCGAAAAGACCGCGATCCAAGCATACGACGTTTGGAAAGAGAAAACCCTCTACGGCAAAAAATCCTTCGGCGTAGTGCGCACCACATACCTGATTGACGAAAACGGAATCATCGTCAAGGCGTTCTCCAACGTCAAGGCGGCAGAAAATCCGGGACAGATGTTGGAGGAGATATAATAGATGATTTCCAGATATTTTGCTAATTCAACTTTTGGGTCTTGTTTTTTAAGATTGTATTGCAATGGACAGTAATATTATTCAATACGATTTGAGATTTGCTGACAAAATGTTGGCATTGAAAATTGTGAATGGCGATGTACATTTGCAGCAAGTCCCCGTGCCTGATGTAAAAGAAGGTGATTATGCGTTGATACGAGTCCTTTATGCTGGTATTTGCCGAACAGATATTGCAATAGCCAACCACCGTATCAAATGCAAGAATGGAGTCACCTTGGGTCACGAATTTTGTGGACTTGTAGTGAAGTTTTATGGTGAAGCCGATAGCTGTAACGGATTCCAGAAAGGAGACGTCGTAAGTGCAAATCCTATGCTTTTCGGCGTTGGTTTTGATTTTATGTGCGGGAAAGACTGCGACGGCGCATTTGCCGAATACATTGTCGCGCCAGTCTCCGCATTGGTGATGCTTGATAAAACTATTGCAAATCAGCGTGGTGCATTCATTGAACCCGTCGCTGCCGCATTGGCACCCATCGGTTTTATTGGTAAAAATGACAAAATATGTGTTTATGGGGACAATCGTATTGCAGAGCTTATGTGTCAAATACTATACTATAAGGAATTTAATAATGTATGCCATATTAGAAACCGCGCTGGTTTGATTCCCGATATGTTTGATTCTGTGATAGAAACTATTCCTGAAGATCTTGATTCATGTATCAGTGCCTTAAAACCAGGAGGGGTGCTTGTGGCAAAATCCCGTGCACATTTCCCTGTTGCAATTACTGTCAACACTTTGGTAATGAAAGAAATAACAATAAAAGGTGCTAAATACGGAAGTTTTAGTGAAAGTGCGTTGCTATTAAAAAATGAAGGCTCAATGTTTGAACATCTTTTTGGCAA